>OGPD01002002.1_pt1 | contig 13889 bp, 16 predicted proteins | sample 1552861 | NCBI WGS metagenome assembly OGPD01 (sample SAMEA2580280, study PRJEB22360) | human gut metagenome | biome: human gut; feature: human-associated habitat; material: faeces | place: Denmark | collected 2008/2010
GATGTTCACAGCAACAGAAGCAGTATTAATTTTCTTTTCTGGTGTGATGTGTACCGTTCTGTTTCAGCTCGTACATGATGGAAAAGGAATTTAATAAAAATGCCCTTGTCAGAGCTGCAACTCCGACAGGGGCGTGTAACCCGGAAACAAGCAAATCACAGGGCTACAGGTGCAGTATATCATTCCTGTTAGCCCCTAGCAAGAATTTTATGGAGGAATGATTGAATGAACAGAGCAGAAATCGCAGAAAAATACAAGGCGGTAATCGAAAGAAGATTATCAAAATTCAGAAATGATGAGGCACAGGAATTTTACACAAAAACCCTGCCTAATAGACTGGAACAGTTCAGAGCAAACTACACAGGAGCTCCAGAAAAAATGGAAGCGGCAGTGGAGGAAGAGGAAGAAGAGCGAGTTTTGGATTTCTGGGATTACCTGGATGATGAGACCGCCGAAGAGAAAGAAAAGGCTATTTCCGAGTATGCGGAGAATGATGCAGACTATCAGCCGGTGGCAAGTGAGATCATTACAGACCAGCAGGAAGAAATCGAACAGTTAAAAGCAAAATTAAAGGAAACAGAGGAACTTTGCGATTTATACTACAGTCAGAAATCTGTTAGTACACTGCAACTTGATATTATTAATTTTGTGTCAAGGATATATTCTAAGGAAACATTAAGTTTTTTGTACGGTGCTGCTAAAACGGCTTATGAATACGAGCTTAAACAGGAGGATGAGAACTAATGGAAAGATGTGCATTAACTCAAGTTCCTTGTAGAGAAGCAATTGCGGAGATTGTAGCGGAGAATAAAAACAGATATTTCTTGCAAAGAACTTATGAAGTTGCAAAAATTCTTTTGGACGGAAGCAAAGAAGAAAAGCTTATGAGCATGTCAGAAGAAGACCAAGCGAGATTCTTTTTGATCTGGAATATTTTGTGCGTGAATGAAACCGATGAAATTAAGAAGATACTTAGCTTTTCAGATTGTTTGGCAACCATGCGATTCAGAAAAAGAGCAGAGGCACAGAAGGAGTAAATATGGATTACAAGAAAGAGATTATTGAAATGATAGAAAAAATGGAAAGCATAAGGTTTTTAGCAATGATTTATTCGTTTGCACATACTCTTTTTGAGAAAGAAAAAAAGCAGGGGAGTACCTAAAGGTACGGAGGTTTAGAACAATGTTCGAATATAAGGAGCCGAAAGATGGACGATAATATTGATTACAAAGAGGAAATAAAAAACTTTTAGAAAAGGCGCGAGAACCATACACATTTAAAAGAGTGTATAAGTTACTCGAATACCTGTATATACAGGAAGCTACGGAGGAAAAAGAAGAATGAATTACTATAAGACAGAGATTATCAATCTTGTGCAGAATTGTGACAATAGTCACTGGCTAAAAGTTATTTATGCGTATGTGAAAGCCCTGTTAGGGTGAAGCGAATAGGGCGGCGTAACTGCTGCCCCTTTCCTTTATTAGGCAATATAGAAAAGAGGTGCGAGAAATGGCAAGAAAAGATGCAAATGGACGAAATCTCAAAACTGGGGAATATTATGATAGTAAAAACAATCGGTATCAGTTCCGCAAAATGATTGATGGAAAGCGAATTACAATCACTTCGGATAAACTCGCAGACCTTAGAAAACAGGAAAATGAGTTATTATGCCGACTTGATAAAGGTGTTGTTTTTGATAATAAACGAGCAAAAATGACTTTAAATGAGTATTTTGATTATTGGTTTGGTACATATGCCCGGAGTGGCAGAAAAGCTACTACATGCACGAATTATAAATCATATTATAATACGTATATTCGTGAAACTATCGGAAAAAAGGCAATTGTTAAAATCACAAAGCTGGACTGTCAGAGAATTATTAATGAAATGGTAGAAAATGGAAAAAAGCACTCAACAATGTTAAATCTAAAATGTTGTCTAAATAAAGTTTTTGAATCTGCTATTGATGAAGATATTTTAATGAAAAATCCAATAAAAAATTTACAGGTGCCTAATACAGAACGAAAGAAGCGGACAGCTATTGAATATTCACAAATAGAAATATTTATGAATTATGTGAGAAATAGTGAAAAATATTCGAAACAATATTCAGAATTTGTGGTATTATTTAATACTGGAATGAGAATTGGAGAGCTGGCAGCTTTAACATGGGATTGCATTGATTTTGAAAATAATACAATTCGGATTGATAAGACTGTAAACCGATATCGAAAAAAAGATTTTGGATTTACTGTTGCGATCGCTTCACCTAAAAGTAAAACATCAACTAGGGTTATACCAATGAGTAACGATGTAAGAAAGATATTGTTAAAACATAAGCTTTTGAATATTCAGCCAGTAGAACCAGTACCAGTGGTAGATGATTATGGAAATATCAAAAGAAAAATATCGAACTTAGTATTTGTAAATTCACAAAGAAGAGTATGGATAGAACCTAACTTTTTAGCATTAATAAATAGGATTATTAAGAATTATAACAAGGCAGCAGACCGGGAACATAAAGAAAGAATTGAAAACTTTTGTCCTCACATGGCAAGACATACTTATACAACACTTGCTTATTCTGTTGGGGCTGATGTTAAAGCGGTTAGTGAGATTCTGGGACACGCTTCTACATCTGTTACACTGGACACCTATACACATCTTACTGACGAGAAAAAGCGGCAACAGGAAGAAGTGGTAAAATCAATTAAGGTACTGTAAAAAGGTACCTTTTTTTGTGCCATTCTGTGACAATCTTGTGACAAAAAAGTATAAAAACATAAAGCTAGACGAATCAAGACAAAAGTGTTGTTATTTTGAGAATCCGCATTTTATCAATAGATAAACATAGACGAAAAAACACGAACAAAGGTTCGTCAACAAAAAACACTTGACACACACCACAAAATACGGTATGATACCCAAGGTGATAACGAATGGAAAAGTTTGTGGAACGTACTTTGCTCTATGATTTTTACGGAGAGCTTCTTACGAAGAGACAGCAGCAGATCTACGAGAGTGTAGTTCTGGAGGATTATTCTTTAAGTGAGGTTGCAGAGGAACTGAATATCAGCCGTCAGGGCGTACATGATATGATCAGACGCTGTGACAAGGCACTGGAAGGATATGAAGAGAAGCTGCATCTGGTGGAGAAGTTTGTGAATATCCGGGGACAGGTACAGAAGATACATGAGCTTGCATCCGGATATCACGCTGATGATATTGAGGCAATATCCAATGTGATTTTAGAGGAGTTATAATTCATGGCATTTGAAAGCTTAACAGATAAACTTCAGAATGTATTCAAGAAGCTGAGAAGCAAAGGCCGTCTGACCGAAGAGGATGTTAAGATTGCTCTTAAAGAAGTTAAGATGGCACTCCTTGAAGCAGACGTTAACTTCAGAGTCGTGAAACAGTTCACGAAATCTGTACAGGAACGTGCAGTTGGACAGGACGTTATGAACGGACTGAACCCAGGCCAGATGGTCATCAAGATTGTAAACGAAGAGCTGGTTAATCTTATGGGAAGCGAGACTACAGAGCTTCCGATCAAGCCTGGCAATGATCTGACTGTCATTATGATGGCAGGTCTTCAGGGAGCCGGTAAGACTACTACCGCAGCCAAGCTTGCAGGTAAGATCAAGTCGAAAGGTAAGAAACCTCTTCTGGTAGCCTGTGACGTTTACAGACCCGCAGCGATCACTCAGCTGCAGGTAAACGGTGAGAAACAAGGCGTGGAAGTCTTTACCATGGGCGATAAACAGAGCCCGGTAGACATAGCCAAGGCGGCTGTTGCACATGCCAAGGCGAATCAGCAGAATGTAGTGATCATTGATACAGCAGGTCGTCTTCATGTCGATGAGGATATGATGCAGGAGCTTGCTGATATTAAGTCTAATATTGAGGTAGATGCTACAGTCCTTGTAGTAGATGCCATGACCGGACAGGATGCAGTCAATGTAGCCCAGACTTTTGCAGAGAAGGTTGGAATCGATGGAGTGATCCTGACCAAGATGGATGGTGATACCCGTGGTGGTGCAGCTCTTTCCATCAAGTCCGTAACTGGCAAGCCAATCCTGTATGTAGGTATGGGAGAGAAGTTATCCGATCTGGAACAGTTTTATCCGGAGAGAATGGCATCCCGTATCCTTGGTATGGGAGATGTAATGAGCCTGATCGAGAAGGCAGAAGCAGCCGTGGATCAGGAAGCAGCCCAGGAGATGTCCAAGAAGCTGAAGAAGATGGATTTTGATTTCAATGACTATCTTACCAGCCTTGAACAGATGAATAAGATGGGCGGAATCTCCAGCATCCTGAACATGCTCCCAGGTGTGGGAAGCAAGATGAAAGATGTGGAGAGCATGATCGATGAGAAAGCAATGGACAGAACCAAGTCCATTATTCTTTCCATGACCCCACAGGAGCGTTCTAATCCGGGAATCCTGAACCTTTCCCGCAAGAACAGAATTGCCAGAGGCGCAGGTGTGGATGTTGCAGAAGTCAATCGCCTTGTGAAGCAGTTTGAGCAGAGCAAGAAGATGATGAAGCAGATGCCGGGTCTCATGGGCGGCGGCAAAATGGGTGGTAAAAGAGGCGGCTTTAAGCTCCCTTTTTAACATAAAATAATTAAATTAACTAATAAAGAGAAAGTAAATTGGAGGAAAATTAAAATGGCAGTTAAGATCAGATTAAGAAGAATGGGACAGAAGAAAGCACCTTACTATAGAATCGTTGTTGCAGATTCCCGCAGCAAACGTGATGGAAGATGTATCGAAGAGATCGGAACATATGATCCGAACCAGGAGCCAAGTGTATGCAAGGTTGACGAAGAAGCAGCTAAGAAATGGCTTGCAAACGGTGCTCAGCCTACAGAGGTTGTTGCTAAGATCCTCAAACAGGCCGGAATCGAGAAATAATTTAAGGAGTATCTTAGAGGTTGCCAGAATGGTTCAGACTGCACAGTATTTCCTGTGAAAGTCGTGAACTGTAACCGGCAATTTTCAGGGGGTATTTCTGTGACGTCCAGATGAGGGCATTTTTTGAATATGCTCCGGGGCGGGATCAGGGAGGTGTGTAATGAAAGAATTAGTAGAAGTAATTGCAAAATCTCTTGTTGAAAATCCGGACGAAGTAGTCGTTACCGAAACAGAAAAGGATGACGCTGTTGTTATCGAACTGAAGGTAGGACCATCTGATATGGGTAAGGTGATCGGACGTCAGGGCAGAATCGCCAAGGCCATCCGTACCGTAGTAAAAGCGGCTTCTTCCAAAAGCAGCAAAAAAGTGATTGTAGATATTCTGCAATGATAAGCAAGATATATGGATGCAGGAGCTGTGGAGACATGGCTCCTGTTTTTACTTATGAAAGTCCTGGACGGCAGACATATTCGTTTTTTGTAGAGGAGTTTTGAATGGAAGATTTATTAAAGGTTGGAGTAATTACCACCACTCATGGCGTGCGGGGAGAAGTAAAAGTATTCCCTACCACAGATCCGGAGCGTTTCCTGGATCTTGAATACGTGATTCTGGATGCCGGCAGAGAGATGAAAAAGCTGGAAATCCGTAACGTGAAATTTTTTAAGAATCTTGTGATCCTGAAATTTAATGGGATTGATAATATAAATGATATTGAAATGTACAAAGGCAGAGACCTGTGGGTTCCCAGAGAAGAAGCCCAGGAACTGGATGAAGATGAATATTACATCGGCGACCTGATTGGCATGGAAGTGGTTCTGGAGGGCAACACCCATTTCGGAACCCTGAAAGATGTTATGGAGACAGGAGCCAATGATGTTTACGTAGTAGAGCTTCCAGATCATCAGGAAGTACTTCTCCCGGCAATCAAGGAATGCATCCTTGACGTTGATCTGGAAGAGAATGTGATGACGGTACATTTGATGAAAGGACTTTTATAAATGAATTTCCATGTTTTGACCCTTTTTCCGGAAATGATCCGGAATGGAATGAACACCAGCATTACAGGGCGTGCTATTAATGCAGGAATCCTTTCTGTGGAGGCCATAAATATCCGCGACTATGCTTTTAACAAGCACCAGAAAGTAGATGATTATACTTACGGCGGCGGTGCTGGAATGCTGATGCAGGCAGAACCGGTTTACCTGGCTTATGAAGCGATTGCCGAGAAAGCCGGGAAGCGCCCCCGTGTGGTTTATCTCACCCCGCAGGGACAGGTGTTTAATCAGCAGATGGCAAGAGACATGGCGAAAGAGGAAGACCTGGTTTTCCTTTGCGGTCACTATGAGGGGATTGACGAGCGTGTTCTGGAGGAAATTGTGACGGATTATGTGTCTATCGGAGATTATGTGCTTACAGGCGGCGAGCTTCCGGCCATGGTTATGATGGATTCTATTTCCCGCATGGTTCCAGGCGTGCTCAGCAATCAGGAGTCTGGCGAGACCGAGTCCTTTGCAGGAAATCTTCTGGAATATCCCCAGTACAGCCGCCCGGAAGAGTGGCATGGTAAAAAGGTTCCGGAGGTTCTTATGTCCGGTCATCATGCAAATATAGAGAAGTGGCGCAGAGAGCAGTCTATCATTCGTACAGCCAGAAGGCGCCCGGATCTGCTGAAAAAGGCAGATCTCACCAACAAAGAATGGAATTTTGTGCGGCAGCTGAAAAAGCAGTGGAAAGAGGAGGAATCCAAAGATGAGAACATCTGATTTTTACTATGAGCTCCCTCAGGAGCTGATCGCCCAGGATCCGCTGGAGGACAGAAGTTCTTCCAGACTTATGCATCTTTCTATGGCAGATGGCAGTATTGAGCATCGCCATTTCAGGGATATACTGGACTATCTGAATGAAGGTGATACTTTGGTTATCAATGATACCAAGGTTATTCCGGCAAGACTTTACGGTCACAAGGAAGAGACTGGCGCAGTGATCGAGATCCTTCTTCTGAAAAGAAGAGAGAACGATATCTGGGAATGCCTGGTAAAACCAGGTAAAAAGGCACGCCCAGGTGCTAAGATCACTTTTGGAGATGGTATCTTAAAGGGAGAGATTATTGACGTGGTGGACGAGGGGAATCGTCTGATCCAGTTCCATTATGAGGGTATTTTCGAAGAGATTCTGGATCAGCTGGGAGAGATGCCGCTGCCTCCATATATCACTCATAAATTAAAGGATAAGAATCGCTACCAGACTGTTTATGCAAAGAATGAAGGTTCTGCAGCAGCGCCTACAGCAGGTCTGCATTTTACAAAGGAACTTCTGGAGCAGGTGAAAGCCAAAGGGGTAAATATTGCCCATGTAACTCTTCACGTAGGTCTTGGCACATTCCGTCCGGTTAAGGTAGATGATGTGGAGCAGCATCACATGCATTCTGAATTCTACATTGTGGAAGAAGACCAGGCGAAGCTGATCAACGATACCAGGAAAAATGGCGGCCGTGTGATCGCAGTTGGAACTACCAGCTGCCGTACACTGGAATCTGCAACTGGCGCTGATGGTGTTCTGAAGTCTGGAAGCGGCTGGACAGAGATTTTTATTTATCCAGGCTATAAATTTAAGATGATCGACGGTCTGATCACCAACTTCCATCTGCCGGAATCCACACTGGTTATGCTGGTATCTGCACTGGCTGGAAAAGAGAATATTCTGCATGCCTATGAGGTGGCAGTGCAGGAGAAGTATCGGTTCTTTTCATTTGGGGATGCGATGCTGATATTATAATCAAAAAATACCCCCCGGAGCTTTCGCTCTGGGGGGCTGAATAACATATTTTCTTCTATCCGATCCAGGAGCTTCTTTCCTGGATTTTTTCCATAATTCTGGTCTTTTCATCCCCTTCAGCAGGCGTTGGCTGGTAATTGTTATAGCCGTAAGCGGAGGAGATGGAACATGGGATGATATTTGTTACATTATCTGCTTTTACGCCGTCATTTGAGATGGTAAAGGTCTGCTGGAAAATCATACTGTCCATGTCACTTGGGGCGCTGTTTCCGCCGAAGCAGAAGTTTCCAAGGCTGTATACAATATTTTTTCCTTTATATTCTTCAATTCCCTGAAGTACATGAGGATGATGTCCGCACACCAGGTCAGCGCCAAGGTCAATGGCAAGATGTCCAAGTGTGGTCTGATTGGAGTCTGGAACGGTTTCTTTTTCGTTTCCCCAGTGAAAGATAACGATGATCAGCTCTGCACCATCTTCTTTTACCTTGGCAATGTTGTCTTTCAGCTGCTGTTCACGCTCAAGATGATCGTATAACTCATAGATTCCCACAAGACCTACTTTTACCCCTTTTATATCCATTACGGCCGTCTCATCATAGCCAAAATGAACAATTCCCTGGGCATCCAGGGCGTCCATGGTATCCTGAAAGCTCTGCTCGCCGTAATCATGGCTGTGGTTGTTGGCTGTGTTTACTGCTTCCACAGAACTGCTGGAGTAAATTCCTGCAAAAGACGCAGGGGCTTTGAATGCGAAGGTTTTATCCTCGCGGCTGCTGCTGTCTGTGAAGGTCCCTTCATTGTTGGCGATGGTCAGGTCATCTGCTTCAAAAATGCTCTTTACATTCTGTAAAAAGTATTCTTTTCCATAATTTTCAAAATATGCATTCAGGCTGGTACTGTAATCGAAGGCTTCATCTGTGCCAAGGGTACAGTCGCCCACAACGTTTATAGTAAGGGTGACTGGGGTGTCGTGCTTCGATTTTGTTGAAACAGTATCGCTGCTTTCGGAATCAGAAGATGAATCTGAGCTGTCGCTGGAAGATTCGGCAGTCTGCTTAGTTCCATCGGCAAATGAAGAATCGTTCTTTTCATTGTCAGAAGAAAGAGCAGAACCAGTTGTCTTTTCGTCGGTTGCGTTGTTTACATTCGAAGAGTTTACACTCTTTGCCTTTCCTGCACATCCCCGGACGATCAGGATCAGTACCACCAGCAGCAGGACACCACCCGCGGCCATACAGATCTGTCGGATCTTTTTCTGGCGCTGGCGGTAATATTTGGATTTTTTGTATAAATTCTTTTTCTTTTGCATACGTCTATCCTCATATGGCTTTTTGTATATGATGTCGCCGACAGGCGATGTGTTTGTTCCGTATAAACATTGAGGCAAAAATCCATAGGTCATGTTTTGAGTGAATAGCCCTGTGAACTTTTGCCTTTGATTTACATTACAATAATATTTATCTGAAGAACTTGTCGTAATAACCCATTACGAAAATCAACAGTACAATAAGCGGCAGTACATAGGTAAGATATGGACGTGCCCACTTCGGAAATTTAATGCCGTTTCCTGTATCCGCTTCTTTGATGAAATTGTCCCATCCCCATCCGTAGCGGGTTACGCAGAACAGCAGGTAAACAAGGCTTCCAAGCGGAAGCAGGTTATTGGAGATAATGAAGTCCTCCAGATCTTGGATGGTGCTTCCTGCGCCCAGTGGCTGAAATCCGCTCCATACGTTGAAACCAAGTACGCATGGCATGGATAAAACAAAGATTGCAATTCCGTTTACCAGAACTGCCTTCTTACGGCTCCAGCCCCACAGATCCATGGCAAAGCTTAAGATATTCTCAAATACTGCTATGATGGTGGAGAGGGCTGCGAATGTCATAAAGATGAAGAACAGTGCACCCCAGAAACGGCCGCCCATCATCTGGTTAAACATGTTCGGCAGTGTTACGAATACAAGTCCAACACCCTGTGTAGGGCTTACATTGTAAGCAAAGCATGCGGGGAAAATAATAAGTCCGGCCATCAGTGCCACGAAAGTATCCAGAATACCAATCTGGATGGATTCGCCCATAAGGCTGCGGTCTTTGTCGATATAACTTCCAAAGATTGCCATTGCGCCGATCCCAAGGCTCAAGGTGAAGAATGCCTGTCCCATAGCGGCATAAATACCGGAAAGCAGTCCGTTCTCTTTCAGACGGCCAAAATCCGGGAGAAGATAGAACTTAATACCCTCGATGGCACCTGGAAGCGTACAGCTCTTAACGCAAAGAACTACCATAATAGTAAGAAGACATACCATCATAACCTTTGTGATACGTTCAACACCTTTCTGCAGTCCCATGCAGCAGGTACCAAAACCGAATGCAGTTACGATTACCATCCAGAAGGTCATTTCTCCAGGATTGGAGAGCATGGTGTTAAATACGTTTCCTACCGCTTCTGTATCAAGACCTGTGAAGGTGCCGCTTGCTATTTTAAAGAAGTAAGCCAGCATCCAGCCGCCTACAGTGGTGTAAAACATCATCAGCATATAGTTGCCAAGCATGGCTCCATAGCTGTAAATGTGCCATTTGGTGCCCTTTGGCTCAAGGAGATGGAAGCTTCTGGCAGCGGACTTGCGGCTTGCGCGTCCGACAGCAAATTCCATAACCATAATAGGCAGTCCAAGAATTACAAGGAACAGAAGATAGATCAGTACAAATGCTGCGCCTCCGTACTGTCCTGTTATATAAGGGAAGCGCCATACATTGCCGATTCCAATGGCGCAGCCGGCTGAAATGAGAATAAATCCAAGCCGGGATGAAAACTTTTCACGTTCTTTCATGTTGATTTCCTTCCTTTTTTCTATGTATGAATTCTGTGAAAAAGTATGGGACAAAAGTCTTTTTTACAGAAGAGCACACCTTTTAACAGTATAAGAATAAAATGAGTTTTCGTCAATAAATATCTTGAAAAAGAAGGGGGAAATGCTAAAATATATAGGATAATACTTGAAGTGTATTTGAGGGTCAGCTGTTTCGCGCCTATGGCGCTCCCACAGCTGCCGACCGCATTCGTAATCAGGGCCATCGCCTGGCCCATTCGATATTCAGGAATTCGCTCGTGCAAGCATGGTTCATTCTTGGCTGCTGTACGAGACTTTCATAATAAATAAGAAGGGAAAATGACATGTTATATATAGGAAATCATACTTCATCATCCAAAGGCTACGCAGCCATGGGACGCCAGATTGTGAAAAATGGCGGCAACACGTTTGCATTTTTTACCAGAAATCCAAGAGGAGGGAATGCCAAGGCTATTGATCCGGCGGACGTGGCAAAATTTTTGGAGATTGCAAAGGAGCATGAGTTTGGGAAAATTGTAGCCCATGCGCCTTATACCTTAAATGCCTGCGCGGCCAAAGAAAATCTGCGGGATTTTGCCCGGGAGACCTTTGCAGACGATCTGAAAAGGCTGGAATACACGCCGGGAAATTACTACAATTTTCATCCGGGCAGTCATGTGAAACAGGGGGCAGAAGTTGGAATTGCCTATACGGCGCAGATGTTAAACGAAACGCTCACAAAGGAGCAGAGCACGACGGTCCTGCTGGAGACGATGTCAGGCAAGGGCAGCGAGATCGGGCGGAATTTTGAGGAGCTGCGCGCCATTCTGGATAAGGTGGAGCTGCAGGAAAAGATGGGCGTCTGCCTGGACACCTGCCATGTGTGGGACGGCGGCTATGATATTGCTGAAAATCTGGACGGCGTTCTGGAGGAGTTTGACCGCATCATCGGTCTTGAGCATCTCTGTGCGATCCACTTAAACGACAGCATGAACCCGCTCGGCAGTCACAAAGACCGCCATGCGAGGATCGGCGAAGGGCAGATCGGGCTGGAGGCGCTGGTGCGCGTGATCAATCATCCGAAGCTCTGCCATCTCCCGTTTATTCTGGAGACGCCGAACGATGACGAGGGCTATACGCGGGAGATCGCGCTGCTCCGCAGCCGGTATGAACATTGAGATTTTCTTGTTGCTGTTCACGCCAGCCTCAAACACCTTTCTCTTTGAAATTCACACTTAATTCATAAATTTTATGTGGACATAATCATAGCATATGAGATATAATGATGCAAAAGGAGGTATGCTATGCAGATAACAAAGAGAAAAGAAGACATTAGTATCAGTTATATTTCTGCATTGTGCGCACATGCTGGCATAGCATATGAGATCACCCGGCATGATGCGGACAGTACAGATGGGATACTTAAAAAGACAATTACTTTGGATGGTCAGAGAAAATATAATGCTGAATTGAGAATACAGCTAAAATGTACATCATCCGTCAGCCAGTATGCAGAAAAGGATGACGCCATAACATATAAGCTAAAGGTAAAGAATTATATTGATTTATGCCTGCCGGCTACATCGCCGATTATTCTTGGGCTACTGGTGCTGCCGGAAAAGGATGAGGAGTGGTTGTCCTGGAGCCGGGAAGAATTGCTCTTAAAAGGATGTATGTATTGGGCAGAATTTTCCGGGGAGCAGGAATCATCTAAGATTGGTACGGTAAGCGTCCGAATAGAAAAAAAGAATGTACTGAATACGGAAATGCTGCTTCTTATTTTAGAAAAGGTTGCAAGGGAGGAATGGCCGTGATTTATTCAGTGGACTTTTTGAATTTGACAGAAAAGATTAATCCCCTTGCCTTTGCAAAGTATTTAAAAGATATGGGGTGGAGGTTATATCCCAGCAAAAAAACATATGTGAGAATTTATCAGTATGAGAAGCAGGGTAATTTTTATCAGGTGGTAATACCTATGGAAAAGCATCTGTCAGATTACAAAGAGGCGATGTATAAGGCGATCATGACTGTTGCAGAGGCAGAGAATAAGGCGGTCGAGCAGGTAATGCTTTATTTGCTGAATCCGAATACAGATATTTTGAAGATCAGACTGGAGAGAAAGAATATAGAAGCGGGGAGCATTCTGTTTGACGATGCTATCCGGATATATGAGAATGCAAAAAAATTACTGGCGGCAGCAGCACTGGATATACTGCATCCGAGAAAATATCACCAGGGATGCACAGATGATGTTGTTTCACATTTTTTGGCGGGATGTCGCTTTGGTCAGACAGAAATCGGAAGCTATGTGGTTTCTGTTGTCTGCCCATTTGCTGAATTGGATGAGAAAGAAAGCTATAGACAATTGAGTATTTTTTCCGGTGAGGAGCAATGCGCATCTTCTTTGACCAGACAGGTTACAAATCGTGTTATGGAAAATATCTGTCAGATTAAAATGTATATAGATGAGGACAATTTAGAAGGACTGCTTTCGAAAAGCGGGGAGAATGTCATAAGCGCCAATTTCTACGAGGCGCTAAATGGTCTAAACCTTGATTCGGAGGGAGCTAATGTGGAGTTTATCGCTGAGTGGTCTCCGGCAGTGAAAAATAAACGTGATGTGCCAGGCAGGATATTGCTTACACATGATTACTGTCAACCGATAGCGATTGCAGCGGAAAAATTGAAGGAAAAGAAGAAAACTTCAACTAAAATTGTTGGAAGGATAAATAAATTAGAGTCATCCCCGGATGTTACAAAAAGAAAAGAGGGGAAGATTACGGTCGTTTACCTTGATGAAAATGATAAAAAACGGATTACGACAGTTCAGCTTGAGAAAAGCGATTATGATAAAGCAATTGAAGCGCATGAAAAGGGGCTGTATGTGGAAATCTCGGGTAATCTGACAAGGAGTAAGCGGGCGGCTATGACATGTGAAGAATTTCGCATAATCGAGTAAGCGGATGGCGCAGAAAGTGCTGGGCCATTAATTTGAAGGAGCAGTGGATATGACAGAAAAGACAGAAAAACTGCAGCGGCTTCTGCAGGAAAAAGGCAGACTTGCGGTTGCGTATTCCGGAGGAATTGATTCGCATTTTTTGCTGGCGGCGGCACTGCGTGCGCTTGGAAGAGACAGCGTGCTGGCAGTGCTTTGCCGGGGGCTGATGATGCCGGAGGCGGAGGTGTGTGAGGCGGAAGCGCTTTTAAAAGAGATGGGAGCGGATTACCGTATCCTTGATGTGGATGTACTTGCGATTCCGGAGTTTGCAGCGAACGATAAGCGGCGCTGCTATTTCTGCAAAAAGCATCTGATGAGCAGGATACAGAAGTGCGCTGCAGAAAATGGATTTCAGACAGTGGCGG
>OGPD01002003.1_pt1 | contig 13885 bp, 9 predicted proteins | sample 1552861 | NCBI WGS metagenome assembly OGPD01 (sample SAMEA2580280, study PRJEB22360) | human gut metagenome | biome: human gut; feature: human-associated habitat; material: faeces | place: Denmark | collected 2008/2010
AATATAAATTTTCTGTAAGCCGGCCGCTTATTTTCATCTGGTAATATCGGGGGATTAAAGAGTTAATATGACTTCGTTCTTATCCTGAAGAAGTTTTTCAGGGATATAATTATCTGCTAATTTCTGTCCGTTAAGAACCAGACTGCAGCAGCCAGATTCTTTTTCGTCTGGATTTTCTACAGAGATATGAAGCTGTTTTCCACGGAAAACTTTCTCAATCTCAAAGTGTTTCCAGCTTTTTGGCACAGAAGGAGACAGTCGAAGTCCTTCAAGATCAGGGCGAAGTCCGAGGATACCTTCCACACATCCTACCATTACAGTAGAAGCAGTTCCTGTCAGCCAGTGAACATGAGAGCGTCCAAAGTGTTTGCTTGCTTTTCCCTCTGTAAACTGACCATAGCAGTATGGTTCAAGACGACGGATTTCGGCACAGTCATTCTGCGCAGCAGGAGAATTTTCCATAAAATAAGTAAAAGCACGTTCTCCATGACCGCGGAGTGCTTCAGCAAGAATCAGCCAGCCCTGGGATTGGGAGAAAATACCGGAGTTTTCTTTGGTACCCTGATTATAGATAACTGCCAGTGCACCATCGAAAGCATGCGCATGATAAGGCGGATCCATAAGGATCGCACCATATTTTGTGTTTAGACGTTCGTATACATTGTTCAGTGCAGCGTCTCCCTGTTCAGGGCTGGCAAGACCACTGATGACTGCCCAGCTCTGAGGATTCAGCCACATATTTGCTTCAGGAGCAGCAGCTTCACCGATTCTTTCTCCTGATTCTGTATAACCACGTACGAAGCGGTCGTTATCCCAGCACAGTTCCTGAACTTTTTCGCCAAATGCTTTCTGAGTTTCTTCAAGATACTGTACATATTCTGTATCTTTTTTATATTCGGCAAAGATTTTCAGGATTGTCATTGCATAATAGAACTGTAAAGCAACAAAAGAAGATTCTCCGTTTGCACCCAGACGGAGACAGTCATTCCAGTCTGCATAAAGTCCGGCGGGCATTCCATGAGGTCCAAGGTGATTAAGAGAGAAAGCAACCGCACGTTTCAGATGTTCATATACAGTAGCTTCATCTTTGTTGGCAAAAGGAATCACTTCATCAAGAAAAGCAGTGTTTCCGGTTTCTGAAATATATTTATATACAGTTGGGAAAAGCCATAATGCATCATCAGCACGGTAAGCCGGATGGCCGGTTTCCTGTACATAAGAAGCATCATCCGGAGTATCTTCTTTTCCTGGTGTGTGAGTAAACTTGACAAGAGGGAGTCCGCCACCGTTATTTACCTGCGCAGACAGCATGAAACGAATCTTTTCCAGTGCCATTTCCGGTGCCAGATGGATGATTCCCTGAATATCCTGTACAGTATCTCTGTATCCGTATCCATTTCTGAGTCCACAGTAAATGAAGGAAGCTGCACGGGACCAGATGAAAGTCATAAAACAGTTGTATGCGTTCCAGGTATTAATCATAGTATCAAATTCCGGACTTGGAGTGCTGACTTTAAGATTATCAAGCTTACTGTTCCAGTCAGCTTTTAATGCTTCCAGTTCTTCTGCTACAGTTGGAGCCGGATTTTCGTAACATCTGATTACTTCAGCAGCTTCAGATGACGGTTTCATTCCAAGAAGAAAAGCAATTGTTCTGGTTTCACCTGCTTTAAGAGTTATTTTGCAGGAGAGAGCACCACAGGAGTTTTCATTATAGCTTGTCTTATCACCAAGATCACCACAGACAATACCTTCAGGGTTTCCATATCCATGGTAACTTCCGAGAAATTCATTTTTGTCCCCACAGTAAGAAGAAACCTCAGCACCTGCAAGTCCAAAGAAACGTTCTGTCACATTTTTCTCATCTACATTCTCATTTTCAGGAATTGCATCAAGATTTCCATGAATCTGCTGAGTAATTCTGTTTCCTTCGAACAGTGTACGAGAAATAAAAAGAGAGTACTGTAAATTAACCTGATCCTGTTCGTAATTGCTGTGGTTGGTAAACTCTGCATATCCGCTGAGAGTCAGGTTCCTTTCGTGATCAGAATGATTGGTCACAGATAATGCCCATACTTCATAACTTTTTCCAAGAGGAACATAGTAAAGGGCTTCTGAGTGAATATCGCTGTAGTCGGCAGAAATTTTTGTATAACCGATTCCGTGACGGCATTCGCTCTTATACTGAGCCAGATCTTTGCCTGCAGGCTGCCAGGATGCAGACCAGAAGTCTGATGATCTGTCATCGCGAATGTAAATGTAACGTCCCGGCTGGTCAAAGTTATTAAAAACATAGCGCAGGATACGTCCGTTTGCACCGGATTTTGCAAAACTGTAGCCCCCTGCATTATTGGAAATGATTGCACCGTACTCCGGGGAACCCAGATAGTTTACCCATGGTGCAGGTGTTGCCGGATTAGTAATCACGTATTCTCGGTTTTCATTGTCAAAATATCCGTATTTCATATAGTAAATCCTTTCTGTTAGAACAATATTTATAACTGCCTGTCGACTGCTTTTATGGAGGCTGAGCAGCTATTGTTTTCAGGCAAGTGTCACTGTAATTTCATGAAGATCAGAAGAGAGGTTGTTAATAAATTCTCTGGAGATCATAATATGGGAATCTTCTACGATTTCTATTGCTGTTTTGTCGCAGTCCGCAGCGGCGATATGATAAGAACCATAATCTTTTCTGTCTGTGTTTCGGTAGGTAACATGGAACTGTTTTCCTGCAAAAGTAACAGAGACAGAAGCAGTTCCTGCTTCATCGAACTGTTCTGCCAGAAGTTTTGGATGAACCAGAAGGTTTCCGAAAACTCCACGGACACCAAAGACCTCTGTGATCATGGTAAAAAGATACCAGCTTGCAGCACCTGTCAGATAATGATACATGCCACGTCCGTCTGAACGGAAATATTCAGGAATTCCCGGGTAAATATGGCTGGTATCAAAGTCGAGAGCTGTATCAGACAGAGAACGCAATGCTTTCCAGCCTTCTTTTGCAAAGCCTCTCTGATATAAGGCATTTGCATACATAACTGCCATATGAGAGAAAACAGCACCGTTTTCTTTTTCGCCATAAGCGAAACCGAACATACGTCCCATATCAAACTTCAGTTCCTGAAAATCTGTGTTCAGGCGGTAACCGCCAATTTCTTTTCTGTAAAGATAATGATCTGCGCTTTTTACGATTTTTCTAATTTGCGCATCAGTGGCAACATTTCCCATAATAGAGAAAACCTGGCCCGTGAGCATCATACGCACCTGTTCATGGTGGAAACCTTCCACTGCCTCTCCATGATTATCGTAATAGCTGTTATACCATCCTTCTTCGCTGTCTTTGCCATCAATCCATTCCTGTGAACGGATATGATCTGTCAGCCAGTTGGATTTCTGGATCAGGTTGGCAGCAAGTGTGGAGAGAGAGAAGTTTTTCTTTCTGCCGCTTAGGTTATGCCTGCAGCTTTTGGCATATTCAGTAAGAATCTTTTTCTTTTCAGATACACTGTCAAACATATCTGTCTGGTCGTTCAGCAGGATTTCAATTTCCTCTGACAGCGGGATACTGGTTTCGCCTGCAGATTCCATAAGGCGTAATATGGAAGCAAGAGTATGGAGATTGCCCGCATAAGCACAGGTAAAGGCAACACTTTCACCATTTTCTGCTGCCATATCCAGGGCATCGTTCCAGTCAGCTCCGCGGAGACGGTAAATATTATGAACACCTACATCATAAAAAGCGGCAAGCTGCTGGATCAGAATGTGCTCCAGAACACTTCCGGTATATACCTGACCGTCTTCGGTGCGCTGTTTATTTCCATATGCGTCATTCCAGAGAGTATCAATTTCTGTGCCGCGCATGGTTTGTGCATCTTTAAAATAAGGAACCTGTTTCTTAAGGATCTCTATATCTCCGGTCTGATTAATATAAAGACTGGTCGTGATTAGCGGCCAGAGTGCATGATCCATCCATACACGTGCGATTCCGTTTCTGTCAGCGATAAAATTGCCGTCACCGTCTCCGATAATAGTAGCATTTGTACCATCAATACGTACGCCGCCATAATTCTTTTCAATCATGGCACCTACATTCTGAGGATTCATCAGCAGAAGAGAAAGACAATCCTGCCACAGATCACGCCATCCGCGTCCACCGCGTCCGTAATCATGATGAGGAAGGAAAGAACAGCCAAATAAACGGCGCAGGAATGGCTGGAAACTTACCCATTTCATATAACTGTCAAAGTCAGGATCCTGTGTGTGGAAGTCAACGTTTACCTGTTTTTTCCAGTAAATTCTGGTTTCTTCCAGTGCATTTTTTACTTTATCGGAAGTATTGTATTTTTCAAAAATATTTTCAATTTCTTCTTTACTGTCGGCAATACCTGATAATAAAATAAAGTCTGTTTTTTCACCGGGAGCCAGTGTGAAAGATGAGAAACAGAAAGCACCCATTGCTTCCTTTCCTGCTGCCAGACTGTGTGCGGGAACTCCTTTATATCCTTCATATACTGTGCGTGGATGTGTATAGGTACCACCTTCTCCGATAAAATCTTCTACAGTCGGATAATAGGAAATCGGATTTTCTCCCTTTCCGGAACAGCCATTTACATAATAGATTTTATGATTTGGCTGATGTCCCCGCTCGTCAAATGACATGGTGGGGCAGACGTTGATTCCATGTTCTGTTGTCTCGATACGATGGAGCATGGAAGTGACATTTCGATGATCACGAATGTTATCCGCACTTCTTCCGTAAACAGGAATTGCACCATATGCAGTAAATTTCTGTACAGTATCTGTCTGGTTTTCAACCGTCACATACATAATCTCCACATTATCACTTTTGGGGATAAAAGAAGTAACTGTGGAGATGAGCCCAAGTTCTCTGGAAGTCCTTTTCAAAGTCTGCCACATGAATCCGGCGGTTAGTTCACTGTCTTCCTGCCTGTCAGTAAAACGGTCGGCTTCCTGCTGAGCAGAGGAACCTGTTACTGAATAAGGAATGTGTCCTTCTTTTACGATCCAGAAATTTCTGGAAGAACGATTGTTATGAAGATTTTCGGAACTGACCGGTTCCAGCAGGAAGGTATCCTGATCAATTTTGCTGTCACCTCCAAGCACTGGTGTGACGGAACTTTTCAGACCTGCTTCTGATGCAAGAGGAAAATAAAGATAACTGGTATTTTCCGGTCTGTTCACACAAAAGCTTCCATGATTATCAATAAACTTAATATGTTTCAACATTTTTCTCCTTCCATAAATATTGTATGGAAATTATATCGGAAATGAGATCTTTCGGAAATAAGAAACATGAAGTAAGTATCAGAATCATGACATAAAATAACACAATTTCAGAAAAATATATGAGCAGGTAATGAATCAGATTGCGAATATTCATCTGGCTGATTTATAGAAAAATGGTACTTTTTATACAAAAATACTAATAAAAAAACAGAAAGATCATGATTTTAGGAAAGATTTCCTTATTAAATGACAAAATCTGTCTGTATATAAAAAGAACACAATGAGGTCATGAATCTGACATTTTGGTGGAAATTATAATATACCCGAAAAGCAGCTTAAGCTATAATCTGATACATCAGGTGAGGCAAGAAACTCACAAAGAGAAAAAAAGAAAAAGGAGGGCTTTTTTAATGAAAAAGAAAGCATTAGCTGTTTTACTTACAGCATCCGTAATTGCAGGTACAATGGGTGGAACCGCTACAATCGTACATGCAGATGAAGAAGGAAAAGTAATCAATATTTATTCCTGGAATGATGAATTCCGTCAGCGTCTGGAAGCAGTATATCCTGAAGTAAAAGAAACATCCAAAGACGGAACAGTAACAACATTAAAGGATGGAACAGAAATTCACTGGATCATAAATCCAAATCAGGATGGTGTTTATCAGCAGAAACTTGATGAAGCTCTTATGAATCAGGCTGATGCATCAGCAGATGATAAGGTAGATATCTTCTTATCAGAAACAGATTATGTATACAAATATACAGATGCAGCAGCGGATGTGGCAATGCCTCTGACAGATCTTGGAATTGATCCTGACAAAGATCTTGCAGATCAGTATGACTTTACAAAAACAACTGCATCTGATGCAGATGGAGTACAGAGAGGATCTACATGGCAGTGCTGCCCTGGACTTCTTGTATATCGTCGTGATATTGCCAAAGATGTGTTCGGAACCGACGATCCTGAAGAAGTAGGCAAGAAAATGAAAGACTGGGATACAGCAAAAGCTACAGCTGAAGAACTGAAAGCAAAAGGATATTACACATTTGCTTCTTATGCTGATACATTCAGACTGTATGGAAACAGCATTTCCCAGCCATGGGTAGAAGACGGTGCAACAACTGTTAACGTAGACCAGCAGGTAATGAACTGGATCAAAGATTCCAAAGAATGGCTGGATGCAGGATACCTGAACAAAACTGTAAAAGGTCAGTGGAATGATGACTGGAACAAAGCTATGGGATCTGAATCCAAAGTATTTGCATTCCTCTTCCCGGCATGGGGAATTGACTTTACATTGAAACCAAACTGGGATGGAGAAGACGGAGAATGGGCTGTTACAAATCCACCACAGGAATACAATTGGGGCGGTTCTTACATCCATGCAGCAACAGGAACAGATAATCCGGAACATGCAAAAGATATCATTCTTGCACTGACAGGAAATAAGGACAATTTATTAAAGATTTCCAAAGATTATTCTGACTTTACAAATACAAAGAGTGGTATGCAGGAAGTTGCAAAAGATGATACTTTCGCATCTGACTTCCTTGGCGGACAGAATCCATTTACATATTTCTCACCGGTTGCAGAGAACATCAAGATCGCACCACTTTCTGCTTATGACCAGGGCTGCGTAGAACTGATCCAGAACGCTTTCAGCGATTACTTCCAGGGTCAGGTAGACTATGACAAAGCAAAATCAAACTTTGAAACAGCAATCAAAGAACGTTATCCGGAAATCCAGGAAGTTAACTGGGCTGAATAATAAACGCTTTTGAATTGACAGTTAAAAAGTTTCAGGTGTAAATAACCTGTACAGATGCATTTGTATTTGCCAGACACGCATGAAAGAGATGTGTGTCTGGCACTAATATGTAAAGGAAGGAATGCTGAACTATGAAAAAAAAGAAAAGCATCAGCTATGCAAAATGGGGATACATCTTTATCCTTCCATTTTTTATAACTTTTTTAATCTTTTCTTTGATTCCGCTGGTAGATACTGTACGTTATAGTTTCTATGAATATTATCGTTCAGGAATTAAAGAAATCGGACCGAATTTTATTGGAATTGCAAACTATCTGAGTCTGTTGAAGTCAGATATGCTCAAATACAGTGCTAATACACTGATTCTGTGGGTAATCGGATTTGTACCGCAGATCGTGATCGCACTGGTTCTGGCATGCTGGTTTACAGATGCGCGTCTGAAGATCCATGGACAGCAGTTTTTCAAGGTTGTTATTTATCTTCCTAACCTGATCATGGCTTCTGCATTTGCATTATTGTTCTTTACCATGTTCTCTACCAACGGACCGATTAACTCTATTCTGATGTCTCTGGGATGGGTTAAAAATCCGATAGATTTCCTGGGTTCTGTAATCGGAACCAGATCTCTGGTCGGATTTATGAACTTCCTGATGTGGTTTGGTAATACAACAATTATGCTGATGGCTGCTGTTATGGGTATCAGTATGGATATTTTTGAAGCATCTGAACTGGATGGCTGTAACAGTATCAAGAGATTTTTCTATATCACACTGCCGCTGATCCGTCCGATCCTTGCTTATACACTGATCACATCTATCATCGGTGGTCTTCAGATGTTCGATGTTCCTCAGATTCTTACAAATGGACAGGGAAATCCAGACCGTACATCTATGACTCTGATCATGTTCCTGAACAGCCACTTAAAGAGCAAGAACTATGGTATGGCAGGTGCACTGTCCGTATATCTGTTTATTGTCAGCGGTATTTTATGTATGATCGTATATAAGATGACAAATGACACAGACCCGGACGGATCTAAGAAAGCTGCAAAGAAAAAAGCAAAAGAAGAAAGAAGGAGGAGATAAACTATGAAATCAAATACATCAGGTCGTGTGCGCAGTATTTTTGTTCATCTTGTGCTGATCTTTTTATCCTTCCTGTGTCTGTTTTTCTTTTACATTCTGATTGTAAATGCAACACGTTCCCATGCGGATCTGCAGAAAGGATTTTCAGCACTTCCCGGAAAATATTTTCTTGAGAATTTGAAGAATGTGGCAAATGACGGAAGTTTCCCGATGTTCCGCGGTATTCTTAACAGTGTTGTTGTATCTTCCTGCAGTGCTGCACTTTGTACATATTTTTCTTCTTTGACAGCTTATGGTCTATATGCTTATGATTTTAAAATGAAGAAAGCAGCTTTTACCTTTATTATGGCAATTCTTGTTATGCCTACACAGGTAACAGCAATGGGATTTTTACGACTGATCACAAAGATGGGAATGTATGACTCTTTACTTCCGCTGATCATTCCATCCATTGCATCTCCGGCAGTCTTTTACTTTATGTACAGTTACCTTCAGTCTTCCCTTCCTTTATCCCTTGTGGAAGCGGCAAGAATTGATGGCTCCGGAGAATTCAGAACCTTTAACAGTATTGTACTTCCGATCATGAAACCGGCAGTAGCAGTACAGGCAATCTTTACTTTCGTAGGATCCTGGAACAATTACTTCGTTCCTGCCCTGATCATTCAGTCAAAGAGCAAAATGACAGTGCCGATCCTGATTGCAACTCTGCGTGGTGCTGATTATATGAACTTTGATATGGGTAAAATTTACATGATGATCACTGTTGCGATCGTGCCAATCATTATTGTATATCTGCTTTTATCCAAATACATTATTGCAGGTGTTACACTTGGTGGTGTAAAAGAATAATGAGAATTAAGAACCCCCATAGAGAGAATGCTATGGAGGTTCTTTTCATGAGAATTATAATATTAAAAACAGGAGTATAATTATATGAAGAAATGGATTTACAGTGGAACTAGAGAAGAACAGCCGTCAGAGAGAGAACTGATGCATGGAAAGCTTGCCAGAAAAGCGGCGTCAGAAGGCATTGTTCTGCTGAAAAATGAAGGAATCCTTCCATTAAAGAAAGATACAGCTGCTGCACTTCTTGGGTATGGAGCAGAGAAAACCGTAAAGGGTGGAATTGGTTCTGGAGATGTTAACAACAGAAAGAATATTTCCATTTATCAGGGACTGAAAGAAGCAGGAGTAAAAATTGTAAGCGAAGACTGGATCAGCGATTATCACAATCGCTATGAGCAGGCGAGAGAGGCGTGGAAAGAAAAAGTTCTGGAAGAAGCTAAGAAAGTAGATAATCCTTTTGATGCCTATGCAGAGAATCCTTTTGCAATGCCGCTGGGACGTAAGGTGGCAGAGGAAGATATCTGTGAAGCAGATGTGGTGATTTATGTGATCAGTCGTATTTCAGGAGAAGGAAAAGACCGCCGCAAAGTAAAGGGAGATTACTATTTAAGCGAGAGAGAAGAGGAAGATTTACGTTATCTTGCAGAAATGAACAAACCTGTGATCCTTATTCTTAATGCAGGTGGTCCTGTGGAGCTGACAGATATTCTGGAACAGACAGACAATATAAAAGGAATCTTAAATATTTCTCAGCTTGGTCAGGAAGGGGGAGATGCCCTGGCTGATGTACTTCTGGGAAAAGAAGTGCCGGGCGGTAAACTGACAACAACCTGGGCAAGGCGATACGAGGATTATCCGGCTTCAGAAGAGTATGGGTATCTGAATGGCAATCTGGAAAAGGAAAAATACAAAGAAGGTATTTATGTAGGTTACAGATATTTTGACAGCTTTGACAAAAAGGTGATGTTTCCGTTTGGGTTTGGTCTTTCTTATACTATGTTTGAGATGAAGTGTTGTAGCATAAATATGGAAGAAAGTAAGATCAGAGCAGAGGTTCAGGTTACAAATACAGGAAATGAATATGCTGGTAAAGAAGTGGTACAGATTTATGTTACGCTTCCGCAGACAGAACTGGAAAAAGAGTATAAGAGACTGGCAGGTTTTGCAAAAACCAGACTTCTGAAGCCGGGAGAAACACAAACACTTACTGTTGAGATTCCACAGAAACAACTGGCTTCTTTCAATGAGGAAACACATACATGGATAGTGGAAAAAGGCAAATATGGCATTCTGATCGGAAACAGTTCAGACAAACTGAAACTGGAAGCAGTTCTGGTAGTTTCAGATGATACAGTACTGGAACAGATGGATAAAATCTGTCCGCTTCAGGAAGAACTGGAACAGATTTATCTGACAAAAGAATTGAAAGAAAAATCTGTGCAGAGACAGGAAAAACTGATAACAGCGCAGGTTCCGGAATATTATTTTAAACCTGCGATGATACCGGCAAAATCGGAAGATGTCGGAAAAAATCAGGAAAATCTGACAGAGGAAGAAAAAAGATTTGTTTCTGTTCTGGAAAACAGAGCTACAGAAGAGCTGATTCCTCTGCTTTATGGAAAGATTTCAGAGAATATCAGTACTCTTGGTGCAGCAGGGATTCGAGTGCCGGGATCAGCAGGTGAAACCTGCGGTACTTTGGAAGAGTATGGAATCCCCTCTCTTGTTATGGCGGACGGTCCGGCAGGTATCCGCCTCAGACAGTGGTATGAGGTAGATAAAGAGACAGACAGCATCTATGAAATGGGAGTTCTTGGTTCACTGGAAAATGGAATTCTGGAACCTGGTGTGCATCATGAGAATGCAGACACTTATTATCAGTACTGTACTGCTTTTCCGGTAGGAACAGCACTGGCACAGACCTGGGATACAGATCTCATGACAGAGTTTGGAAAAGCAATCGCAGAAGAAATGGAAGAATTTCATGTGAATCTGTGGCTTGCACCAGGCATGAATATCCACAGAAATCCATTATGTGGAAGAAATTATGAATATTATTCAGAAGATCCATATCTGTCAGGGATGCTGGCAGCAGCAGTGATCCGGGGTGTTCAGAGCAAGTCAGGATGTGGCGTAACAATCAAGCATTTTGCATGCAATAATCAGGAAGATAACCGCATGGGTGTTGACTCCTGTGTATCCGAACGTGCGCTCAGAGAAATCTATCTCCGCGGATTTGAAATTGCAGTAAAAGAAGGAAATCCTGTTTCTATTATGACTTCCTATAATCTTATCAACGGTATTCATGCGGCGAACAGCAAAGATCTGTGCATGACAGTTGCCAGAAAAGAATGGGGATTTGACGGAGCAATTATGTCAGACTGGAACACAACAGTTCCGGAAGATGGAAGCGTTCCATGGAAATGTGTGGCAGCAGGCAATGACATTATCATGCCTGGAAATCCGGATGATGATAAGAATATTCGCCAGGCATATAAAGAAGGTAAACTTACAGAAGAAGAAATCCGAAATTGTGCCGGACATCTGGTATCTATGATCCGTAGATTAGAGCGTACAGATTGTTGAAATGATTTTTCAAACATGCTCTAAATGAAAACAGATAGAATTCTGGCATATGCTGAAAATACAGTAATGAGAGGACAATATTAATTATTAAAATCAATCGGAAGACCATCAGAGGCCTTCCGATTGATTTAGTGCTCATAATAACTGGATTTTTTATTTGCATCAGCAGATTTTCAGCAGATTTTCAAAGGAGAAAATCTCTTTTTCAGACATTAATTCTTCAAATCTGTTCAGGTTAAGATCTGAGTGTTCCAGTTCTCTTGAAAACTGATAACAGATACGGATCTGGTCATCCAGCTTAAACTGCCGGTTGTTTTTCAGATAGGTTCCCACATTTAATTCATGGATGAACAGGGTGCACACAACTGCCATTTTCACCTTGGCGAAGATCTCATCATCATAAACTGCACCGCAGAAATAGGTATAGATCCAGTAAACAAGAAGCTGTTCCTCCTGAATCTGCCAGTCCGGATAAGAGAAATCAAATTCACTTTTCTGCCAGGAATAAAGATTTTCGGAGTCAGACTGCGGATCTGTATTTCCATTATACAGTGGAGTCAGACAATTCTTTAAGTATTCCTGCCATCCCGGGCGCAGAACCTCCATTTCCGGGACAACAGTTTTCCACATTTTTTTAAATAATTGTTCTGGTGTATTTACGCAGGCAGATGCAGCAGAACTGTTTTCTATGTTATCTGCATTTATACGAGAGTAAATTTTGTTGCAAAATCTATCTCCGTATCCGGAATCTTCATGTCGTTTTCGCATTTCTTCCCATTTAAAGAGTTCATTTTTATTTACACATAACTGGAAATCATGTGCAGCAGCCAGAAGTTTCCACAGACGTTTCTGCATGGGTACAGCTCTGTCCTGGATGATATCTATAAGCATATCACGGGTGTCCATAAGTGCAGTGAACAGGAAATAATCAAAGTCATCATAGACTTCTTCTTTTGTCTTTTTTTCTTTTGTGATAAAGTGTACCTTTTCTTTTTGGGAAAGTAAAATCCTTGCTGCCTCCGGACAGGAGAGCGACAGGGAAATCTCACGCAGACCTTCAAATTCTTCAATATGTCTAGGATAATTTCTGCAGGTTCTGCAGAACATTTCCGGTCCTGCTTCTGTGTAGATATCACACAGGTTCTCTTCGTTGAGAAAAGCACAGCGTCTGTTATACTGGCGGAAAACATGTTGTTTCCAGTCAATATCATTGTGCAGGCGATTGCGGAATGGACCTTTAAAGTGCTGGTACTTCTTCAGTGTCTGATCGTCAATCACGATCTGCCATCCTGCGCAGCAGGTATCCGGACAGGCTCCTGCAATGCAGGAAAATTCTTTATAGTAGTTTGGAAATGTGTATTGCATGATATTAAATAGGATCCTTTCTTTTTTTCTTAAGTTTACGGTAAGTTCCTGCAGTCATGCCACAGGATTTGCGAAAGCTCTGGGAGAGATAGCTCTGAGAGGAGAATCCTGTGAGATGTGCAATATCTGAAATCCCGTAATCAGTATTTTCCAGAAGCTCTTTGCACACTTCGATGCGTTTCCGGTTCAGATAATTGATAGGAGAAATCCCATAATATTTTGTAAATTCATGACTCAGATAATACTTATTAAGATGACTGAGTTCTGAGAGGTGATCCAGAGTAATATTTTCCCCGTAATTGGAGTCAAGATAACGCTTAATATGAGCGCACTCTTTACTTGGATGCTGGGCGGTGATCAGTTCAAATGGTGAATCCGTAATGCGCCGAAGCTGCAGGATCAGAATATCCAGCATATGACTGCAGATGGTTTCATATCCTTCAGACTGTCTGTCCAGCTCCTGAAACAGAGAATTAAAGTAAAATAACAAATCTGTTTTCTTTTCACGACAGTTAAAAATGCGATACTCTTTATGACCGTTAAAGGAAAAACATAGTCCGTCCACACCTACAGTAAAATAACTCAGAGGAGGACTCCCTTTGGAGATTTCAGTGTGATTGATATGTGGATTAATGATGACCAGATCGTCCTTTGAGATTGGGAAAATCTGATCCTCGATCAGAAAATCTCCCTGACCGTCACGTACATAGAACAATTCTGTAAAGGCATGAGAGTGAGGAATACTGGGCCAGTCACCCTCGTAGCGGGAAGAAGAGGTATTTAAAAGCGTAATATTCTGAGCTGTTGGGTGTTCGGGGCTGAAACGAAATGATTGTGAGCTCATGGCAGATTCTCCTTTCTTCTGTTTACGGCAGATGAGTATATTTGTAGCAATTTTGTTGGCGGATTCTGAATGATAGTATTTTATATCGCAAAAGATATAACTGAGATTCTTCAGGATAATTAGAATAAGTGCATAAAAAA
>OGPD01002012.1_pt1 | contig 13831 bp, 7 predicted proteins | sample 1552861 | NCBI WGS metagenome assembly OGPD01 (sample SAMEA2580280, study PRJEB22360) | human gut metagenome | biome: human gut; feature: human-associated habitat; material: faeces | place: Denmark | collected 2008/2010
AATGCTTGAAGTGCCTCTCACCGGTGAATACCATGGCGATGCCCTTCTCGTCGGCCTTCCGGATCGAATCCTCGTCGCGGACCGAACCGCCGGGCTGCACGATCGCCGTCACGCCGTATTCGGCGGCCAGCGTCACACAGTCGTCGAAGGGGAAGAAACCGTCCGACGCCAGCACGAGACCCTCGGTGACGCCTGCGGCATGCGCCTGCTTCAGGGCGATCTCCGCCGAGCCGATGCGGTTCATCTGCCCGGCGCCCACGCCCAGCGTACGGCCGTCCCTGACGGCGACAATGGCGTTCGACTTGACGTGCTTGACGATATGCCAGCCGAAATTCAGGTCGTCCATCTGTGCCGCGGCGGGTTTTGCCTTCGTCACGCACATATCGGCCGTGACGGTTTTCGTCGCCACGTCGAGATCCTGCACCAGCAGGCCGCCGTTGACGCTGACATATTGCTTGGGGTCGACGGCCCCCTGCTGCATATCGACCTCCAGCAGCCGCAGGTTTTTCTTCGTACAGAGCACTTCGAGCGCCCCTTCGTCGAATTTCGGCGCCATGATGATCTCGAGGAAGATCGGTTTCATCAACTCGGCCGCCTCGCGCGTTACGGTGCGGTTCGTGGCGACGATACCCCCGAAGATCGACACCTTGTCGGCCTCGTAAGCCTTCGTCCAGGCATCCACGACATCCTTGCCGACGGCAGCACCACAGGGATTCATGTGTTTGAGTCCCACGCAGAACGGCTCATCGAACTCGCGGACGATGCACAGCGCGGCATTGGCATCCTGGATATTGTTGTACGACAACTCCTTGCCGTTGAGCTGACGGGCGAAAGCCAGCGAATAGGGAACCTTCGTCTGCTCGCGGTAGAACTTGGCCGACTGGTGGGGATTCTCCCCGTAGCGCAGCGACTGCACGAGGTCGAATTCGAGGAACAGCTTCTCGTTAAGCCCGGCCTGTGCACGCATATAGGCCGCGATCATCGCATCGTACTCGGCCGTATGGGTGTATGCCTTGGCGGAAAGTTTCAGGCGCGTAGCCTTTTCGGTATTGCCGGCAGTGCGGATCTCGTTCAAAATCAAGTCATAGTCCGCAGGGTCGCAGACCACCGTGACATCGGCCCAGTTCTTGGCGGCCGAACGCAGCATCGAAGGGCCGCCGATGTCGATGTTCTCGATGGCGTCCTCCATCTTCACATCGGGTTTGGCAATGGTCTGGCGGAACGGGTAGAGGTTCACACAGACCATGTCGATAAATTCGATATTGTTATCTTTCAGGGCTTTCAGGTGTTCGGGATCGTCGCGTCGCGCCAGCAGGCCGCCGTGCACGTTGGGGTGCAGGGTCTTGACGCGGCCGTCGCAGATCTCGGGAAAGCCCGTCACGTCGCTGATGTTGATTACTTCCACCCCGCTGTCGGCCAGCAGTTTCATCGTGCCGCCCGTGGCGATCACCTCCCAACCCAGGGCACGCAGGCCCTTGGCGAAATCAACGACACCCGTTTTGTCGCTGACACTGATTAATGCACGCATATCGTTATTATTCCTTTAATAATTTATTTATCGTTTCTATATAAAGCGGATATTCCACCGCATGAATCCGGGCTTCCAGCTCGGCGATGTCGTCGCCGTCGTATCCGAACGCCCGCTGGGAGATGATCTTCCCGCCGTCGAGCGTCGCATCGACATAGTGGATCGTCACACCAAAGACCTTGACGCCGTATTTCAGCGCCTGGTCGATGGCATGCGCCCCGCGGAATGCCGGCAGCAGCGAAGGATGGATGTTGATGATCCGCCCGCCGTAAGCCCCCAGCAGCACGTCGCCGACGATGCGCATGTACCCCGCCAGGCAGACCAGCTCCACGCCGGCTTCGTCGAGCCGCCGCACGATCTCGCGCTCGTAGTCGGCCTTCGAGGCATACTCTTTCGGGGCGAATACGAATGCCTCGACCCCGTGCCCCGCAGCCCGCTGCACGACCCCGGCGCCGGGTTTGTCGCAGACCATCAGCACCACCCGGGCCGGGATCTCCCCCCGCTCGCAGGCCGTGGCGATGGCCTCGAAGTTCGTGCCGCTGCCGCTGGCAAAGACCGCAAGGCGTCGCACGGCCTTAGCGGATTACGACACCCTCGGTGTCCGTGACGCGTCCGATGACGGCCGCCTTCTCGCCCTGCTCCGCAAGGATGGCGATGGCTTTCTCCGCCTGCGACGCATCGAGGGCGATGACCATGCCGATGCCCATGTTGAAGATGTTGAACATCTCGCGGTGGGCCACCTTGCCGTATTTCTCGAGGAAGCGGAACACGGGCAGTATCTCCCAAGTGCCCTCCTCGATTTCGAGCCCCTGCCCTTCGTGCAGGATGCGGGGGATATTTTCGTCGAACCCTCCGCCCGTGATATGGCTGATGCCGTGTACGTCGCAGCTGCGGATCACTTCGAGCACCTGCTTCACGTAGATCTTCGTCGGGGTGAGCAGCACTTCGCCCAGCAGTTTGTTCGACAACTCGGGATAGACCTTGTGCAGATCCAGGCAGTTATCCGCAAGGATCTTACGCACGAGGCTGAAGCCGTTGGAGTGCACGCCGCTCGAGGCGATGCCCACCAGCACATCGCCGGCCCTGACCTTCGATCCGTCGATGAGCTTCGATTTCTCGACCACGCCGACCGTGAAACCGGCGATGTCGTACTCGCCCTCGGAGTACATGCCCGGCATTTCGGCCGTCTCGCCGCCGACCAGCGCACAACCCGCCTGACGGCAGCCGTCGGCAATGCCGCTCACGATGGCTTCGATCTTCTGGGGTTCGTTATGGCCTACGGCGACATAGTCGAGGAACACCAGCGGCTCGGCACCCTGCGCCAGCACGTCGTTGACGCACATGGCCACGGCATCGACGCCGATCGTGTCGTGCTTGTCCATCTCGAACGCCAACTTGAGCTTCGTGCCCACGCCGTCGGTACCGCTCACCAGCACCGGCTCCTTCACGTTCAGCGCCGAGAGGTCGAACATGCCTCCGAATGCACCGATATTGCCCATCACGCCCAGGCGCGAGGTCGATGCCACGTGTTTCTTGATGCGCCGCACCACTTCGTATCCGGCCTCGAGGTTCACACCGGCCTTCTCATAACTCTGTGCCATTATAATCTTCCTTTAACAGTCCTTAACATTTTACGTCTTTGTTCACCTCGTCGACCGACTGGTACAACGCCGTGGGATAGTGCCCCGTGAAGCAGGCCATGCACAAATCCTTGCGGTTCCCCGCCCTGAGCAGTGCCCCGGGCGACAGGAACGCCAGCGAATCGGCGCATATCTCCGCCCGGACACCGTCCACCTCCTTGCGCGCCGAGATCAGCTCGTCGCGGGTCGAGGTATCCACCCCGTAGAAGCAGGGGTGCGTCATCGGGGGACTGGCAATGCGCACGTGCACCTCGGTGGCCCCCGCCTCCTTGAGCATCGTGACGATGCGGCGCGAGGTCGTACCGCGCACGATCGAATCGTCGACCAGCACCACGCGCTTGCCCTTGACGATCGTCCTCACGGCCGAGAGCTTCATGCGCACCCCTTTCTCGCGCAGCTCCTGCGAAGGCTGGATGAACGTACGGCCGATGTACTTGTTCTTGATAAGCCCCATTTCATACGGCAGGCCGCTCGCCTCGGCATAGCCCATCGCGGCGCTGAGGCTCGAGTCGGGAACCCCGACCACGATGTCCGCCTCGGCAGGCGCCTCGCCGAAGAGCAGGCGCCCCGACTCCTTGCGGTAGGCATGGACGTTGCACCCTTCGATGTCGCTGTCGGGACGTGCAAAGTAGATATACTCCATCGAGCACATCTCGCAACGCTTATACTGCGAGAAATCGCGGCTCCGGATGCCCTCGCTGTCGATCGTGACGATCTCGCCCGGCTCGACGTCGCGGACGAACTCCGCACCCAGCACGTCGAAGGCACAGGTTTCGCTCGACACGACATAACCGTCGCCCAGCCGGCCGATCGACAGCGGCCGCAGGCCGTATTTGTCACGGCAGGCATAGATGCGGTTGGCGGTCATGATCAGGAATGCAAAAGCCCCCTCGATCATATTCAGTGCGTCAATGATCGAATAGATGCGCGGACGGTCGTGGTATTTGGTCTCCTTCTTGATCAGGTGCGCCAGGATCTCGCTGTCCGAGGTCGACTGGAACAGGCTCCCCTTGTTCTCGAGATAAATACGCAACAACGCCGAATTGACGATATTACCGTTGTGCGCCAGCGCGAAATCGCCCGTGTTGTGGCGGAAAAGGAACGGTTGCACGTTCTCGATGCCACCACCGCCGGCGGTGGTATAGCGCACATGCCCGATGGCCATGTCGCCCTTGAGCGTCGAGAGCTTTTCCTCGTCGAACACCTCGGTGACCAGGCCGCCGCCCTTGATGCGGCGGAACGTCGCGTCCCGGTCGACGGTCACGATACCGGCACCCTCCTGACCGCGGTGCTGCAAGGCATGCAGGCCATAATAGGTCAGCGACGCAGCGTCCTTGACTCCGAAGACGCCGAACACCCCGCACTCCTCATGCAACTCGCGGTCGCTAATCTGCCCCATCACCATTACCCGACGATTTTCTGCAAACGTGCCAAAATCTCCTCGTAAGCCTCGCGCACCTTGCCCAGGTCACGACGGAAACGGTCTTTGTCGAGTTTCTCGTTGGTCGTCATGTCCCACAGGCGGCAGGTATCGGGCGACACTTCGTCGGCGAGCACGATCTCCCCGTCCGACGTACGGCCGAACTCGATCTTGAAGTCCACGAGTTTGATGTTCATCTTGGCAAAAAGGTTGCGCAGGATCTCGTTGATACGCGAGGTCATGGCGTAGATCAGTTCGAGTTCCTCGTAGGTCACGGCACCCAATGCCACGGCGTGGTGGTCGTTGATCAGCGGGTCGCCCAGCTCGTCCTTTTTGTAGCAGATGTCGTAGATGACGTTCGACGGCTGCGTACCCTCCTCGATGCCGAGGCGCTGGGCCATCGAACCGGCGATGACATTGCGCACGATCACCTCCAGCGGGATGATCGTCACCCGGCGGCACACCTGGTCGCGGTCGTTGATCGTCTCGATATAGTGGGTCTTGACACCCGCCTTCTGAAGCTCCTTGAAAATCAGGGTCGAGATGGCGTTGTTCAGCACGCCCTTGTTTTCGATCGTGGCTTTCTTGATGTTGTTGAAAGCCGTTGCCGCATCCTTGTAGTGGATGATGATCTTGTCGGGATCGTCGGTGCGGAAAACCTGTTTTGCCTTGCCTTCGTAGAGCATTTCGAGCTGTTTCATGGTGTTTGTGAGTTTAAGTTTTATGTTGTATTAATTTTTGCGGAAATAGTTGACGGCATTGCGGAACAGCGACTGCTCCTTCTCGCCTGCGATATTTTTGAAGAGGTTTTTCTCGTAACGCTCCGTATGCCCCATCTTGCCGAGGATCTGGCCGTCACGCGACACCAGGCCCTCGATGGCATACGACGAACCGTTGGGGTTGTACGGCGCCTCGGCCGTCGCACGCCCTTCGGGATCGACATACTGGAAGGCCACCTGCCCGTTGGCGAACAGCTCCCCGGCCAGTTCTTCGCTCACGACGAACTTGCCTTCGCCGTGGCTGACGGCGATCGAGTGGATGTCGCCCAGGCCAAAGCCCGCGAGCCACGGGGAGTTGAGCGTCGAGACGCGCGTCGAGACGATCTGCGAAATATGGCGGTTGATGTCGTTGCGGAACAGCGTCGGCGAATCCTTGGTCACCATGCCCAGGCGGCCGTAAGGCAGCAGGCCGGATTTGACGAGCGCCTGGAAACCGTTGCAGATGCCGAGGATCAGCCCTCCGCGGTCGAGCAACGCATGGATTTCATCGCGTATATCCTTATTGTTGAGTACGTTGACGATAAACTTGGCGCTGCCGTCGGGTTCGTCGCCCGACGAGAAGCCGCCGCTCAGCACGAAGATATGGGCGCGGCGGATATGTTCCTTCATTTCGCGGATCGAACGCAGGATGTCGTCGCCCCCGAGGTTGCACAACACGCTCATTTCGACCTCGGCCCCGGCCTTGCGGAATGCTTTGGCCGTGTCGTAGTCGCAGTTGGTGCCCGGGAACACGGGGATATAGACCAGCGGATGTTCGACGGCTTCGCCCCGATAGGCGAAAGTCCGGGGTGCGGGCTCCGAGGTCATCACCCCGGCATGGTTCTCCCCCTTGTCGGGGTAAACGGCCGCGAATTTCTCGGTATTGGCCTTGTAGAGGGCGTCGAGCGGCATTTTCACGCCGTTGACGGTCAACGCCCCTTCGGCTGCGGTCATACCCAGCAGCCCGGCCGCAGGATGGGTCAGTTCGACGGCGCTCTCGACAAGGATCGAACCATAGGCGTATCCGAAGAGTTCCGCCTCGTCCATCTCCACCTCGGCGCCGATGCGGTTGCCGAAAGCCATCTTGGCAAGACCTTCGGCGACACCTCCGAAGCCCACCGACCATGCGGCGAGGATATTGCCGCGTTCGATATTTTCGCTGACAAAGCCGAAGTTGTCCTTCAGCTGCGCCGTGTCGGGCATATGGTTCTCCCTGGGCGTATGGCGCACCAGGTAGATACGGTTGCCGGCCTTCTTGAAATCGGTCGAAATGACCGTCCCGGCATTCACCGTCGTGATGCCGAAGGCCATCAGCATGGGCGGGACGTTGATATGCTGGAACGTGCCCGACATCGAGTCCTTGCCGCCGATCGAGGGCAGGCCCAGTTCGACCTGCATCTTCAGCGCACCGAGCAGGGCACCCAGCGGCTTGCCCCACGAGCGGGGATCGCGGGTCATGCGTTCGAAATATTCCTGGTATGAGTAACGCATCCTGTCATAACGCGCGCCCGCAGCCACGACCTTGGCAGCAGCTTCGACGACGGCATACGCAGCACCGTGGTAAGGGCTCCACGAGGCCAGGTAGGGATTGTAGCCGAAGGCCATGATGCTGGCCGTGTCGGTGTAACCGTCGGTCGGGAGTTTCTGCACCGACACCTGCGTTTCGCTGCCCTGCGTGCGGCCGCCGAACGGCATCAGCACGGTGGAACGGCCGATCGTCGAATCGAACATTTCGATCAGGCCGCGCTGCGAGACGACATTGTTGTCGCGCAGGTTCTCCTCGAAGCGTTCGGCAAACGTCGCGCCCACGACCTCACGGGCAAAGGGATCGCGGTTCTCCACCTCGCCGATCATGGCTTCGGCATAGTGCTTCGCCCCGGCGCTGTCGATGAATTCACGGGCGAGGTCTACGACTTTGCGCCCTTTGTTGAACATCCGCATACGGGCCGTATCCGTCACGTCGGCCACCTCGACCGCCTCGATATTCTCCTCGCGGCAGTAGCCCATGAATTCGGCGACGTCCTTCGCCTCGACGACCACGGCCATACGCTCCTGCGACTCGCTGATCGCCAGTTCCGTGGAATTCAGGCCGCTGTACTTGGTCTTCACACGGTCGAGGTAGATGTCCAGCCCATCGGCCAGCTCGCCGATGGCGACGCTGACGCCGCCGGCACCGAAGTCGTTCGATTTCTTGATGAGCCGCGTCACCTCCGGGCGGCGGAACAGGCGTTCGAGCTTGCGCTCCTCGGGGGCATTGCCCTTCTGCACCTCGCTGCCGCAGGTTTCGAGCGACTTGGTATTGTGCTCTTTCGACGAACCCGTGGCGCCGCCGATACCGTCACGCCCCGTGCGGCCGCCCAGCATGACGATCTTGTCGCCCGGGACGGGTTTTTCGCGGCGGACGTTTTCAGCCTTCACGGCACCGACCACGGCACCGACTTCGAGGCGCTTGGCCACATAGTCGTCGTGGTAAATCTCGCGCACATGGGTCGTTGCCAGCCCGATCTGATTGCCGTAACTGGAGTAGCCCGCGGCGGCCTTCTTCGAAATGACGCTCTGCGGGAGCTTGCCTTCGAGCGTATCGGACACCTTCTGGTAGATATTGCCGGCACCCGTTACGCGCATGGCCTGGTAGACGTAGCTGCGCCCCGACAACGGGTCGCGGATAGCGCCGCCCAGACAGGTCGAAGCACCGCCGAACGGCTCGATCTCGGTCGGGTGGTTATGGGTTTCGTTCTTGAATTGCAGGAGCCACTTCTCGGTCGTCCCGTCGACATCGACATCGACGTATACCGAGCAGGCATTGTTCTCGTCGCTCACTTCCAGGTCGTCCAGCAGCCCTTTCTTGCGCAGGTAACGGGCTCCGATGGTCGCCATGTCCATCAGGCAGATGCTCTTGTGCTCGCGGCCCAGTTCGCGGCGGATGCGCAGGTAAAGGGCCAGCGAATCCTCGATCTCGTCCTTTGCGAACGACTCCTCGACCGTGATGCCCTCCAGCTCGGTGGTGAAGGTCGTATGGCGGCAGTGGTCGCTCCAATAGGTGTCGAGGATGCGCAGCTCGGTCTCATAGGGATCGCGCCCCTCGGCACGGAAATATTTCACCACCTCGCGCAGGTCGTCGGCATTCATCGCCAGCCCGTACCGCTTGCAGCAGGGTTCCAGTTCGGCGTCGGTCATCTTGGTGAAGCCTTCCAGCACGGCGACGGGCTTCACCTCGGCCTGTTCCATGTCGGTCAGCACGTCCAGATTCTTCTCGCGCGACTCGACCGCGTTGATATAGTAATGGCGGATGCGCGCCAGGTCTTCGTCGGAAACGGCATCGTCGAACAGCAACAGCTTCGACGAGCGGATGCGCACCTGGGCCGACGGGTCGATCAGCCGCACGCAGTCGACGGCCGACGCGGCACGTTGGTCGAACTGGCCGGGGAGGTACTCCACGGCGATGTATTTCCGTCCCGCCAGGTCGCACGAATCGGTCACGCTGTCGGTTACCACTTCGCCAAAGACGCTGTAACGGCTCTTTTCGAGCAGCTCTCGGCTGAACCCGAACAGGTCGTAGACGTTGAGCAACCGCAGGCTGCGGATGCCCAGGTTCAGATTGGTGTTCAGCTCCCGGCGCAGGCTGTCGGCCTCGACCCGGAAACGGGGATGTTTCTCAACAAAAATCCGGTAGTTTTCCATGTTATTTCGTTTGCACTTATTTTACGAATCTGTCGGCCCACGCAGCACCGTATTCCCCGGCGTCCATCCCGACGAAGGTGATATGCCCCATCTTGCGCTTCGGACGGCTCTCGGTCTTGCCGTAAAGGTGGACATGGACACCCGGGCGGTTTTCGGCGGCGACCCTCTCGGCCGCTTCGAGATCCTGCCCCAAAATGTTCTTCATCACGGTCGGCGCCACGAGCCGCGGCTCCTGCAACGGTTCGCCCAGCAGGAAGCGCACCAGTTCGCGGAACTGGTTGGTCGTGCACCCCTCGATGGTATAGTGCCCCGAATTGTGGGGCCTCGGCGCCATTTCGTTGAAATAGAACTCCCCGTCGCGGATGAAGAACTCGATGGCGAGGATCCCGCGGTAGCGGCAGGATTTCATGAACCGCTCGCCGGCCGCAGCCATGCGGCTGCGCAGGCCGTCGTCCATCCCCTCGGCGGGGACGAAGCACAGGTCGAGGATACCGTCGCGGTGGACGTTCCGCCCGATGGGGAAATGGATGACGCGCTCCCCGTCCGAGACCATCACGATGCTGGCTTCGAAATCGAACGGCACGAACGCCTCCAGGATGCAGGGTACGGAGAGCATCGGCAGCGCACGCGACACGTCGGCCTCGTCCTTCAACACCAATTGCCCGTGGCCGTCGTATCCCAGCGTACGGGTCTTGAGCACCGCCGGGAATCCGATCTCGGCCAAGGCGGCACGCAGCGACGCCTCGTCGTCCACGGCGGCGTACAGGGGCGTCCGCAGCCCGTTGGCGCGGGCATTGTCCTTCTCGCGCAGGCGATCCTGCGAATCGTAGAGCGGGCGGAAACCCTGCGGGATGTTGTATTTCTTTTCCAGCGGGATCAGCACGCTGCCCGGGACGTTTTCGAATTCGTAGGTCACCACATCGCTACGGCGGCAAAGCTCTTCGAGCGCCGCGGCATCGTCATACGCCGCCACGATGTGCCCGTCGCTCAGCGCGAACGCGGGGGCGTCGGGCGCAGGGTCGAGGCACAGCGTGCGCGCCCCGAGCAGGTGCGCCTGCTCGACGATCATCAGCCCCAACTGACCGCCGCCGATGATACCGATCGTTTTCGTTTTCTCTGCCATAGTCGCCTCCCCTGCCGGATTAAAGTTCTGCCGCCAGCACGTCGGCGGTCTGTTTCGCACGGAACGCTTCGAGCCGGGCAGCCAGCTCCGCATCCTGCAGTGCGAGGATCGACACGGCTATCAGCGCCGCGTTCTTCGCCCCGTTGATGGCCGTCGTCGCCACCGGAACGCCCGCAGGCATCTGCACGATCGAAAGCAGCGAATCCAGCCCGTTCAGGGCACGCGACTTCACGGGGACGCCCACCACGGGCAGCGTGGTCATCGAGGCCACCATGCCCGGCAGATGCGCGGCACCGCCCGCACCGGCGATAATCACCCCGATACCGCGGCTTTTGGCCGTCTTGGCATATTCGCACAGCAGGTCAGGGGTACGGTGGGCGCTCACCACACGCTTTTCGAAATCGACACCGAATTGTCCGAGCATGGCGACGGCATCGGCCATCACCTCATAATCGCTCACCGAGCCCATAATAACACCGACCTTCATACCTTTGGTTTTAAGTTTGAAAAAAAGACAGACCGCCACGACACGTATGTCATGGCGGTCTGGTATCTATCTGCGTATTCCGCTCCCGGACACCTGCTGCCCTTGCATCTGCGTACTCCGATCCTGCTGTCGGCACGACGACGAATAGAACGCAGCGGCCTGGCCCTGCTGTTTCTTACGTTCGCGTTGGTCGATTCTGTCGGTAGATGTCATGGGGAGGTGTTCGGATTAACCTAACAATTGTCAAAACAACGTTACAAAAGTAGCGCTTTTCAGCCGATTTACAAAATCCCCGGGCATATTCTATTGACAAATTATCGACATTTCGGGATTCCGGCAAAAACAAAAAATCCGCCGCAGCCGGAACCGGCCGCGGCGGATTGACATCGGTTCAACCCGTCCGTGTTATTCGCGGCTGAACGAGTAAGGGGCATCCCCGGGCTCCGTACCCCGCGTGTAATCGGGGTCGGGACGCATCGAGAAGCGGACGCCGGCACCCTTCACGAGGTCGGAATGGCGCAGGAAATTATACGTATAGGATTTCCCGTCGAACTGCACGGCTCCGATATAACGGTTCTCGGGGCTGTTGTCCGGCGCTTCGAGCACGATCTTATTCCCGTTTTCGAGGTTCACGACGGCCTTGCGGAACAGCGGCGAACCGACGACGTATTCGTCCGAAGCCGGGCAGACGGAATAGAACCCCAGGGCGGAAAAGACATACCAGGCCGAAGTCTGGCCGTTGTCCTCGTCGCCGCAATAGCCGTCGGGACAGGCCGAATAGAGGCGATCCATCACCTCGCGCGCCCAGTACTGGGCTTTCCACGGGGCACCCGCATAATTATAGAGGTAGATCATGTGCTGCGCAGGCTGGTTGCCGTGGGCGTAGTTGCCCATGTCGGCCACCTGCATCTCGGTGATCTCGTGGATGCGGAATCCGTAGTAGCTGTCGTCGTAGATCGGCGGCACGACGAATACCGAGTCGAGCATCTGGACGAACTGCTCCCGGCCGCCCATCAGGTCGACGAGCCCCTCGACGTCGTGGAATACCGACCACGTATAATGCCACGAGTTACCCTCGGTGAAGGCGTCGCCCCACTTGTAGGGACTGAACGGCGCCTGGAACTTGCCGTCCCTGAGGCGACCGCGCATCAGACGGGTTTCGGGGTCGAAGACATTGCGGTAGTTCCGGGCACGCGCCGCCCACTTGTCCAGTTCAGCCTGGGGACGGTTCAGTTTCTTCGCCACCTGCAGAATACACCAGTCGTCGTAGGCGTATTCGAGCGTACGTGCCACGTTCTCGGGAATGTTCACGTCGTAAGGGATATATCCCAGCTCGTTGTAGTACTCGTGCCCCCAGCGTCCGGTCGACGCAACGGTCGGGTGCACGTGCTCCGTGGCATACACCATCGCATCGTAGAGCACCCCGAGGTCTTTGTCGTTCGTGCCCTTCACCACGGCATCGGCAACCACCGAAGCGGAATTGTTGCCCACCATGCAGCCGCGGTGCCCGGGCGACGCCCATTCGGGCAGGAAACCGCTCTCGCGTGCCGCGTTAGCGAGTCCCTGCTGGATTTCGGCGTTCACGGAGGGGTAAACGAGGTTCAGCAGCGGGAAAAGGCTGCGGAAGGTGTCCCAGAACCCGGTGTCGGTATACATGTAGCCGGGGAGCACCTCGCCGTTGTAGGGGCTGTAATGCACGACCTCGCCCTGGTCGGTCACCTCGTAGAACTTACGCGGGAAGAGCACCGACCGGTAGAGGCACGAATAGAACGTACGGTACTGGTCGTCCGTACCGCCCTCTACCTCGATGCGTCCCAGCACATCGTCCCAGCGCGCCTGCGCCTTGGACTTCACCGTTTCGAAATCGTCGCTACCCAGTTCCCGGAGGTTCTGCAGCGCCTGTTCGGGAGAAATGAACGACGACGCCACGCTGGCGCATATCTGCTGGCCGCGGCGGGTCGCGAAATGCACCTTGGCCACGGCATGTTCGCCCGTGACGGACTTCTGCCCTTCGGGATAGAGCAGGTTGCTGCCGGGTTTGTATCCGCCGGGGGCATCGGTCAGCTCGATGGCGCTGAACGGCGTATCGAAGCGCACGACGAACCAGTTGCGGAAATTCTCCGGCACGCCACCGCTGTTGCGCGTGGTGTAACCGACGATCGTACGGTCGTCGACCATCCCGACCTGCGAACCACGGTCGAAGGCGTCGATCACCACACCCGACTCCTTCGAGTCGGGGAAGGTGAAGCGCATCATCGCGGCACGGTCGGTCGGCGTGATCTCCACGCGGATGTCATGGTCGGCGAGGTAAGTCTTATAGTAATAGGGTTTGGCCACTTCGGACTGGTGCGAAAACCAGCTGGCGCGCGACTCCTCGTCGAATTTATCCTCCCCGCGCACGGGCATGAGCGAGAACTGGCCGTAATCGTTGATCCACGGCGAAGGCTGGTGGGTCTGCTTGAACCCCCGCACCTGGTGCGCCCCGTAAGTATATGCCCAGCCGTCGCCCATCTTGCCGGTCTGGGGCGTCCAGAAATTCATGCCCCACGGCAAGGCGATGGCCGGATAGGTATTGCCCGTCGAGAGCGAAAAATCCGACTGCGTACCGACCAGCGTCGAAACGTACTCCGAAGGACGGAGGCGCTGCTCCCCGGCCGAAGGACATGTGCACGAAGCGAGTGCGGCGGCGCAGAGGGCGGCAAATGCGATATATCCTTTTTTCATGGCCTTCCGATGTTTAGAGTTCATACCACACTGCGGGTTCGGCACCCATCTCGAATTCGAGCACACCGCCCGCGGCGATGTCGTCGAAGGCAATATAGGGTTTCGTATACGGCTTGCCATTGAGCTTCACCGCCTGGATGTATTTGTTCGCGGCGGAATTGTTATGCGCCGTGACGGTCAGCACACCGTCGCGGACACGCACTTCAGCCTTGTCGAAGAGCGGCGAGCCGAAGAAATAGCGGCCCCCGGCGGGTTCGACCTGGTAGAAACCCAGCGACGAGAGGACGTACCATGCCGACATCTGCCCCACGTCCTCGTTGCCCGACAGTCCGTCCGGCTCGGCGTGGTAGAGCGTCGTGAGCACCTCGCGGACCTTGCCGGCCGTCTTCCACGGCTGCCCCAGCATCGTATAGAGGTACAAAATATGGTGGGCCCGGTCGGTACCCGGGGGGGGCCGGGCGGGGCCGGGA
>OGPD01002016.1_pt1 | contig 13782 bp, 12 predicted proteins | sample 1552861 | NCBI WGS metagenome assembly OGPD01 (sample SAMEA2580280, study PRJEB22360) | human gut metagenome | biome: human gut; feature: human-associated habitat; material: faeces | place: Denmark | collected 2008/2010
TCGGAGCGGCGGGCTACACGCCTTCGTTCTTCACCGCCCATGTCTATTACTGGGGCGACCGCCACCGGGATCTGTTCCTTGGCCCGGAACGCGCCGCCCGGATGGACCCCATGCGCTCCGCGCTGGATCGCGGCCTCGTGATCACCGCGCACTGCGACTCCCCCATCGTCCCCGCCGATCCGTTGCTGTCCATTTGGGTCAGCGTCAACCGCCTGACATCCTCCGGTCAGGTTCTTGGTCCGGATCAGCGCATTTCCGTGCTCGAAGCCTTGCGCGCCCATACCTTTAATCCCGCGTGGCAGAATTTCCAGGAAAACGCCAAAGGCTCCATCGAGCCCGGCAAGCTGGCCGACCTTGTGGTCCTCGACGCCAATCCGCTGGAAGTCGATCCCGCCGATCTGCGCAACATCGGTATTCTGGAAACCATTGTAGGCGGGAAAACCGTGTATTCCGCCCGTGCCTGATTGACGCGCGGGCGTGCTCATCCGCCCGCGCCGTCTTCCTTCAACCGCGGGCTCCGCTCCCGCACGAACAAGAGGATCCGCCCATGTCCCAAGCCACCCAGACGACCCCGATCGAGGCTCCCGCGGAAGAACCGGCCGTTCCTGTCAGCCGCCCCCGTTTCATGTTCGCCTTTGTCGTCTTGTACATGCTGTTCCTGCTTGACTTCTCGGCGCGCCTCGGCGTGACTTCCGTGTTCCCCGCCATGCAGAAAGCCCTCGGGTTGACCGACTCCCAGATCGGCGTGGCCGGTTCCGCCGTGCTCTGCGGTATGACCCTGTTCGTGTTGCCGCTTTCCTTCATCGCGGACAAAACGTCCAAGAAAAAAGCCATCACCCTCATGTCCGGCCTGTGGGGAGTCGGCTGTCTGCTGTGCGGGCTCGTCTCGAACTTCTTCCTCATTCTGCTTGGCCGGTTCATGGTCGGCATGGGCAACGCCAGCTATGCTCCGGTGTCCGTATCCATGCTGACGAGCTGGACCAAGAAGTCCCGCTGGGGCTCGGTGATCGGGCTGTACAACTCCTCCATGTCCGTGGGGCTCGCCGCTGGGACGGCCGTAGCGGGCATTCTGGCGCAGAGCATCGGCTGGCGCGCGCCGTTCATCGTGATGGGCGTGGTGACGCTGCTGTTCATGGTGCTTTCCATGGCTCTGCCGAAGACTTCGGCCAAGCCTGAAAACGCCAAAAAAGACGACGTGAGCCTGAAGGAAGCCTTTGGCGTTACCTTGAAGAACAAGACGCTCGTCATGCTCGGTATCGGCGTCGGCCTCGGCAACATGGTCTATTCCAGCATGGTGGCGTGGATTCCCATGTTCCTCGTCCGCGAAATGGGCTGGACCAGCGCGGAAGTGGGGGCGTACATGAGCCCGGTATACCTGTTCACCGGCATTGTGATCACGCCCTTGTCCGGGATCATTTCCGACTGTCTCGGCCGGTGGAGCCGCAAAACCCGTGCGTGGCTCGGCGTCCCCTGTTTCGTCCTGTTGGCGGCCTGTTTCGGCTTCGGGTTTATGCTGAAGAGCTTCCCCCTCATCGCGCTTGGGGTCATGCTCTTCCTCATCCCGGTTACCGGCATCCATATCGCTACGCAGGAGCTTGTTCCCGCCCGCTACAAGGCGTCGGCCTACGGGACCTATGTGACGTTCCTCCAGGGGCTCGGCTTCTTTGGCCCCATGCTGGTGGGTGCCCTGTCCGATGCATTCGGCCTGAATATCGCCATTGTGTATGTGCAGTTCGTCTTTGTGCTTGGCGCGCTCATGCTCCTGTGCGCGGGCTTCACGTATCAGGGAGACTTCGACCGCGCACGGGCGCTTGATAAGCGGTAATATCAGGAAGCAGAGGCCTTTTCTGTTCTTCCTTTTCGGATTTGGATAACGAAGCGGCATGACAGGCGTTCATGCCGCTTCGTTTTGGGTGGGCGGTACGGTGCCCGGCTATGCATGGGGCGAGGGAAAGGGGGAACGGGCCGCCGTGAGGTCGAAGAAGTTCAAAAGGGGACGGTTCCGTGACAGTGTATATCAATACCGCCGCATGTTTTTGTGCCCCTCCATTTTCCCGTTGTTATTGCAGGGCGGCGTTTTGGGCCGGGTGGATTTCGACAATACTGGCATCGGTCGTTTATATGCCGAAACCTGTGGGTAGGTGGACAAGATGCACCACGCGAGCGTGACAGTTCGGATGTGCGTGGCGCATCAGGCCGCAAGGCTGAATGCGGCAGCGGTTCCGTAAAAAGTGAGTTTTGTATTTGACAATAAATTTCAAAATCAATAAGCTCCGCCAAAAGAGAATGCTGCTGCGATGGCTTGCACATACTTCATCTCACGGGGATTCTGGCTCTTCAGGAGGCCGAGTTGACTTTTTCGTATAAACGGTGCGCGCGGGTACTAACGCTGATTGCCGTGTCCTTGCTTGGATTGGCGTTGCTTGTCCGGGCTCTCGTCGCCTTTATTGAGGCGTTGGCCGTGCTTCTCCTTGCCGTGGTCGTGGCGTCGTTGGCCCTGCCGAGGGGGATCAGCTGGTACTGGCGTCAAGCACGGCGGGAAATCCCGCGGTTGTTGCGCAACCTTGGGGACTTGTTGGATACTTCCGCGTCGGAACCGAAAGCGGCGGCTGACGGGCAGGCGAGAACGGAATGATCCGCAGGCTGCATCACCTGAGAAATGGGCAGAGTGGTTTTGTCGTTGCCATCGCCGCTGCGGGCGAACGTGCCCAGCGCCTCCGGGATATGGGGTTGCTTCCCGGTGTCGGGATTACCGTCATGGGCCGTTCTCCGATGGGGGATCTCCTGTCTCTCCGTGTGATGGGAACCACGCTGGCTTTACGTGTGGCCGACGCTGAGGACGTTACCGTCAGCACGGATGACTGACGTTGCCGAGGTGAATCCTCCTTTTTCCGGTGCCGTGGGAGTCTCTAACGACTTTCCGAGACGGTTTAATGGGCTCTCCAAGGCACCCCTTCCAGAGCGAAGCTCCCGACATGAACTCTAAAAGCGGAACCTCCACTGTTCCCCCGATATTGCTGCTACAGCGGCAAAACCGGGTAATCTCATTTACATTTTTGAATAGCTGTTTATAGTTGATTAAGATTTTTATTATCAATAATGAAGATCGGCAATCGGCCGATTCGCAATACAACCAGAGAGGAAGTTATGAACAATCGCTTCGGAACGACTTCGGACATGATCATTCAGACGGTGCAGGAAAAAGAAGGATGCGCTTGCCTCGCCATTGACGAAAAAGGACTGTACCTGACCTCGCCGGCGTATGTGGATCGGCCCCTTGCCGATCCGAACCGCTACGCCGGAAACCGTAAAGATGTGGCTGCCCGATTGAATGCATTGAGCCTTGATGCGGACAGCCTGCTTGAGCAGAACCGGCATCGAATCCCCAAAATTACAGGTGAATCCAAAAAGAAGGTCAACCCTCTTAAGGCATCCAAGCGCAGCATGAAAGGCTGATACGCGGGGTTCATCGGTCCTCATAGCAAAAGCGGAAGGGAAACCTTCCGCTTTTTTTATCAAAAATTGAATAAGGAAGAACAACAGATAATCGAAGAAGCGTGCCATCTGAGGCTTCTGTCTCTGGAGCGGCGACGTGAATATATGGGAATGCCCGTTGAAGCCCACGCGTAAACCGTTTTGACCCATGCACGGAAAAGTTTGTATTATCGTATGCGGCATAGGAAATGGAACATGCTGACGAGACAGGCGAAAAAAAGGAAAAGAGTCGCCTCGGGAATGTCCTTATCAGAAAATCCCTTGTGAGAATCTTTACTAGGGAGGTGCAACAGGATAAGGAATCAGCAAGTGATATTGCCGCCCATTGGGATCGGAAGAAAACGGAAGGGTCCGGTTCCGCGTGGAAAAAGGTTCTTTTTAAGATGGGGAACCAATGGTGTATTTTCTATAATGGGCCATGCCGCGTTTTTGCTCTGAAAATGATTGTTGTGAAATAAGATATAGATATGCTTTTGAGTTGTTGGGAGTATGTCTCTCATGGGCTCAAAGCAGCATCCTGTGTTTTCAGTTCCCCAACGGCCCATATCCGGTCTTGATGGTGGGATTGTGTGCTTGAATGCCATTGCCCTATGGCCAGCGCATTTGATGGTCCGGTTACGGCAACTGTTTTTAACGTATTACTTTAAGGATGTTTGAACCACCATGAAGTACGCTTGGACACTGGCGATATGTCTGGCGGTCCTGTGTCTTGCCGCCCCTTCCGAAGCCGCGCCACAGAAGGCGCTTCGGGATGCCCATGTGGATCTCGCATGTGCGGACTGCCACACCGGGCAGAAAAATCCAAAACAGGCCGGGGCGGTATCCTGTGCCAAATGCCATGATGCACCGGAGGTCGCCAAACAGACAGCCTCCCGTGGAAAGAAAAATCCTCATATTTCTCCGCACTGGGGAACGGAGGTTCCTTGTTGGGTCTGCCACAAGGAACACGCCGAAGATCAGAATTACTGCCTCATCTGCCATACGTGGTGATGCGGGGCCTCATTATACTGTACACGGAAACCTGATTTCCGTAAGAAATGGAACAACCCCGGAAGAGATCGCACGCGGCCTTGGTTGGCCGCCGCTGGTTTTCCCGGCGAAGATCTCCCATCCCCAAGCCTCTGGAGGATGCCTATGTCCAGCGCCCCGGCCTCGCAGCCCGCTACGCCCAATCCTGAAAAAGAAAGCGAACTGATTTACGGCCTCGAGTCCCATCCGCCTTTCGGCTCGTCCTTGCTGGCCGCCCTCCAGCACATTTTGGCCATGGTGCTCAGCGTCATGGCACCGCCCGCCATCGTCGCGGGCGCGTTGGGCGTCCCCCCGGAAGCCATCGCCTACCTTGTCAGCATGTCCCTGCTGTTCGCGGGCATCGGGATCTGGTTTCAGGTGTCCCGGCCCTTCGGTATCGGTTCCGGCATGTTGAGCATCCAGGCGACGAGCTTCGCGTTTCCCGGCACGCTCATTGCCGTGGGGGCCCTCCTCATGAAAGAGCAGGGCATGTCGTGGGAGCAGGCGCTATCAACTCTCTTCGGCGTGTGTTTCATCGGCGGGGTTTGTGGTCATGGCGGGCAGCCGTATCATGCCGTTTCTGCGCAAGATCATCACGCCCACCGTGGCTGGCATCACCGTTATGATGATCGGCGTCTCCCTCGTGCGCGTGGGAGCGATCGATCTCGCAGGGGGGTTCGCGGCCAAGGCCGATGGAACATTTGGGGACATCTCCAACTTGTTCCTTGGCACGCTGGTCATTCTCGCTATCGTTTGCGTCAACCGCAGCAAGAACCCGCTGTTGCGCATGAGCTCGCTCATCGTGGGCATCCTTGTCGGCTTCGCAGTGGCAATAGTAATGGGCAAGGTCAATTGGAACATCCTTTCCGAACAGCATACCTGGTTCATCATGCCCGTGCCGTTCAAGTTCGGCTTCTTCGGCTTTGACTTGCATTCATTCCTTGTCTTGAGTTTTCTTTTTCTTGTTGTGGTCATTGAGGCCATCGGCGACTTGACGGCCACCAGCGTTGTCTCTGAACAGCCCGTGCGTGGTCGCGTCTACCGTAGCCGTTTGGCGGGCGGCATCCTTTGCGACGGCATGATGACCTCCCTCGGGGCTATATTCGGTTGCTTCCCCGTGGCGACGTTCTCCCAGAACAACGGCGTCATCCAGCTCAGCGGCGTCGCCAGCCGCAAGGTGGGCAAATTCTGCGGCGTGCTGTTTATCCTGTTCGCTCTGTTTCCCATTATAGTGGTGTTTTTCCAGCTTCTGCCCCGCCCCGTGCTCGGGGGCGCGCTGGTCGTCCTTTTTGGGACCATCGCCTGTTCGGGTATCCGCATCCTGTTGCAGCATGAAGTGAACCGACGTGAATCCATCATCATTGCCGTGTCCATCGGGGTGGGCCTCATGTCCATGACTACCCCGGAAGTTTTTGAACGCCTGCCGCGTTTCCTCAAGATATTCTTTGATTCCGCCATTGTTTCCGGCGGCGTCACCGCCATGATCGTCCATCAGATCCTCCCCAAGGGCATCTGCCCTTACGAGGGCGATGAGGACGATGAGGACTGTAACCCGCATTCCGAATTCCTTTTCAACAAGCACGAATGATCCCCTGTTCCGCTTCCGTTCGGTTTTGCGGACGGCGGAGGATGAGCTTGGGCAACACGAAAAAGACGAGGCTTTCCCCTCGTCTTTTTCGTTGTGGAAAACGGGGGGTCCGCGAGGGAAGGTGCCGCCTTCAGCAGCATCGGTGGCGTACTCTTTTTAAGATAATCCGCAACGTTTCAACATAAGAGCGAAAACGTTTTCGCAAGGAGTCCCATGCCGTTTTCAGAGGGCATTTGCCCTCTGTACAGCCTTGGGTTCTCCTGTTAGAGCAGAAAGGGTATTCTCTCACAATCGCTTTTTATCCGGCGTGTTCCGGAGGTCCGGACAGGCCGCGCGGGGCCTCTATGTTCGAATCCAGCTACCCCCTCGTGTTTTTGGCATGGTTTCTCGGCGGCTTCATCAACGGTGTCAGCGGGATGGGGGCAGCGATGGTCGCCTTGCCCATTGTGGCCTGTGTGCTGGAGATGAGCGAGGCCGTTCCGGCTACCTGCCTCGTAGCGGTGACCCTTGCGGTCTATGTGGCATGGATGTACCGCGCCCATTCGCGGGTGGCGCCGATCATTCCCATGCTGCTCGGATGCATCCCGGGGCTCATCATCGGCGTGTGCGTGCTTCGGGTGGTTCCGGGAATCTGGCTACAGGGCGGGCTTGGGGCTGCCTTGATCGTATATGTGGCGTGGCAACTCTTGCACCGAGCCGGTACGGCGCACCCCGAGAGCGTGCGGGGCAGACGACGAGTGCGGGGCTGCGCCGTATCTGGGTTCGCATCGGGGTTCGCCAACGCGGCGATCAGCTTCAGCGGGCCGCCAGTGGCGATCTATGCGCTCTACGTTGGCTGGAACAAGGACACTACTCGCGGGACGCTCAGCCTGTATTTTCTTGGCATCAGCATCTGCACCTGCATTGTTCAAGCCGCCGCCGGACTGTATACTCCCGTCGTGGTCAAGGCCGCACTTTGGGGGATGCCCGGCGCGTTGGTGGGGCTCGTCGTCTCCCTGCCCGTCGCCCGTTTCGTCCGGGAGAGCGTTTTCCAGGGCATCCTGCTCGTCATGATCGCCTTCGCCGGGAGCGTCTGTATTATCCGGGCTGTGAAGAGCCTCTTGTAATGGGGAAGTATCCCATAATAAGATGATTGGATTACAATAACAGCGCGCCAAGGATCTTGGTGAAGGCAAAAAAACGGCCTCCTGCCCTTTGCCATTGTATTTGGATGCGGAGGAAGGATTGTGGCGAGAGTCCCTTCCGGCATGACCCTAGAGGGGGAGCACCCCGGCCTTGCTGCGGGCCTCTCTCATGTGCGCGGGAAAGATCCCACTTCGTCCGGAAGGCGTTCCGGAATAGGGCACTGTTATATATTTACAGCGTCTTTTGATTTGCGGGCAATGGGGTGTGGTCGGGCGACAGTAATCGCCAACAAACGAAGGCCTATCGGCTGTTCCGATAGGCCTTCGTTTCGTTTTTTCCAAAGCAAGAGGCTATCTCAGTATGGGGAAAAGGATGCTACGCTTTGCCTCCGGACTTCTCTTTATCTATATAGAGCAGGTTTGCTGCCCATATGTTTGGAAAATCTTCTCGTACGGCCTTGAACATGGAGATGTTCATGATAACGCAAATGCCGAGGAGGGGGATGGCGGCCAAAACGACCAGCGCTTGGATGATTTCCAGCCCGCCTACAAGCAGGACGCCCAAGACGAGTATGGAAAGAGAAATGCACCAGATGTACTTTGAAGTGACGCTGGGTTCCTGATCGCTGAGGATTTCCTTGGAAGACATGGAGGCCATGACTCGGGTCGCCGCGTCGATGGTGGTCGTAAGGAAGATCGTACAGCAGATGAGGAAGGCCGGGGACATGATCTGGTGGAGCGGGGTGAGGCTTACGACCTTGCTGACGGTATTGGGCAGGCCGTTGGCGAGGTAGAAGGCGTAGACGTCGAATTGTCCGGTGTATTGGAGGTAGAGCGAAAAGCCGCCGAAGATGACGCTGAACAGGAAAGAGGACAAACAGCCGAAGAAGTACACGCCGAGTACGGTTTCCCGGAGCGTCCGGCCCATGGAGATGCCGGTGAAGAAGATGGCCATCATGGGGCCGTAGGCGAGGAACCATGCGCCGTAAAATACGGTCCATTTGGCGGGGAACCCGCTGGCGTTGAAGGGATCGGTCCACCCGGAAACGCGTGGGAACATGTCGAGGACCATGCCGAGCGTGTTGGTGCCGAGACTGAAGAAGTATCCGGTGGCACCGCCGATGAGCACGATGGCGAGCAATGAGAGGGCAAGGATGGAGTTCATGTCGCTGAGCAGGCGCATGCCCTTGCTGAGTGGCTTGCAGATGCTGCCGAGCGTGATCACCGTAAACATCCCGAGCACGCCGAGATGAAGCGCCTGAGTGTCGGGAAGGCCAAAGTAGTCTGCATTCAATCCCGATTCGAGCTGCACAGCGGTGGCGAGCGTCGATCCGATGCCCCCGGCGAGGCCCATGATGATGAATACGTCGAGGCAGACGCCGAACCAGCCGTCGATGAGCTTCCTGCCGAAAAGAGGGGTGAGGCATTCGCTTACGCGCTGCTTTTTCACCTGACGCACGCCCATGAAATAGAAGATGGGAATGCACGGGATGAGGTACAGCACCCAGTAATAGGGGCCCCAGTGAAAGAAGGTGTAGGCGGTCGCCACTTCGTAGCTGTAGGCGGCGTTGGCCCCGTGCCCAAGGGGCGCGGCGTTGTTGGTGATGAGCGGTTCCACCATGGACCAGTTCACCATGCCGATGCCATGCCCGGCGGCGATGATCATGCTTCCCCAATGGAAATTGTTGAAAACGGGCTTTTGGTCATGCCCGCCGAGCTTGATCTTGCCGTAGGGGGAAAACGCGATGAAAAAGACAAAGAAACCGCCCAGCAGATACAGCAGGATATACCCCCATCCGAAGCTCTTTGCCGTGAAGTCGTAGATGGACTGGATCATCCCCTGCAACGACGAGGCGTAGAAGATGAGGGGGGCCGAAGTCAGGAGAACGATGGCTATGGTTGGGAGAAGGATCTTTTTGTCGAGGGCGGCGTTACTCATGGAAGGCTCCTTTGGCAGCGTCTCTTCTGAAGGTCATCAGGGCAAATAGGCAATGGCATCCATTTCCACGTCAAGGCCGTCGTATATGCCAGCGCTGGCGACGGTCATCCGTGCCGGATAGGGAGCGGAAAAATACGATCTGTAGACAGATTCGAATTCCGGGAAGTGCTTCATGTCGGAAAGGAAGGCCCGGCAGTGAACGACAGCGTCCAGCGTGCCCCCGGCTTCCTCAATGATGGCCTTGATGTTTTCCATGATCCGGCGCGTCTGGGCGGCGACGCTCTCTCGCTCGAAGCGGCCCGTTTCCGGGTTGGCGCAGAGTTGCCCCGAAAGGAAAAGCAGATTGCCCGCTTTGACGGCCTGCGAATAACTTCCGACGGCTGCCGGGGCTCCTGTGGCTGAAACGGTCTGGCGCATGCTTCTCTCCTCATATGCGGCGCGCTTCCGGGCGCGGTAGGCGGGTACTCCCATGTCAGGGAAGGAACTGTTGATAGTAATGCGCCGCCGGACGCTTCCTGTCATCGGACAAATATCAAAATATGCAGTCCTCTTTTCCTGCATTTGTAGGAAAAGGCAGGGGCTGCGTTTTCTTTGTGAAATGAATGCGTTTCCGTGGAAACTCGATGGAATGTGGGCGGAAAGGCGCATCGCATCCGCTTTTTGCATACGGAGAAAAGGCTTTTCCGCGCCACTATGCCCTTTTCGCACAAATGCTGAAGATCGGTTTTTTTTGTTTTTTCATTATAATGGATTAGATGCATGTAGGATTTTTGTTCCCTCTAACAGGGTGTGACTTTACAAGGTACGGCGGGCACAAGCGTATGAGACAAACGACGGAGCCTTGCACAACCTCACGACTTTGATACAGAAAAAAGGATTCCTTGAAGGGAGGATGCGTTCCAACAGCAAAGCTGTGTTCAGGAGGCGCGGTATGATCCAGAATTTCATACAGGAACAGGTTGACACCCTTGCGCGGACTCTCCAGCGCTCAGTGGCCATTGACGACGTCGGCATTAACCTTGTCGCGGTCTCGAAACATTTTGACGATGCGGACGATGCGCGGGTCAGGGCCATTCTGGCAAGGACGCTGGAGGAGGATTCTTGCCAGTACCTGTTCTCCTTCGGCATAGTGGCGACTCGGGATAAGATTGTTCGCATCCCCGAATGCCGGGAGCTGGGCTTCAAGGAGCGCTCCTGTTACCCTATCCGCTGGCAGGAGCGGACCCTGGGCTACTTGTGGCTCGTCGGCAAGGTCAGCCCGGCGGAGGACAAGGCCGCCGTGGCCTGCGCCGGAGAGCTGGCCGTGCCCATGTTCAGCATGCAGCTTGAGGGCGAGCAGGCCTTCAGCAAGCATGAGCTGATCGTCCGGAACCTGCTTTCCGTGGATACGCGCTGGGCATCAAGGGCCGCCGCCATCCTGTCGCGGCAGGGGAGGATACGGACGGACCGGAAATACCGGGCGTTTAGCGCGGCAACCCGCAAAGGGACGGGCGGCCAGCACAGCGAGCTGACCTTCCTGCGTAAGCAATTCAGGGAATTCACCGCCGCGCACGGCGAGGCGGCCCCCTTGTTCAGCGACTTTTCTCCCGAGCTTGTGATCGTCGTCCCGGCCGATTCCAGCCTTTCCGACCCCGGCACCCTTATGCGCATAGCCTGTTCGGGGCTCAATGCGGACTTGCGGATCGGCATCGGCCCTGAGGTGGACGTGCTGCACCTGTACGATTCCTACGCACAGGCCTCGTCCGTGCTTCAGGTGCTCCGGGCCATCCCGAACCTGGGCCCCTGCTCGACGTGGGAAGGCCTTGGGGTCTACGGCAACCTGACGCTGCTGACCCGAAATCACGAGGACGCCCAGCTCCCGCTGACCCCCAACATCGCTGCGCTCCGGGAGGAGGATCCCGCGCTGTTCGACACGCTGGAGCTCTTTCTCGACAATGCCGGAAGCATCGCCAAGACTTCCGAGGAACTGTGCATCCATCGGTCGACGCTCTATTATCGGCTGAAACGGATCGCGGATATCACGGGTACGGATCTCAATTCCGGTCTGGATCGGTTTACGCTTCACCTCGAACTCAAGCTGTTCCGGCTCACCAGCGTCCTCCTCGGCGACGACGAGCCAGCCACTGCCTGAGCCGTGAAGCGGCGAAGCCGCCCCGGAAACGTCCCGGGGCGGCTTCGCAAAAGGATACCCTGTGGAGAGGTTCAGTAGGAGAAGCCGTTGGAGGGCAGCAGGGTGTCGGTGTAGAGTTTGCTGTTGATGTCCTCCCCGGCGAGGAGCCCCGTCTGGATCGCCGTTTCCGTGTACCACGAGCCGAGGTAATCTCCGGCGAGGTAGATGCGCCGCGGCGTGCGCATCAGGAGCGGCTGGAGCTTGTTGCGCCCGGGGAAGCAGTAGGCGAGCCCCAGATGGAATTTTTGGACGCTCTGCTCCACGACGAGAGAGCCAAAGCCGGGGAACACCTCTTCCAAGTCCTTGCGGTAGATTTCGAGAACCTTTTCATCCGGCAGATTGATGAGGTCGCGTGCCAGCTTGGCGGGGGAAAAGACCATGAAGGAAGAGCCGGGCTGGCGTTCGCTTTCCATCGTCCGTACGAGGTTGGACATGTTGAAGGCGATGTTGAAGGAACGCTGCGGGGTGCAATAGGCGTACACGCTGTCCCAAGGGCGGCGGCCGGTTTCGTTGGTCAGGAAGGCCCCCGAGACGTAATGCCCATACTGGATCTTGCCAAGGGCGTCGTGAACGAGGGGATCGAGGTTTTTGGTGATGCGGTGGGTGATTGCCGCGGGCGTGGTGATCACGGCATACCGGGCCTGTTCGGTCACTTCCTTGCCGTCGCTCTTATAGGTCACTTCCACATGGTCGCGGTGCTGTATGACCTCAAGCACCTCGGCTCCGAGCTTCACCTTGTCCCCGAGCGTGTGCGCGATGGCCTGCGGCAGCGTCGCCGCACCGCCCACAATGTTGCGGGCGAGACCGGAGCTCTTGTCCCACACCAGCAGAAAGTAGCCTACGCCGGCCCCGGCCGAAATTTCCTCGGGATCGCCCGACGAACGCGAGACGGTGGGGCGGAAAAAGGCGTCGGCTTCTTCGGACAGCGGACCGGTGAACTCGGAGAATGTCTTGTCCGCCATGAAGTCATAGATGCGCTGCTGGCGGACTCTGTAGTCTTCGCCTTTGCGGGGCTTGTTGACCTTGCCGTAGGCATTGACGGCGCGCATGACCTTGATCCCGGCTTTGACGATTTCCCAACGCGCCGACCATGAGATCGGCAGGCGGAACGGGTAGAAGTTGACGTTGCCGTCGTTGAGCACTTTGCCTTTGTAGGCCAGGGCGGCAAAGGAGCCTTGCAGGTTCAGCGCGTCGACGCCGACTTCCTTCAACAATTTGTCGGCGAAAGAACCTTCTCCTCCGAAGACGTGCCCGCCCCAGTTGAGCCAGTAGGCTCCGCGCCGTTCGGAACGCAGCCGTCCGCCGATACGGTTACTGCCCTCAAGAACGAGCACATCGCTGTGGCGAAGACGCCAAGCTGCTGACATCCCAGCAATACCACCACCGATAACAATTGCATCTCTCATGGAAGCGCACCTCATGCTGCATGCGGAAGTTGTTTCATGTTGAAGCGTAGGTTGCATAAGGTTTATCTTTTTGTCTTCGGGCAAATATCAAAAAGATGGATGCATTTTTCCTACAATTGTTTGATGCCGGCTGATATGAGAAAGGTTGCCGAGCATCAGGCGTCCGAACACTCGGATTGCCCGCTCCCGAAAAGCATAGGCCCGTTCATGCGTTTCCAGTATCTGCTGGGCATTACCATATGGTAATGGGTTCTGTTCAGGTATGGCACATTCCCCTGCTGCAGAAAGGCTTTACGCGCCGGGCATCGTCCCAACGCTTGGCTCCCCGGCCCTTTCCACTTGCACCAAAATGGTGCAGAATGGTGAGGAAAGATCAAAGTGATGTTCATAGCCTGTTCAAATAAAATGCTTTTGCAACGGGAAAAGGGAGCGTCCCCGCACGGTTTCCCCGGAGGGATGCCCAGAGGAGTATGGCCATGGAAATCAAACGGGTGCACATTGCGTACTTTAGCCCGACCGGAACGACGAAGCGGACGTTGCGGGCGGTGGCCGAAGGCTTCGGCTGCTCCGAGCTTTCCGAAACGGACTGGGGCGATCCCAAAAGCCGCGCCGCGATCCTGAAAACCGGGCCGGACGAGCTGGTGATCGCCGGGATGCCGGTTTATTACGGACGCATTCCGTCGTTGTTCCATGAGGGGCTGCCGTTGCGCGGCGAGGGCACGCCGTTCGTGCCGGTCGCGGTGTACGGCAATCGGCATTACGACGATGCGGTTCTGGAACTCAAAACGCTCGGCGAGGCGGCGGGGGGCGTGACGCTCGGTGCCGCCGCGTTCGTGGCGCAGCACTGCCTCAATCCCGATATGGGCCGTGGGCGCCCAGACGCTTCCGATCTCGCGGTCATGAAGCGTTTCGGCAGTGCTCTGCGGGCCAAGGCGGATGGCCTTGCCGGTTCCATGCCGCCTCTGAGCGTGCCGGGGGCTGTCCCGTACAAGGAGTACAAACCGACGCCGTTCGCGCCCGAGTTGCTGGACGCCGAAACCTGTATCCGCTGC
>OGPD01002024.1_pt1 | contig 13718 bp, 7 predicted proteins | sample 1552861 | NCBI WGS metagenome assembly OGPD01 (sample SAMEA2580280, study PRJEB22360) | human gut metagenome | biome: human gut; feature: human-associated habitat; material: faeces | place: Denmark | collected 2008/2010
TTTCATAGAATTGGGGCGGGATTTTAACAAATCCCACCCCAACTATTGACAAAGAGCCTAAATTTGAGAGGTAAAAGAACCCCTGGCCATATTGACCAGGGGTTCCTGTTATATTGCTATTTTGTTTTACATTGACTGTAATGGACTGTTATGAATCCTCTTCTTTACGTTTCTTGCTCAACGCTGTTACCGCAACAAAGATTCCTGATAACATCATGGTCAATGTGGTTCTCATAGATGTCTGACCTGTCTTTGGCAGTGGTGCCAACGGCACTTCACCGTCATCAATTAAGGTTACATCTACTGGTGTTTCTGGAAGAGGTGCTAACGGCACATCTTCTGGGGTGATGGTTGTGGTACCTGGGCCGCCGGTTGATGGGTTGTAGCGTCCGTTGCCTTCGGTGTTACCGCTGGGGCCGCCTCCACCGCCGCCAGGACCAGTACCGCCACCGCCGTTAAATCTAAATTGAGCGGTAAACGTGGTACTCTGTGTGAACTCTGCAGCTCTAATTTCATCCGCGTTGGCATAACCCCTGCTTCCGTCTGTCCAGTTATTGAATAAATAGCTTCCAAGGCTGGATACTGTTACGTTAGCATCTGGACTTGCAGGTTTCAGTTCCCTATGGTCATTACCATCTTCTCCTGTAACGATTTCATAGACAGTCTTGACTTCAGTTACCCTTCCTGATACTGTTCCGCGATTTGTGTCTTCTGATACATATTGGAACTTAATCTGGTACTTATCAGGTACTCCGTCTGGTTCATTTGGCACTTCTATACCGATTTCATCAACATCAAAGTATGCGATGAAAGTGGTATCTACCAAATAGGTATTTGTCTTCATCTTTGACATGTCAGGAGTGTAGTCATTTACTTCGCTATCGGTCCAGTAGTCAAATGCAAAACCATCCAGAGGTGTTGCGATTGCTCCATTGGGATTGACTGGCCTCTTATCTGTGTAATTGCCATCCGCATCCTTGAATACATGGACTTCAGCCTTAAGAGGATCTGCATCTACAGTACCCTTTGTTACATCTGCACTCTTGTATACGAAGATTGTTTCATACTTATCAGGTACTCCATCGGGTTCTTTTCCGTCTGGTCCTTTTCCCTTCTCGTCTGCATCAAAGTATGCGGTGAAGGTTGTATCTTCTAAGTATTTCTCTGTCTTAAGAATACTCATGTCAGATGTTGGATCCTTTGTTTCGTTGTCTGTCCAGTACTCAAATGCATTATTGCCTGTTGCTGTTGCTACCGCTCCATCAGGACTTATTGGTGTCTTTTCTATATAGTTTCCATTATCGTCCTTGAAGGTATGGACTTCTTCAGTTATTATGCTTACGGTTCCCTTTGTTAAATCTGCACTTTCATATTTAAAAATTGTCTGATATTTGTCTGGAATTTTATCTCCATTCTTGTCAACTTCATAACCTACTACTAATACAGATTTGTTTGCTATTTCATTTCCATTTACCAGGCTTCCGTCCTCATAAGTCACTTTACTCTTCACATAACCTTCGTAATTCTGATCTGCTTCAAGTGTCTCATTTCTTACCAGCATATCCGGCTGCAGTACCTGCACTGTCAATTCTTCTGTAAAGATAGCCTTCACTTCTCCGTTTACCACATGCTGTACGGTGTAGCTCAGGTCCTTTGTCTGCTCTTCGTCTACCTTATAGCTTACTATGATTGTTGCACCGTTCGCTATCTCCGTGCCTTCCACTGCGCTTCCGTCTGCATATGCCACTCCGCTCTTCACATAACCTTCGTATTTCCGGTCTGCTTCAAGCGTTTCGTTTCTTACCAGCATATCCGGCTGCAGTAACTGCACCGTCGATTCTTCTGTTAAGGTATCCTTCACTTCTCCGTTCACTACATGCTGTACGGTATAGCTCAGGTCCTTTGTCTGTTCTTCGTCCAACTCGTATCCAGCTTCAAACTTAAGGTTACCATAACTTCCTTTTCCAATCACTGTCGCAAGAGGATTATGGTCATTATCTGGATTTGTGCCAGTTTCTAACTTCCATCCTGTAAATGCATAACCATTTTTTATCGGATTATAAAGCAAGATTCCTTCATCCGTTAAGTCAACAGGTACATAGGTCGCAGGATTAACCTCTCCGGCCTTCATACTGCCGCCTTTTAAGTCATATTCAATTGAGTAAGTGGCTGGCTCAACATTAAATACTACTATGTTCTCTCCAGTTGATAATGTTACCCATTGATACAACTGTCCATCTGCACTCTTGTAACCCTTTGGTAGTATCTGACTCATATCAGCTGTTACTTTTACGTAATTGGCTTCACTATGAATTTCATCCGTTTCAAATACTACTACATCACCATACTTATACTGTATTTTATAAGACAAATCGGTTACCGGTGAATAGACAAATATAATTACATTATTATCCGGATTAGGATCCAATACATGAGTTTTGGAAATTGCATCCGGGATATAAGTCGAATAATCACCCTCTGGTTTAATGGCATTTACAATGACAGTTGCGCCTACTTTACCACTGTGAGCTTCGTCCTTCTTAATCACTGTACCATCGGACGTCTGGAATATCACAGTATACATAGTTGTCGTTGATGTTTCCCACTTTGCATAAATTTCTTTGGGTTCATTTATTTGAGTAGCATAGTCAAAGGCTTGTGTGCACTCTTTATCATTAAACCAACCTTTGAATATAAATCCAGGCTTTTCAGGAATAAATGGATTTACTGTCTTGCCTCTAGGGATATCTTGAGTGTCAAATACTTTTGTTTCATCCATTGAATCCTTAAAGGTTACCGGATAGGTAACCGGATTCCATTTGGCATACAACACCAATCCCTTTGGCATTATCATATCGCCTTCATATGGTTGCTGGAATGTCGGATCCAGGTACCACCCCTCAAATGTTCCATCACCTAATGGGTTATAATCAGGTTCAGCTAACCTATCAGATATATCTGTTAAATATGGAATATATTCTTCATTAAGCTTATCTCCGTTAACCAGTGAAAGTTTATATGAATGAAGAGTGTAATAAAAATTGATTGGATTTCTAGGGAATGATGTACTTGCTATACCATTCATCTTTCCGTCATGCCATGCAGAAACGGTACTTGCATATCTATCATAACCACTTCCTGACATATCATAGAACTCTTCATTATAAGTTATGTTTCCACTATAATAAAAAACGATTTCATTATGGAGGCTAAATGTTTTTCCTTTATAGTCAATATCTCCCTCAGGATCTTCTATATAGTAGAACAGCTCCCTCCTATCATATGACGACGAACTGTACTTCTTTAGACTCTTATTTTCGCCTGGCATAATCTCCTGATAGCTTGTCGTTTTATCGCCATCCCAATACCAGAAACTGCCAGCAAAATCCGTGTCCCGACCTACAAGGGCATTCCATTGGTCTCCTATAAAAGCCCCATACTTTGCGGTGATTTTTAGATTTCCGTGGGCACCCTCATTCGTGTAGCATCCATTTCTTTCCGAATGTCTATGCTCATTCTTACTACAAATCAAGTCATAACACCCTTTAGAAATAGAGTGACTGCCTAAAAAATGACTTTTATTACAATTAAGACGATAACACCCTCCACTTATTGAGTGGGTATGCTCTGTTTCCTTACATGTAAGAACTGGTTTTCCTTGAGCCGACGTACCTTCAAAAGTAATAGTATACACATTCCTACTATACTTAACAGTTATAACAGTACTTCCATCAGCAGCAACGATTTCAGATGTGGATTCCTTAAAGGAAAAATGCTGTGTATCAAACCCAGAAGGTTTTGTAGTATAGGCATCAGCTTTTACTGTACTCCCAGCCTTTGCTCTTAAAGTATCAACGGTTCCAGCATAAGAGTAGTTGTTGTCATCAGCATTCTCAGTCAAATAAACAACCTTATACCCCACTACCGCACCATTCCACTTCGCATATACTCTGACATCCGACTCCAACGTAAGCGTATCATCTGCTTTCTGTGTCAAATCCTCATCCAGATACCATCCGTCAAAGGTATAGCCTGTTCTTGTAGGGACATTGCTTCCACGAACCAACGTTACTTTAGTACCAAACTTCTCCGTTACTGAAGGAACATAAGAACCGCCTGTTGTGTCATATAATAAAGTATAATCATTTCTGTCATACTTCACTTCAACAACAGTTCCTTCCGTAGATATCTTTTGCTGCGCGATATCCTGTACTGTAAATCCCTCCGTAGGAATTTCCATTGCCTCTGTAAGAGAATCAATCTTCCCATGAAGTTCTTGAGTCTTTTCAGTGTCTTCTACATAATCAGTTCCATCTAATGTTTGATATAAATGCTTTACAATATAACTTGTATCTCCAGCTATATATATTACATCAACCGTTATGACTCCTGCTTCTGTAAAATCATGAACATTTTTCAGAACTCCGTTTTCAATGATAAAATCAACATTATCATCTTCCAGCCTGGGCTCATATCCAGATATCTCAGGAAGTGTGAATTCTACAGAATATGTTTTCCCTGTGCCCTCGCCATGTTCTTCTGCCTCTACAGCGTAGGGGGCCTCTACAGGAACTCCCTGCTCGTTCAAGAAGTTAATTTTTACAACCAGAGTTTTATCATCCGGTACAATACTCACATCCTCAAACGTTCCTATATATATTGACCTCTGATAAAATGACAAATCATAGTTAGGAACCGCTTTCCAACCCTCTGCCACTTTATAATCAATGGTTGCTGCTGCAATATTATCGTTAGAGATAAAACTGTCTTGTGTAATTGTCAAAGCCTGGGTAACTACTTCCAGACCATCTCTTTGATAAGCAATCTCATCAGGATTTAATACATATATGCCATCAACAAAGTCATTGTCATATAACGTTATTTCCTGTTCATCACGATACTGGCCAAACTGTGTGCTCAGTATATGGTTAATATATAACGTATACTCAGTCGGTATTTCCCTCTCCGGTATCGGAATCTTCAGTTCCTTAAGAGATGTGGTATAAACCTTGGCTGTACTGCAATATCCCATACCAACCAGATTATTAGTATCCGCCTTATTAACTTTCTCCTCATCCTCAACAACCTCAGGCTTAGTCACCTCAGATGGAGTACCCGTCTGAACCGGCTCTGTTACCGCAGGTGTCTCAACTGCCGTCGTGGTCTCATCAACCTCTTCCGGAGCTGTTGTGGTTTCTTCAGCAGGTGTACTTTCACCGGGATTTACATCTTCGCCGCCTGCCTCTGTTGTTGCATCCGGAACTGCAGCAGACGTTTCTTCGGTAGCATCGGTTGATTCCGCAGAATCTGTAACCTCTGTGGGTTCTGTAGCCTCTGTAGCCTTCTCAGTTGTTTCAGGCTCTTTTTCTTCTGTTTCTACTTCAGCCTCAGTTGTTTCCTTGGGTTCCTCAACATGTTCTTCTGCTGCATCTGCCTTTGGCTGTTCCGGTACTGCATCTTCCTCGTTATCAGCTACAATGGGTGCATAATGACGAGTAATGGAAGCAACTGGTTCTCCGGTTGTGTTCTCAGGCTCAGCCACCTCAGCTTCAGGGTTTTCCGGTTCCTGAGCTTTTTCCTCAGTGGTTTCCGGTGCTTCTGTCGTTTCAGGCTCAGTCTGCTCAGCTTCTGTTGCAGATTCTGTTTCGCTTTCTGAAGGAGCCTCTGAATTGCTCTCCTCTGCTGCGGTCGGAGTCTCTTCCGGCGCTACAGTGGTTCCCTCCTCTGGCGCTACAGTGGTTCCTTCATCCGGTGCTGCTGTAGTTCCTTCTTCTGGTGCAGCCGTTTCAGATTCTGTGGGAGCTGTAGACTCCTCCATTGCCGGTCCATTGTCTTCCGCTGGAGCGGTGGTTTCCGTTGGCTTGGAGATATAATTGATTTCTTCTTCACCAAAAGCATCCTCAAAACTTTTAACTCTGATAGCTTTTGTTGACTTCAGCTTTCCACCTTCATCGTCATAAATCGTGGTAGAAAAGCTAACCGTATCTTCCCCGTTATTCACATATAAGAAGATAATCTCCTCATCGCCGGTCACCATATACATGTCATCGGCATCTTCCGGCAAACGTACGAATACTCTCAGTTCCGCATCCATACTACCGCCGTCCGGGTCAGGGAATACTTCTAATACTTTCCCCTCTCCGTAGAACAAACTCTCAAATTTAGCAATGTCTCCATTGGTAAAGTCGAGATCGCCCGGTGATATTACATTGCCGTTTTCGATTGCTTCTTCGATCGCTGTCACCAATTGGGAACCAGTCATTTCGAATGTGACAGACTCTGACGACGATGTAGCCGCATAAGCTGCGTTCAGGTCCGCACCTACATTGGTGCATACCATGGCTGCCGCTAACGCGAAGGCCACCAGACGTTTCCGCATGTTATAAACTGATTTCTTTAACATGCCAGACCTTTTTCGTCCTTCCATACTTACACTCCTCTCATACTTTTTCTTTCTACATGATTCCAGATAAATCCAACTGTCTGAAACTAGTATAGCAAATCGCAGTTACAATCTGGTTACAATTTAAGAAAGTTTAAAATTTTTCTTAAATTAATTATGTAATTATAGATTCCCTCGCTATAATCATAGCAAAGAGGGCGTTATACAAAGCGTTATTTACCCCTGTTTTTTCGTTACTTTTTATTTATATCATTGAAATTCTATCTGTTTTTTTATAACTTTTCCATCCACTTATATCCATATTTTTCCAATTACAAAACGTTGAAGGCAATCTCAATCAATGAGAAAAAACCTCATTTCCAATTGTAATATCACCAATGTTATGGTAAAATGGTTTTAGATACAAATGACACATATTTTTGAGTTTTTTTCTCACAAATTGAGGTGCTATCATGCTAATCCAGTTCAGTTTTAAAAATTTCAAAGTATTCAAGGAGGAAGTTTTGTTGGATTTCCTACCTGCCTCCATTAATGAACATAAAAACACGCTTCTGAAGGACCCGGCTGACGGAGAATGCATCCTTCCCCTTATCGGAATCTATGGTCCCAACAGCGGAGGCAAGTCCACGGTCCTCAACGCTTTATCCTGTCTCTCATCCCTGGTCACAGCATCTGTAACCGTACCAACCAGAATTAAAGATGTCCATTGTCTGTTTTCATCAGACTGCAAAGACATCCCCACCCAGTTTGACGTGTTATTCCGCAGCCAGGGATTTCTGTTCCGCTATCAGCTCCAGTTCTTAAAGGGAAACATTGCTGAGGAGAATCTGTTCTATGGAAGTCTGGGCGGAAGTGATACGGGTATTCTTTTTAATAGGAAGGAATCCGTCATCCATCCCGGGCGTGAACTCATCTCCTTCCCCCTTAAGGCCGTACCTCCATCAGTAACTTTGCTGTCATGGCTCAATGCCTATACGGACTCCATGCACGCCAAAGCCGCCTATTCCTGGTTCAGCAGAATACAGGGCAGCAGTCCCAGAGAACTGCCTTCCGATGCCGTTACACGCCGGAGGCTGTGCGGTATTCTGCAGGATTTGGGACTTGATATAGCAGATTACAGCATCATACCAGACTCTGACCACAAATCTCCTGCTGTAATCCTGGTTCACAGTCCTTATGAAGGCTGTACCTATGAACTTCCATGGGAAGAGGAATCCATGGGCACTAAAAAACTGCTCTCACTGCTGCCCTCAATTCTGACCAGCCTGGATGACGGCAGTCTGATGATGGCAGATGACCTGGACTGTATTCTGCATCCTCACGCGCTCCGTTACCTGATTGCTCTCTATGCCAATCGTGAGAGAAATCCTCATAATGCGCAGTTGCTATTCACCGCCCACAATACTGCCATTCTTCAGCCAACACAGATGCGCAGGGATGAAATCTGGCTTTGCTGCCGCCAGGAGGGGCAGGATACGGAATTATACCCTCTCTCCAGCTACAAAAAAGAAAACGGACTCATCCCGCGTAATGATGAAGCCTACGGCAAGCAGTATCTGGAAGGTCGTTACGGGGCCATGCCCAATATACATGCCTAGCGGATTGATTATATCGTCCCAATGTACGGATACCATATGCCTTCTGTATCATAAAGAAAGCCGCCGCAGATTCATTTCTGCGACGGCATATTTAATACAAGCTTCACTCTTCTATTGTAATCTTTCTCTGCAAACATTCTATAATAGGCTTCTCTTATAAACTTCTCCTCATTCCTTTATATCAGGCTCTCCGGCATCACCTGGTAATTAAGCTTCACCTTCCTGCCCCCATCCCAGAGATGCAGGTTCCTGTCAATCCGCTCATAAATCCGCAGGCAATACTCATTGGACGTGCCGTTTAGCATAACCAGATATTGGCTGGGATTATAACAGGTAAATAAATCCCCTTTCCTGAGGGACTTTCCGATGGCATCGTGGAGCTTCTCTGACGCGGTTTTTAAAAGCTCTCCGCCTGTATCCAGAGGCTTCCCCTTAGAATCCAGCAAAGTACAGCACAGCAGTACACTGGAAAAATCCACCCGCTCCGCCATACGGGCCAAAAGCCGGTAACAGTCGATAAAGGCCGGGTACGCACAGTAGTAAGGCCCGTTAATCCTGTCCCTCTCATGAAGACTGTCTCTTATATCCTTTAGCGTATCGGATGTATAACGAATCTGTCCGCTCATGATACGGAACCGTTCCAGCATCTTCTCGGAAGGAGGCAGTCCCTGTTCCTCAAAATACTGTGAAACAGCTGTATCGTATACCTGCATGGCCTCCTTGAACCGCTTCATGGCAATGAGACAGTCAATTTTCATAATCTGGCATTCCTCATACGGATACAGCTCGCAGGCATAATTACATATCTCCAGAAGTCCGTTGTATTCCCGGTTTTTCTTCATGAGACTGCTGGCAACCCGCAGACAGCTGAAATAAAGCTCCTGATAGCGGACTCCCACCACTGATACCCATTTCTCACCTGCAAGCTGGGCCAGAAATTCCCCCTGATACAGACTGCAGGCCCGTTTCAAGAGTGCCTCATCATGGTTGCGCAGGGCCACCTTTGCCGTATTCTCAAAATCCCTGGCATCAATGTACACCGGCAGTTCCCCGCCATCCCATCTGTAGATTCCTCCGTCTGTGCGGATATATTCCCGTGGCGGCAGCTCACTACCCTCCAAAAGTTTGCGGAGCCGGAATACCGTAGCCCGTAAACTCCCCGAAGGATTGGAGCATTCACCATTTCCGTAAAGCATATCCAGAAGCTCCTCCCTGTGTACGCCCTCCTCACCCGAATAAAGCAATATAAGAACCAGCTGCAGTACCTTTCCCGAAGGCCCTCCGGGAATCTGCAGGGGCTTTCTGTTATATTCCAGCATGATGCTTCCCATCATAAAAACGGTCAGGCCTTCCCTGTCTCTGGCCGGATAATATGTACCTTCCTCCTTCATTTGTATCCCCCTTGTGGCAAAGCGTTATTTAATATATAACACATTTTACTACAGATTCTTTTATTTTTCCATTATTTATCCTTCATAAACCAAAAATAGTAAGGAACCTCCACCAAAAGCATGACACTCCAGCCTATGGCACAGGCATATGCAACCCCCAAAAGTCCGATTCCGGGTGTCAGCAGGTATACAAATACCACTCGCAGGCTGGTCTGGACAAAGGTTCCCAACAGTGTCACGCTCATGTTTCCCATTCCCCTGAAAAATCCCTGAATCCCATTGGTAAATGCTGGAAACACATAAAATAACGCCATCAGTCCCAGATAACTACTGCCCAATGCCACAATTCCTTCATTTCCCGCCGTTACAAACAGCCCCATAAGCGGCCTTCTGAATAATGTGATGGTTATGCAGATAAACACCCAGTAACATGCTTCCAGCATAAGGCCTCTCCTGAATCCCTTCCTGATGCGTTCCTTCCTGCCCGCCCCTCTGTTCTGCGCCACAAATGTGGTAATTCCATGTGAAATGCTCTGCTCAGGGGTAAAGGCATAGTCATCAATACGATTGACCGCGTTGAAGGCCGCAATCATATCCACGCCCAGCGGATTGACAGCACCCTGAATCAACAGCTTTCCGATGGGCTGGCAGGATTGCTGCAAGGCTGTAATACTGCCGTAACGCAGTGTCTGCCTGAGAAGCTGCCTGTCCATGGTGAACTCTCCCCGTCTCAACTGCAGCATAGGAATTTTTCTGTATACATATATTATGCAGAGAACAGCTGAGGCCGCCTCCGCCACTACCGTGGTAACAGCAGAGCATACAATGCCAAATCCCAGCCCCCCAATAAAAATCAGATCCAAAACCGCGTTTAATATAGAAGAAAAAGCTAAAAACTTAAGTGGTGTTTTGGAATCACCCACACTTTTAAGGGCAGCCGATACCGCGTTATAAAAGTAAGTAAACGGCGCTCCAAGAAAAATAACAGACAGGTAAGAAGCCGCCTTGCCCAGTATCTCATCCGGCACTCCCAGTGCTCCCAGCAGAGATTTTGAGAAAAATCCTCCAAGTATGGCTATTATCACCGAAAAATAGCAGCCGAATATAACTGTTGTAGACATTTCCCGTTTCAGCTTTTCTTTCTGGCCTGCTCCATAGAACTCACTCATCAGCACAGACGCACCCATACAGATACCCGATATGCCGAGTATGACAATATTCATCACCGGACTGGCTGTACCTTCCGCTGCCAGCGCTTCCTTTCCTATGAATCTGCCGGCGATGATGGAATCCACTGCATTGTAGGTGAGCTGGAACATATTTCCCAGAATCAGGGGAATGGAATAGTCCACCAGATGTTTTGTAATGCTGCCTTCTGTCATGTTAACTGCCGCCATATGGTACTCCTTCTGACACTCATTTTATGTAAATACGCTTACCGCCCAAAAGGCCCGGCAAGACCTTCTGAATCTTTTCAACCTTCTGCCGGGCCTGAATCTATAAAGAATGGATCGCTAATGATATTCTGTTAATAACTGCGCAGCTTATCTTCATCATCTTCCGTGGTCTTATCAATGGAGCGAATCTCCACATCATATCCAAAATGATCGTCTACCTTCACATAAACCTTATCCCCCATCTTGCGGCCTCTTATGGCCTTGCCCAGGGGCGAATCAATACTGATTAATCCCTGAAGGGAATTACCTCTGACAGTAGTTACAAGTTTATAACGTTCCGTCTCATCATCATCAGGAATATAGACCTCCACTGTATCTCCCAGGCCCACTTCGCCTTCCCTGGAATTATCGGATATAATTCTGGCGGTTTTTATCATTTTCTCCAGATAGCGAATCCTGCTCTCATTCCTGTTCTTATCCTGCTTGGCTGCCTTATATTCAAAATTCTCACTTAAATCCCCATGGGCCCTGGCTTCCTTCACTGCCTCCAGGGCTTCCCTGCGTACCACTAATTTGCGGTATTCTATTTCTTCCTGCATTTTCTTTATGTCATTGGCTGTCAGATTATCATACATCCTATTGTTCTAAGTCCTTTCTTTTCCGGTACCGCCGGAATCATTTTTAAAAATTCTCTCTCCGCCATGCTGTTAAGCCTTGCCTTGGGGACTACGGATATTTCCGGAGCAGTCCGCCGGCGCTTAAGTCATACACATTTCCGGGAGCCAGGTTTCCATAATCCACATGGGCAATATATGGATTGGCCTTATTATAATAAGCGGCAAAAATGCGCTCCACATCCTGGTTTGCCGTGGTCTTAAAACACCGGTCCACCATCGTCTGGGGCATCAGCCCTGTCACGGACAAGTCCACCTTATACCAATTGCCTCCTGCTTCCACGTAAACAAACATGTGGTCCTTATCATTATCATCCGGCGCACAGAAGCAGTTAAGGCCCATGGACCTGGCAAGCATCTGGTATGCCACGGAAATGCCTTCGCAGACAGCCTTATGATTCACCAGGCAGCCGTAGGCTGTGAAGGACAGGTCTCCGGAAGTGTCCTCCCCGTTCACAAACCGGTTATACAATCCTGTGTCATAGGTGCAGCCCGAGGCAATGTAAAGAGCCGCATGCTTTGCCCGTTCCAGTTCACTGACATCTCTCCACCGGTAGCTGTTCAGATAATCACGGATCACCAGGGCCAGTGCATTGCGCCGCTGTTTATAGATATCGCTTCCCACATTTTCCTGATACAGGGCCACCTGGCCCAGCACCAGAAGGCTGTCGCCGTCCACAGCCATTTCCCCTGTTCCTATCTGGTCGCTTTCCCCGTACAATGCCTTGCACAAATCATCGGAAAGCCCAAAATAATTGTACAGCCCATAATTATAATCCTGGCGCAGGCGCCTTTCCATCACAGGTTCACCCTTTGCATTCCATCCCATGATAACGTCCACATATTGAAGCCCGGCCTGGTCCAGGTAGTCCTTCAGAGGGTAATTGGCATCATAGGATGCTTCCCATCCTCCAACTGTCCACGCTCCGTCCGGTCCCACCTGGTACCCGTCCGGCGTGACTGTGTCCGTCAGCATCCTGCCGTTTGCGTCAAAATAATACCATTTTCCATCCGTACTCTGCATCCATCCCCTGGCATAGGAACCGTCGTCTTTCTGGTATCTCCATGATCCGTCCGCCTGGGACCAGGCTCCCGCATACACAGGAGTGGTTAATAAAAAGGCTGCGGCGGATGTCGCTGCCAGCAGCCGTATCATTGACCGGCCTATATTTGAGTGCTTTATGCCCGGTTGTTTCATACCGGGTTCCATCATACCAGATTTCTTCATACCGGGTTTCTTCATACCAGGTTTCTCCATACCCGGTTTCTCCATACCCGGTTTCTCCGCTCCCTTCATGTCTGCCTGCCTCCTGCCGAATCGTCTTACCATAATCTGTCTCCTGCTTTTATAAATTATTTATTTTCCCTTTAGTTTCTTTATTGATTCTTTAGCGTGTGCTCAAACTTTGGCCACATTTTCCCTGTATAGTAATACTTGTAAGGCGATAGACCTTTTACTATACAGGAAAACACTTTTTCATACCTATGACCGGCAGCTCCCCTTCTGCCGGTCCCCTCCAAATGAAAGATAAGTTTACCGATTCAGGTAAACTTATTTTTTTATGCGCATATGCTATAAAGAAATCATTTTTACAGGAGACCATTATGGCCAACCAATCCGTCACTCCTGCTGACATCTTTGCTGATTTGCTGCGCTTTCGGGCCCCTGCCGCCATTGCCTGGGTCAGAGGCGGGGATGCCGCGCCTAACTTAAGCGGCCTGGTAAAATTCTACCAGACTCCTTACAGTGGTGTGCTGGTGGAAGCCGAAATCTTCAATCTGCCCAACAAACAGGAACCCGGCTCCACAGACTTTTATGCCATGCACATCCACCAGAACGGTGATTGCTCTGATGACTTCACCAAAACAGGGGACCACTACAATCCGTCCGGCAAACCTCATCCGGACCACGCAGGCGACCTGCTTCCCCTTCTTGGAAACGAAGGTTATGCCTGGCTTTCCTTCTATGACAAGCGCTTCTCCACAGATGACATTATCGGCAGGTCCATCGTCATTCACAGTCATGCCGACGACTTTACATCCCAGCCCTCCGGAAACTCCGGGACCAAAATCGGATGTGGTGTCATTGAAAAAGCGGATTATCTAAAAGTATAGCACAATGGCAGGAAAATATCATCCCCGCAGTTTTCACAAAAACATCCGGGATAAACATTCAGGAAATACGGCAGAACAAATTAAAAGCAGAAAGTACCGGATACCGCCATTAATACCTGCGGAATCCGGCCCGGTGGTTC
>OGPD01002029.1_pt1 | contig 13698 bp, 16 predicted proteins | sample 1552861 | NCBI WGS metagenome assembly OGPD01 (sample SAMEA2580280, study PRJEB22360) | human gut metagenome | biome: human gut; feature: human-associated habitat; material: faeces | place: Denmark | collected 2008/2010
ATGTACCATTTTCTGATATAATCAGTTTTTGGGAAAGAAGTGAAAATGGTGGTCGGAAAAGCTTCACATATAAAGAAATAAACCAGAATTTCCGTATATATGCAAATCAGGGAATTCCTGTTCATTATCTGGAAACAATCCAGAAGGATATAGAATTACGATAGAAAGGCAGGGGGTTAGATGATTAGTGATAATCATAATGCTTATAATAACTATAATAATTATATTGATGAATATGAACTTACTAATGGATATGCTGTAGTTGACAGAAATTTCTCAATAGTAACTGCAAATGAGCCTATGTATCTGTTCCTTGGAATGTCAAAACATTATTCAATTATGGATGCTATTCATCAGGTTGACATTGACGATTTTATTGATGTTGCCAACAGTTTAAGACCTGAAATCAAGAAATCCATGTGTATACGGATGCGAAGAATAGATAATTCATACCGATGGGTAATTGTTGATATAGAAAAGAAAGTTATACCTAATACTGATTCATCTGAATACCTTGAATTACATATATCTGATGTTTTAGTTATCCGTGAGCTTAATAAAAAATTACAGCAGCAGATTAAAGCATTTAAAAATGAAACTGCTGAAAATAGAAATTTACTAATTATGCAGCCTGAACCTGCTATAAAAGAATTCTGTATAAAAAACATAGAATCCGATAATAACTGCCAGCTTTCGCTTATATATCTTGAAGTTGACAATATTGAGCAGTTTAAGGCTACACATACTGATGACGAATGCCACAGAATAACATATGTAATTGAAGATACCATATTAAAAGCAATTGATGACCGTGGTGTATTAGGTCGTCTGAATGATTTTAAGTACATTATTGCTATTAAAAACATCAATAAAGAAGTTAAATTGCGTGCATTTTTGGAGCATATTAGGACCCAGATTTCATGGCATTGTAAATTTATTGATTCATCATATAATATAGAATTTTCTATTGGCATAGGAAGATATCCTGATAATGGAAAGGATTTAGACCTTATTAAGAAAAAAATCCAAAAAGCAATTAATATGGCACGTTCTAAAGGAGGCAACAGATATATAATCTATAAGGAGTTCCTGCACGGAGAAATCGAAGATTCTGATAAATAGTTTGTTGACAATAACTACATATTTATGTATAATTCATACAAATTTAGTGTGTTAGCATAGTATCACTTCAACGCATTAAAGCATTCAATATAACGAAAGGATATACATTTATGAAGAAAGATTTACTACATACACCAGAGGGTGTGCGCGATATATACAGTACAGAATGTGCAGAAAAGAAGGTCATTGAGAATCGTCTTCATGATGTCTGTGCATCATATGGATATAATGATATACAGACACCTTCTATTGAATTCTTTGATGTATTCAATAAAGAACGTGGAAGTGTACCGTCTAATGAAATGTTCAAGCTTTTTGACAGATACGGAAACACTTTAGTATTAAGACCGGATATGACACCATCTATAGCAAGAGCTACAGCAAAATATTTTGAAGACAGAGTTCTTCCAGTCAAGCTCTGTTATCTTGGCAATACATTTATCAATGTAAGCAAGTATTATCAGGGAAGACTTAAAGAAAATACAATGCTTGGTGCAGAGCTTATCAATGATAACTCTCTGGCAGCAGATTATGAGATTATCTCTATGGTTATTGACTGCATGTTATCAGCAGGTCTTACAGAGTTTCAGGTTGAGCTTGGTAACGTTGCTTTCTTTAATGGTCTTTTACATAAAGCTGGCATTACAGGAGATTCTGCAGAAGAATTATTAAGACTTATCAAGGATAAGAATTACTTCGGTGTTGAAGAACTCTTAGATAGTCTTAATATTGATGATGCAGTTGCCAAAGCATTGCTTGAACTTCCTCAGTTATTTGGTGGTACAGAGGTGCTTGAAAAGGCTAAATCTTTAACAGATGAAGAAGAGTGCATACAGGCTGTTAACAGACTTGAGGAGTTATATGAGCTTCTTAAGAATAACAATTACGATAAATATATCTCTTTTGATTTAGGAGATTTATCTGAGCATGCATACTATACTGGAATTATATTCCATGCATATACATTTGGAACAGGGGAGCCTGTTGTGAATGGCGGACGTTATGACAAGCTGCTCGGTCAGTTTGGCTGTGACAAGGCATCTATTGGTTTCTCTATCACAATTGACAGACTTATAGCCGCACTTAACAGACAGAATATCCACATCCCACACGACGCTAATGGAACACTTCTTGTATACAATGCTGACAGGCTTGGTGATGCTATAAATGTATCTAAGAAATTAAGAAGCACTGGTGTTAATGTCTGCATGATTGAATATAAAGACAGCAAGTCTGATTCTCAATATATTGAATATGCTAAAGAATCTTCATTAGTAAATGTAGCATTTATTGATGATGAATACGCTTCTGATTCAACAATAAGAGTTATTGATGAATCAGGGAAAAATGAAAGAGCAGCTGTAAAAAGCCTTGTAGGAGGTACATTTTAATGAGATATATAACTATTGCATTAGCAAAAGGCCGTCTTGCAAAGAAGGCAATGGAGATATTTGAACAGATTGGTATTCCTTGCGAAGAGATGAAGGATGAAAAGACAAGAAAGCTTATCTTCACTAATGAAGAATTAGGATTCCGTTTCTTTTTATCAAAGCCATCTGATGTTCCTACATATGTAGAATATGGTGCGGCCGATATCGGTATTGTAGGTAAGGATACAATTCTTGAAGAAGGAAGAAGTCTTTATGAAGTATATGACCTTCAGATGGGCAAATGCAGAATGTGTGTATGTGGTCCTGAATCAGCAAGAGAGAAGTTACAGCATCATGAGCTTATAAGAGTTGCTTCTAAGTATCCTAACATTGCAAAGGATTATTTTAATAATATAAAGCATCAGACTGTAGAGATTATCAAGCTTAACGGTTCTGTAGAATTAGCACCTATTGTAGGTCTTGCAGAGGTTATCGTTGATATCGTTGAGACAGGTGCAACTTTAAGAGAAAATGGTCTTGAAGTTCTCGAAGAAGTGTGTCCTCTTTCTGCGAGAATGGTTGTAAACCAGGTAAGCATGAAGATGGAGCAGGAGCGAATTAACAAGCTTATTAATGATGTCAAGAAATATATAGAAACACAGGGGATATAACAAGGAGGAAAATTCCTCTCCTCACTATGGAGTTCGGATTTTGCTTCGCAAAACAAGGAGGAAATATAATGCGTATCGTTGAATTAACAGATGAAAGTAAGAATAATATTTTAGAGAATCTTTTAAAGAGAAGTCCTAACAGCTATGGAAAGTTCGAATCGGCAGTTGCTGAGATTCTTCTTAATATCAAGACAAAGGGCGATGAGGCTTTATTTGAATATACTAAGAATTTTGATAAGGCTGATATCAATGCTGACAATATTGTCGTAACAGAGGCAGAGATTGAAGAAGCATACTCTTTAGTTGACCCTGAACTTATTGAGGTTATAAGAAAGGCTATCGTTAATATTCGTTCTTTCCATGAGAAGCAGAAACAGTACAGCTGGTTTGATTCAAAGCCTGACGGAACTATATTAGGCCAGAAGGTTAAAGTCGGTGTGTATGTACCAGGAGGAAAGGCTGCCTATCCTTCATCAGTTCTTATGAACGTTCTTCCAGCAAAGGTTGCAGGTGTTGAGCAGATTATAATGTGTACTCCACCTGATAAAGAAGGAAAGGTATATCCTACAACACTTGTTGCAGCTAAAGAGGCTGGAGTTGATGTTATATATAAAGCTGGCGGAGCACAGGCTGTTGCAGCTATGGCATATGGTACAAAATCAATTCCTAAGGTTGATAAGATATGTGGACCTGGTAACATATATGTTGCCCTTGCTAAAAAGGCCGTATTTGGTTATGTAAGCATTGATTCTGTGGCTGGTCCTAGTGAAATTCTTGTAATTGCCGATGAGACTGCTAATCCTCGTTATGTTGCAGCAGATCTTTTATCACAGGCTGAACATGATGAGATGGCATCTGCAATTCTTGTAACTACAAGTGAAGACCTTGCACATAAGGTATCTGCAGAGGTTGATAAGTTTGTAGCTAAATTATCAAGAAAGGAAATTATCCAGAAATCACTTGATAATTACGGATATATTCTTGTTGCTAAGGATATTGACGAGGCTGTAGATGTTGCTAACGAGATTGCATCAGAACATATGGAAATTGTTACTAAGAATCCTTTTGATGTTATGACTAAGGTTAAGAACGCAGGTGCTATCTTCCTTGGAGAATATAGTTCAGAGCCTCTTGGTGATTACTTTGCAGGTCCTAACCACGTTCTTCCTACTAATGGAACAGCTAAGTTCTTCTCGCCTTTAAGTGTTGATGACTTCATTAAGAAATCAAGCATTATTTCATATTCTAGAAATGCTCTTGAAGCTATCCACACAGATATTGAGAAATTTGCTACAGCAGAGCATCTTACAGCTCATGCTAATTCAATTAAGGTAAGATTTGAAAATTAATTAGCGCACTGGCGCGGAAACGGGGATTATATGGCTGTATCTGAAATCAGACAGGCAACTGTAAAAAGAAAAACAAGTGAAACTGATATTGCTTTATTTTTAAGAATTGATGGTTCGGGAGAAGCAGAGGTCGATACAGGAATCGGCTTTTTCGACCATATGTTAAAAAGTTTTGCAAAGCATGGTCTTTTTGACCTTAAGTTAAAGGTAACTGGTGACCTAATAGTTGACTGCCACCATACTATCGAAGATGTTGGAATTGTACTTGGTGAAGCTATCAAAGAAGCTATAGGAGATAAGATGTCCATAAAAAGATATGGCGACATTATTCTTCCTATGGATGAAACACTTATCATGTGTGCCATAGACCTTTCAGGAAGACCGTATCTTGGTTTTGAATCTACATTTACAGCAGACAGCGTTGGATACTTTGATACACAGATGGTTAAAGAATTCTTCTATGCAATATCCTACAGTGCAGGCATGAATCTTCATATAAGAAAGATTGCAGGTGAGAACGATCATCACATTATTGAAGGCATGTTTAAAGCATTTGCAAAGGCATTGGATGAGGCAACTGTTAAAGATACAAGAATCAAGACAATTCTCTCTACTAAGGGAAGTCTCTAAATATACTTAAGGAGTTACATATATGCGATTATATCCAGCAATTGATGTTAAAGACGGGCAGTGTGTCCGCTTAAAGAAGGGACTTTTTAATGAAGTTACTGTATATTCTGAAAGACCTTACGAGATCGCTAAAGGCTTTGAAGAGGCAGGAGCACAGTTTATACATACTGTTGACCTTGATGGCGCTTTGAAGGGACACGGCGTTAATGCAGAAACTATTAAGAAGATATGTTCAAGTGTTAATGTTCCTGTACAGATGGGCGGTGGAATCCGTACTCTTGAGAACATTCAGGAGGTTCTTGACCTCGGCGTATACAGAGTTATTATCGGTACTAAGGCTGTTGAGAATCCTGATTTTATTAAGGCTGCCATTGACAGATTCGGTGCTGAACATATTGTTGTAGGTGTTGATGCAAAAGATGGTCTTGTGGCTATCGAGGGCTGGGAAAAGGTCAGTGATAAGACCGCACTTTCACTTGCACTTGCAATGAAGGATATCGGCGTACAGACTATTGTGTACACTGATATATCAAAGGATGGTATGCTTGCTGGTCCTAATGTTGAACAGACTAAGATTCTTTCTGATAAAACAGGCATTGATATTATTGCTTCAGGCGGCATGAGCTGCATGGATGATCTTACACATATTAATGATGCCGGTATCCATGGTGCAATTATCGGTAAGGCAATCTATGAAAAACGTATTGACCTTAAGGAGGCTGTTAATCTTTTTGAATCCGGAGCATCTTACAGCAAGGCATCAGCAATGCTTAAGGCTGATATTTCGTTTAAGGATTTAAAGCTTGACGCCAATGGTCTTATTCCTGTTGTTGTACAGGATTATGTCAATGGTGAAGTCCTTATGCTTGCATACATGAATGAGGAAGCCTTCAATAATACGCTGGAAACTGGCATTATGACTTATTACAGCCGAAGTCGTCAGGAGCTCTGGGTTAAAGGTCTTACATCAGGTCATTTCCAGTATGTAGGTTCTCTTGACATCGACTGTGACAATGATACTATTCTTGCAAAGGTTCGTCAGGTTGGTGCTGCATGCCACACTGGAAACAGAACATGCTTCTATAGAAATATTAAAACATGGAACAGATAATTTATGGAATATAAATATATAATCACAGATATTAACAATAAAATCTTCTGTTGCATATATACTTCTGATAATACCTGCCACTATCTTAAGCCTTTAGATAGTGGCAGTGTTGTTGGTAACATATATGTTGGAAGAGTTGAAAATGTAGTTAAGAATATTAATGCTGCATTTATTGAGATAGAGGATAAGCAGAAATGTTATTACTCTATACCAGACAACAAAGCACCAATATTTTTTAATGAGAAAAACAATCCTGAAATATGTCAGGGCGACAGAATTCTCGTAAAAGTTATAACTGAGCCGCTTAAAACCAAACCTGCAAAGGTATCTTCAAAGATAGAGCTTACCGGCAATTATTCAGTTGTTTCCAACGATGTAAAAGGTGTTCACATTTCAAAAAAGATAAAATCTAATGAAACAATTACAGAGATAAAAAAACGTGTTGCTGACATTCTCATTCAGAAGCAGCAGGAAGCCATAGAAAAAACAGGCTATGATTATCTTTCAAATTTCGGAATAATATTAAGAAGCGGCTGTGCTGATGCTGATACTAATGACATTATTAAAGATGTAAATGCATTGTGTGACGAATACACTGATATGCTCCAAAAAGCTGTTTTTTCAAAGTTCTATACACTTGTACATAAAGACAGACCTGAATATATTGAGGAAATTGTTCATCTGTCTGGAAAAGACAGTGTTGAGATTATCACAGATATTCCGGCTATATATAATGAATTAGAAACATATCTGCCTCGTAGCAGTAATATAAGTATCCGTATGTATAAAGATGAATTATGGCCTTTATACAAGCTCTATTCTATAGAAAAAGAGATAGATACCGCTCTTTCCAAGAAGGTCTGGTTAAAATCAGGTGGATATCTTATTATCGAACAGACTGAAGCACTTTCTGTCATTGATGTTAATTCTGGTAAGAATGTAACTAAGGCAAAGAGCATGGAAGCAATCGAGGCTTCTGCATTAAAAACTAATCTTGAAGCCGCAGACAAGCTGTGCCAGCAGATTAAGGTAAGAAATCTCTCGGGAATTATTATCGTTGATTTTATTAATATGAATCAGAGAAATTGCGATATTCTGATGGAACATTTGAAATCTCTGGCAAAAAAGGATATAGTAAACACTACAATCGTTGACATCACCAAGCTTGGTCTTGTTGAGATTACACGAAAGAAAATTGGAAAAAGTCTGTCTGAAAGTCTTAATAAAGCCTGAAAATGCATGGAGGATTTATGGATAATACTGAAGTAAATATTTCACAGGAAATTCCTGCATACGAAAGAAGATATAGAAAGATATCAGAATGGTTTCTTAATTGTAAGCCGGCTTATGCAATTCTTAAATTCATATACAAATATATGGCTTATATAATAGCATTTGCATACATTCTTCTTATAATAATGAGTTTTCATGGGACTTTCTTTTCTGAGATAACTCCGATTATGTTAAGAAACAGCGGTATAGTTGTTGAAACTGATAAATTTTTACTTACATCCAAGCTTATTCTGACACCTTTTACATCATTTATTCTTGTATCAGTTATAAGAAAATGTATTGATGCGAAAAGACCCTATGAAAAATACAATATAAAGCCCTTGTTTGTTAAAGATACTAAAGGGGAATCAATGCCAAGCAGACATGTTTTTTCAATTATTGCGATGTGCTGGCTTTATGTTTCTGTTCCAGTAGGGATTATAATGCTTATGCTTGTAGCAATTATGGCAGCAAGCAGAGTGCTTGCAGGAGTACATTTTGTAAGAGATGTTGTTGCCGGATTCGCAGTAGGAATTATATGTGGAATTGCCGGCTTATGGATTATCTGAAAATTTTTAAAATATTTCTAAAAAACATTTGACAAATAGTAACTGAATGTATATTATATATTTTGTGTGCCGCTCAGTTAGGGTATAAGTGTATCTGATGTATGTCGGATTCCCCAAAACTGGCGAGTATTTAATTAAGGAGGATACCATATGTACGCAATTATAGCAACAGGTGGTAAGCAGTACACAGTTTCTGAAGGCGATACTATCAGAGTTGAGAAGCTTGCAGTTAATGCTGGTGACACTGTTACATTTGATCAGGTTCTTTTTGTAAACAACGGCGAGGCTAAGGTTGGTGAGCCAACAGTTGCCGGTGCTACAGTTACAGCTAGCGTTGTAGGCGAAGGCAGAGATAAGAAGGTTATCGTTTACAAGTACAAGAGAAAGACTGGATATCACAAGAAGAATGGTCATAGACAGGCTTACACAGAAGTTAAGATTGAAAAGATTAATGCTTAATTTTTGTATGGATGTTTGTGAGGTGTGTTATTCATGACTCATATAACTTTTTTTAAGAACTCTGAAAAAGAGATCACAGGTTTTTATTCTGCAGGTCATGCAGGATATGCTGAATCCGGCAGTGATATTATATGTTCTGCTATTTCAGTTCTGACAATCAATACTATTAATTCGATAGAGGCTTTTACCGATGATAAGTTTGATGTGTCAGTTAATGAGGATGAAGGAATTGTTATCTTTAAGATGGCTATGCCTGTTAGTCCGGAAACTTCGATTTTACTTAAGTCATATGAATTAGGTGTTAGTTCTGTGGCTGAGGATAATCCGAAATACTTATCAATTAGTGTTAAGGAGGTGTAACCTTATGTTAAATATGAATCTTCAGTTATTCGCTCATAAAAAGGGTGTAGGTTCTACAAAGAATGGTAGAGATTCAGAGTCTAAGAGATTAGGCGCTAAGAGAGCTGACGGACAGTTTGTTTTAGCTGGTAATATTCTTTACAGACAGCGTGGAACAAAGATTCATCCAGGTGTTAATGTTGGTCGTGGTGGCGATGATACATTATTCGCACTTGTTGATGGAACTGTTAAGTTCGAAAGAAAGGGCAAGGATAGAAAGCAGGTTTCTGTTTATCCTGTTGTTTCAAACGACTAATTTGTTTTTTAGCTCCAAGTCTTCGGATTTGGAGCTTTTTTCTTAATTTGTAAATGTTAATTCTAAACAGTTAACATAATTTAAATATAGAATGGAGGAAAGGTTATGTTTGCAGACAGAGTCCGCATTTTTATTAAATCCGGCAAGGGTGGAGATGGTCATGTAAGCTTCCGTAGAGAGCTTTATGTTCCTGCTGGCGGTCCTGATGGCGGCAATGGCGGTCATGGCGGAGATATTATTTTTATGGTCGATAAAGGGCTTAATACACTCGGTGATTTCAGACATAACAGCAAATATATTGCTGAAAGCGGCGAAGAAGGCGGCAAGAGAAGATGCACAGGTAAAGATGGTGAAGACCTTATAATTAAAGTGCCTGAAGGAACTGTTATATATGATGATGAATCCGGTAAAGTTATTGCAGATATGTCTGGAGATAACCTTCAGGAAACTATTCTTAAAGGTGGCCGTGGTGGTAAAGGTAACATGAACTATGCTACATCTACCATGCAGGCTCCACAGTATGCACAGCCTGGACAGGATGCGCAGGAATTATGGGTTCGTCTTGAACTTAAGGTTATTGCTGATGTTGGTCTTGTAGGATTCCCTAATGTTGGTAAATCAACATTTTTATCAAGAGTAACTAATGCAAGACCTAAGATTGCCAATTATCATTTCACAACACTTAATCCTAACCTTGGTGTTGTTGATCTTGATGGTGGTAAAGGTTTCGTTATTGCTGATATTCCTGGTCTTATTGAGGGTGCATCAGAAGGTGTTGGTCTTGGACACCAGTTCTTACGTCATATTGAGAGAACTAAAGTCATTATTCATATTGTTGATGCAGCTTCAACTGAAGGCCGTGATCCTATAGCTGATATTAAGGCTATTAACAAAGAGCTTGAGAATTATAATCCTAAGCTTCTTGAAAGACCACAGGTTATAGCAGCTAATAAGATTGATGTTATATATGATGATGGCAGTGACCCTGTACAGGCTATAAGAGATGCATTTGAGCCGGAAGGTATTAAGGTATATCCTATATCAGCTGTTACAGGACAGGGCGTTAAAGAGCTGTTATACGCAGTCAGAACACTGCTTGATAACTTCAAGGACGAACCTGTATTATTTGAAAAAGAATTTGACTACGACGAGCTTATGGATAATCCTAACGAAAGCTTTGAAGTTTCTATTAACGAAGATGGCGTATACGTTGTCAACGGACCAAAGATTGATAAAATGCTTGGTTATACTAACCTTGAATCTGAAAAGGGATTTGATTTCTTCCAGAAATTCATGAAGCGCTCAGGTGTTCTTGATGAACTTGAGAAGCTTGGAATTGAGGAAGGCGATACAGTTATCGTTGGTGATTACCTTGAGTTTGATTACTATAAAGCATAATTAATAGGAGAGAATATATGACAAGCAAACAGAGAGCTTATTTAAAGGGTCTTGCAATGACAATGGATCCAATATTTCAGTTTGGAAAGAACAGTCTTACTCCTGAGAACACTGCAGCTATTGCAGAAGCTCTTGAGGCAAGAGAACTTATCAAAATAAGTGTTCTTAATAACTGTGCCGATGACCCTAGAGAAATCGCACAGATGGTTGCAGAAAGAACACGCTCACAGGTTGTTCAGGTTATTGGAAAGAAAATCGTTCTTTACAAGGAATCTAAGGACAACAAAAAAATCATTTTACCATGATTAATTCAGACAAAATAATAGGTATTATGGGTGGGACATTTAATCCAATCCACAAAGGACATACAGGTATTGCCAGATGTGCCTACGAGCAGTCTGATATTGATGAAATATTATTCATGCCTTCAGGCACACCTGCTTACAAAGATAATTCTCCCATTGTAAGTGCAACTGACCGTTGTAATATGGTAAAGCTTGCAATTAAACCTTTTGATTACATGTCACTTTCTACGATTGAAACTGACCGTCCCGGTAATACCTACACAGCCGATACACTTGCACAGATATATGATTCATATAAGAAAATATATTTTATAATAGGTGCAGATTCGCTTCTTTATATTCAGGACTGGTATCATCCTGAGTATATATGCAGCCATTGTCATCTTTTATGTGCTAACAGAGACAATAATTCAGCCAGTGTACTTATAGATCAGAAACATTTTCTTGCTGATAAATATGGTGCGGTTATTGATTTTATTGATGTTCCGGAACTTCCTTACAGTTCAACTGATATACGAAAGAAGGTTGCAATGGGTCTGTCAGTAAAAGAAGATGTCGGCGAAGAAGTAGAAGAGTATATAAAGTCCAGAAAACTTTATGTTTAAGAGGTTTTATTATGGATAACAAATATATTGAACAATTAAGAACACATGTAAAAGACGCACTCCGTACAGACAACATGCGATACCAGCATACACTTGGTGTTGCTAATACAAGTGCCTGTCTTGCCATGTGTCATGGTGCAGATATGAACAAGGCGTATATTGCAGGTCTTCTTCATGATTGTGCCAAATGTGTTCCTGATGATGTAAAGATTGCTGAATGTGAACAATTTGGACTTCCAATATCAGATATTGAGTTTGAAAGTCCTTATCTGCTTCATTCAAAGCTTGGTGCATATTATGCAGCACACAAGTACAATGTTGAAGATGATGAAATATGTTCTGCCATCCAGTGGCATACAACAGGAAAGCCTGCAATGACTTTATTAGAAAAGATTGTATTCATTGCAGATTATATTGAACCCTACAGAAATAAAGCTGCCAATCTTGATGACATAAGACATATGGCATTCACTGATATTGATATGGCGGCTTATGTAATATTAGACGACACCCTTTCGTATATAAGAAAAACTGGTCGTAATATCGATACACAGACCGTTGATACCTACGAATACTACAAAGGGATTATTAAAGAAAGAGAGAATTAAGATATGGCAGATTCTAAGGATATGTTAAAGGTTATCATAGATGCCTTACAGGATAAGAAGGCTGAAGATATCAGAGTTATTGATATCAGCAATGTATCTGTTATTGCAGATTATTTCGTTATTGCTAGTGGTAGCAATACTAACCAGATTCAGGCTATGGTAGATAATGTAGAAGAAGAAATGTTCAAGGCTGGCTTCGATGATCCTAAGGTTGAGGGTTATAATACAGCTTCATGGATTCTTCTTGATTACAAGGATGTTATTGTTCATGTATTCTCTGAGGATGACAGAGCGTTCTATAATATTGAACGTATATGGCGTGATGGTAAAGAGATTGATATTAACAGCCTGTAATGTTTAGGCTGGCTTCCCGGAGAGGGACTCTGCCGGAGGTATATAGATAATCAGAACCCGCTTTCGCTCGGTCTCGGACGCAGCGGTACTAGGTTCGCTGCCTGCAGCAGCTTACCAAGTGCCGGCGTCCTCAAACGGTTCTGATTATCTATATACCTCCGGCTTCGTATTCTCACGGGAGGCTGCGCTGCAATGTATTACAGGTTGTTAATTGGTGATAATATAAAAATATATCCAGCCATAGATATATTTAAATCTGGACGCCTTGAGAGCTTGTTTTGCTGCTTTGGCAGCTCACCAAGCTCTCACGGCTGGTTATCGAATTTCTTATATATCTATGGCTGGAGTTTTCATATGGATTAAAATTAGTCTATGCCTAGTCTTATGAGACCTATTACTTTTCCTAATATCTCGCAGTCGTCTACGATAATTGGGTCCATGAAATCGTTCTCTGGCTGGAGTCTTATGTGTCCGTTCTCCTTGTAAAAACGCTTGACTGTTGCTGAATCATCTACTAGTGCAACAATTACTTCTCCATTAGAAGCTGTATTCTGCTTTCTTACTATTATCTGATCGCCTTCGTAGATTCCCATATTAATCATGCTGTCACCCTTGACCTTTAACATAAATACTTCTCCACCTGGCATGTATTCAGATGGAATAGGAAAGTACTCTGTTATATTCTCAACGGCAAGAAGTGGCTGTCCTGCGGCAACCTGACCTAATAACGGGATATTAACAACCTCTCTCCTTGAAAGATTAAAGTTATCATCAATTATCTCTATTGTACGCGACTTAGTCGGGTCTCTTCTTATATATCCATTCTTCTCCAAAGACTCAAGATGTGCATGAACAGATGATGTAGACTTAAGATTAACTGCCTGACATATATCCCTTACTGATGGTGGATATCCTTTGTTAAGAATCTGTGATTTAATATATTCAAGAATCTCAGACTGTTTCTGAGTTATTCTGCCATATGCCATATTACGAACCTCCATTAAATTCTTTTAGATAATTTTACCACATTTATACATTATGTGCAAACATAATTTCTGAAAAGATGTTCGGAAAATTTGTTCGATTTTTATTGACAAACGCATGTTCTGATTATATAATCAACTCATAACAGCAGAACACTTGTTTGATTGGAGGTTTTACGTATGAATAATTCAGAATACACATATAGAAGAGCAGCAGCTAAGAAAAGAAGCGACAGA
>OGPD01002034.1_pt1 | contig 13648 bp, 10 predicted proteins | sample 1552861 | NCBI WGS metagenome assembly OGPD01 (sample SAMEA2580280, study PRJEB22360) | human gut metagenome | biome: human gut; feature: human-associated habitat; material: faeces | place: Denmark | collected 2008/2010
ACTTTCTCCAGAAAGTTTCCCCTCCCTCTCCCCATGTTCCCTCAATTCCCCTTCATCTCATCTTCATCCCTGTGCCGCTTGTCGGCGTACATGGAGGCGTCCGCCAACCGGAAAAGCCCGGTGTAGTCGGCTGCATCATTGGGGAAAGCCGCTATGCCGATGCTTGCGGACATGCAAAGGCCGTCCGGCAAGGGGAACGACAGCCCGCGCCTGAGTTCGTCGATGCGTTTTTCGAGGGCACCCATTGAGGGCACGCCCCGGAAAAGCGCGATGAACTCGTCACCGCCGATGCGCCCGGCGATGTCCCCTTCGTTGAGCATGGAGCCCAGGCGCCGCGCCGTCTCAATGAGCGCGTGATCCCCAGTGAGATGGCCGCATGTATCGTTGATCTGCTTGAAATGATTGATATCGATTACCGTGAGCACATGCATCCCCACGCTGGGGGGCTGTTGAAGGCTGGCTTCAATGCGCTTTCTGGCCGAACTCGCGTTGTAGAGGCCGGTGAGCGGATCGAGCTGAGCTTTCATGCGGAGCCGTTCCGTATCGCGCTTTTCCGCGTCGATGTCCTCGATTTCGCCCACGAGCCGTACGGGCTGGCCCGATTCGTCGAAAATGGCCACGGCCTGGACCCGGCACCAGAGAAACCCCGAGGGTTGCTTGAGGAAACGCAATTCGGCCGGAGCGGAGTGCCCCGACAGGATTTGGGTGACGAACCGGCGGTAAAGGGGCCTGTCCAAAGTGTGGATGCAGTGTTCCGAAAGCGAGCCGGAAGCGCTGTCCACGGCGGGGGCATAGCCGAATTTTTCCCGGAAGCGGGGCGAGAAGTAGGAGCGCCGGGTCTGGATGTCGTGCTCGAAGATGATGCGTTCGGAAAGTTCCGTAATGATGCGGTAACGCTCCTCGCTGATCTTGAGTTCCTGCTGGGTCTTGCGCAGGGAGGTGATGTCCATGACGATGACGTAGAACCATGCGCGCCCGCTTTCGTCGCGTACGAGCTGCGCCTTGTCGAACAGCCACAGGATCTGCCCGTCCGCCTTGGTCACGCGGTACTCCACGGTATCGTAGTCGCTGTGCATGATCTGGCTGTTGATGGATTCGAGCACGCGTTTGCGGTCTTCCGGGTGGACGAGGTTGTCGAACCGGTTGCCGTAGGCTTCCCTGAATGAGGCCCGCGTGTGTCCGAGCAGCTTGAGGAACCCTTCGCTGATGTAGTCGAATTCCTGTTTTTCGTCGTTGCTGTAGCGGAAAAAGCCGCCGGGGATGTTCTCAATGACCGTTTCGAGGAACTGCTTGGCCCGTTCGAGGCGTTTGGCCTGACGGCCCTGCATCCTGAGCACGAGCCAGAGGAACAGCATGCTCAGGCCGATGAAGAACGACATGAGATAAAGCACTTCCCGCTGGATCGCGCCCACGTTCGCCGTCAGCGTGCTTTCGGGGACGATGGAAAAGATGTGCCATTCCGTGGAAGCGATTTCCAGCTTGCTGTGCGCCATGTAGTACGGCGTGCCGTCGTAGGTGAACAGCCCCCCTCCGTCGAACGAGTCCGGTATCTCCTGCCAGTGGAGTATAGGGGCGTTCGGGGGGATCAGTTCCGTGATATCGTTGTAGCGGCCGAGCTGGATCGGGCCGCTTCCCCGGAACAGGATGTGCCCTTGGTTGTCGGAGACGAGCACCTGCCCCTTGCCGTTGAACAGGCGGTCATCGATGGACATGATGAAGGCATCGGTTTGCACCGTGGCGAAAAGGGCGCCGAGGACGTTGCCTTTATGGACGATGGGGGAGACATAGACATTGATGTGGCTGTTGTCGGTCTTGTCCACGAGCAGGATGGCGACGGTGGGGTGGCCCGTGAGCGCCCTCTTGAAATAGAGGCGGTCCCGGGCGTCGAAGGTCGGGCCGTCCGTGGTGTGGGCTACGCCGTCGAGGGTGACGAGCCCCATGCGTTTGAGGCCGAGGGTGCCGGCGATGCTCGTGATCAGCGGGATGATCGTCTCAGGATTGCTTTGCCCCAGCTCCCCGAAAACATGGGCAAGCGCCTCGACGGCTTGGATGTTGCCGCGCATGTCCGTTTTGATGGCGTTGGCGTACTGGCGCGTCACTTCAGTGAGCTGCGCTTCGGCTTGTTCCTGAATGTTTTGCTTCGTCCTGCTGAAATAGAAGAGGAATACCACGGCGAGCAGGGCGGCCGCCACGATGCAGTACAAAGCATAGGTACGCAATCCCCTCAATTCTCTTTGGTCCATAACGTTTCCTCGGACGAAGTCTGTTCGCCTGCGATGAATAATAACGCGTGTTGATAAGCAATGTCCAGAGGAAGGCGAGAATGGCAGGGTATTTTATGTGAAATGAAACATTCTATGATGTTATATACAACATATCCATCCAATCATTCATAGCTGTTTACTTGCATTGAAGCCCCGATGCCTGTACAAGGCGGAGCAAGAGAGGGTTTCCTATGGAGATATGTACGGTGGTCACCCGGGACCGGGAGGAGATGGTGGACATCACGGAACGCCTTTGCGCCGTGATCCGGGAAAAAGGCTGGAGGCACGGCGTTGCGGCACTGTTTTGCCCGCATACGACCTGCGGCCTGACGATCAATGAAGGGGCCGATCCCGATGTGCGCCGGGACATGACGGCCTTTTTCAGCCGCATCATACCGCATCGGGGAGAATGGCGGCATGGGGAAGGCAACAGCGACGCGCACATTAAGGCGAGCCTTATGGGACCGTCCCTGTTCGTGATTGTGGAGGACGGCGAACCGCGCCTCGGCACATGGCAGAGTGTCTACTTATATGAAGGCGACGGACCGCGTTCCCGTTCGATCTGGGTCCAATGGCTGCCCGCGTCAGAGAATGCCTGATTGACTGTGCCCGGCGGTTTGTGCTTTGGGGACTTCCGAATGGTCCCGCGGCAGGCATTCATTCCGGAGGCGAGGGAGACTGCTTGCCCGTTCCTTTTGGGAGAGCTTCCTGATGCGGCTCGTCCTGCCTTTCCGCCTTGCGCCGGACACTCTTGCGGCGCCCGTGCCCGGTCCGCAGCATTTCCTCATGAATCATCCTGAGAAGTGAGAGCCCGTCCAGGTTCAGCGCCATCGCTATAAGAAGCAAGGCGTTGAGGGTGGCGTTTTGTCGGCGGCCCTCAAGCTGGGCAATGTGAATACGAGAGAGACCAGCGAAATCAGCAAGTTTTTGTTGCGATAGCCTGGCCTCCCTTCGGACGCGCCGGAGCACGGTAGCGATAGCGCTTTTCAATCCCGGTAGATCTTCCATGCCGGGAGATCTAGCCCAGACTTGACAAAAAGATGTATTCTAAAACATACAAAAATGAGACTCCAACCAGGTTATCAGGGCGTTGGTCCGCTCCTGCGCACTAAGAGGCATCCCCAATGGACTCCAGTTCCTTTGACGAAATTTTCCGCAGGTTTCAGAGCGTAACCGGTACGAGCACGCAACAGGAATTGGCGGACGTGCTTGGTATCAAGCAATCGACCATTTCCGAATCCAAAAAGCGCGGCACAGTGCCTCCAGGCTGGTTTTTGGTTCTGTTTGAAATGCGCGGGGTGAACCCGGACTGGCTCAAGCAGGGCAAGGGCCCCATCTATCTCCGCACTGAAGACGGGCGCTATATGGAGCCGGAACCCGCCGCCACGCCGCTTGGACGGGGCGTTTCCCTGCCTTATTACGATTCCGATCGCGTGCAGGACGGCGTATGGGAGCCTTCCGGGACGATCATGCTCCCCGAGCCGTATGCCGGGAAGGAACTCCGCATCCTCCGAATAACGGGCGACAGTTTTTCGCCTACCGTGCGCCAGGGGGCTTTCGTGGGCGTCGACACCTCCTGCGTCCGGCCTTCCAGCGGCAGCATCTTTGCGGTGTCCGTGCCTTTTGAAGGCGTCGTCATCAAGCGGGTGTTTTGTGACAGTGACACGCTCTTGCTCCGTACGGACAATCCGCTCCACCCTTCGATGTCCATTCCGCTTGCTGAAGCCGGACGGCTCATCGGCAGGGTCGCTTGGGTTTTTCAAGCGATCTGAGCCGGCAGAGGCCGGCCCTCATCCCTTGCTCCTCACGGAACGGGGGCGGATTTTTGGGTGCGCGGCTCGGCCTGTCCGCGCATTCCGGCGTAACGTGCGCCGCACGCACGGCCAAGATACACGGCAAGCCTCCAGAGAGGCGGTTTTCCTTCACGGGCCAGCCTATTATTGCCCAGAAGGATACACGCCGCACTCCCCTTGGTGGGGGGCGGAAGCCTGTAGGGCCCGGAAGGCCCCCTCATATTTTGATGGCAACGCAAGAGCCTCATCGGCTCCCGGAGACACTCCTTTCGCCTCCGGTTTTATGGGTAAGGCGCAGGGAAAAGGCGTTTTCCCAAAAACGGAAGGCTGTTTTCGAGGATGGGACGGAATCTGGTCCCATTGTTGTGAAATACGGGCTGATCATATGGTGTTTCCGTTAAAAGGGCGAGAGGCTGGTTATGCATCATATTGCATGTTTTTGTGGTTGATTCGGGACATCTCTCAGTGACAGCCCCTTGCGAATCCCCTATACTCTCGGATTACGGAACCGTTTCGGAGCATGTCTCACAGGAGAGCGTTGTCGTTATGAACATCGGATCATACACTTTTCAGGAATTTAAGCGGCTTGCGGAAAACTTTCACGGCTATGCGGCGCCGGGCCTGCTTATCGGCGGCTACATGGTGGAAATGGCGAAGGCCCGTATCCCCGAGGGGACGTTGTTCGAGGCCGTGGTGGAGACGCGCAAGTGCCTGCCTGATGCCGTACAGTTGCTGACGCTGTGCAGCGCGGGGAACAACTGGATGAAGGTGCACAACCTTGGCCGGTATGCGGTGTCGTTGTTCGACAAGCACACGGGCGAGGGCGTGCGTGTGAGCGTGGACCCCGCCAAGCTGGACGCTTTCCCGGAAATCCGGGGCTGGTTCCTCAAGGAAAAGCCCAAAAAGGATCAGGATGAGGTCCGGCTGCTCAGTGAAATCGAAGAAGCCGGGGACGGCATCTGCAAGGCGGAGCCCGTGACCATGAAGCGCCGCTTCCTCGGGCACACGCATATGAGCGCCATCGGGCTGTGCCCCATGTGCGGCGAAGCGTACCCCAAAGAGGACGGGCCGGTCTGCCGCGGCTGTCAGGGGGAGGCTCCCTATGTCACGGCCAGCCGGGTACTGAAGACGCCGCCGACGCGGGTTGTGCCTGTTGAGGAGGCGGTGGGCAAAACAGCGGCCCATGACATGACCCGCATTGAGCCGGGCGCGTTCAAGGGGCCGGAATTCAAGGCCGGGCAGCGTATTTCCGTAGGCGACATCTGCCGTCTCCAGCAGATGGGGCGTTTCCATGTCGCTGTGGTCGAGGATGCGCCCGACGCCGGGGATCTCGTGCACGAGAACGACGTCGCGGAAGCCTTCGCCCGCCGTATGGCCGGTCCCGGCGTGACCTACAAGCTGCCCCCGCATGAAGGCAAGATCGATTTTATCGCGGAGCGCGAAGGTTTGTTCAGCGTGGATGCGGAGCGGATGTTCCGTTTCAACATGCTGCCGGAGATCATGGTGGCCTCGCGGCAGGACGCCACGGTGGTGGGCGAGGGTGCGCGCCTTGCCGGGACACGCGCCATTCCGCTGTATATTTCCCGCAGCCGTCTCGGAGAGGCGCTTTCCGCGCTTGGGGAAAAGCCGCTTTTCGAAGTCTTGCCCCTGCGCAAGGCCAAAGTGGGCATCCTTGTTACCGGGACGGAAGTTTTTCAGGGCATCATTGAGGACAAATTCATCCCGGTCATCACGGCCAAGGCGCATCAGTTCCACTGTGAGGTGGTGCGCTCGGTCATTGCCCCGGACGATGTGACGCGCATCGCCGAAGCGGTCCGGGAAATCCAGGAGGCCGGGGCCGATCTGCTCGTGACCACGGGCGGCCTGTCGGTCGATCCCGATGACATGACCCGCCGCGCCCTGCTCGAAGCCGGGTTGACCGACGTGCTGCACGGAGTCCCGGTATTGCCGGGGACCATGAGCCTCATGGGCCGCATTCCCGGCGATCTTGCCCACCCGGAAGGGATGCAGGTGCTCGGCGTTCCCGCGTGTGCCCTGTACTACAAGACGACATTCCTTGATCTGGTGCTTCCCCGCCTGCTTGCCGGGCGTGAACTCACCCGCGCCGAACTCGCCCGCATCGGTGAAGGCGGGTATTGCCTCGGCTGCAAGATCTGCACATACCCCAAATGTTCTTTTGGCAAATAGCGTAACCAGAAGGCATGGTGAGGACATAATCCGAATGCTCCGTCAAAGAAGGTGGGGAGACCTCTTTGGCGGAGAATGGACTGTCATGTGACGTTTCAATGAGAAGGTAGCGCTACACCCCTCTAACGGAAACCAGGGCTTTTCTCTGGGATCCGCACGGCGTTGCGGAACGTTGAACCGGCGTCCGGTGCGCATGGGCATTTTTCAATGCGGCATTTCTCGAAGGCAAAAAAAGAAGTCCGGTGATGCTTTTCACCGGACTTCTTTTTTTGCCGCTGTCGGTATTTTTCATGTTGATGGTTGGTATAAGAGTAAAACGGAAGCAGGGGAGGGCATCAAGAAAACGCTAGTCCGCCTCTTTATTCCATCCCTCTATCATCATACTAAATTTTTTTGCTTTTTCGTACAAATGAGGGTTTATGACCGTGGTTTTGCCGTCTTTCGCTTCCATCATGACGGACCAGATGCATTGATCCTGGCTGAAAGAAAGCGTGAAGGTTCCGGCAGCCTTTTCCGAAGCCTCTTTCAACGCATGGATGGAAGAGTCAAGCAGCGCGTCCGCGCAAAGAAACTTGCCGGAAGGGGCGCAGATCGAAAAATAAAGGCTCATAGTGCAAGTCCTTTTTCAAAAATGTGTCAAACGGAAGAGATACAACCAATCAAGACACCGTATCGACAGTACCTAAAAAGAGCCCGGAACACTACTGTAGATTGCCTGTCCGTCGCCAGTGCCGCAATGTTGGCCCAACAGGATGGAACCCCGTCCGAGATTTGGCCAAAGGGCTTCCCGCCCGTAATGCTTTTTGAGGATGGCTTTTCCCTGGCAGCCGGATGCCCAAGGGTAAGGAAACGGTCTCCCGGCTTGAACCGGAACTGCCCCCCAAGCGTCCGTTTTCCGCCTTTATATGAAGTCGGAAGGAATGATCCCGTATTTTTTCAGCTTGAGATAGATGGTCGAGCGTTTGAGGCGGAGCAGGGATTCCGCGCCGTCCGGGCCGCAGACCTTGCCGCCCGTCCGCTCAAGGACATAGCGCAGATAGCGCTCCTCAAGTTCCGGGATCGTGGGAAAATCCGGGATGATGAAGGCCCCCGCCTCCGATCCGGAAGCGGTCGCTCGGCTGGGTGACACCAGTTCGAGCAAGGGCGCGTTCAGGATGACCGCCCGCTCGATGATGTTCTTGAGTTCCCTTACATTGCCGGGCCAGGAGTAGTTCAGGAGGCAGGCCCGTTCCGCATCCGTAAGCCGGAGGGATGGCCTGCCGTAGCGTTGGCAGTAGGATTCCGCGAACGCCTCCGCAAGCCCGATGATGTCCTCCCGGCGCTCGCGCAGCGGGGGGACCCGCAGGGGGACCACGGAAAGCCGGTAGAAGAGATCTTCACGGAAGCGCCCTTTGGCGACCTCATCGCGCAGATCTCGGTTGGTGGCGGCGACGAGGCGGAACCGGGATATGATTTCGGCGGTGCCGCCCACACGCATGAACCGTTGGTTCTGGAGCACGCGCAAGAGCTTGACCTGCATACTTAGGGGCATTTCCCCCACTTCGTCGATGAAGAGGGTCCCCCCGTTGGCCATTTCGAAGTACCCGATTTTTTGGCTCGTAGCGCCTGTAAAGGAGCCTTTTTCGTGCCCGAAGAACTCGCTTTCGAAAAGCTGTTCCGGGGTGCTGGCCGGATGGACCGCCACAAAGGGCCCCTTTCGCTGGCTGAAAAGATGGATCTGCCGCGCGATGACGTCTTTTCCCGCTCCGGTTTCCCCATAAAGCAGGACGGCGGCGTCCGTCATGCCCACCTGCCGCACCTGCGAGACGAACGGTTTCAGCCCTTCGCCGATGATGGGAGCTTCGCCCGTGTTTTTTTGGAGCGTCACGGCGTTGAATTTGGCGTTTTGCCAATGGATTTCCTGTTGCAGCATGTCGTCGAGGCGCAGTGCGGTCCGCACTTCCGCCGCGAACAGCCGCGCCAGTTCCCCGAGTTCGCTTTTTTTGAGCTGCGTCAGAAAGCCCGGCCCGAACCGTGTGTCGAGATACAGCAGCCACGGCTGCCGCCCGCCGACATTCAAGGACAGGCAGATCGCCTGCCGATCCCGGTCCCCCTTCCCATTGCTCAGGCAATCCGCGATCCACGCAATCCGGTCGCGCATGGCCGGGCTTTGCATCTCCGTCCGGGTAAGGTTCACCGAGGCGGCGCACTCCACGGAGTTGCCGCCCGCCGAGGGCCTGAACAGCGCGGCACGCTCGGCCTTGAGTTCGAGCTGGGCGACGTTGACGATGCGCTGGAGGTTGTCCTCAAGCGTCTGCCGGATGGGGACGTCGTTGAAGGCGTCATGGCAGCGGTCCATGAGTTCTTCTTTCAGGAAGAGGGTGCCGATATTCGGGACGCCCGGCGAAAAGACGTCGCTGTCCCTGTCCCGCGTGGCGAGGATCGAGATTTCGAGGGGGTCCATGTCCGCGTGGGATGCCCGGCCTATGGACTCCGAAACCAGCATACGGAAGGGGCGGGCCTCATCGTGGCGTCCGAGCCTTTCCAGCGTGTTCGCCAGCTCATGGCGGGACAGGGCCAATTCCCGCACGTCCTGGGAAGAGGCGAGGCAGCCCACGCTTTGGCGGAGGAGGCTTACGGGATCGGTTTCCTCCGCATCCCACAGGTCCGCCCTGCCGTCCCGCAGGCACAGGGCCTTGACGCGGAGTGCCGCACCACGCAGCTGCCGGTTGGGGCTGCGGAGGAGTGCTTCGAGCGTGTCCCGGAATGCGTAGCGGGGGATCTCGGGATACCCCGCCCTTGTGAAGTCATACAGCATATCCAGAATATAGGGATCGACAAAGGGGGAGTGGGGCGAACCCGCGGCAATGGCGTTTTCTGTTTCGCGGCGGAGGATGCGGTAGGCGGCGTCGAGCCGTCCGTTGAGATAGTGATAGAGCGCCAGCCCGCGCACCGTGCTGGAGAAAATTTTGGGATTCTCTACCGGATGGGTGCAGGAAAACAGGAAGTCCAGATGGTTGAGCGCTTCGTCCCAATCGCCTTTGCGCAGCAGCAGGAAACAGAAATGGGTCAGCCAGAGCAGGGAGAAGGTTTTCTCTCCGGCAAGTTCGGCTGAGTGGCGGGCGGATTCCACGGTCCCGATAGCGAGGGTGTAACGTCCGAGGTACATGGCCGACTGGCTGATGCTCATGGCATGGAACAGCGCGATCCGGTTGAACCAGTCGCCGGGTTCCCCCTGATGGACATGGCTGCGCAGCGAATCCGGATAGTTGCCGCTGATGGCATAGAGCAGGCCCGCAAAGCAGGCGATGTGGTTTTTCATCTCCTGTTCGCAGGCGTCCTTCAGGCGCAGGAATTCGGTCTCGATTTCGCTGATGTTCCAGGGCTCTTCGGGGAGCTCCAAGCAGAGCAGCCGCATATAGCTTTTGAGGATGCCGATGAGGGGGCGGAAGCGTTCGTTGCCGCCGTAGCCCGCCAGCTCGTAGGCGATGGACGAGAGCCTGAAAGCCAGAGGAATGTGGCGGTTGGCAAGGATGCACATGCTCTGAAAGGTCAGTGCGAGTCTGCCGTACAGGCAGCTTTCCGAGCCTCCGGCGGTGTACAGGTGGCGCTCGCCCCAGGCGATCAGGAAACGCAGCGCGCATTCCATGCAGATGATGCTGCCCGGCCGCTGCTTGCCGAGATCGTCGCCGATGGCCTCGGCGATGGCGGTGCAGTCGTCGAGGGCCATGTCCGGAGCCCCGAGCCGCGCGAGGGCATGGGTGAGGCTGCCCGGAGGGGCGTTCCGGACGAGAAGGCGCACGAATTCGTCCCGCACGGCATCCGGCAGGCCGGGGCAAACCCACGCGCCCGGGGCTTCGGTATGGGCAACGACCCCCGCGCCGAGGAGCGGTTCAAGAAGGGAGGCGATGGCCTCTTGCGGTTTTCCCGCCAGCACGGCGAGTTCCTGCGTCAGGAGTGGGCGTCCGGCGGCGTGCAGGGCGATGGCGAGGATGGCTTGGGGAAGATTCAGAGAGCGGGGCATGGATACCTCCAAAGGCCGGGGAGGGCGGCGCGTCCGTATGCGGTATATGGCGCATGGTGAGCGGCAGAACCGTATCTGGTCTTATAGGGATATCCGATGGGAATGAAAAGGACTTCATATGAAAATCAGCTATGTCGGAAACCAAACGTCGACACTATGTATGGCGCCTGAAAGATAAAAGGCACCGGCTGAAGGGATATGCCGGACGTGGCCAGCCCCATCCGTCTCTGGAATAAGGTATGCCAACGGCCCGAGGCATTGATTGGTGTGGCAGCAAAGGAAATATGCTTATTACGGCTGGGGGGATCTGGATAGGAAGTCGGTTATCCTTCCGATTTCCAAGAGGGGATATAGCTTTTTATCCCTCTATCAGCCACCCCACAAAATCGCCAAGCCGGAAAGCCTCCACGGCATCGGGCCCCAACTCGCTGCGGTAGAGAGCCGAATATATCTCTAACGTATAGTGTCCTCTCCACTTCCTTGCTTCATGGGCCTCCCTTTCCACTTTGCAGCCGAATGTCAGCCGGGATGCTGTGGCGGACAGGGAACCTCTGGGGGGCTTTTCTTTATTTATGATGATGATTGCCCCGCCCGGCCTCATCTTGCTCCGCAATGTCGACAATAAAAGTTGCCGCGTCGAGGAGGACAGGTCCATGAGCGTCAGGAAGGCCACCGCTACGTCGAAAGGCTTGTACGGATAACTGGCCACGTCCGCCATAATGGCCCTTCCCGGCCCGCAGTACGCAACCACGACGTCCCGGCAGCCGTCCAGGGCCACAAACTGCGCCTCCCGCTCATGCAGCGTCGGCGCCAGCACGCGTCCGACGTTCCCGGCAGCGCATCCCAGATCATACACTTTGCCGCCCTGCGGGATGTAGGGCCGGGCAATCATGGCCACCGCCGCCGTAGCCATGTCATACCACGGAGACTGCTTCTCGCTGCGCCTGCCCGCTTGGCAGGGGAGCACGTTAAAGGTCCAGTTTCCCACTCCCTGCGTCATGAGCACTCTCCCCGGATGGATGTTGAAACTATAATCATTACATTGTGTTATTTATGCCATATGGGTATGCAGTAGTCCCTTTGGCCCTGCATTTTTTGGTGCTCGGCTGTTTCCTGGGCGTCAGAGGGGCCCTTTGTGGCAGCCGCTTGAGAGGCCGTGGCCATGTTTGTTTATAATAAAAAGTTACTTCAATGAAACTTCTAAGTCAACGAAAACCGAACTACCGATGTAACATCGTTTCACTTATGTAACTAAAATGAACGCAGAAAAAGTTTTTGAACAGGTCTGGAGGGAGTTCATCCGGAGGCTTGAGGCCTTGCGCAACCAAAAGCCCAAAATGACCTATGAACAGCTTGGAGAGATGTGCGGTGTCAGCAAAGTGACCACAAAACGGTGGCTTGAAGGTGCCGGTGGGGAAAAGACGTCCTTCCCGGACATGCTCCGGTACATGCAGGCGGTGGGGATGAACATCCGGGCCGTTATCCCACAGAGCCAATCTGAAAAGGAGGCCGTCTTGGAGAGCCGGCTTTCCGAGATTCAGAAGGAGCTTGCCATATGCAAGGATGCGCTCAAGCAAGCCGAGAAAGAGCGCGACGCATACAAATCAAGATGGGAAGGTCACTTGGAAACAGTCCGCGCCCAAAGCGGCAACCATCCGTCCGGCCCTTTTGCGCATGGGCAAAAACCGTTGGGGGAAAAGGCGGATTGATGGGGTGTGGGATCGGAGGTGTATGCCACGCCGTATCTTCGCCAGTTTCCGCCAGATGATGTTTCGGAAGGCTGACGCTGTCGCCGGAGGAACTTTTTATTTTTAAAGTTATGTCAAGGTAACTTCTTTTGCGGGAAAAGTTCTGTTCCGCAGTTTGGCATAGAGGAACAGAGCAGCTGCGGCAAAACAAAAGAGGGGGAGTTGCAGACAGGTTCGTGTCTATAAGGGAGGAAAGCCTCACGCAGTGCGGAGCGGGGGCCCACAGGTGTTCTAGTGGCTTTCCTCGGATTATCATCTCTGCCGGATGAACCTGTCGGGGGAGCTTGTCCCTTCGAAAAAGGCAAAGTGGAAAGAGCCGCGTCTTTATTTTTGGATGATTCCAGTTTTCTGGAAACATGGTGAGGCAGCGACGCAAGAAAGACTCTTTTTGAAAAGGATGAATGATTTTTAATGATTCAGGGAAAAGGGATTTCCCTCCTGTCCTTTTTCTACGCCGCTTCAGCGTTTTCTTTTTTCTCTTTTCTCATTTTTATTCAACATATTATGTTCACACTAACTCCGTTTTGTCCAAAAAGCTGGACTCCGGGGCCTCTGGTGCTTGCTCTCCGCGGGGGATGCGGGGGGCTTTTTTTAAGATAATGTAATAGAAACATAGGGATCGCTGCTAATAGGCTCCGCGTTTTCCGATTGGCATGTCGATTGCTCTAAAAAGATCAATCGCGTGAACAATCTCAACAAAGGAGCCAGCACCATGGGCAAGGCAACGCAGATCTACCGGAACGGTACGATATTGACGATGGATTCACGGGGAAGCGTGGTCAGCGCGTTGGCCGTTGAAGGCAACGTCGTCCTCGCTGTGGGAACGGACGATGACGTTATGGCCCATGCCGGGCCGGATACCGTGGTCACTGATTTACGGGGCCGGACCATGCTGCCCGGTTTCATCGATGGGCACAGCCATTTTGTATGGGCCGGGCTCATGTTCGCCACGCAGCTTGATCTTTCCTCCCCGCCGGTAGGCAAGGTGAAGGACATTGCCGAAATCCGCGATCTGCTCAAGGAAAAGGCCGCCTCCACGCCTAAGGGCGAGTGGATTCTTGGGTATGGCTACGATGACACCGCCCTTGCGGATCGCCGCCACCCGCTCGCGTCCGACATGGACGACGTGACGCCCGATCATCCGGTGCTCCTGCGCCATGTTTCCGGCCATTTGTGCTCCTGCAACAGCCGCGCCCTGGCCTTGGTCGGTTATGACCGGAATACGCCCGATCCCCTTGGCGGGATCATCCGCCGCGACGGGCACGGCAACCCCAACGGCGTTCTGGAGGAACCCCCGGCGATGAATCCCGTTGCCGCGTTGCTGCCCGAAGCTTCCGAGGAAGACTGGATGCGCAGCATCGTAACCGCCTGCGACGCCTACACCGCGAAGGGCGTCACGTCCGCGCAGGACGGCTTCACGCAGGAAAAGCAGTGGGCACAGCTCCGCAAGGCCCATGAAAAGGGACTGCTCCGTAACCGAGTGCAGATCCTGCCCGGCCTCGACTGCTGCGATCTCAACCAGTTCACTTCTCACGCTTCCGGTACGCCGCTGACCGCCGACCGCAAGATCAGCCTCGGCGCTGTCAAGCACCTCGTCGACGGCAGCCTGCAATGCTATACCGGCTGCCTGAGCAACCCCTACCACAAAATCAT
>OGPD01002045.1_pt1 | contig 13587 bp, 10 predicted proteins | sample 1552861 | NCBI WGS metagenome assembly OGPD01 (sample SAMEA2580280, study PRJEB22360) | human gut metagenome | biome: human gut; feature: human-associated habitat; material: faeces | place: Denmark | collected 2008/2010
CGCTGTTTGCAGATGGTAGCTATGGCTATCGTCCGAACAGAAGTGCAAAAGATGCAATACTTAAGGTTAAGGAGTATGCAGAACAAGGCTATACATTTGCTGTAGTCCTTGACTTGTCAAAGTACTTCGATACTCTTAATCACGAAATTCTCATCAATCTTCTCCGGAAGAATGTAAAAGATGAACGTGTAGTACAGTTGATAAAGCGCTATCTGAAAAGCGGTGTAATGGAAAACGGAGTGGTCATTGACACAGAGGAAGGCTCACCACAAGGTGGAAATCTATCACCATTGCTGGCAAATGTCTACCTCAATGAGTTCGACCAGGAATTCCTGAAAAGAGGTGTTCCATGCATAAGATATGCAGATGACATCGTGCTTCTTGCAAAGAGCAAGCGAGCATCAGAGAGACTCTTGGAAAGCAGTACAAAATATCTTGAGGAGAGGCTGAAACTTACAGTCAACCGAGAAAAGAGCCGTACTGTCAGCGTGTTTGCAATCCGAAATTTTAAATTCCTTGGCTTTGCATTGGGAAGGAACGGAAAAGGCATTTATGTCCGAGTTCATCCGAAGTCATGGAAGAAGTTTAAGTCTAGACTGAAGGAGTTATCTTCCCGTAAGCGATGTCAGTCAATCAAGCCAAGCCTTGAGAAAATCAAGGTGTATGCAAGGGGATGGCTTAACTACTACGGAATTGCAAGTATGAAGAGCAACATAGATGACATCAATGGATGGCTTTACCACAGAATACGCATGTGCATATGGAAACAGTGGAAGAAACCTAGAACGAAATATAAAAATCTAGTCAAGCTGGGAATCCCAGAACACTATGCGGCAACAATAGCAAACAGTCGCAGAAAGTATTGGTATATCAGCAATAACAAAGCTGTGATTTGGGCGCTGAATAAAGAAAGACTGATAAACAGTGGCTTTTATGATTTAGCCACAGCCTATCAGTCTGTGCACGTCAACTATTGAAAGCGCCGTATACCGAACGGTACGTACGGTGCTGTGAGAGGACGGCGGTTAGTCACCGCCTCCTACTCGATTTTATAGGTTTATTATTTTAAAGGAGAATTTATAAATAATCGTGACGGGCAAGCACGTTTAAGATATTTCTACCTTCCTCTGTACCCTCAATGATTCTGCGGGCACGCTTGCTGTCTCCGATATTTACGATTTCAACATTGGTATTACTGAAGGCCTCATCAATCTCTGAAAGAACAGGTGTGTTGGCTCTCATACCAAGGCAGATGAATCCGTAATCAAATGGGATTTCCTCAATCTCACCCTCTGGATTCTTTACGATGAAACGGTCATTCTTAACCTCCTGCAGAGCAGTGTTGGTCATCTGTTTTACACCGTATTTTGCCATTTTTGCGTTTGTGTCACACTTTGTGACAGGGTCAAGTCCGTTTCCAATCATTGGAAGCATCTCAACCATTGTTACCTCTGCGCCTCTTTCTGTGAAGAATTCCATCACGTCAAGACCTACGGCACCACCGCCGATGATGGCGATTTTCTGTCCCTTCATATCCTCAGGATACTCATTGATGCGCTCAATCATCTTAAGGACTGTTGCAACATTTGTGCCATCCTTGTCAACGAGATCGTGAAGACCTGTGATAGGTGGGAGAGTAGGTACAGAGCCTGTTGCGTTTACTATGATATCAGGGTTTAAGGCCTTTACCATATCAACTGTTGCTGCTGTATTTTTGAAAACAAACAGGTTGTGAAGCTTGCTTGCACGGTGAATCATGTAGTTAGGGAAGTCTGCAAGACGCTTCTTGTCAGGAATCTTGGAGATAACTGATGCAAGTCCGCCAAGCTCTGCCTTCTTCTCAATGAGGAAGGTTGTACATCCAACCTCTGCTGCTGTGCAGGCTGCCTCAAGACCGGCAGTACCACCACCGATTACAACCACGTTGCAAGGCTTATTTACCTTTGTCTTCATGTAATTCTCACCACTGTTTACGGCAGGGTTTACTGTACAGCGGATTGGCTGGTTGAGACCGATTCTGTGTCCGGCGCATCCGATGTTACATGAGATACATTTTCTGATATCGCACACATTTCCGAACTCTACCTTATTCACCCACTCAGGGTCAGCGATAAGTCCACGGCCCATACCGATGAAATCAGCATCGCCTCCTGCAAGGATATCCTCGGCTACCTGTGGGTCACGGATATTTCCTACTGTGATACATGGCTTGTTGTATTTCTCTTTTACAGCCTTTGCCATGAATGAACGCCAGCCGTCAGGTAAGTAGTTTGCATCAATCTGGTACTGGATAGAGCCATTGAGACCGCATGATACGTCGAATACATCTACTTCCTTCTCAAAATACTTTAAGTACTCAAGTGTATCCTCAAGTGTGTTTCCACCCTCCATGAGCTCGTCTGCACTGATACGGACGAAGATAGGGAAGAAAGGTCCAACCTGCTTACGAACCTCCTCGATAACCAGCTTTGCAAATCTTGCACGGTTCTCTGCAGAGCCGCCGAACTCATCAGTTCTCTTGTTTGTGATAGGTGAAAGGAACTGACTGATAAGGTAAGAGTGTCCTGCGTGGATTTCAACAGCGTCGAAGCCGCAGATCTGGGCACGCTTGGCTGCCTCACCGTATTTCTTTACGATATGCATGATTTCATCCTTCTCGAGAGGTCTTGGGATTTCTCCGCCTGCCTTTGAAGGTACGTCTGATGCTGATACAGGCTGCATTCCGATACGTGAGCTCATTGCAGAAGCACCGGCGTGATTTAACTGTATTGCGATACATGCACCATGCTTGTGAACACTCTCGCAGAGCTTGAAAAGTCTTGGGATGTAGTTGTCCAAATCAATACGAAGCTGTGTAGTTCCGTTTGAACCCTGCGGAGAGTCAACGCTAGCATTCTCAACGATGATGAGACCTGTGCCGCCCTTTGCTCTCTGCTCATAGTAGTTGATGTGGAGAAAGCTCATTTCTCCGTTCTGCTCACCGTAGTTAGTTCCCATTGGAGTCATGACGATACGGTTCTTTACTGTCATTCTGCGTACTGTAATTGGCTCAAAAATATGTGGATATTTGTTTTTCATAGTATTTTTTCTCCTTAATCTGCTAACCGGGTGGGCACGCGGTAGTGTAAATTGCTCTCATTACATTATAGTTTTGTTTCATTAAACTGATTGTCAATATTTGTTATCAAAGGCTGCGATATACAAAGTATGTGATTTTTTTAACAATCAAAAAGAGCAATGCACTCTTGTTACATTCAAGGTACAGCAAAAATGTATAAATGTCCAATGCATCTTTTATACGAAATCTATAGTTTTTGTCTATCAAATGGTGTATATTATTTCTAGACTTTGTTGTGAGCATTTGCCGGAGGTTCGTTTGCCATGCGCTGCACACCGGTGGTATATGCTCTCATAATTCCTTAGTCTAGTGGGAGTAAATGCCGCCTCAAACAGAGTTTATTAGGCGCGAAAAATCAAACGCGCTTTTTACTTTACTGGTATACTAAAGGCTGTGTTGCTTGAACGAGTATTTTCCGCGCCACTTTTGCTTGAGGCGGCATATAACTCCCACACGACACGTCATAAATCGAGCATATACCACCGGTGTGCAGCGCAGGGCAAGCGGACATCCGGCGAATAAATATATAAATACACAGGGGGTGTACTATGAATCTGAGTCAATTGCAGTACTTCAAGGTACTGGCGCAGGAAGAACATTATACGAGGGCGGCACAGATGCTGTCGATTACGCAGCCGTCTTTAAGCCATGCAATCTCACAGCTAGAGCAGGAGCTTGGCACGCGTTTGTTTGAGAAAAAGGGAAGAAATGTCGTGCTGACCAGATATGGGAAGATGTTTCTGCCGTATGTTGGGGAATCATTAAAGGTGCTTAATGAGGGTGTGCAGCGCATTCAGGAGGTCAATGGCAGCAGGCATGGAATCATACATCTGGCATATATATATACGATGGGAAGTGAGTTTGCGCCAAAGCTGGTGCGTAAATTTCTCAATGCATACCCGGATTATGATATAGAATTTCATTTTACGGTTGGAACAACCGGTGAGATTATAGATGGACTAAAGGATGACAAATATGACATAGTTTTTTCTTCTTATAAGGATGGGGAACAGGATATAGATTTTAAGAAGATTGCGAATCAGAAGCTTGTGCTTGCAGTGCCAATGGACCATCCGCTTTCCATAAAGGACAGTGTGGATTTGCGGGACACAATAGAGTATCCGCAGATTTATTTTGAGAAGGGCAGCGGTCTGCGTCCGGTCATTGACCAGATGTTTGAGGAGATAGGCCAGTTTCCGAAGGTAGCCTTCGAGATGGAGGAGGATTCTAGTATGGCGGGTCTCGTGGCGCAAGGCTTTGGAATAGCTGTGATGCCTGATATTCCAATACTTCGGTCACTTTCTGTAAAGACGCTTGATATATACAATCCTCCTTATGAGAGAGCGGTGTATCTGGCAACGCTTAAGCAGAGATATTTATCACCGGTTGCGAAGGCATTTATCAGGTTTGTGATCGAGGAGACTGCCTAGCTGCAGCTTTCCCGCACAAACTCTATGAAGCGCTTGATAGCCGGAAGCTGGTATTTGCCTGTCATGTAGCCCATGTATACAGTGTGTGAGAATGACTCATGCGATACGAGGTGGCGTATGCAGATGTCATCGCGGTGAATTGCATCGACATCTGCGACAAGCGCAATGCCAAAGCCCTGCGCCACGAGGGAGGCGATGCCGTTCTCATCGGGTGACTCACATATGAAGTTTGGCGATACATCATGCTTCTTGAAAAAGCTTCTGGTGTACTTGCCAAGGCCTGAGTGTCTGGCATAGCCTAGCACGGGATAGTCAGCGAAATCAGTGGCTTCCATGGTATCCTTAAGTGTCAGTGGGTGGCCGGGAGGCAGTATGGCAACTATTTCCTGCCTTATAATAGGAACAAAATCAATACCATTTTCATCTGGCGAGTATGAACCGAAAATTATGTCATACCTGCCTTTTTTTAATCCCTCAATATTCACAGAGGTGATGTCCTGAAAGAAATTGAACGTGATATTTTTATTTTCCTTTTCGGTGAGGAAAGAGCGCACGATAGTTGGGATAAACACCTTTGCAAGTGGTGATACGTAGGCGATATCGATGTGTCCGCCGTCGGTTGCAATCTGGTGCATTTTGTTCTCGGCTCTCTTTACATCGTCCAGAATAGTAGACACGTGTTCTAAAAAAATCTCACCGGCCTTGGTCAGTATTACATTCCTGCCTCTCTTTTCAAATAAAGTGACGCCAAGCTCGTCCTCTAAAGCTGCTATCGAACGGCTGAGGCTTGGTTCTGTGATATTCATTTTTTCGGCAGCCTGATTGAAGTGTTCCAGAACTGCCGCTTGGTAAAAATAACTTAATTGATTGAGCGTCATGCATAAATCTCCATAAAATAATAGATATAGTCTATGAATTACAAATATTATAGCCTAAATTTGTGCATATTATAACATGATTAGTACAGTAATGCTATTAAAAAATAACAAAATAAGCATTGGAAGTACCAAAAATAATGCGTTATAATATCATTATCAAAGGTTGTTAAGTTTTTAACGAAGTGGGCATCGTTGAAAACATAGCCAAGTAAAATACGAATAATCAATATTATTACATTGAAAAATGAAGGAGATTTAATCATGGCAGAGAGAATCACAGGACACACAGAACTCATCGGACTTATGGCTTACCCAATCAGACATTCAAGCTCACCGGCAATGCACAATGAGGCATTTGCATATCTTGGACTTGACTACGCTTATCTGGCATTTGAGGTTGACAACAACACTCTTGAGGATGCGGTTAAGGGAATCAGAGCATTAAAGCTTGTAGGCTCTAATGTATCAATGCCAAACAAGACAGTTGTAGGACAGTACTTAGACAAGCTTTCACCTGCAGCAGAGCTGTGCGGAGCTGTAAATACAATAGTAAACGAGAACGGAGTACTTACAGGACACATCACAGACGGTATCGGCTTCATGCAGGCGCTCAAGGATAACGACATCAATGTTATCGGAAAGAAGATGACAATCGCAGGAGCAGGCGGAGCTGCTACAGCTATCGAGATTCAGGCAGCACTTGACGGTGTCAAGGAAATCTCAATCTTCAACATCCATGACAAGTTCTGGGCAAACGCTGAAGAGACCGTTAGAAAGATCAACGAGAAGACAGACTGCAAGGCTACTCTTTACGACCTTGATGACAAGGAGAAGTTAAGAGAAGAGATGGCTGATTCCTACATCTTCGTAAACGGAACAGGTGTTGGCATGAAGCCGCTCGAGGGAATGTCTGTAGTACCTGACAAATCATTCTTCCGTCCTGAGCTTATCGTAATTGACGTACCTTACTCTCCACTTGAGACAAAGATGCGTTCTATGGCAAAAGAGGTGGGCTGCAAGACAATGAACGGTCTTGGAATGATGCTTTTCCAGGGAGCAGCAGCCTTCAAACTCTGGACAGGAAAAGATATGCCGATCGAGCATATGAAGGAAGTATTAAACATCAGATATGATGATTAATCAGACACAGAAATTAAATTACATTGAATTATTTTGACAGAAATTAAGGAGAACACTGATGAATAAAAAATATTTACCTAGCGCATTAATCCTTTACTTAAACTACTTTATACACGGAGTGGGCTGCTCTATCCTCGGACAGGCAGTCATCAAGGAGGCTCTCGCTGCTTCATGGGGAGTGCAGGTTACAGCTATTTCAGCAGCCCTGGGACTTGGACGTCTTATCGCACTTCCGTTTGCAGGACCTTTATCAGATAAGCTCGGACGCCGTATCTCAACAGCAATCGGAAGCGGCTCTTATGCTATCTACCTGATCGGACTTGCCCTTGCATTCAATGCAGGAACACATGGTGGATACCAGATTGCTTATATCTGTGCTATCATTGGCGGTATTGCGAACTCATTCCTTGATACAGGAATTTACCCTGCAGTATCAGAAATCATCTACAAAGCACCGGGTGTTGCGACAATGGGAATCAAATTTTTCATCGCTATCGCACAGATGCTTTTACCATTCGTACTTGGTATGACAGTTGCTACAACAGCAGCAGGACTTACATCATACAACACACTGTTCTTCGGATGTGGAATCATCTACATTGTACTTTTAGTATTAGTAATGCTCTTCCCGCTTCCTGATACCGATGCAAAGGCAGAGGGAAAGAAAGAAGGACTTATCGCAAGCTTAAAGCACACACATTTTTCTGTTGAGTCAATCGCAATGATTATCATTGGATTTACATGTACAGGAACCTTCCAGTTATGGCTCAACTGTGCACAGAATTTTGCAAAAGAGAACGTAGGCTGGGCTGATCCGTCAGTTATGCAGTCATACTACTCAGCAGGAACCATGATAGCTCTTATCGTAACTGCACTTTTAACAAGAAAAATCAAGGACGTCAGATTTATCCTTGTTTACCCTGTAATCTGCCTTGCAACAATGGTAGTAGTGTTAGCCGGACAGACAAAGTCACTCATGATCGCAGGTGCATTCATCATCGGATGGGCAGGAGCAGGCGGACTTTTACAGATCGTAACATCTGTATGCAACATGCTCTTCCCTAAGATCAAGGGAACAGTAACAGCGCTCGTAATGATTGCTTCATCACTTTGCAACTACACAATCCTTACAGCAGCATCAAAGATGCAACCATCACAGGTCATGGTAATGAACATCGTGCTCACAGCAATCGGCGTGGTACTTGGATTATTCGTAAACCTGCGCTATACTAAGATGGTAGAGCTGTCTAAAGAGGATTAATACGTTACATTATACTGGGGAGTATAATTATCATACAGTCTAATACAAGGTAAGAAAGGAAAAAATCATGAACACCATTAAGGTTAGAGATATTGAAATCGGTGCAGGCGCACCTAAAATCATCGTTCCTATCGTAGGCGTTACAAAAGACGACATCATCGCAGAGGCAAAGACATTTGACTCTATCCCTGTTGATATGGTTGAGTGGCGTGTTGACTGGTTCGAGAATGTATTCGAGTTTGACAAGGTTGAGGAGGTATTAAAGGAGCTTCGTGATGCTCTCGGAAATATTCCAATCCTTATGACATTCCGTACTTCAAAAGAGGGCGGAGAGAAAGCAATCGAGCCTGAGGCTTATGCCAGGCTTAATGTCAAGGCTGCACAGACAGGATACGTTGATTTTGTAGATGTAGAGATTTTTACAGGCGATGAGATTGTAAAGAAAATCATCGACGGCGTACATGCTGCAGGTGCAAGAGTTATCGCTTCAAACCATGATTTCTTCAAGACTCCTGCACAGTCTGATATTGTTTACAGACTTCGCAAGATGCAGGATATGGGAGCTGATATCCCTAAGATTGCAGTTATGCCACAGAATAAGCGAGACGTACTCACACTTCTTTCTGCTACAGAGGAAATGGTTACAGATTACGCTGACAGACCAATCATCACAATGTCAATGGCAGGCACAGGTGTTATAAGCCGTCTCTGCGGTGAGGTATTCGGATCTTCAATGACATTCGGTGCCGCAAAGAAAGCATCTGCACCCGGACAGATGGGAGTAGAGGATCTGTCTACGGTACTTGGATTACTTCATAAGAGCATGTAAGAAAAGCTTGTATAAAACCATGCGATAAAATAAAATGGCGCCTCGGCATCTGTAAACTATGTGCTGTGACGCCATTTTTGAAGATGATAACAAATAGTAATATATAAAATTGTGAATATTTACGTGGAAAAACAGTAATAATTCAGTAAAAATAATACGTATAATTATTCACGGAAAGGGGATATTTCATGAAGAAAATACTGCACTATCTGGATGAATATCTTGAAGAATTTTTAATGGTCATTTTCCTGATTGCGATGACTCTTATCATGGGCATTCAGGTGTTTTCCAGATATATTCTTGGCATGTCGCTTTCATGGTCTGAGGAAATCACAAGATACCTGTTTATCTGGTCGGCATTTTTGAGTGTCAGCCTTTGCACACGTAAATGCATATCCATAAAGATAGACCAGTTTATACAGCTTTTTCCACGAAGAGGAAAATCAATCTGGAAGGTACTTAATCTGACAGTGGAGTTTGTGTTTTTCGTATATCTGATACCGTATTCATTCATATATCTGAAAAATACAATAGAAAGCGGTCAGGTAAGTCCTGCCTGCGGTATCCCTATGTACTATGTGCAGGCTGCACCGTTTGTATGCTTTATAATCACAGCCTTCCGCATCGCGCAGAGATGGTTTGGCGAGTGGAAAATTGTCCTGAAAAAAGATGAAAAGCCTCTTGAGGAGGGCAGTATTGCCTCGGTTATAGAGGAAGCCGTTGTCGAAGATACTTACCGCGAGAAAGAGCTTGTGGAGGATATTGAAGCAATTCATAGTAAAGCTGAAAAGAGAAAGGAGAAATAGATGTCAGCAGCAGTAGTTTTTATATTATTTGTGATATGTCTGGTCATTGCTATTCCGGTATCTATTTCCCTGGGAATAGTGGCAGTGCTGCCGGGCGCGTTTGACTCATCTTTTACAGCCAGTGCCAGCTATGTTATCCGCTCTATGCTCGGTGGTATAGACAGCTTCCCGCTTTTAGCGGTGCCTATGTTTGTGCTTGCGGGAATCGTCATGGCACACGGCAAAATCTCACAAAAATTGTTTGATGTTTTTGTGTATTTTATAGGAAAAAGAACCGCAGGAATCCCATGTGCGGTTATCATCACCTGCTTGTTCTATGGAGCGATTTCCGGCTCTGCGCCTGCAACTGTTGCGGCTGTCGGAAGTATGACCATTCCGCTTCTTATGGAGCTGGGCTACAAAAAGGATTTTTCAACGGCAATTGTTGCGGTTGCGGGAGGACTCGGAGTCATCATACCGCCAAGCATACCTTTTATCATGTATGCGATGGCAACCGGTGAGTCGGTCAGTGATCTCTTTCTTGCAGGAATCACTCCGGGACTTTTGATAGGAGCGCTTCTTATGTTTTATGCATATTATCACTGCAAGCGCTATGGAGAGGACAAGGAAAAGATAAATGCAAAGGTTTCTGAGCTTAGAAGCAAGGGGCTTTTTAGCATATTGAAGGACAGTATATGGGCACTTTTGAGCCCGGTTATAGTACTTGGATGCATTTACGCCGGTATAGCTTCGCCTACAGAGGCTGCGGTGATTTCAGTATTTTATGCGCTTTTTGTAAGTCTTTTTATTTACAAATCCATAAAGGTAAAAGAGATATGGGGCATCATGGTGGAGGCGATGAAGACATACGCACCTATATTGTTTATACTTGCCGCATCGACTGCGTTTTCACGCGTGCTCACACTCATGCAGGTGCCACAGACAGTCAGCGCATGGATACTCGCACATTTTACAAATGAGATAGTGCTTCTTATCGTGATAAACATTTTCCTGCTCATTGTTGGAATGGTCATGGATACCACACCGGCTATCCTTATTTTAAGCCCAATCCTGCTTCCTATCGTGCAGAGCATCGGAATGAACCCGATCCACTTTGGTGTGGTCATGATCGTAAACCTTGCAATCGGATTTGTCACACCGCCTATAGGAGTAAACCTGTTTGTGGCAAGCTCACTGACGGATGTTCCGGTCATGCGGATAGCAAAGAAGGCGGCGCCTATGATAGGATATTTCCTGCTGGCACTTTTGCTGCTTACATTTATTCCGGCAATCAGTCTGTGCTTATTATAGAGAAATAGTAACTATTCGGTACAGAAATATGTAATAACAGGTATAAGCAGATTTAATGATGATTGTAGGACATTTAGGCACACAGTTGTAATTGGAGAAAAATATGAGTAGATTTGGCTTGTTTTTATGTAAAAAAGCTGGTAAATATAGTAAACCGCGTAAATCGTATAGCAAATATAGATTGTGGCGAAGAGCAGCAGCCGTCATGATGATACTTTCGCTTACAGCAGGACTTGCCGCGTGCGGCTTAGCTGGTGAAGGCTCGCAGGCTGCAGCTAAGGATGCCGGGGTACAGCGTTACGCATGGCCTCTTGGCAGCTCAAGTCCTGAGGACACCGTGACACAGATATATGCAGAGAAATTTGCCGATGAAGTGGACAGATTAAGCGATGGCAAGATGAAAATCAGTGTGTATCCAAACAGTGTACTGGGCGGAGACAGAGAGCTTCTCGAGTCATGCAAGGATGGAGATATACCTTTTGTAGTGCAGAACACTGCGCCGCAGGTCACTTTCATGAAGGATACTGCAGTATTTGATATGCCGGCACTCTTTGACAGCATTGATGAGGTGCGTGAGCATGTGGACAATCCAAGGTTTATGAAGCTCATGCAGCAGGTCTACAATGACGGTGGCTACGAGCTTTTGGGATATGCAGACCAGGGCTTCCGTGTCATGACAACAAACAAAAAGATAGAAAGTCTTGCTGATTTTAAGGGTCAGAAAATCCGTACCATGGAAAACTCTTATCATATGGCATACTGGAAGGCACTCGGTGCAAGCCCGACACCTATGACCTTCTCGGAGGTGTATATCGGCTTACAGCAGGGCACTATAGACGCGCAGGAAAACCCATACGAGGTAATCGTATCCAATAAGCTCTACGAGCAGCAGGATTATGTAGTGGAGACAAATCATCTGCCACATCTGATATCTCTCATAGTAAGTGAGGAGTTCATGAAAGGACTGACAGATGAGCAGCAGCAGATTATCCGTGAGGCAGCCGAGACAGCGAAACAGTACGCCAGAGAGCAGTCTGACGAGCGTATTGCCTCAAAGATAAAGACTATCGAGGACAGTGGCACACAAATCATCACTTTAAGCGATGAAGTGCATGAGCAGATTCGCAAGGAGTGTCAGCCGATATATGAATCGATTGAGAAAAATGTGTCGTCTGATATTGTGGATGCATATCTGACACAATAACACTTTAAAGCATTAAAATATTTTGCTTGATAAATTGGTAAAGTCTTGTTATACTATGACTAAGAAATTTGTGGTTATCAAAAATACGAAATACAATAACGTGAAGTTATAATAATTATAATTTGACGATATTTCGTTAAATATCAAAATCCAATATGAAAACCACACATAAGTAAGGAGACACACCATGGACAAAATCGAGGAAATCCGCGCAAAGATTGGAGAATGTGACGATATAATAATTAAGCAGCTTGCAGTCAGAATGTCACACATTCAGGAGATTATATCATACAAGAAGGCAACAGGAATCCCAATCTTACAGCCGGAGCAGGAGAAAAAGCAGACAGATGCACTTGCGGCAAAGCTTGGCGACAATGAATTTGAGGAAGAGATACTTGATATTTTCAAGTATATCATGAAGAACAGCCGTCGTATCCAGGCAAAGAGCCTTTTCGATTACAATATCTTCCTGATCGGTTTCATGGGTGCAGGAAAAAGCACTGTAGCAGGAGAATTAAAGGATAAGCTCGAGATGGATCGTGTCGAGATGGATCAGATGATTGTTGAGAATCGTGGCATGTCAATCTCAGAAATATTTGATGAGTTCGGTGAGGCATATTTCAGAAACTTAGAGAGCAACACACTTATAGAGCTTCAGAAGAGAAAGCAGACCATTGTTTCCTGCGGTGGTGGTGTTGTCATGAGAGAGGAAAACGCAGATCATATGAAGAAAAACGGCCGTGTAGTTCTTCTTACAGCAAAGCCAGAGACTATCTACGAGCGAGTAAAGGATAGTGACGAGCGTCCGATACTAAACGGCAACATGAATGTTGAGTATATCAGTGGCCTTATGGAAAAGCGAAAGGAGCGCTATGAGGCAGTGGCAGATGTAACAGTTGCTACAGATGGCAAGAATGTCACACAGATATGCGAGGAAATCATTGCAAAGCTTATCGCACTTGATAATGAGCAGGACAATAAACAGGCATAATACAGGAATAGCACAGCACATATTAAGGCAGCAGCCGGATATCAGACCGGTTGCTGCTTTTTGTTCAAATACTTCAGGGGCGTGTAGCTTGAAATAATTGCAAATATGATGTATAGTACTCTACAATCTAAGAGATACTGATTAAGTATGGCAGCATAACAAGGAGGTCATAATTATGTGTACAGCAGCAACTTATAAAACAAAGGATTTCTATTTTGGAAGAACACTCGACTACGAATTTTCATATGGAGATGAGATTGCGGTAACACCGCGAAACTATGTGTTTGATTTCAGGCATTCGGGAAAGCTTGAAAACCATTATGCAATCATTGGAATGGCACATGTGGCAGGTGACTATCCTCTTTACTATGATGCTATAAATGAAAAGGGACTCGGTATGGCAGGACTGAATTTCGTGGGAAATGCAGCGTATGCGGCAGCAGACGAAAACAGCTCATGCGAGAATGGAACATGCGGCATTGCAAAGACAAAGGTGGCACAGTTTGAGTTTATACCGTGGATACTGTCACTATGCGCTACGGTAGCGGATGCAAAGGAAAAATTAAATCGTATTTTACTGGTAGATACACCATTTAGCAGTCAGCTTCCGGTTGCACAGCTTCACTGGATTATAGCAGAT
>OGPD01002050.1_pt1 | contig 13574 bp, 9 predicted proteins | sample 1552861 | NCBI WGS metagenome assembly OGPD01 (sample SAMEA2580280, study PRJEB22360) | human gut metagenome | biome: human gut; feature: human-associated habitat; material: faeces | place: Denmark | collected 2008/2010
CCTGCGTGATCATCGGCATCATCATCGGCACGGTATCCCTCACCGGACTCGGCCTGACCTTCGGGTACGAGGTACTCAAGTACGTGGGCGAAGGCCAGCTCTACCTCGGCGGCCTGTTCGTCATGATCATGAGCACCATCCTCGGCATGGGCGTGCCCGGCGTGGCGGCCTATGTCATCGTTGCGGCCGTGGCGGTCCCGGTGCTCACGGGCGTGGGCGTGATGCCGATGGCGGCGCACATGTTCTGCTTGTTCTACGCCTGCCTCTCCAACATCACGCCGCCGGTCGCCATGTCGTCCTATGTGGCGGCGGGCATTGCGCATTCGGATCAGACCCGCACATCCCTCATTGCGGTAAAGCTCGGCCTGACCGGATTCATCCTGCCCTTCTTTTTCCTGAACAACCCACTCCTGCTGTACAGCTCGGCCAATCCGGCTCTGGCGACGCTGTGGGCGTTCGCCACGGCCTGTCTCGGGGGGAGCGCGCTGGCCGCCGGGTTGCAGGGCTGGCTGTTCGGGCCCTGTAATTCCGTCATGCGCGGCCTGCTGCTTGTGGCGGCCTTTCTCGCCATCGATCCCGGCCTCAAGACGGACCTTGCAGCGCTCGCCCTGTGCGCCGTGGCAGGTGTGTGGAGTTGGAAGGAGAGAGGGAAGGGGTAGGGATTAGTGGGAATTGGAGGTGAGGCGGCGCGAAGGGAGTCCCTGTCGCCCCATGGAAAAGCTGGAATGAAAAAAACTGTCAGATGAAGGTGTAGGCGGGGATGGGAAAGTTATGGAAAGAGCCGGTTGGGAAGTCTTCCGTGCCGAGAGGAGCCAGAACTTTATGGATATCCCGATAACAAATGCAACATGCAAAACGAGGAGAACGTCATGAAAAAATGGTCCATGTTTTTGGCTGCTGCGGCGTGCGCGTGCGTATTGGCCTCGCCCCTTCAAGCTGCGGAGCGCAAAAAAATGAATATCAGCTTTCCCACGGCGGCGACGACCGGGGCGTTGTACCCCCTCGGCGCGGGCATCGCCAATTTGTGGAATACCAAGCTTGGTTATGTGAACGCGCGGGTGCAGGCCTCCAACGGCGGCATTCAGAACCTCAACCTGCTCAAAGCCGGGAACGCGCAGGTTTCATTCGCCGTGTCGAGCATTACCTATGAGGCGCTCAACGGCGAACGCGGGTTCAAGGACCGCGCCTACAAGGACGTCCGCGTATTGGCGGGCCTGTACTATAACCCGAACCAGGTCGTGGCCCGTGCCGACAGCGGCGTGGCTTCGCTGGCGGACTTCAAGGGCAAAAGTTTCGCGCCGGGCGCGGCGGGCGGTACGACCGAAGTGGAATCCCGCATCCACTTCACCGAAACGGGGCTCAAGTATCCCGACGACATCAAAGCCCATTTCGTGGGCTTCACCGAATCCATCGACCTGATGCGCAACAAGCAGCTTGACGGCGTATGGATCATGGCCGGGATGCCCACCGCCGCCGTCACGGAAATGTGCTCCACCGCCAACGGCAAGCTCGTGGGCATGGACGACGAGCTGATCGCCAAGGTACAGGCGAAGTATCCGTGGTATTCCAAATTCACCATTCCGGCGGGAACCTATGACGGGCAGACCGAACCCGTCCAGACCACGGCCGTCAAGATGCTTCTCCTCACCGATGCTTCCATGCCCGACGATGTGGTGTATGATCTTGCCAAAACCTTCTGGGAAAACCTTGATTCTCTCGGCAAGGCCCATGCCGTCATGAAAACCGTCACCAAGGAAATGGCCGTCAGCGATCTTTCCGGCATCCCGCTCCATCCCGGCGCTGAAAAGTACTACCGCGAAATCGGGTTGCTGAAATAAAACTCCCATCCGCGTTTTCCGGGAGGTATCTTCCGTATCCGCACCATCCCCGTTCTTCGCACACCAACACGAAATGGGGCCTCCAAACGGATAGAAGCAACCACCGAAGACTACAAAAAACATGGAAAGGAAGGCTCCGCCGTGTTCCCTGCATGAGCGGAAACGCGGAAATAAGGAAGAAAACCTTTCCTCCAATAAGAGAGGCACCCGATCCGAGGGATCGGGTGCCTCTCTTATTGCTCTTTCCAACGACTTTCCTCATATCCTCTCAATGTTCGCCAACGCCAAAACGTTCAACGCCCTGCCTCAACACGAGAAATCAAGGGAAAAACCATCAGGAGACTCAATAAAAGGGGAAGAGTTTAGAGGGATGAGGGGGGTCCGGGGGAGGGGGAAGGGAACCTTTTTAAAGGTTCCCTCCCCCCTCCCCCGCTTCTCTCTTCGTTACGCCCCGCGTGCGGCAAGCTCACGCTTAAGGGCGCGGGCGAGCTGATCAGGGCAAGACGTGGGCTTGCTGCCGCATTGGATCCCTTCAAGCCGGGAAATGACGGCTTCGGCGGGAAGCCCTTCAGCAAGGCGGGCGACGGCTTCAAGGTTGCCGGGGCAACCGCCCGCGAAACGGATGCCGGTCACGCGGCCGTCATCGGTGATATCATACTGGAGCGCGCTGGAACACACGCCCATAAGTGGAGCAATAGCCATGAAAACAAATCCTTATACAATCAAAATGTGACCAGAAAACGCGGAACCGCGGGTCCCGCAATCCCGATATCCCGAACCGGGAAACCCCGCAACAAAAGACCATCCCGCAAAACGCCGGGACAAGGGCCTTAGCTGCGGAAAAGATCGGAGAGCGTGTTAATCGTCATCGCGGTCATCGTCGCGGCGATCATCCTGGGAACGGGAGTTCCTTGGCATACGCGACGGATTGGAATCCCGGCCGATTTCCCCGCCATTCCAGCGGAAGCCGTATTGCCGCGGCTGCACGATGCGCCCAAACGAATGCCCGACACTGTCCACGGACTTGACCAGGTCGTCAAGGTTCTCCAGCGCTTCCGAAGCATCTTCCAGCGGTTCTGCGGCATGAGCCGGATACGCGTACAGAACGCCGAGGACGGCCAGAGCGGGAAGCCATTTTACAAACACGGTAAACTCCTTGTTCGGTTGCACGGCACAGAGAGCGCCGGTCAGCAGCATACTCCAAAACGGGCCGGGGGAAAACAGGGCGGAAAAGAAAGCTACTTTATCAACAAGAACAATATGATAGCGTCAAAAGGGAAGGGTACGTGCGGGAACTTTGCGGCATGAGGCGGGACATGCCGGGGCGAAGGCGGGCAAGCCCCTTCTGTGAAAGCAGTCGGCGCAATGGGCAAATGCGGATATTGCGCCCAAGAACGCAACAGTGCGTAACAGCCCCAAATTGGTGCTGGAACACGGAAAACCCACCCAATAGCACCCTTGACCCAAAATCGATTTTGCGGGAACACGGAATGGGCGTTTTTACGCATGACATGATACGAGGTGCGATATGGCTCATCATTATTCCAATTCCCTTTATGACCGCCTTGCGGATCGGCTGAACCAGTTCCCGCAGGGCGCGCCGCTTTCCGACAGCCTCTTTGCCATTCTGAAAATCCTCTTTTCCGAAAAAGAAGCCGGGCTGGTGGCGCAGCTGCCCATCAAACCCTTCACCGTAGACCGCGCCGCCGCAATCTGGAAGCTCGACAAGGCCACCGCCCAGAATATGCTGGAAGACCTCGCGGGACGGGCCATGTTGCTCGACATGGAGCAAAACGGCCAGCAGATGTTCTGCTTGCCCCCGCCGATGGCCGGGTTCTTTGAATTTTCCATGATGCGCGTACGCGGCGATGTCAACCAAAAAGCGCTGGCGGAACTGTATTACCAGTATCTCAACGTCGAAGAGGATTTCGTCAAGGCGCTGTTCGTCGAGAACGGGACGCCGCTTGGCCGCATCTTCGTACAGGAAGCCGCGCTCCCGCAGGACGGCAAGCTCGAGGTCCTCGATTACGAGCGCGCTTCACACATCATCAAGACGGCCTCGCACATCGGCGTCAGCATGTGCTACTGCCGCCATAAAATGCAGCATCTCGGGCGGGCGTGTGATGCCCCAATGGACATCTGCATGACCTTCAACACCTCGGCCCGCTCGCTCATCAAATACGGCCACGCCCGGCAGGTGGACGCCGCCGAGTGCCTTGATCTGCTCGCCGTGGCGCAGGGGCACAACCTCGTCCAGTTTGGCGAAAACGCCCGTGAAGGCGTGAACTTCATCTGCAACTGCTGCGGGTGCTGTTGCGAGGCACTGCTGGCGATCAAGCGGTTCGCCATCGCCCGGACCATCCATTCCAACTTCATCGCCCGCGCCGGGAACGATTGCCGGGGGTGCGGCAAGTGTGAAAAGGTCTGTCCGGTCAATGCGATCCACATGGAAGACGGTCCGGCCGGCAAGCGCTTCGCTTTCGTCGATCCCGAGCGCTGCATCGGGTGCGGCGTGTGCATGCGTTCCTGTGCCTTCGGCCAGCTTACGCTCGAAGCCCGGCCCGAACGCGCCATCACCCCCCTCAATACCGTGAACCGTGTGGTCGCCATGGCCGCCGAACGGGGCATGATCAAGGAACTTCTCGAAGACAACGACGCGATGGGCAATCATCGGATCATGGCGGCGGTCATCGGGGCGATCATGAAGCTTCCCGGCGCGCCGAGGGCGCTCGCCGTGGCGCAGCTCAAATCCCGCTATCTGGAAAACCTCATCGGCAAAATGGGATGACGGAAGCGAAAGCCCCAAAAGGCCAGCTAGCGATGGTTCGCAAAGCATCGCCCGCTGGCCTTTTCTTTTTCCTGGTTGCACGCGGCATCGGGAGTACCGCGCAAGCCTTGGACGCGGGATGGCCCCGCTCCCCCGCACGGCGCGGCTTTTCCGGCAACCCCGATACACTTTGTTACATTCCGCTGCATTCGGCACATCCTCATGAAACATTCCACGGGTAGTTTCGCTTCCACAGGGCAACGAGCCCTAAAGGAGCAACTACCATGTTGAAGCATACATCTTTGATCGTCGCCGGGGCTCTCGTCCTCGGAATGGGGATTTCCACCGCCTCTTTCGCTGAAATGCCTTCTCTGGACAGCCAGTCCTACACGTGGCCCGGTTCCGCCATCAACACCAGCAGCGATACCGACAAGATCGCGCCCGATCCGAAGACCGGCAAGCGGCCCGGAATCCTTGACTGGGAGGGCATGGGTGCCGATGTGTCGAGGCATCCCGACAAGCCCGGCCATGATCCCAAGAACTGCGGCATCTGCCAGTAGCCCTTTCCGGGGGAAAATGCCGTCCTCCGGGAAAGTTCCCCGCGTCCCCTCGGTCGTAACGGGCCATCCTCAAGGGGGGCGCTGAGGAACCCCTCACCTCCGGACGGGCCGAAGACAAGGCATCTCCGGTTCCGTCCAAGAGGAATCTTTCTTTTTGCCTGCAAATGGAGCATGATCGGATTGCCCCGGACAGGGCCATCCGGCGACACGGCCACCGTTGGCGGATCGGAAGGCCCGGCGGGATGGGAGGTAAACCGTGCCAGACCAAACACGCCTTCTCGTCGTTGACGACGACGCGGACATCCGTGAACTGCTCTCCGCCTACCTCGCCCGTTACGACATGACCGTCGAAACCGCGGCGGACGGCGCGGGGCTTTTCGAAAAGCTCGATCATGCCCACTTCGATCTCATCATTCTCGACATCATGCTCCCCGGCGAAGACGGCCTCAGCTTGTGCCGCCGCCTTCGGGGAACCTCGGCGATCCCGGTCATTTTCCTGACCTCGCTGGACAGCTCCACGGATCGGGTCGTCGGGCTTGAACTCGGCGCGGACGACTATGTGGTCAAACCGTTCGATCCCCGCGAACTGCTCGCCCGCATCCGCACGGTCCTCCGCCGCGCTTCCGACAAGGGGCAGGCCGCGGCGCAGTCAGATATACGCCGTTTCGCCGGATGGACCCTCAACGTCCGCTCCCGCGAGCTTTCGCAGGGTGACGAGCGGATTGCCCTCAGCGACGCGATGTACCGGCTGCTGCTCGTGTTCCTTGACGAGCTGTCCACGAGCCGTTCGCCGTATTGAGCCGCGAGTATCTGTTGCGGCAAACGCAGGGGCGCGACGCCGACGTATTCGATCGCAGCGTCGACATACAGGTGAGCCGACTGCGCGGGGTGCTCAAGGATACGGGCACGTCCAAAATCATCAAGACCGTACGCGGCGGCGGGTACATGCTTTCCGTAGACGTGGAGCACGACGCGTGAACCTTGACCGCCTGCTTCCGAAAACCTCCTTCGGACGCTTTTTCCTGATCAACGTGATCAGCCTCGCGCTGTTCTGGCTGCTCATCCAGCCCATGGCCAACTACTGGCGCAACCAAGCCCTGTTCCGCATGGTGGCCTCGAACGAAAGCCGCCTCTTCCTCACCCATATCCGCCTGCTGGACAAACTGCCCACGATTGCCGAGCGCAACGGGCTGTTCAATCCGAATGACGACGTATTCTCGATCCGGGTTTCGCACTTGCCGCCGGATATGCCGCGGGACGGCTCGAACTGCTCGCAGAGCCTGCGGAGACGCCTCGAGCGGGCATTCAAGCAGGAAAACATCCGGTATACGGACCTCATGACCCGTATCGTGGTGTCACATGCACCGATCACGGTCATGGGCAGTGAAGAAAAGTACAGCGATCTCGAAACGTTTTTGACGCACCACTATATGCAGGCCGAAATCGCCCTGCGCAGGCCCGACGGGATCTGGATTTACGCCAAGCACCAGATAGAAATCATGCCGCAAAACCGGCTGTGGCTGAATACGGCGGCGCTGGCGATAGAATTCCTTCTGGTCATGAGCGGGGTGGCCTTGGCGCTGAACTGGCTGCTGCGGCCCTTGCGCAAGCTGGTGGCGGCAACCGACCGCTTCGGCAGGACGCAGGAGATCACGCCGCTGCGGACGGATTCCGGGCCCGTGGAAGTACGCGAGGCCGCATCCGCGTTCAACAGGATGTTTTCGAGTATTCAGCGATCATTCGAGGAACGGGAACGCTTCCTGACGTCGTTTTCGCATGACCTGCGCACCCCGTTGACCCGGCTGCGGTTGCGGCTCGAACAGGTGGCACAGGACGATCTGCGGGAAAAGCTGTGCGCCGACGTGGACGATTTGACCGATACGCTGAACCGTACGATTACGTTTTTGCGGAGCGCACGGAGTATTGAAGACGTCCGGCGGCCGATTGCGGTGATGCCGCTGCTGGAAGCTCTGGTGGAGGACAGGCAGGGCATTGGGGAGCAGGTAACGCTGAACGGGAACACGGCCGCCGTGCTTTTAAGCTGGAACCGGTTGCGGAGCGCCTTTGAAAATGTCGTGGACAACGCGCTGCGCTATGGGGATTGCGCCGACATTGAGGTCCACCACGAAAGAGACTCCGAAGGCAGGGAGTGGCTGTACATCGACTTCCGGGACAACGGGCCGGGCATCCCCGAAGAAAAGCTTGAATTCGTATTGGAGCCGTATGTGCGACTGGAGACATCGCGTAACCGGAAAACAGGCGGGCATGGGCTTGGGTTGTCCATCGTGCGCAACCTCGTGGAAGCGAGCGGAGGCAGGGTGCTCCTCATGAACCGCCCGGAAGGGGGGCTTCTGGTCAGGATGCTGTTCCCGCTCTAGCCACGCCGGGCGCCCTTCATGGGTGAACCCGCGGGAAAAACCAAGGGCATTGGCCCCATATTCGGCCTTCCGGCCGTCTTTTGCCTGCTTTCATAAAAAAACACGGCCAGCCAAATTTTTTGGTGGGCTTTTTCTTTTTCAGGCACAAAAAAACGATATGCAACGAAAATAGCCCTGTTCGCTCAAAAGTTTCTAGACCTTTCCGGCAATCGGGCCTACTCTAAAAAGGAGTCTATCCTATCTCAACATCAACCGCCTTTACCCATGCCAGACACCACCGCTTACAATTTAAGCAGGACAGGCACCATCTCTTCTTTGTTTTTTAAAAACTTGTGGGTGCTCTTTTCCGCTATCTTCGTCGTCAGTCTGATCGGGACTCTGTTCACGACGTATTTGTTCATGAAAAGCACCGCGGTGGAATCCACACGCTTCCTTGCCGACGATCTGACTTCCCAGCTGAACACGGTCTATTCACTGCTCGAAGGCATGAGCGAGCAGCCGCTGATCAAGGATACGTCCATCTCCGTACAGGAACGCGCCGCATCCATGAAAACGTATGCGGACGCTTTCGGCTTCTGGATGATCGGCGTCGTCGATCCCGACGGGACCATTTCGAGCACCTTGCGGCCCAAAACCGGCAAGGTGCAGCGCGGCTACATCCCCCGCATCATGGCTTCTGGAAAACGGGAAATCAGCGATCCGTTCCCCGCCGGGGCCACCGGGGACATGACCTACAGCCAGTTTATGCCCATCAAGAAAGACGGCAAGGTCGTCAGCATCTGTTTCGTCACCACGCCCCTTTCCCTGCTCAGTGAACGCGTTACCCGCCGCGACCATACGGGAAACGGCTACTACCTGATGCTCAGCAGCACCGGTTCCCTCATCGCGCATCCCAATCCCACAATGAGCCTTACGCACATCAGGGATCTCGTCGCGGGCGAACGGTTCCTCTACGGCAGGCGCCCGGGAAACCTTCCTCCGCGACATCAAAAGCGATCAGCCGGGGACGTTCATCAGCATTTTTAGGAATACGCTCTACTTCACGGCGTTCATGAACATACCCGAAACAGGCTGGACGCTCATCCACCGGGTCAAAATCCTGCCGACGGTCAAGTACATGCTGCTGGCCTTTTTCACACAGACGCTGCTGTACACCCTGCTGTTCGTGGTGCTCTATCGCTACGGGCGTACCGCCATTTCGCAGGAACTCAGGCCGGTGGACAACATCCTGCGGCAAGTCGAAGAGCTGAACAGAAGCGTCAATGCCGCCGACAGCATCACGGAAGAGGATGTGTTCAACATCATCAACATCAGCCGCAAAGGGTTGTACGACGCCCTTACCGGGCTGCCTACGCGCAACCTCTTCCGCCAGCGGGTCAACGACACCATCGAAAAGATGCCGGGCAGGCTATTCGGGGTCTTCATCCTCGACATGGACAACCTTAAGGCCATCAACGACCATCTCGGGCATGAGGCGGGCGATAAGGCCATCCGGAGCTTCGCCTCGACCCTCAAAGAATTCACGGAACGCCACTTCGGGCTGGCCTGCCGTTACGGGGGCGACGAATTCGTCCTGTTCATCCCGCTGGACACACCTTCCGATGCTTCCGCCCTAGCCCGGGAACTCCTCGAAACCCAGCACGGGAGCATCGTCGGGAACGATGTGGTTTACGCCTACGGTACGAGCATCGGAGTCAGTTTCTACCCGCTTTCCGGCACATTCGACGAAGCCCTCCACATGGCGGACACGGCTTTGTACTCCTCCAAACGGAGCGGCAAGGGAACGTTCACCTGCCTTCCCTCCCATGCGGAATGCCTTTAATCCCTTCCCTAGCCGGAATCGCCGCTTTCCCGTCCCGAAAGGCATCCTGCACAGCTTCCTGAAAAAATCCGGCGTCCGCACGCGCCTGCAAAGGGAATCCTCACTCCGTGGTCTGCCTCCGCGATGAGTGGTTTTGCCCGCTCCAGAGATCGAAGGCCCCATATGCCTTCGGACACGGGAAAAGCCCCCGCCTTCGACGGCGCTGGGCGGGGACGGCTCCCGATGGGAAAGCTTCGCGGGCACAGTCCCGTGTGGTGGAAAACGCCTCGGGCCGCCGGGCCATCCGAAAGCGCCGCCTCAACCCGCTCCGAGGGAAAAGGGCCGAAGGCGGGCCAGTTCCTCACGCAACCGCCCGTTTTCCTGCAGCAGCTTACGGTTTTCGGCGTAGAGTTGACGGTTTTCTACGGAAAGTTCCCGGCGCTCGGTGCGTTCCTCATCCAATTCCTTCAGCACCAGAGGGCACTGGCGGCAGCCACATCCTGAAGAAGGATATTCCTTTGATTGTTCGCGCATTACACCGCGCCCGAACAGCAACCACTCGGGAGAGACATCAAAAATGGTACATACATTAATGATAAACGCCAAATCTGGCATATTGGCGCCCCGTTCGTACCTCCCAAGCGTGGTGAGCGGCGTCCGCAGACGTGTGGCAAATTCGCTCTGTGTCATGGCGCCCCGTACGGCCTTCAGCCGTTCCTGCAATGATTCCATAGGCAGCGTGCATCCAAAGCCCGCAGCCCCTCTGCTTTTCTCCGGCAGGGCGCACCATCGGATCGTCGTTTCCGGATCCGGCCGGAAAATTCCATTTTTGATTGACAATAATCCAAAAATGGTTAATAAAGGGCGTGGGCGGTTGAGAAATGATGTGACAACAGAACTCTACCGAACCCCTACCAAATGATCAACGTACACCCCAAGGAGTGTGGCCGAACAGGACCCTCTCTTCTCCGCCTCAACAGTCTCCCCAACAGCGCCTGTACCCTTTCCGGGCAAGCGCGGCATGTTGTGCCTCCAGGTGTGTCGGCAATACATGAATATATATACAACCTATTCTGTATTTGCTCTTTAGCGCGGAGCATGTTAATTCCTGTCTGTCATGAAGAGACACACCTGTAAGGACGTTCAATGACAAGGCAAGTTCAGAATCCGTTGACTTGCGCCTCTCCTCCGGACGAGGTTTCTGAGGTTGCAGCCTCCTCTCAACGGCGTGATACAGCCCTGCAAAGGACCGCATCTTCACTTAATCTCTACAAGATCATTGGGGATAGCTCATCCGAAATCGTCTGGGAACAGGCCTCCGCGCCGAATGCAGACTGTATTTTTTCCGGTGATCCCCGCTTTGCCTGCGCCAACAAGTGCCTCACCGTCGAAGAAGCTTACGAAACGGTTCACCCCGACGATCAGCCGCTGCTCCGTTCCGACATTGATTCGCTCCATTCCGGAGAGCAAGACTCTTTTTCGCGCCGTATCCGCGCCCTTGGCTGCGACGGGAGCTGGATTCCCGTGGATGTCTGCGCCCGCAGCCTGCGCGACAACAATAGGACGCCCCTTTACCTTATCGGCGGCTTTAAGGGCATCTCCAACCTTCCTCCCGTCTCCTCCGCTATCGCGTCATCCCGCGATCCCCTCATATCCGACATTATCTGGGAACGTTTCGTTTCCGGGGGCGGCTTCGCCATTTCCGACGGTGTGGAACGCTTCCTCGGCCATCCGCGCCACCACTTCAGGAGCGTGGAGGACCTTGTCTGCCTGCTTCACCCCAGTGATCTTGCCATCGTCCACGAACGCATGAAAGCCGTGAGCAGCCTGACCGGCTGCGACTGCCTCTCCGTCCGGATGCGCCATAATGACGGCACATGGCGGCAAGTCGAGGCTCGGGTGGTCGTCTTGCGCGGCCGGGCCGGTGAAGACAGGATCATCGGCGCACTCAAGGACATCACCCCCAAGGCCGTGCGGGATCTCCCGTCGCTCCAGCCCGCGCAGATTTCATCCTTGACGGGGTTGTACACGCTCGAAGCCGGGCAAGCCATTATTGAAAAAAACCTTCTCACAGGCCTCAACCTGCAGGCTCTCATCCTCGTGGATTTCCGCAACCTCGACGAGATCGAGCAGCGTCACGGCAATCGCTGGAAGAACCTTTTTCTCCAGCACGCGGGGGCCATCCTCCGCAACCTCGCCCGCGAGAACGATGTTCCCATCCACTGCCGCGCCGGTTCGTTCATCCTGTTTGCGGATCAGTACGAGTCCTTCCGTGAGGTGACCGACCTCACCCGCAACCTCCAGCGGACGCTCGGAGCCGTCTGCGCGTTCGACGGCGAATCCGATTCCGTGGAATTTTCCATCGGCATCGCCGTCGCGCCCTATGATGCCCTCACTTTTTCCGGCCTCGTAGACCGCGCCGCTCAGGCGTGCAGCCAGCGTTCGGGCGTCAACTTCTACGACAAACAGGCCGCCGATCGTTTCCGGCTTGACTCGGAGCTCCTCGAAGAGGAACGGCGCCGCGAAAAAGAGCAAATGCGCGAAGCCCTCCAGACCATCATGGATAACGTGGACGCCTACCTCTTCGTCGTCCACCCGTTCCGCCATGAGGTTCTGTTCGCCAACCGCCAAATCCGCAGCATCCGGCCCGAATGTGTGCCCGGTTCAGTCTGCTACCGTTCCTTTTTCCGTTTCGACAAGCCCTGCGTCGACTGTGCGATCCTCAAAGGGCGGGATTGCCTTATCGAAAAGGACGGCCAACAGATTTATCTCCAGCTCCGCCATAAAAAGATCCGGTGGCTCAACGATGAGATGGTCTACCTCGTCAGCGGCACCGACATCACCGAACGTATGCTCCATGCCCGCAAGCTTGAGCACATGGCCTATCACGATTCCCTGCTCGACATCCCCAATCGGCAGGCCGCGCTCAGGAACCTCCAGCACATGCTGCGCGAGGGCAAGCGTTGTGCCGTCGTCCTGTTCGACATCAGCGATTTCAAGCTGTTCAACGAAACCTTCGGCCACGCCAAGGGCGACCTGCTGCTCAAGGACGTGAGCCTGTCCATCGCCCGTTTCGTGCCTGAAGGCAGCCTCTACCGTTCCGGAGGGGACGACTTCCTTGTCCTGCTTTCCGGCGCTGACGGCCCGCAGGCCGAACGCCTCGCCCAGTCCGTCAGGAACTCCTTCCTGCGCGTGCTCACCATTGAGGATCTCGAATACACCTGCAACATCGACGCCGGGATCAGCATTTCACCCCAACACGGGACCAATCCAAGCACCCTCATCACCCATGCCGAGCTCGCCCTTGCCGAAGCCCGCAAGGAAGGCCGGGGCATCTACCAGTTCAACAAGGAACTCGATCAGATCCTCTCCCGCAAGAAGCTGCTCCAGATCCTTATCCGATCCGCCCTGGCCAACGGCGACTTTGAGGTGCATTTCCAGCCGGTCTTCGAGATCAGCACGGGCTTGTTCCGCAAGGCCGAGGCCCTGTTGCGTCTGCGGGACGCTGCGGGCAGCTTTATTTCACCCGCCGAGTTCATCCCTGTAGCCGAAGAGACCGGCCTCATCGTGGATGTCGGGTATCTTGTGCTCGATACCGTCTGCCGCCAGCTGTTGAGCATGGCGAGCGTAGCGGGGCTTCCTTTCCAGATTGCCGTGAACATTTCCGCCATCCAGCTTCTCCAGACCAATTTCGTCAGCAGGGTCGTGGAGATCATCCAGTATCACGGCATCAACCCGCAGCAGCTTGAATTTGAAATCACCGAGAGCGTGCTCATCAATTCCTTCGAGCAGGTCAAGGGCGTCATGCAGCAGCTGCGGGACAAGGGCATCCGGTTTGCGCTCGATGACTTCGGCACGGGCTACTCCAGCCTGAGCTATCTGACCCACCTTCCCATCAGTACCCTCAAGCTCGACCGCTCGTTCATCAGAAATCTCGAAACATCCGAAAGCAACCGGCAGGTATGCAAGGCCGTCATCGACATCGCCCGCCACTTCAATATGGCGATCGTCGCCGAAGGTGTTGAAAACGCGGAACAGTCTAAAATCATTTCAGAACTTGGAGCAACAAGCATACAGGGCTTCTACTATGCCCGGCCCCTGCCCGGCGGCCAGCTTGTTCCGTGGCTTTCGGAACATGAAGATCACGATATCCCAACGCCCGAAGAAGACAGGCCGAGAGAGAGAGAGAGAGAGAGAGAGAGAGAGAGAGAGAGAGAGAGAGAGAGAGAG
>OGPD01002055.1_pt1 | contig 13543 bp, 10 predicted proteins | sample 1552861 | NCBI WGS metagenome assembly OGPD01 (sample SAMEA2580280, study PRJEB22360) | human gut metagenome | biome: human gut; feature: human-associated habitat; material: faeces | place: Denmark | collected 2008/2010
CCGCCATTCATACCCCGGATCATTGAGGTGGGCATGGGTGTCAATGGCTCCTGGAAACACATATTTTCCTTTTGCGTCAATCACCTTTGCAGCCTCCGGCTCCTGTCCGGCCTCCAGCAGGGCGGCAATCCTGCCGTCCTTTATGCCGATATTCCCCTCTGTCACTGCCTGGGCGGTAACAATCCTTCCATTTTTCACTAACAGATCATACATAAGCTTTGCCTCCTATTTACTTCTCCAGGGAAGTTCCTTTCCTGAAACGTTGGCAGGACGGCATATGCTTCATGCAGAAATAATATACCAGTCCTGTAGGTATGGTTGCCGTAAAGAAGGATATGTCTACATTGACAAGTCCGATTACCGCGCCCACTGCCGTTGCAATGATGGCAGCCCAGTTGATTCCTGAATGGGTTCCGTTATCATCGTAGAGGTCATCCAGGGCCGCTCCTTCCATCTTTCCCCTGTGCAGGATGTAGTAATCCGTGATCAGCACGGCAAAGATCGGGCCAAAGAAAGCGGTGTAAATCTTAACAAACAGATCCAGTCCTGCCGCGGAGCTGTCGTTGGTCAGGATCCACGGACAGGTACATACAGCCAGGACTCCCACCAGGATCACGGCCGTCCTGTGCTTCATCTTAAATGCGTCCATAAACGCATAGGCAGGGGGCACCACGTTGCTGGCCAGGTTGGTGGTCATCTGGGCAAAAAGGATGAATCCAAGGGTTGCCACCAGCAGCACCTTGTTATGTACCATCTGTGAAAATGCGTTGATAGGGTTTGCAATCCCTGTTGCCGTGGAAGCCATTGCGCCGATAAGTCCCAGAAGGACAGTGGTTGGTACCATGGCAATAAAATAAGCAACACCGCGCTTTCCTACGGAAAAACCGCCCTTTAACTCTCTGGAATAGTCGCCGGCATTGAGCATAACCGTGGTGCTGTTGCCAAAGAAAGCGATGATGGCAGCGATGAACGGCATTCCCCATGAACCCTTCCTGCTGATGAGCTTATCACCAATCACGCCCCAGTACTGGGTCACGCATACAAATAACATATAGAGCATGGCGCTGACGATTACCACGCCGCCGATGTTCTCCACCCATTTGATTCCGTGGAAGCCCTTTACTGATAATATAATCTGGACCACCTGGAACAGTAGGAAGAACAGCACAACATTGTCATATCCGAATATGGCAATGGATATCTGGTTGATGGCGGAGCCGCCCAGCCAGGTCTGGAATCCGTACCATACAATAGCGGGAAGCCCACGGATCATAACCGGTACAATGTTTCCCTTTGTGCCGTACGCGCTCTTAAGCTGAACCGCATAGGGCGCGCCTGATTTGTAGCTGAAACGGTCATTTGCACAGATGCCGATAACCAGTATGGTGGAGCCAATCAGCACCGCCAAAAATACCTGCATCAGGTTAAGCCCCTTGTCCAGCTGGGCAGACCCCATGGTCAATGTGCCGATGGAAATACATCCTCCCAGCCACAGCATCAGGTAGGATCCCCACCCCATAATACGGTCCTTGTCCTGAATCGGCGCCAATGAATCTGTTTGCTTATTTACTTCATTTTTTACATCGCTCATAATATCACCCCTTATTTTCTTCTCCTCGTATTAACAGTCATGTACCGGTGTCACGTATTCCCCGTAGCCCAGAGCGTCTTCCCTATAGGTTCCGCCGGAGGCAACCACCTTGCCCCGGATGATGGTGCATACAGGAGCGCCCTTTCCTTCCAGACCGTCGAAGCAGGATACATGCCCCTTGGTCAGCAGTTCATTCTGGCTGCATTTCCAGGCTTTCTCAGGATCAACAATAACAATGTCCCCGTCAAATCCCAGCTCAAAGGCCCCCTTCCGGCCGTAGAGGCCGAATACCCTGGCCGGATTGTAGTCCATCACCCTAGCAATCAGGGTGGGGCTTAAGCCCTTCTTGTTTACCACCATGTCAAACATCATGGGCAGGAAGAACTGGATGGAGTTGAGACCGCCCCATGCATGCCAGATATCCTTTATGGAATTGTCCTTTTCCTCATCCGCAGCCGGTGAGTGGTCGCTTCCCACACAGGATAATGTGCCGTCCAGAACATAATCCCACAGCCGTTCCATATCCTCTTTCCTGCGCATAGGCGGCGTACACTTGGCCGGAGCGCCCTTCTCAAAGACAAAGTCCTCTGTAAACCCAAGATAGTGGGGACATGTCTCAGCCGTAATGGGAAGCCCTTCGTGGATGGCGTCCTTTACAACCTGCGCCACCATGGGGTGGCTCACATGGCAGATATGCACTCTGCCCCCGGTTGCCCTGGCCATGTCAATCACATTTTTAGTGGCAACATACTCGGTCCACACATCATGGGAATCCAGGAAATCCCTGATTTTCTCTTCGCTGGTCCTTCCGGTTTTTGCCTTTGCCTCCTTTTCCCGTTCAAGCACCTGACCGAACTCTTCACAGTGGAAACCGCACAGGGCCCCGTACGGCTTTAAGATTTCCAGAGCCTTTCTCACATTGCCCATGTTCACGGTTGGGAACAAATCGCCGTTAGGGCAGGTAAACCCTTTGAATGCAGCCACGCCGCATTTGTGCAGGTCCACCAGATCCGCCATGTTGTTCTTCACCGAACCGGGCTGATTGTCATAATCCCCCACAATACCGCCCCACAGGGCAAAATCCACATAGGAGTGCTTGCTGATGCGCCCCATCTTCAGGTCAAAGATTTCCTTATTCATCAAAGACGGATCATTGTTCAAGGGCATGTCAATCAGGCAGGTACAGCCAGCTGCCGCAGCTGCCCTGGAACCGGTCTCAAAGTCCTCCCTGTATTCAAATCCCGGTTCATTCAGGTGCGCGTGGCAATCAATGATTCCCGGATATATGTAGCATCCCTTTGCATCTATCACTTCTTTTGCAGCCGCCTGCGACCCCTTGGCAAGAAAGGCAGCGTAGACCCCGTCTTTTACCGCAATATCAGCTTCATAAATCCTGTCAGGGGTTACCAGCTTTCCGTTTGTTATTACTAAATCATACATTTTTTACCTCCTTACAGACTGTAAATCGTTGACCGTTTCAATACTTACGTTGTATTTTATTAGATACACAGTCAGAAAACAATGACGAGAAAGCGGGGAAAAATTATGTTTTTTTGTCTATCATGTATAAAACTTTATTATTTCAAATTTTGTTTTTGTGTTTTTTTCGATAATCTGGTAAAATTTATTGTTGAAGCATTGTTATAAGTGCAACAAACAGCATAGCACAGGGAGAAAGCAAATGTATCCTACCATCACCGCCATTGCCGCCTACGCAGCACAGCAGCTGGAGGAGTGCCGTCTTTGGACGGTCCACTCCGTCTACAAAAAAACAGTGAATCTTCAGGCAGGAGAGCGCCTTCTGGCCCTGCAGGCCGCATCCTCTCCCATGTCTCCTATCAGCATCATAACAGACATGGATGTCAGGGCTTTTGAAGTTCTACCGGTTAAACCAGGCCAGCAGGTGTCCATTGCCGGCAGCCGCATTATAATATCCTCTCCGGAGCACACAGTGTCTTTTGGGTGCCTGCCGAAAAAAGTCTGCTGCACCCGGTTAACCTGCCCGCCCGGGCCGTTTCCCTGCAAAGAGCTTCTTTCACAGATCCGTCAGGCCATCGCCAGCTCGCAGGCCGGCATATTCCGGCTTCTGTTCTGCGATTCCACGGAAGGACAGGCGATTACAGGCAAAGAGGAATACAGCCTAATTCTGGCCGCGGCCAGAAGCCGAATCCTCCAATGCAGCGAATGTCTGGAACAGCATTTGTACGGAGATGCTGCCAAACACCTGGCAGGACTCATTGGACTGGGAATAGGCCTTACGCCCAGCGGTGATGATTTTCTGTGCGGGGTGCTGGCAGGACTCATCCTGCGCGGAGAAGAAAGCCATCCATTTGCGCACGCTCTCTGCCAGGAGATAACTTCCCGCCGTTTTGATACCAATGATATCAGCCGCGCCTTTTTGGACTGCTCTGTGCAGCACCATTTCAGCCTGGCTGTCAACAGCCTGACAGACCTTCCCTCTGCCGATAGGATTTTAAACGTATTCTCAGCCATTGGGCATTCTTCCGGCATTGATACTTTATGCGGGGTTGCGTACGGGCTCTCCGCAGAGGTATAGGGATGTGGTTCAGACACAACAAAAGCGCAGGCTTCTGTGTCCTCCCCGGAGGAGTATCACGGCACAGTGCCTGCGCTTATATATATCCTATTATATTTCAAAGTTATTACCGCCTTGTAAGGATAGAATCAATCAGTCCATACTCCAATGCCTCCTCCGCGCTCATGAAATTATCCCGCTCCGTATCCCTGGCTATTTCCTCCTCGGAGCGTCCTGTATTCACCGCCAGAACACGGTTTAAACGCTGCCTGCTTTTCTGCATGTAATCCGACATAATTTTAATGTCGCTGGCAGGGCCCTGGATTCCATTTCCGTGCATGGCGGGCTGGTGTATCATGATTTCGGAATTGGGAAGGGCCATGCGTTTTCCATGTGCTCCTCCTGCCAGCAAAAAGGCCCCGAAACTGGCTGCCAGTCCAAGGCAGATAGTTGAAACGTCGCATTTAATATACTGCATGGTATCATATACAGCCCAGCCAGCTGTCACAGAACCTCCCGGACTGTTGATGTACAGCTGGATATCCTTGTCCGGATCCGTGGATTCCAGAAACAGCAGCTGGGCTATAATAAGGCTGGCAGAGGTGTCGCTGACCTCCTCGCCCAGAAAGATAATACGGTCCGACAGAAGCCTGGAATATATATCATAGCTTCTCTCTCCTCTTCCTGTCTGTTCAATCACATAAGGTATGGTGCTCACGCTGCAATCCCTCCCATTCCTCTGTCACAAACTCCATATATTGTAAAACAGGAAGCTTGATGCATTTGAATCCGTTTCTTTGCAGGCAGATAGATCCCCCGTTTTCTGTACGCTCCGGGCGGACATAAATATACCTGTTTAAATGCGAGAGAAAATGCCTGCTGGGACTGGTACCCGGCATCGTAGGCTATCTGCGTGATGTCCATATCCGTATCCACCAGCTTCTCAGCCGCCATGGTAAGCCTGCGCTCCTGCACATATTTATGAATCGTGTCTCCCGTCTCTTCCATGAATATCCGGTTCAGATGGAACCTGGAATAACCTGCATGCTCCGCTATCTGCTCCAGATTCAGCTTCTCCTCCAGATGTTCCTCAATATAATCAATGACCTTTCTCACTGTATGCTTTTGATTCTTCATTCCGCCACCTCCTGGTCTGGTTCATTTTATTATAACAGGAGGCAGCCGGATTGTCTTAATAAAAAGTGCGTTTTGTAACGCAATAAGCCGGGGCAGGATTTTCGCAAATCCCGCCCCGGCCATTACCCGAACACTTAATATGGACTTTAATACAGCTTTGCACCCGCCGGAATACGGTCATCTACAATCAGGAGATGAAGTCCCTCATGTCCGTCTTCCTCATGAACCGCAGAGATCAGCATTCCGCAGGAATCAATGCCCATCATCTTTCTGGGCGGCAGATTCACAATCGCAATCGCTGTCTTTCCAATCAGGTCTTCCGGCTCATAATACTCATGAATTCCGCTTAAAATCGTGCGGTCTGTGCCTGAACCATCATCTAAGGTAAACTGTAAAAGTTTCTTACTCTTGGGCACCGCGGCACAGTCTTTTATCTTTACGGCACGGTAATCAGACTTTGCAAAGGTTTCAAAATCTACCATTTCCTCAAACAGAGGCTCAATTTTTACGTTGGAAAAATCAATTTTTTCTGCCGGTTTTGCTTCTGTTTTCACTTCTGACGAAGCTGCTTTTTTCACCTTTTTCGCTCCATCCGAACCGCCCAGTGTCTTCATGGTCGGGAACAGCAGCACATCCCTGATGGCAGGTGAATCCGTCAGCAGCATGACCATACGGTCAATACCGAATCCGATTCCTCCCGTCGGAGGCATGCCCACCTCCAGCGCGTTTAAGAAGTCCTCGTCCGTGTGGTTGGCCTCCTCATCGCCCTGGGCCAGAAGCTCTTCCTGTGCCCTAAACCGCTCCCTCTGGTCAATGGGATCATTGATCTCCGAGTAGGCGTTGGCCATCTCCCAGCCGTTCATAAAGAACTCAAAACGCTCCACATAGTCGGGATTGCCTGGCTTTTTCTTGGTCAGAGGTGAAATCTCCACCGGATGGTCCAGAACAAAGGTAGGCTGAACCAGGTGCTCCTCTGCAAACTCCTCAAAGAACAGATTCAGGATATCGCCCTTCTTATGGCGCCTCTCAAACTCCACTCCCTTTTCCTTGGCAACAGCTCTTGCCTCCTCCAGGGTATGAATCTGGTCAAAATCAACTCCGGCATACTTCTTTACCGCGTCCACCATGGTGATGCGGGCAAAAGGCTTGCCCAAATCCATCTCCACGCCTTTATAAGTAATGGTGGTGGTACCAAGCACCTCCTGAGCCACAAAACGGTACAGCTTCTCGGTCAGGTCCATCATCCCGTTGTAATCCGTATAAGACTGATACAGCTCCATCAGGGTGAACTCCGGGTTGTGCCTGGTATCCAGACCCTCGTTGCGGAATACACGCCCAATCTCATAAACCCTCTCAAGTCCGCCTACAATAAGCCTCTTCAGATAAAGCTCCAGGGATATACGAAGCTTTAAATCCTCATCCAGGGCATTGAAATGGGTCTCGAAAGGCCTTGCGGCAGCGCCGCCTGCATTGGAAACCAGCATAGGGGTCTCCACTTCCATAAAGCCCTCTCCGCCCAGATATTTGCGGATGGCAGCCAGTATCCTGGAACGCTTGATGAAGGTATCCTTCACCTCTGCGTTCATGATCAGGTCCACGTAGCGCTGGCGGTAACGCATATCCGTATCTGTCAGGCCATGGAACTTCTCAGGAAGCACCTGAAGGCTCTTGGAAAGAAGGGTCACCTCTGTGGCATGAATGGATATCTCGCCTGTCTTGGTGGTAAAGGCAGTTCCCTTCACACCCACGATATCGCCGATGTCCATTTTCTTGAAATCCTTATAAGACTCCTCACCCACGCTGTCCCTTGCCACATAAACCTGGATGCTGCCTTTTAAATCCTGTACATTACAGAAAGAAGCCTTGCCCATGACACGTTTGAACATCATACGGCCAGCAATGGCTGCTTCCTTCCCCTCCCACTGCTCATAGCTATCCTTGATATCCATGCTGTGGGCAGTCACATCATATTTTGTAATCTGGAAAGGGTCCTTTCCAGCTGTCTGAAGCTCCGCCAGCTTATCCCTGCGCGCCTTCAGCACATGATTTAAATCTGTATCTGCCTGATTAACCTTCTGCTGTTCTCCCACGTCCTTAACTCCTTTGTGTCAGATTTATGAAACCCTCTGGATTTCCAGCACCTTATACTGGATATCCCCTGCCTGGGTCTCCACGTCTACGCATTCACCCACTACCTTGCCTATCAGGGCGCGGCCTACCGGTGATTCGTTGCTTATCTTATTCTGCAGGCTGTTGGCCTCGGTGGAACCAACGATATAGAACTCCATCTCCTCATCATACTCCACATCCAGAAGCTTTACCTTACATCCGATATTAATTTTATCCAGGTCGATTTCATCCTCTACCACGACCTCGGCGTTCTTAAGAAGCTTCTCCAGTTCCTCGATACGCAGCTCAATGTCCCTCTGCTCATCCTTGGCTGCATCATACTCTGCATTCTCGGACAAATCGCCCTGCTCTCTTGCTTCCTTAATCTTCTGCGCAACTTCTTTTCTTTTGACAACTTTCAGATTCTGCAGTTCATCCTCGTACTGTTTGAGTCCGGCATATGTCAAAATGTGTTTCTTATCTGCCATCTTACCCGCTTCCTTCCTTTAATTCTTACTTTATGTTGATTTCACTTGAGTATCATTCTTAATGTCCACACATTCTGAGTATTATATAGGAAAATGTGTCCATTGTCAAGATTGGATTTTCCTGTCCAGAAGCTCCACGAACCCCTCCAATGTCTCCACCTGATTGATTTCATTCCTCAGTGTGGCTGAGTGGGGCATTCCTTTTGTATACCAGGCCATATGGCCCCTCATTTCCCGCATGGCAACCCCTTCTCCCTTGAACTGTACCAGCATCCGGCCGTGCCGCAGAATCATGGCCTTTATCTCAGCCATGGAAGGTCCCGGAAGAACCTCCCCTGTATCCAGATAGTGGTTAATCCGGCCGAACAGCCACGGATTCCCCTTGGCTCCCCTGGCCACCATAATGCCGTCGCATCCTGTCTCCTTAAGCATCCTGCCGGCGGCCTCCGGCGTAAAGATATCCCCGTTTCCAATGACAGGGATCCGTACCGCCTCCTTCACCTGACGGATGATGTCCCAGTCCGCCTTTCCTGAATAATACTGCTCCCTGGTGCGCCCATGGACAGCCACCGCTGCAACGCCGCAGCTTTCCGCCATCTTAGCAAATTCCACGGCATTGACAGAGAGGTCGTTGAACCCCTTGCGGAATTTCACAGTCACGGGCTTTTTCACCGCTTTCACCATGGCGGTCATCACTTCCTTTGCCCGTTCAGGATTCTTCATCAGCGCGGACCCCTCGCCGTTGTTGACGATTTTCGGCACAGGGCATCCCATGTTCACATCAATGTAATCATAGGGTCCTTCCTCCAGCCTGGCCGCAATCTCCGCCATAATGTCCGGCTCCGAGCCAAAGAGCTGCACGGCTGCGGGGCGCTCGGCCGGGTCTATCTGCAGCAGTTCCCTGGTGTTTTTGTTGTTGTACAGAACCGCCTTTGCGCTGACCATCTCCGTCACCACGCAGCCAGCCCCCTGTTCCCGGCACAGCACCCGAAAGGGCAGATCCGTGACGCCCGCCATGGGCGCCAGTATTACATTATTCTCAAGAACTGTGTTTCCAATCCTAAGTTTCATTTAATCTTCCCCGTCATCCTCTATATCTATGTCCTCGCCCAGGAAAAATGTCCTGTAATACAGTTCCAGCGCTTCCAGCATTTCTTTTTTCTCTTCCTGGTACTGCTTGATTTTAAGGACGCTTCCTATCTCGTCAAAGAGATAATCCGTTTCCTCCGAGGTCACCCTGAATTCCAGGTTTCCCTTCTCGTCAAATTCCATGGTAAGCACGCCGCCCACATCCTCTGTATACATCACACACATGATCTGGAGTTCGTCTCTTATGGACTGGGGCAGGGATTTGAAATCCTGGTTAAAATAATATTTCTGTTCATAGGAATTGGCTCCGCAAAGCACTGTTGTATCCTTCATCTCATCTCTCCACAAAAGTCCGCTGCCTGTGACAGGCGGCGGACTTTCCATTCTATCGTCGTTTATGTTCTCACGTACCGGACTAGCGAATCAGCATCTTGGCAATCTCATACTGCTCTTCCGGGATGTCCTTTGTCATATTCAGGGCTTCCTGGATATCGAAATCCACAAACTCACCGTGCTTATAGGCTACCAGACGGTTGCTCTTGCCTGCGGCCAGAAGCTCTGCTGCCTTGGCTCCCATGATGGAGGCATATACCCTGTCCTTACAGGTAGGCGTTCCGCCGCGCTGCATGTGGCCCAGGATGGTGGCCCTTGTCTCGATGCCCGTGGCAGCCTCAATGCGCTTTGCCATGGAACCGGAATGGCCGATTCCCTCTGCATTGATAATGATGTTGTGTTTCTTGCCCCGCCTGCGGTTGTCGATAATCCGGTTAATCAGGGCCTGCTCGTTGCCGTCATAGCGCTCCGGAAGAAGAATATCCTCCGCACCGTTTCCAATGCCGCACCACAGTGCGATGTATCCGGCGTTGCGCCCCATAACCTCCACAATACTGCACCGCTCATGGGATGTGGATGTATCACGAATCTTATCAATTGCTTCCATGGCCGTGTTGACAGCCGTGTCAAAACCAATGGTATAATCGGTACAGGCAATATCCAGGTCAATGGTTCCCGGAAGGCCGATTGTGTTGATCCCCAGGGAGGACAGCTTTCCCGCGCCTCTGAAGGAACCGTCTCCTCCGATGACCACCATTCCGTCAATGCCATGCTTGCGGCAGATATCAGCGCCCTTCTGCTGGCCTTCCGCTGTGGTAAACTCCTTGCATCTTGCCGTGTAAAGGATGGTGCCGCCCCGGTTGATGATGTCAGACACACTGGTGGACTCCATGTCCACGATTTCCTCCTCCAGCAGGCCTGCGTATCCGCGCATGATGCCCTTTACCTTAAGGCCCTTATTGATAGCAGTCCTTACAACCGCGCGGATGGCCGCGTTCATTCCCGGCGCGTCGCCTCCGCTGGTAAGTACTCCAATGGTTTTCACTGCCTTTGCCATAGCAATTTACCTCCTTGTATTAAGCACATACATTTTTTCTGTGCTGACATCGCTCTCAATCATTCATTCTCTCATCTATATCCAACGCTATTCTAATTCATTTTCCCCAGCTTTTCAAGACCTTTTTCTACGACTTTGACATTTTTTTCACCAAGTCCCCTCCCCAGCTCTTCCAAAAGCCCGGGCGTAACCTGTACATTCCAGTTGGCCGGAAGGACTTTCTTGGCCCTCTCCTTCTGGAGATAAATGACCACCCGGTCCTTTCCCTCGCTGGACCGCAGAGAGGTGAGCAGACGCTGCTCCCCGGACTGATACGTCTCCATATCCGGGAACTGGAGCCACAGCTCCTTGGGTATACTGTCAAAGGGAATCACCTGCTCGCACACCAGCTTTCCCACCGGATCGTCTCCGATGGACACCCTTCCCCTGATGAACAGCTTGGAGTCCTCGGTAAAAAGGTCCCGGTTGGCCTCGTAATCCCTTGGGAACACGATGACCTCCACCGGTCCCAGAAGGTCCTCCAGGGTTATGAAAGCCATAAGCTGGTTGGTCCTGGTGGTCTTTACGGTCTTGCCTGCCACCAGTCCGCCGATGACAGCCCTGGATCCGTCCGCCACCCCTGCCGCATCCGTCTCCTCATCCACGATAAACTGGGCTGAGGTGGCTGTTATGTTCCTTCTCCACGTGTCCTCATAGTCGTCCAGGGGATGGCCGCTGATATAGACTCCCAGTATTTCCTTCTCAAAGGCAAGAAGCTCATCCTTTGAGTATTCCCCCACATCCGGAAATGTAATCTGGAATTCGTTTCTGTCTTCCTCACCCGCAATGTCGAAAAGGCTTAACTGCCCCTCAAACATGGATTTTTTCTCCCTGGCCTTTTCCTCCAGCATGGTGGGCGCCACCGCCATCTTCTGGCGCCTGGTTCCGGGCAGGGTATCCAGAGCGCCTGACTTGATGAAATTTTCCAGGGTTCGCTTGTTTACTTCCTTCATGCTCATGCGTCCCACAAAATCCTCCATGGAACGGAAGGGACCGTTTCTCTCCCTCTCCGCCAGGATTACCTCTGTCACGGGTTTGCCCACGCTCTTGATGGCGGACAGGCCGTAACGGATAGCGTCCCCTGACACGGAGAAGCCGCTCTCGCCCTCGTTGATATCCGGCGGCAGCACGGGAATACCCATCATGCGGCGGCAGGTCAGCACATACTCGGAAAATTTACTTACATTGTCCATGACCGATGTCATGAGGGCGGCCATAAACTCCCTGGGATAATAGTATTTCAGATATGCTGTCTGGTAGGACACCACCGCGTAAGCCGCTGCGTGGGACTTGTTGAAGGCATATTTAGCAAAATCAATCATCTCATCGTAGATGTGGTTTGCGGTCTTCTCGTCAATCCCATTGTTCACACAGCCCTTACCCCCTTCCGACTGGCTGCCGTAGACAAAGTTCTGGCGCTCCTTTTCCATGACCGACGTCTTTTTCTTACTCATGGCGCGGCGCACCAGATCGCTGCGTCCCATGGTGTATCCGGCCAAATCACGCACAATCTGCATAACCTGCTCCTGGTACACGATACATCCATAGGTGGGGCTTAATATGGGCTCCAGCTGGGGGCAGTCATAGGTGATGGAAGCCCTGTCGTTCTTGCCCTTCAGATATTTGGGTATAAAATCCATGGGGCCCGGACGGTACAGGGAGATGCCTGCTATGATATCCTCCAGGTTCTCCGCCTTAAGCTCCTTCATGAAGCTCTTCATCCCCGCGCTTTCCAGCTGGAACACGCCCTCGGTCCTGCCTGTTCCGATGGATTCAAGCACCTTCTTATCGTCAAAATCAATGTGGTCAATGTCAATGGTTATGCCGTAATCCTTCTCAGCCAGCCGCACCGCGTTCTGGATCACCGTCAGGGTCCGCAGCCCCAGAAAGTCCATTTTCAGAAGTCCCAGCTCCTCGATGGTTGTCATGGTAAACTGGGTGGTGATGGTGCCGTCGGAGCCTCGGGACAGGGGCACGTATTCGTCAATGTTCGTCCGGCTGATGACCACTCCGGCCGCATGCATGGACGTATGCCTGGGAAGCCCCTCCAGCCGTCTGGACATGTCGATGAGCTTATGGACCTGCTCGTCGGTATCGTAAAGGGCCTTGAGCTCCGGATTTTTCTTTAAGGCCAGGTCCAGGGTGATGTTCAACTGGTCGCAGAGGCTGTACGGCAGGTCCATGACCCTTCCCACGTCCCGGATCACGCCCCGGGCCGCCAGGGTACCAAAGGTGACGATCTGGGCCACCTGGTCTTTTCCGTATTTCTCCACCACGTAGTCGATGACCTCCTGGCGGCGTTCATAGCAGAAATCCACGTCGATATCCGGCATGGACACCCGCTCCGGGTTCAGGAACCGCTCGAACAGAAGCTGGTAGCGGATGGGATCGATGTTGGTGATCTTTAAGCAGTAGGAAACGATGCTGCCGGCTGCGGAGCCGCGGCCAGGGCCCACGGCGATCCCATGGGATCTGGCAAAGTTTATGAAATCCCATACAATAAGGAAGTAATCCACATAGCCCATGCTCTTTATGACGCCCAGCTCATATTCCAGCCGCTCCTTTAAGGTCCCGTCGTCCTCCGGATACCGCTCCTTAAAGCCTTCGCTGCACAGATGGTTTAAATAGCCCCAGGAATCGTAGCCCTCCGGCACCTCATAGCGCGGCAGCTTTGTGACGCCGAACTCGATCTCCACGTTGCACCGCTCTGCGATCTTTGCCGTATTGTCAATGGCCTCGGGGATGTAGGAAAACAGCTCCCGCATCTCCTCCTCGGATTTCACATAATACTGGCCGCCCTCATACCGCATCCGGTTTTCATCGGCCACCTTTTTTCCCGTCTGGATACATAACAGGATATCGTGGGCCTCCCAGTCCTCGGCGTTGATATAGTGGCAGTCATTGGTGGCTGCCAGGGGGATATCCAGCTCTCTGGAAAGGCGGATGATCCCCTGGTTCACCTGGCGCTGCATGGGGATCCCGTGATCCTGGAGCTCCAGGAAATAATTTCCCCGGCCAAAGATCTCCTGGTATTTTAAGACGGCCTCCTTCGCCTCCTCGTAAAGCCCCCGTGCCAGGAACCTGGGCCCCTCTCCGGCCAGACAGGCGCTTAAGGCAATGATCCCCTTATGGTACGTCTTAAGTACCTCCATATCCACCCGGGG
>OGPD01002057.1_pt1 | contig 13535 bp, 6 predicted proteins | sample 1552861 | NCBI WGS metagenome assembly OGPD01 (sample SAMEA2580280, study PRJEB22360) | human gut metagenome | biome: human gut; feature: human-associated habitat; material: faeces | place: Denmark | collected 2008/2010
TCAGTTGGATAGAGCAACTGCCTTCTAAGCAGTAGGCCGGGGGTTCGAATCCCTCTTGGCGTACCATTTCAGATCTATGGTGGGTATAGCTCAGTCGGGAGAGCACCGGATTGTGGTTCCGGGTGTCGAGGGTTCGAACCCCTTTACCCACCCCACGAAATCGGGGATTGGGAGTGATCCCGATCCCCGTTGTTTTTGCCCCGATATTGGGATGTAGTGTAATGGTAACACACCAGACTTTGACTCTGATATCGTGGGTTCGAATCCCGCCATCCCAGCCACAAATCGCTGCGCTGGATTCGCGTCTGATATTTTGGATAGCAGATAACTTTTCACACCGATATGCCCCAGTAGCTCAGTAGGCAGAGCACCTGCCTTTTAAGCAGGGTGTCCGGGGTTCGAATCCCCGCTGGAGCACCAAAAAGAAACCGTTGAAATTTCAAGAAAACCTTGATTTTTCAACGGTTTTTTCGTTTCCCTTTCGGCGCGCTCTGGAACGTTTTGAGACGCAAACTGTTGTCAAAAGTGTTGTCAAAATTCAAGGGCAAAAACAGACACCGGACAGCGCAGAAACTTAAAGCCTAAAGGCCGCCGGAGTGTAAGAGCTCCGGCGGCCTTGCTATGCCAGATTATTTATTATCCGTCAGCTGCTTGACGCTCTGGTTAAGACCCGTCGCTGCCCAGCCGGACACAATGCCGACGGCCGCAGCGTTAAGCCAGTCGTGCGCCGGAAAGTCCGGCACGCCCATCGCCCACGCGACGACGCCGAGGATCAGGCCGGCCGCGCCGCAGATGATCGGGATCCACTTGTCCGCGGCCTCGGTCGCCTTGACGGCCATGCCCAGCAGATACGCGATGGCGGTGATCGCCGCCACAGATGCAATGCCAAAGTCCATAATGATGTCCTCCTCTTAATTTTTGTGCTCCAGATCATCGATCCGGTGATTGGCCACCTTGATGCGCTCGCCGAGGAGCTCGGTGCACTCCTCCAGCTTATATGTACGCGCGATGACCTGATTGTGCTTGTCCACCTTGCGCTCGAGCTGCTCAATGCGATACGCCTGCAGCTCGTCGCGCTTGTCCAGCTCCGCGATCAGCTTGTTGTGCTGCGCGCGGCTGTTGATGAGGCCGACCACGATGGCGGCCGCTGCGCTGACCAGCGCTGCAATGATAACCTCCGACATCCGCGCCTCACTTCCCGCCAGCGGCGTCAATCATCCGCTGGCACACGATCATCGCCTGCAGCGCGTCATACGTGACGTTGATATCGTGCTTGCCGTCGCCCTGCAATGCGCCGCGGTCAATCAGCCGCTGCGTCTCCTCACGTGCCCAGCTGGGCACGTCGTCGATGCTATAGTAGCGCGGGTTGCGTGCCTCGGTGTAGCGCATACCGATAATCGCGCCGCGCACGACATCTTCAGAGATGTCGATGGCTCCATTGCCAGTGCCTTTCAGAGCGCCAGCATCCATCAATTCCTGAACCTCACTTCTGTACCATTCAGGTACGTCATCAATCGTCTTGTACTTTACCATGTTTTCTTCCTCCTCTTCGTTCGGGTGTTCCGGCGTCAGCATGGCCAGAAATGCCGTCCACTGCGCCGGGTCATTCACCCACGGCATGGGGCAGCGCTTGCCCGTCACGTCGTAGTGCCGCACAACGTGGTCGGTGTCGATGCCATAGCGCTGCATAATGTCTTTTGCCAAGGCCGCGGCGTTTGCCACGGTCTCCGGCAGGATGTAGTAGCTGCCGTCGGCGCGCTTGCGGCTGCACATCTCGATGCCGATGCTGTTGCCGTTGCGGCACTCGGGGTGCCAGTACGCCCGCGCGCCGCAGTGCCACGCCGTGTCGCCCTCGCGCACGGACTGCATCGCACCATACTCATCGCAAAAATAGTGCGCGCTGGCCTGCAGGCCGCCCACGCGGTGGTAGTAGTCGCAGTTGTTTTTTGCCGTGTCGCCGTTGTTTGCCGTGTAGTGCATCACGATGTACCGCACCGGCTGCGTGCGCCCGGCGCGGTAATTTGACGGATCGCAAGAAACAAATTCCATCAGCTGTTACCTCCTTCATCTCTGCATCTCATCAATCCGATGCTGTAGGGCATCCTGTAAAATCAACAAGAGGCTCTTTTGAGGCTTATATGATTTCTTCGTTTGTAGTAACAATTACATTTTCCAGCGTGTCGTAGAGCACGATTGAAAAATAGGCTGCGCCATTTGAGCTGGTAAACTCAAAATCGGCAACTCCATTGGCAGCATTAAAGTTTATAACAGGCCCTGCTTGGCCTTTTTCGATATTGGCCAAAGATGTATATCCGACTTTGACTTGGGTTCGGTCAGACTTGAAAAACTTGATAGATTGATATGATATATCAGTGTTCCCTTTCCATCGAATACGCACGACATCACCATTTTTGATCGGGAGCAAGCCCGTGATATTCGTCCCTGGGTTTGCAACAGGTGCACCGCTGCTGCTATTGTATCGCATATTTTTATACATAGGCGTATGCCCGATGACGTTGCCATCCATGTCAATCGCGGCATCAAGCAGGTTTGTATATGCTGGGGCTTGGGCTACAGCGGTTGCCGTGATAACAATATCGCCGATCACCTCTGGAATAGCTATGACCCCATCTTTGTAAAATGTGGACACGTCCTCACCTCCCATCATGATTTTTACATTACTGACTTCGCACCCCGTGTCGGCAGTTATCGCAGTACAATAAGACTGCCCGTCGATGACATACGCGCGTGGGTTGCTACTTGTGCATTTTGTCAAAGCGACCCGTACAGCTCGCCTCAGCACGTCCGTGCTGCCACGCAATACAGCAGCAGTCACGTCCTTCCCGCCCATCGTCACTTTGATGGATTCAATCAATTTGCCGTTCGTGGGAGTGATGCTTGCTACGAACGGCTGGTACTGCTGCACAGATGCCGCTCCGTTGCTGACTGTGACATCAGTGAGTGTTTTTGTGATGCTGTACGTTGCGATATCTGCCGTCACTGTCTCCGGCGTCCCGTCGATCATAGCTGCTCGGAAAGCGTTGATTTTTTCGATTGTAATGCCGCACGACACCATAAAATTAACCACCTTATCGCGGAATGTCGCACCAGGATAGGCATTCAAGTAGTTAATCTCGCGCGTCCACGGCGTTTCGTTCCTGCGACGGGCTTCCGCATCTGTGCTGACGCCAGAATTAAAACTCGAGAGTTCGTAATCCTTATCACAGTCGGATTGTGATACCCCAAGTATCGCTTCGCACAGCAGAGCGACCACGCCCGTTCGATCTGCGCCCGCAGAGCAGTGGAAGTATGTCGGCTTGTTTGCGATGACATAATCGAAGAGCGGGTCGAAGATCGCCTTGATATTCCCGCTTGACTTCTGATACGCAAGGTCGTTCCATGTCATATCAACCCACAGCATATCTACGGCCGGTCCAAAGCCACTTTCTGTCCTGCCGTTCAGTTCAGCCGCAAAACGCAGGTCAATTTCCTTGAGGATTCCGAGCATATCAATCGCCTGTTGTCTGCCGTCATCGGTCAGATATCCATACATCTCGCCGCCCCTGAAGAGCAGCCCGTACTTTACCATGCCACCATCGCAATTCCAGCCTCCAAGATCGCGCACGTTGCCCACGTTCAGCAAATGAATCATGCGGCACGCTCCGGTCGGTTTAATGACGCCCTGCTGGATAACTTTTCCGCCAACAAGCAGCACAAAAGTTGATATCGAGCCCGGTGTGCAGTTATAGATTGTGATTGCTCCTGCGCTGACCGGCTGCGAAACACTGTTACCTGTGTACCCGTCCACGATTGTCAGCGTTCCGGCGGACTTCATCACAATGTCTACGCCAACAGGTCGGTTTGCGCTCACTGTCGTCACATATTCGGGTATCTGCGAGACAGCGTAGTCCGAGGGGTTGTAAGTGACGTTTTTCAGATACCTGTCTACCTCTGCGCGGCACTGGTCAAATGTGTACACTTCGGTTTCCACTCCGGTGTTCAAGCAGCGCCTCACAGCATCGCCCATCTCCGCGACTTTGTATTTCGTTGCAGTGCCATTTTTCTCGCGGATAGCTGCTGCAATGTCCTGTACGGCGGTTTCTTCGTAGAGCTTTTTCATCTCAGTAGCTCACCTCCGTGCCATCAGGCAGGGCGGCTATGACGCTGTTGACAATCTCCTGCTTATCAGCTGCCGTCCAATAGTCCGTGCCTCTGACAGGTGTCTTGCCGGTCTTGCCGGGGTCACCCTTTGCGCCGTCCTCGACCGTGGCAATGGCTGCGCCGTCCACGCTGATTGTCGTTGTCTTGCCGGACTTAGTGGCCGTTACCACCGGGCTGTGGCCGTCTTTGCCGGGCACGCCAGCAGGGCCGGTTGCACCAGCAGCCCCCGGTTTGCCATCGGTGCCGTCTTTGCCCGGTGCTCCGGTTGCTCCGCGCGATGGCTTGCCTGTATCGGTGCTGCCAACGTACCAATTGCCATTGTCACCGATGTGCGGCGTAACGCCGTCCGCACCAGCAGCCCCCGGTTTGCCATCCGCACCCTTGAGGTCTGCCACGGCGATAAGGTTTGTCCACGTGCTGCCGCCGTCCGTGCTGTACTGGATGTAGCCGTCCGCTACGCGCAAGGCCATGCTTCCCGCGCCGCCTGTCCGCGCCGCCTCGTTGATCGCCGCCACCAGCGTGTCCTTTGCCTCCGTCGTCAGGCCGGCAAGGTCGCCGATCTGACGCTGGATCGTCCGCAACGTCATCTGGTCTGTCGGGGTGTATACATACCCGGCAGGCTTCGCCCGCTTGTGCACTGCAAAGTCCTGCTGCACCATCGTGTACGCGCCGGCGTCGTCGGTGACGTAGGCGTAGGCCGTCAGCGTGTGGCAATCCTGCAGCAGCTCGTCCGGGATGATGGCCGTGCCGTCTGTGCCGACGTCCACGTCCACGCTGCCGCCAAGCGCGCGATTTTGATAGTGGATCTGCTCCACGCCGCTGCCCACGCGCAAGCGCCGCCCGGTATCCCACTGCCACAGTGCTCCGCGCCCGTCTGCGATTGTGATAGTCATACAGTGGCCTCCTTCCATTGATTCTACAATATAAAAATGGGAGGGATATTTCTATCCCTCCCGCAGATTTAATTGCTCCAGCGGATCTTGTTGAGCGAGGCCTGGCTGTAGAAGCACAAAAACAGAGCGCTTTTCTGCGCAGAGCTGATGCCCAGCCCGTCGATATACGCAGCGACCTTGTTCATCGCGCCCTGACCGCTGATGGCCTTGCCGTTGCTGTCGCGCGTCGTCCTCGCATCGTTTTTGAACTGGTACGCTTCCCAGAACGTCCCCGCGTCCAGACCGGCCGGTTTCGCCTGCCCGTTGTACTTCTGCACGGCCTCGACGCTGATGCCGTCGCATTCCGGATGTGCCTTGACGAAATCCGCCGTGTCGATCTTGTTCTGCGCGTCCTCCTGCTTCATCCCGCCGTAGCGCACCATCATGTCTACCGCGCGAGACCGCGTGAGCTTCCCGTCGAGATACAGATCCTTGATGTCGTCGTAGTCCGTTCCGGTCACGACCTCGCACGTCCATTTCTGCACCAGTTTCTGCGCCTCGTCGGCGTCTTTCCCTCCGTACTGCTGCAGGATCTTCAGCGCCTGTTCCTTCGTGATCGAGCGCTTTCCGTCGTCGTCACCGACGTACCACTCCTCCGCCTGCGAGCGTACCTCAGACTGCAGCTGCTTCTCGCCGATGCCGTGCTCTTTCAGCTCCTTGGCCTGCGCATCAAATGCAGCCTTGTCGCCGCTGAGTACCGCAGCGAGCGCCTCGTCGTACTTTCCTTCGCCGGTCGCCCACTTGTCAACCTTCCAGTACGCATCATCCTCGTTGTCTGCGAGCCCTTTTTCGACCAGCAGCTGCTGCGCCTCTTCGCGCGTGAGGTAGCCGTCCTTCAGGCCGTACTTGATCTGGTTCTCCGGCCCGGAGTCATAGGTGTGGATCGTCCACTCGTCGCCCTTGCCGACAGCTCCGGCGATGGTGTTCCAGAGCGTTACGACCTCGCGGCTCGCCGCGCTGATCGGCAGGCCGGTCGCCTGTGAGACGGCCTTGAGTGTCTTGTAGATCTTTCCGTACAGCGTCATGTTGCCGTTGTACGTCACGTCCGTCGGGTCGTCCAGCTCGCCGGTCTCCAGCTTGATCGTCTCGTCCCAGATTCGATACGCGTCGATCAGGTTTTTAATCCATTCCGTGTCCATCCGGTCGTTTTCGTACCCGGAGATCATCGACATGAAATCCTTGAGGATCGGGAGCTTCGAGAGGATATCCACGTCCATGAACAGGTTGCTTTCAAGCAGGTTCACGCCGGAAAACTTTCCGTCTTTGTATTTCGCGCCGATCAGCGCGCTCAGGTACTTCTCCAGCCACGTGGCGTACTCGTCGTCGTCTTTGCAGGCGTCCACGATTGATTCAACAAGCCCCGAAGCAGCCGACGACACAAGATAGGTCGCCAGCGCTCTTGCAATTTTCCCGCTTGCGTTTCTCCACGCTTCTTTTTTGTCTCCGGTCGCGCGCAGCTCCGCCGTGTAGTCCGTATATGCATTGAGCAAGAGGTTGTACGACAGCGTCGGCTCCGACATAAAGGCCGTAGATACAGCACTGTACACACCGGTCGCGCGCATCGCCTGGCTGCGTGTCATCGTGCTGTCCACCACCTGCGTCGAGTAGACGACCTCGCGGAAACGTTCGGCCGTCGCCTTCAGCAGCGCGTCACCGGTCAGCTTCTGCTTGTCACGCACTTCCGCTTTGCAGGCAAGCCACAAGCGCCCCCACGTCAGCCGGTCTGCCCATTCTGCGCCGAGCATGGCTTTCTCCACGACCCAGTCTTTCGCACCCGCGCTGTTTTTGATCTGATCCCGGACGTTCCTGCCGATGTTTGTGTCATAAAAGCCCATCTGCTTCCACAGAGCGATGCCGCTGTACGCCTCTGCCTCTTTGTAGGCACTTTTTCCCTCCGCAAACGCCTTTACGAGGTACTTCGGATTCATCACGCCGACCGCGCGCACATACGCTGTCGGCTGCAGCAGCGCCACACGCAGGTTCGCAGCCACGGCCGCCACCTTGTAGTTGGAGAGCATCTTCTTCGCAAAGCCCTCCCCGCGGCCGCCCTCGTTTACGCCGTTCAGGTCCTTGATGAACGTCGTGAAATACTTGTTGGCATCCATGCCGTATGCCTTTTCGATCGACCGCTGAACCGTCGTCGTGAGCACGTGCCCGTTTTCAAGCTTCTGCTTTTCACGGTAGTTGTACCACTTCATCGCGTCGAGGATCGGCAGCGCCAGTGCGTCATACTTCGCCATGTCCGTCATGTGGTTTGAAAACACATCGAAGATGTCGCGCACAACAAGCGCGTTTTTTGCCTTGTAGACGAGACTCTTCGTCGCGGACATATTCAGCAGGCGGAACATATCGTTCTCTTTCGCGCCTGGGTCTTTCGCGTCTCGGTCGGAGTCCATCGTCTCGATGGGGAAGTAGTTCTCCTCCGTGAACGCGCGGTATCCGAAGCGCTCCATCGATACGCGGTTGCCCCACTCGCTGCCCTGCTGCGTCATGTACTTCTGCAGCTTGTCCGCTACTTCACGCTGCCGCTTTGTAAGCGCGCCGTTGATTGCAGTGATGTCCTCCTGCGTCAGCAGGAACGGATCCGGCTGCTTGACGTTTTCCTTGCGCCCGCTGTTCTGGATGTCCTCCACGCGCATACCGCCGCCGAGCAGATGGCCGATGGCCTGCTCGCGCTTCGAGAGGCAGTAAAACGCCATCATCTGCGCAGTCGTCATCTTCACGCTCTCGCCGCTCTCGAGCTTAAACGTGTGCGTTTCCTTCGACCACGCCTTCACTTCCTCCGGCTTGTATGTCTGCTCCGTGAAGCCCATGACTGCCTTCGTGTTGAACGCCATCTGATCCCAGCCGGCCGACAGTGCCTCGAAGATCGCCTTGCCGCCCTCGCCGAAGCGCTGGAACGCGTAGTATGGTGTCGTGTTTTCCCAATTGAAGAAGTTGGCTACCTTGTCGCCGACTTTCGTTCTGCCTTTCGCCTGCCCCAGCCGCTCAAGCTCCTGCACCGTCGCCTGTGCCGCCTGCCGCGCGGTCTCAAAGTGCGCGTTGGCCTTGAGCTTGTTCGCGTTCTGAATGCTGCGCGTCAGAATCGTGAGCATCCGGTCGAGCTGCTGCAGCTGCTCGCCGTTCATCCGGTTCACAACGTTCTCGCCTGGGTTCTGGCTGATGATGTCGGATGCAGTGTTGATGTGCTTCTGCATCTCCTCGAGGAAGCCATCCGGAATGTCCAGATACAGCCCGAGGTCGCTCGTACCGTCCTCGTTCTGTCCACGCAGGCTGTCCAGCAGCTTCTGCATCCGGTCAGTATACCGGAGCGAACGCTGAATGTCCTTTTTCGTCAGCGCGCCGCCGTCCAGCGCCCGTTTGCTTGTAAAGTCGATGGATTCCAGGAACTCGCCCACCGCCAGCTTCAACGGCTCCGGGATGTGCTCCTTATCGCTGTTTTTCAGCAGCCAATCGCTCAGGCGCTTCGCCTTCTGCTCGATGCGCGGACGGTATTTCGCCACAGCCGCGCTTTCCTCGCGGCGCGCCTTATCGGCCGCGTTCCTGTCTTTCAGCCGCGCAATCTGCTCGTCGCGTTTCTCGCGCTCTCTTGCTATGGCTTCCTGCAGCCGTTTGCGGTTCTGCGCCCGCAGCTCCGCGATGCGCGTGTCATTGGCCTTGCGCAGCTCGTTGATCTGGTTGAGGTAGTGCGTCTTCTGCTGGTCGTGCTTCTTCGCCTGCCGGTCCGCAAACGTTTTCTGCTCCGGCGTATCAAAAAACTGCTCGATGATCTCGTTTGCGACGCTCTGCGCCGCCTGATGCATATACCGGTCGTTCGGGTTGTATTCGTCGATCGTGTAGATGCGGTTGAGCACATCGTCGATCTCCCGCAGCTGGTCGCCCGGATGGGATACGCGCTCCGAGTCAAAGAGCCCCGGCCACATCGTGGCCGCCTCTTCATAGATCTGGTCCACGTTCCCGTGCTCGCCCTTTTTCAGCTTCATCCTGCCATAGTTCCGCCTGCGGAAGTCGCCGAAGTCCGTGAAGTCCCCGAGCATGGCCGGCGAGAGCGTGATCTGCGTGTTGCGGAAATACGCGCGCAGGTCGCTGTACTCCTGATACATCATGTCGTCCCTAACGCTCACGTCGTCGAGAATGTCGTGCGCAAGATCATACGCGCGCTTCCAGATATTCTCCTGGCTCAAGCCGTTCTCGCTCGTCGCGCGGGCGATGCCGTCATACAGCTCCTGCAGTCTTCCTGTGACCTCGTCCGCATCGATGCTGCTGCCTGTTTGCTTGATGATATCCTTCGCCGCTTCCCGCACGGCCTTCGGGTCTGTAGTCGCTTCTTCCGTGGTGTGCGTCTGCCCGCGCCAATACTCCACGCGGTCGCGCAGCATGGCGTTTTCCTTTGCCAGACTGTCGCGCGTCTTCAGCTCGCGCGCCACCAGCTCGCGCAGCGGTTTCGCGTTCTGCATCCGCGTGAGCTGCTCGTCCAGCTTGCTCACTCTCTGCGCTGCGTTGTTGGCACGGTTCGCCGCCTTCGTGCGCTCGCTCTTGTCGGTCGCGGTCAGCGCGATCTGGCGCTGCTTCTCCAGCCGCTTCGATGCGTTCGTGTATTCGCGCAGCTTCTCGCGGTACTCGCGCAGCATCTCCATCTCGCGCACGTTGGCCGCATCGCCGTCCGCAGCATCGGAGAGCACGTCGCGGTCTGTCCGCGTGTCGTCACGCTCGGAAAACTGTACACCGCGCCCCGGTTCAACCTCCCACGACGCCTTCGGGAGATTCTCCTTCGGGTTTGTGGCGATGATGAGCTTGCCCTTGCGCTGCACGTCGTCGAAATACTGGCCGATCTCGGAGACGTAATCCGCAGTCTTCCTGTTGTTCTGCCAGCCGGAGGATGTCTGCCTGCCTTCGCCGCTGCCGTCACCCTCGTACACGGTAAAATACGCCGTGCCGCCGTCACGGATGCACTTCGCCACTTCGAGGATCACGTTCGCGCGCGCGTCCGGCTCGCGGATCACATTGAGCACGTTTGCGCACGTTGCCGTGTCCGCCCGCCGCCGTTCTGCAGGTAGCGTAGCGTCGCTGCGTTCTCATCCACGCCGCGGTTATACGGGTCGAAGACCATATTCTTCGTGCCGCGCTCCGCGAGGTAATCCGTCACGAGGTTGAAACGGCCGCCGCCCACGTCAATGTTGGTCTTGCCAAACTTCGCGTTCTTGTCCTTGAACAGGCCAGCGACCTGCTTGATGGACGTTTTCGCCGATGTGATCTCCTGCGAGACGACATCGTCGCGCTCACGATTGGAATACTGCGCACCATCAGCATCGTTTTCGCGGAAAACGGAAGAAAATGGTGCTCCTTCGATGTTGACTTTTCCTCCTCGGTAGGTTATACTACCGACATAGCCATTCCGAAGAAGCGGCTGGGACGCTATTGTAAGCCCAGTTGAGCGAAGAAGCGGAGTGGCTCTTTTTTTATCCGCAAACAGGACGTCTCCGTTTTCGATAAAAGAGGCCGCGTTCTTCTTCGTGTACGCGCTATTGACCTTCTGCATATCGTCTACAGTAAATCCGTTTTCCCTCGGGCGCAGATCCATCACCGTCATAACATGTTGGCCATTTGCGGCTTTGACTGATCCAAACATAACCAGCCTGCTGTTCATGCCGTGCGCCTTCTTGCCGGTGCTCTTCAGTACTAATACGGGGCTCTCCAGTATCTTGGGGATCTTCTTGATTTCCGCGAGCGTCATTTCCGAGTGGTCGGACAAGATCTTTTTAATCTTGTCACCATTCATGTAGATATCGCTCTCGATTGCGCCGAGGCCCTGCAGTACGGGGCCGGTGCTTCCGAGAACAAACTGTTCATTCTCGCGCATACCGCTCCGCGCCCACTCATCAATCTCGTCAGAGAATTCCTCGCGGATGGAATGCTGCACGTCGCCATGATCAGCGGTGTTTTCTTTTGCAGCCCTCGTCTTCGCCGCGTCCACCAGCGCATCGTCCCAGATTTTCTGCAGCTCCACCATGCGGTCGAGCATGGCTCTCGCCTCGTCGTGCGTCGCGCGGTCGCCCTTGAACGCAGCGCGCAGTTTCTTGACAAAATCCCCGATCCAGTCGCGGATTTTCTCGGCAAGGCTGCGGTTCTCGTTCGCCAGCCGCTGCACGGCCTCGGTGTTGCGCAGCATCATCTCGCACGCGTCGGCCACGACCTCGTCCATCGCGCCGTCCATCGTCAGCTCGCCGGTCGAGTCGTTGTCGAGCTTCCGCCGGGCGAGGCGCTCGATGCTGTCGCCGCTCTCAAGCACATGGTTCGCCACAAATTCCTTCAGCGCCTCATACTGGCCGCTGTTGCGCTGGATGAAGTGCGTCAGCTCGTGCGACATCGTCTTCAGGATAGCCGTCTCGCCAATGCCCACGTTGTTCTTCCCTGCGTTCACGTCCAGATAGATCGTGCCGTCGCGGTATGCGCCGTTCATACCGAGGTATTTGCCGTCTTCCCCGGTCTGCGATTCAAAGAACACGACGTTCACGCCGGTCGCCTCAGCCACCTTTCGTGCCACGTCGATCGACGCCGTCTGCTTGCGCGTCAGGCCGGCCGTGTTCACGGCGGCGAGCGTCACGTTTCCGAGCTTTCCACCTTCCAGCGTCACGCTGCCGGCATGAATTTCGCCGCTCTTGGCCGCCGCGTTCTTTGCCTCAGATTCCCTGCGTGCTGCGGCAAGGCCGGTCTCGTAGGCAAATTTCCGCTGCTCCGGTGTCAGATACGATGCTGCGCCGCTGTTCTCGAGCACAGCGTAGTTTTTCACACGCGCGCGTCCGTAAGAGTATGCCACCTCATAGGCGCTGGCGTAGCGCTCCACGTCCTGCCCGTTTTTGTAGTTTGCGTACATCTGCGGCGCGGTATCGCCGTATTTTTCCGCGCTCTCGGCGAGCAGGCGCGTGCCCTCCGGCAGCTTGGCGTCCTTCACGGAAACACGCTGCACATCGCCGTTTTTGCCCTTCACCGACAGCTCCACGCTGCCGCTCTCCTGATCATATCGGAGCGCCTGCACCTGTGCTGTCTCACCGTTTACCTGCACCTCGGCGTTCTTCTCCGCCTGATGTGTCTGCGTCTGCCCTGCGTCAGTCTTGCGCGCCCCGCCATAGATCGCGTTGCGCTCCAGCTCGACCGCGTCACGCATATGGCTGCGCGCCCATGCGTTCGTTGTCCGGTCTGCATCCCGCGTGAACAGGGACGCATACTCGCTCGCCGCGCGCTGTGCCTGCTTGCTGGCGTCAAATTTCCGCTGTTCCTTGCCCGTCAGTTCCTGCCCCTTGATCTGCTTGACCACGAGGCCGGTCAGCTCCTGCATGTCGTTTTCTGGCGTGCCGAGCGCACCCAGGCGGTCAGAGACCGCCTGCGTGAGATTTGCTTCCTGTGTCGCCTCGTAGAGTTTGCCGGTGTTGCGGTTCGTCTGCTTCTTTCCGGCCAGCTTCCGGAGGTTTTCGTCGCCGCTTTCCTCTGCAGCGTGGCGGAGGATGTCCGCGTAGTCGTTGGCCGTGATCTGCCGGCCGGTCTCGCGGTAATTCGCGCTGCGCATCCCGGCGTTGAGCGCCATGTCGCCGCCGGTCATCACGCCGCCGGAGATCGCGCCGCCGGCAAAGTCCTGCGCCGTCTGGCCGAGCCAGTCAAGCCACGCCCTGCGCGTTGCCTCGTCCTCGCTCATGCCGTCTGCCTGATAGGCGGCAATCGCCTGGTTGATCTCGCTCTTGTCGGCCATCACGATCGCGTCGGAGATGACGTTTGCGATGTCCGTGCAGACTTCCTCGCTGCCTTCCACGAAGCTCTGCTTGAGCATATCCTTAACCAGCGTCTTCGCGGTCTTCTTCCCGGCGGCCGCCGACGTGTGGAACATTCGCAGCTTGTCCAGGCTGATGTGCTCGAACAGTGCCTCTGCAGCACCATACAGCACGCCGAGTGACACTGCCTCCTTGTCCGATGCCCCTCGGTCGTATGCATCCGTGATTGCTTGGGACGCAGCAGCTCCGCTGAGGATCGCCTCCGATGCGCCGCGCAATCCGGTCGCTCCTTCCAGCACCATCGTGGAGATCGTGTCCGCCATGCTCATGCCGTTGTTGTACAGGAACGACCCGATGCCGCTCATGTCCTCGGAAACGCTCCCGCGGATGGTGTTCGTCACCGTGCTCGGCACCATGGATTTCGTATAGCGGTCGACGGCCATTTTTTCGCCCGTGAACGGGTCTGTCCCGTTCAGCGCATTCTGCGCCGCGATGTCGAGCGCGCCCGCTCCGGCCATCATATTCGTGCCGACAGACATAGCGGAAGAAAGCCACGGATGCTCCTTGGCCTCCTGTGCGACCTGCTGTGCCATTTCCGCAGCCTCGTTTGCGTGCTGCTGCGTGAGCGCGTAGTTACGGATGCCGTTGATCTGCTGGTCACTGTAGCCGAGATCGATGA
>OGPD01002087.1_pt1 | contig 13346 bp, 12 predicted proteins | sample 1552861 | NCBI WGS metagenome assembly OGPD01 (sample SAMEA2580280, study PRJEB22360) | human gut metagenome | biome: human gut; feature: human-associated habitat; material: faeces | place: Denmark | collected 2008/2010
GGTGCGAATGTTGTCGTGGACCGGATGGACGCCAGCTTCCTCGCCAACGTCAACGAGCGGGCCGTCCAGCTGCGCACCGGTCTGGAAAAGCTGCCCCGCGTCAAGAGCCTCTCGGGCATCGGCCTGATGGTCGGCATCGAGTTCCTCGAGGGCATCAAGGCCGCTGACGTGCTGGCCGCCTGCCGCGAAAAGGGCCTGCTGGTGCTCACGGCCAAGAGCCGCCTGCGCCTGCTGCCCCCGCTGACCCTGACCGCCCACGATGTGGAAAAGGCTCTGGGCATCCTGAACGAGGTGCTGACCGAGATGGAGCAGAAGGCTCCAAAGGAGCAGGCATGAAACATCTGCTGAAAATGAGCGACCTCTCCCCCGCTGAGCTCCACCACATCCTTGATGTGGCGGAGGAGCTCAAGGCAGAGCAGAAGGCCGGGACGACCCCGGCGCTGCTCAAGGGCAGGAGCGTGGCGCTGATGTTCTCCAAAAATTCCACCCGCACCCGCACCAGCTTTGAGGTGGGTGTCTACCAGCTGGGCGGTCTGGGCAATTACATGAACGCCGCCACCGAGCTGCAGTCCGGCCGCGGCGAGCCGCTCAAGGATACCGCCCGGGTGCTGGGGAGAGGTGCTACTACGCCGCGTTGTCCTGGCCCCCCTACCGCCAGTGCGATCTGGAAGAGTTTGCCGAGCTGGCCGGTGTACCCGTGATCAACGGCCTGACCGACTATGCCCATCCCTGCCAGGTGCTGGCCGACCTGATGACAATCCGGGAACGCCGGGGCACGCTGGAGGGCCAGAAGCTCTGCTTCATCGGGGATGGCTGCAGCATGGCAAACAGCCTCATCGTGGGCGGCCTGCTGGCAGGGATGCGTGTGACCTGCGTCTGCCCCGAGGGCTACCGCCCTGCCGCCGACGTGCTGATGTTCGCCCACAAGCATGGCGAAAAGTTTCACCTGCTCACCGACCCCGCCGAGGGTGTGAAGGATGCCGATGTGGTGGTGACCGCCGCATGGAACACGGCCCCCGGTACTCCCGAAAGTGAGCGCCGCCTGCGGGATTTCGCAGGCTTTCAGGTGACCAGCAGGCTGATGGAGGGCGCAAAGCCCGATGCCATGCTCCTCCACTGCCTGCCTGCGCACCGGGGCGAGGAGATCTCCACCGCTGTCTTTGAAGAGCACGCCGACGAGATCTTTGACGAGGCCGAGAACCGTCTCCATGTGCAGAAAGCCGTGCTGGCCATCCTGCTGGCCGGTCTGTAAAAAATGAGAAAGAGCCCCGGGGCTGCATGGAAACTGCAGCTCCGGGGCTCTTATTGTTTCTCTCAGGGTCTGTGGCTCAGGCCGGGGCCCTCATCAGACACCAGAGTAGGCGGAGAAGCCGCCGTCAATGGGCAGGCAGATGCCGGTGATGAAGCCGGCAGCCTCGTTGTTCAGCAGGAACAGCAGGGCACCCACCAGATCCTTTTCGCTGTCGCCGAAGCGGCCCATGGGGGTGGCAGCCAGGATCTTTTCGGTGCGGGCGGTGGGGGTGCCGTCCTCGTTGTAGAGGAGCCGTGCGTTCTGCTCGCTGGCAAAGAAGCCCGGGGCAATGGCGTTGACCCGGATGCCCACCTTGCTGAAGTGCACTGCCAGCCACTGGGTGAAGTTGGTGACGGCAGCCTTGGAGCCGGAGTAGGCCGGGATCTTGGTCAGGGGCAGGTAGGCGTTCATGCTGGAGATGTTCATGATGTTGCAGCCGGGGCGGCCCACCATCTGCCGGGCAAAGGCCTGCGTGGGCAGCAGGGTGCCGATGAAGTTCAGGTTGAACACCATCTCCACGCCGCTCTCGTCCAGATCGAAGAAGGTCACGGTGTCATCGTCCAGATCCGCCATCTCGAAGAATTCCTTGTCGGTGTTGGCCCGGGGGTTGTTGCCGCCGGCACCGTTCACCAGAATGTCGCAGGGACCCAGATCCGCCATCACCTCCTCTGCCACCTGCAGGCAGTTGGCCTTGTTCATAACGTTGCAGGTGTAGCCCTTGGCCACGCCGCCTTCTGCCTCGATCGCATTGGCCAGCTCCTTCAGCTTCTCCATGTTGCGGCCCAGCAGAGCCACTTTGGCTCCTGCCCGGGCCAGAGCCTTGGCGAAAATGGAACAAAGGGTGCCGCTGGCACCGGTGACCACGGCAACCTTGCCGGACAGGTCGGTGTTCAGAACATTCTTTTCCACGAGGATACTCCTTTTTTGATCAGATGGTTGTGGTGATACGGATGATTATTTTCAGGCGGATAAGGCATCAGACCCTGCCAGCGCCCTTGTCCAGGATCTTATTGAACTGGAGGAAGAAGGTGGTGGCGGTCACGGCAGCGGCGATGATGTCACTGACGGGCTCGGCAAGGAACACGCCGAACACGGGGTTCGCGACCACATGGGGCAGGATGAAGATGAGAGGGATGAGCAGGATGAGCTTGCGCAGGCAGGCCAGCAGCAGGCTGACCTTGGCCTGACCCAGCGCCATAAAGCTCTGCTGGCAGGCGATCTGGACACCGGTGGAGAAGATGCCCGCCATGTAGATGCGCATGGCCCAGGTGGTGTAATCGATCAGGGAGGCATCCGAGGTGAAGATGCCGGCCACTGCACCGGGAACCAGCATCATCAGCAGCCAGAAGATGGTGGTGTAGCTCAGGCAGAGGGTCAGCTGGAAGCGGAATGCCTGCTTGACGCGGTCTTTCTTGCCTGCGCCGAAGTTGAAGCTCATCACCGGCTGGCCGCCCTGGCAGATGCCCGAGATGGGCATGGTGCACAGCTGGGAGGCGCTGGTGATCACGGTCATGGCACCCACGGCCACGTCACCGCCGTAGCGGGCCAGGCTGGAGCTGAAACTGATGGACAGCAGGCTCTCGGTGGAGAGCATGACGAAGGTGGAAATGCCCAGTGCCAGCACGGGTATGATGATCTTCCCTTCCAGCTTCATGTCCTCTTTGCGGATCTTGAGGATGGTCTTGGGGCCGGTGAGGAAGCGGATGACCCAGATGGCACCCACTGCCTGGCTCAGCACGGTGGCAATGGCAGCGCCCTTTACGCCCATGCCCAGCCCAAAGATGAGGATGGGGTCCAGCACGATGTTGATGACCGCGCCGATGACGGTGGTCAGCATACTGATCTTGGCAAAGCCCTGCGCAGTGATGAAGGTGTTCATGCCAAGCACGATCAGCACGCAGATGGTGCCCAGAATGTAGATGCGGCTGTAAGCCAGAGCGTAGGGCAGGGTGGTGTCACTGGCACCAAACAGCCGCAGCAGGGTGGGTGCGGCGGCGTAGAAGACGATGGTCAGGACGACCGAGAAGAGCAGCAGCATGGTAAAGCTGTTGCTGACGATCTTTTCTGCCTGCTTCTTGTCGCCCTGGCCCATGGCGATAGCGGTGCGGGGCGCACCGCCGGAGCCGATGAGCATGGCAAAGGCGTTCAGGAGCATCAGGATGGGGGTAAACAGGCCCACGCCGGTCAGAGCCGCCGCGCCGATCCCCGGGATGTGGCCGATGTAGATGCGGTCCACGATGTTGTACAGCAGGTTGACCACCTGCGCCACAACGGCGGGGATCATCAGCTGGAGCAGGAGCTTTTTCACGTCACCCGTGCCCATATCCTGCTGTTTTTTCTGCGTTTGTGCCATGGAAAGTGTCTCCTTTGGTTTGAGCGAGACGGAGAGGGCTGCCCTCAGAACGTCAGGCCGAAGTTCATCTCGTAGTAGTTGCCTGCGGCATCACGGTAGGCGTAAGCCTTGCCGTTCTCGTCCTTCATGCTGTCGGGCATGTAGGCATCCTTTGCAAAGCCGGGCACGTCGTTGGGGCTGATGCAGACACCGTCCGCATTCACAGCCAGCACCTCGTCGCCCTTGGGCAGGGTCAGGGGCAGTTTGCCAACGGGAGCAAAGCGGCCGAACATCACATCCAGCGTTGCGGAGGGGTAGGTGTCAAAGCCGACGGTCAGAGCGTCGGAGACCTTCTCCACATTGCCGACCTCCCAGGCCAGCGGGCAGTTGATGTTGGAAACGACCTTGCCGCCGTGGGCGTGGACCGCAGCAGCGATACCGGCCAGACGGTTTGCGCCCACCAGAGTGGTCTCCTTGTGGGTCTCGGTGGTGGGCTTGCCGCTCTCATCCACGTTGCAGACAGTCTTGTCCTCGCAGATGTCCAGCTCCAGGTAGCCCGGGGTGGCGTTGAAGTATGCACCGGACTGGGGGCTGACCATCAGCAGGGCCACCTGGGCCTCATCGGGGGTGTCCACCAGAGTGACATTGCCCAGCATCTCGCGCAGGGCCTTGGTGGCGGCCTCACCGGCCTCGGCGCTCTTGCCAAAGGCCTCAGCGTAGACCTTGGTGCCGTCCTTCAGGGGCAGGGTGCCGTCGTTCTTCAGCAGGACAACGGACTCGCGGTGCACGCGGGAAGCTTCCTCCCAGTCGGCCTTGGTGGCAACGACCTCGGCGGCCTTCCTGGGGTCGGCGTAGGTGTCCTCGAACATGCCCTGACGGAACAGCTCGGTCAGGGTGCGGCTGACAGCGCGGTTCAGGCTGGCATCGGTCAGCACCAGATCTTCCTTCTTGAAGCCGGCGGGCACTGCGTGGGTGTTGTAGTAGTCGTTGGTGCCGCGGGCGTAGCTCTCCTCGCCCAGCTCGTTGTCCAGCAGGCCGGAGATCAGGTCCACGCCGCTCTGGGTGACAGCATAGCCGATGCGCTCGGGCTCGTCCAGCATGTCAACGCCCCAGCACATGTTGTGGACGATGCCGGTGTCGGAGTTGATGTAGCCCTTGAAGCCCATCTGGCCGCGCAGCAGGCCGTCGATGAACACCTTGTTGTAGGCAAAGCCGTAGGGCTGGAGTTCGATGGGGTTGCCGTTGAAGTCCTCCTGCGGAGCGCTCTTCTCGGCGCTGGGCTTGGAGTAGTAGGGCATGATGGACTCGGCATTGTGGCGGATGGCTGCGCGGAATGCCGGGATGTGGTACTTCTGCAGGGAGCCGGGGGTAGCGTAGATGTTCCACTGGCCTGCTGCATAGTGGGGGTCAAAGCCGTTCTCACGGGCACCGCCGCCGGGGAAGTGCTTCACGGTCATGGAAACACCCTCGGGGGTAACGCCGTTGCTGCCGCCCTGGATGCCGGGGATCAGGTGGTCGAAGATCTCCTCGATCAGTGCGGGATCCTCGCCAAAGGTGCCGAAGGTGCGCTGCCAACGGGGGTCGGTGACGCAGTCGGCCATGTACATGTAGCCCTTCTTCAGGCCGCAGGCATTCCACTCGCGGCGGATGGTGTCGGCGAACTTGTCGATGATGTCGATGCGTGCGGTGCCCTTGACGGCAGCAGCAATGCCCAGGGTGCCGGGATAGGTGGCAAACACGCCGGTGGCATCGTTCATGCCGAACACGACCTCGCCGTTCTCGTTGCGGCTGTTGGACATGACCTGCATGGGAACAAAGTGATCACAGGTCTCGGTCAGGTATTGCAGCTGGTTCAGGTAATCTGCCAGATCCTCGGGCGTGGGGCTCTCGCGCAGGATGACGTGGCGGTTGAAGCTCTTCTTGACCATGTCAGAGGTGCTGGGCAGGGACTGGGAGCCGAAGATGCTGTCGGAGACGTTCACGGGTGCCTCGTCCAGCAGGCCGCTTTCGTCCGCCACGGGCTTGTGGCCGTTGGCTGCCAGACGGGGGGAAGGATACTTGGGGCCCATGCGCCAGTCGGAGGTGAAGATCTGGCCGATCTTCTCGCTGGTGGTCAGAACCTTGACATAGGCCTCGGCGCGCTCAGCCGGGGTCAAGCGCCAGTCGTTGACTGCGCTGACGGTGCCGGTGCCGTCGATGTCCTTGAAATACAGGCCGTCCTGCTCGATGACCTTGCGCTCCACGGTGCTGATGGTGGGGCCGTTGGGGTTCTGGTAGCGCTTTACACGCTCGGATGCTTTCACTGCCATAGTGTTTTCTCCTTTTCTTTTGAACGCAGCGGCCCATGCCACAGAGCCGCAGATGCTATACCTATTATAATAGGCCGCCGCGCGGAACAACTAGAAAATTTTTTGGATATTTCCGCACTTTCCTTGTATTCTTTTTTGCGCGCGGTTGGAATACAAGTCTGTTTTGTGGAATGTGCTGTACTAGTATCTTACAATCATGTGCAAAATGACGAACGCTGTTTTTTAAAACTGTTGATTTCGCCCAAGGAGAGTAAAATTGTCCTGTTTTCCCACAAAATTTTACTAACAGAAATTTGAGGGATAGTTCATAATGTATACATAAAAATCCCCCGGTTCGCGATGTGGCAGCCGCAGCCCACGGGGGGCCGAATGAAAGGCCGGAGTGAGTGGCAGCACCCCGGCCGCAGAATTGAAAGGAGAGCTTCTCTATGGCAAAGGTCAAACAGCCGCTTGAAGAAAACGGCATCCACAGAGCGAAAATGTGGGAGATCATGATGTACGCTCTGAACAACACCTCCACCAACACCTACATGATGGTGGTCGGTTACATCAGCTACTTCCTGATCGGTATCGTCGGTCTGGCATCCGTGCTGGCCGGTTCCATTGTTACCATCATGCGCATCTGGGACGGTGTCACCGACCCGTTCGTTGGTATGATGGTCGATAAGACCAACGGCAAGTTCGGCAAAAACCGTCCGTTCATTGTGATCGGTCAGGTCATCATGTTCGCCACCACCTTCGTGATGTTCAACTTCATCCCCAAGATGGGCACTGGTGTCCGCTTTGTTGCGTTCATCATCATCTACATGATCTACATCCTGGGCTACACCTGCCAGTGCGTTGTCACCAAGTCTGCTCAGACCTGCCTGACCAACGATCCCAAGCAGCGCCCCATCTTCGCAATGTGCGATACCGTGTACAACATCATCCTGATGAACATCGTCATCCCTGTCATCGTTACCGACAGCCTGGTTCCCAAGTTCACCCTGACTGCTGAGAACAACGCTGCAGAGATCGCTTCTCTGGTGGCACAGAACCCCGCTCTGGCAGGCATCGTGGAGAAGTCTGGCGGCAACCTGTCCGCTTTCTACAACCCCGGCCTGTTCACCACCATGCAGCTGATGTTCGGCGGCCTGTCTGCAGTGTTTGCAGTCTGCGCCATCATTGCTCTGTGGCGTAAGGACCGTCCCAAGTACTTCGGCCTGGGCACCACCCAGAAGGTCGGCGTTAAGGATTACGTTGACACCCTGGCTCACAACCGTGCCATCCAGATGCTGGTGGTCTCCGCATCTACCGATAAGCTGTTCATGTCTACCATGAGCAACTCCACCGTTATGATCTGCCTGTTCGGCATCATCTTCGGCAACTATGCCGCATTCTCCAGCTACTCTCAGATCACCTCTATCCCCATCGCTCTGATCTCCATCCTGCTGATGAACAAGATCGCTCGTCAGATGGGCCAGAAGGCATCCATGATGACCGGCACCTATGGCGGTATCATCGGTTCTATCATCATCACCCTGTTCCTGGTCTTTGTGAACCCCAGGGGCGATGCTTCCAAGTTTGCGATCCCCGCATTCCGTATCATCCGTCCCGACACCTGGGGCACCCTGTTCACCGGCTGGAGTGCAGTGGGCCTGATCTTCATCCTGCTGGTCATCGCATGGCGCGGTGTGCAGGCTCTGTCCTCCTCTATCGTTATCACCATGACCGCTGACTGCGCCGACTACGAGGTTTATCGTACCGGCAAGTACGTCCCCGGCCTGATGGGCACCCTGTTCAGCTTTGTGGATAAGCTGGTCTCCTCTCTGGCAACCACTCTGGTGGCCCTGTTCTACTCCATGGTCGGCTTCAAGGACGCTCTGCCCGATACCCTGACTCCGTACTCTGACGGCATCTTCTGGGCAACCATCGGCTGCTTTGTCCTGCTGCCCATCGTTGGCTGGCTGTGCAACGTTGTTGCCATGCACTTCTATCCCCTGACCAAGGAGAAGATGGAAGAGATCCAGGCTGAGATCGGCCGCATCAAGGCTGAGGCTGCTGCAAAGCAGGCTTAATGCCAACCATCTCCCTGCGGAAATTTTGAATGAGGGACAGCGCTGCTGTCCTGCATCGTAACCGGAAATGTCCTGCGGCGGGCCATCCTCTGCCGCAGGACTTTCTGATACCTGAGACCCGGAAGGAATACCACTATGGCAGAAGAAAACAAGCTGAACCAGACCCCTGAGATCACCCCGGCCCCCTCCGCTGAGACCCCGGAAAAGGCTCCCACCACCGGCGAGCTGCTGGGCGATGTGGAGCACTACGACGAGGATAAGGATGATTGGAGCACCGGCTATTACGGCACCGGCAGCCGCCAGCAGGTAACGGACGATGTGTTCACCCGGGATGATTTTATCAAGGCAGAGCTGGCGCTGCAGGATGCCAAGCTGGAAGCTGGCATCGATCCCGAAAAGGAGAAGAGCCCGGGCCTCATTGGGAAGTATCACGATTGGAAAAAGAACCGCGTAAGGCACAAGGTGAACAAGAAGAAGTACCTTCTTCTCTGCCTGTTTCTGGGTTGGTGCGGCGGCCACCGCTACTATGAAAAGCGGTATGCGCTGGCGGCCTTCTACACCCTGTTCTTCTGGAGCGTGGTGCCCTTCTTCCTCTGCGTGACTGACCTTCTCATTGCACTGCCCATGCAGGCCGATGAGAACGGCGACATCCTGATCTGACATCTTCCTCTATTCATTCATTTACCTCCTAGCGCCAGAAAGGGCCTGCGGCATTTGCCGTGGGCCCTTTCTGGCGTTTGCAGGCCCGTTCTCCGGCGCAGAACATAGTGGCAGCTAACTGGCGTTGTGCTATACTAGTATATCAATTGATTGTGCAATAAGCACAATAGAATTTTTCACATTAGTGAAACTTTTCCCATAATCGTAAAATTGACCTGTTTCACCTTAAAATATTACTAACAGATATATCAAAAAGCGTTCATAATATAGACATAAAGTTCCGGACGGGCTGGTACGCAGTGGCAGCTGTAAGCCCCATGGAGAAAACGGAGAATGTTCCTGTGTGAACAAAGGAGAGAATGAAATGGCAAAAACCAGAAGTCTGCCGGATAAGTTCTATGATAAGGACTATGAGCACAACGGCATCCACCGCGTTCCCCTGTGGCGTATCGCAGGCTACGCTTTGAACAACACCGCAACCAACGTTTATCTGATGATGATGAACTACGCCACCTACTACCTGATGGGCTGGGTCGGCGTTGGCATGATGGTCGCTTCTTCCCTGACCATGATGATGCGTATCTGGGACGGTGTCACTGACCCGTTCGTCGGCTTCATGGTCGATAAGACCAACGGCAAGTTCGGCAAGAACCGCCCGTTCATCGTGATCGGTCAGATCATCCTGTGCGTGACCAGCTACATCGCTTTCCATGTCACCCACAAGCTGCCTCAGGGCGTGCGCTTCCCCTTCTATGTGGTCGTTCTGATGGTCTACTACCTGGGCTACACCTGCCAGTGTGTCGTTACCAAGTCCGCTCAGTCTTGTGTGACCAACGATCCCAAACAGCGCCCCATGTTCGCTTCTTTCGACGGTGTGTATAACACCTTGGTGTTTGCTATCCTGGGCATCATCATTCCCCGTATCGCCAACAGCTACAACGATGTGGGCGGTTACGCATCTCTGGAGTTCTTTGACACCCTGTGGAAGATGACCGCTGTCATGTCTGCGATCTTCACCATCATCGCTGTGATCTCCATCGCTCCCAAGGATCGTTCCGAGTTCTTCGGCACCGGCAAACCTGTCAAGGTCGGCCTGAAGGATTACTGGGATACCCTGAAGAACAACCGCGCCATCCAGATGCTGGTCCTGTCCGCATCTACCGATAAGCTGGGTTCTTCTGCAAAGTCCAGCGCCGTCATGGTCGCCATGTTCGCCTGCATCGCCGGTTCCAACCTGCTGCAGAGTAATGTTACCGGTCTGGTGACCATCCCCAGCACCATCGTGTGCTTCCTGTTCATCAGCTTCTTTGCTACCCGTCTGGGTCAGCGCAAGGCTATGTTGATCGGTTCTGTGGGCGGTCTGATCACCAATGGTATCCTGGCAGCTCTGTGGCTGTTCGGTGATCCTACCACCATGACCTCCAACCCCGAGACTGGTGCTCTGAACTGGGGCTACTTCCTGATCATCTATCTGGTCTTTACCATCATCACTGCTGGTTTCCAGGGTATCTCCGGTAACATCGTCATCCCCATGACCGCTGACTGCGCTGACTACGAAGTCTACCGTACCGGCAAGTACGTCCCCGGCCTGATGGGCACCCTGTTCAGCTTCGTGGATAAGCTGGTCTCCTCTTTCGCTCCCATGGTCGCCGGTATCATGTTCAGCATGTGCGGCTTCACCGATCACAACCCCGTTATGGGTGACCCTGTTACCCCGGGCCTGCGTATGGGCGTTGTCTTCTGCGCTTACGGCATGATCATGATCGGCCTGGTCTGCAACCTGATCGCCATGAAGTTCTATCCCCTGACCAAGGAGAAGATGGAAGAGATCCAGGATGAGGTCGCTCAGATCAAGATGAAGACCATGGCTGAGAACGCCTAATTGGTACTTGCAATTTTCTGCGGAAACCTGTAAAATCAAATAGGAAAACCGCTCGCCCTTGCGGCGGGCGGTTTTCTGCTTTTGGAACAAAATTCAAACAAGAGGTACATCGTACATGGAAGAAAAGACACAGTGGGTAAAGGACCCGGACCATGGGTTCATCTGGAACACCATCGACCACCTGTTATACTGGAGAGAACACCGTGAAAAGCACTGTGTCAGCCGCAAGAAATATATGCGCCTGTGCATTCTGGGTGCGTTTGGTGCGCACCAGTTCTATGCCAAGCGCCCGGTGCTGGGCCTGCTGTATCTGGCAACCTTCTGGAGTGGTTTCTCTGCCGCTATGACCATCGTGGACTTCATCATTGCCGTGCCCATGAAACCGGACGAGAACGGCAACATCTGGCTGTAAAAAGCCCTCTGGCGGCCTGCTGGGCCGGAAAGGAAAACACCCTATGGATAATGTTATACAGTTTCTGTTCAACACCAACCACGAGCAGCCCAGCATCCTGGTCTGGGTCCTGCTGATCGTGATCGCGGTCGTGATTCCCAATTACGTCAGATATCGGATGGAGCAGAAGCGCTCCAATGATTCTGTTCTCACCCAGAACCCTGCCCGTTCTGCCCCGCGCAAGAAGAAGCGCAGCAAAAAGCGCTGAGCCGCAGGCTGGGGCAGCATGGTAAAGATGCTTTGATATTTCATGATTTCCCATAACCGAAAGGGCCCTGCAAATGCCGCAGGGCCCTTTTGGTTTGCAAGAGAGTGTGGGAGATGAGAAAATAGATTGACGACTGATAGCAAATGTGCTATCATAAGGCTGAGGGATAAGCCGCACATAGAAGAGGAACATGAATGTATACAGTCGAATTTTACGAGAACGACAGAGGCGTTTCCGAACTGTGGGACTTTTTGGAAGAGCTGCGGATAAAAAGCGCATCCAATAAGGATGCGCGAATACAGTATAAACAGATCGTGTTGTATATCCAGCTGCTGCAGGACAACGGAACACGGCTTTCCGAGAATGTGACGAAGCATCTGATGGATGGCATCTGGGAGCTGCGTCCGGGAAATAACCGGGTATTCTACTTCTGTTGGCGGGGTGACCGGTTTGTGCTGCTGCACCAGTTTCGGAAGAGATCGCAAAAAACACCGCGGCGTGAAATTGAACGAGCAAAAGCGGAACGTGATGATTGGCTTGCAAGAAAGGGTGAATGAATATGAGGACCTGGAACGATTATAAGGAGCATGTGGCAGCTGTTGACCCGGACATTGCAAAGGATATCCGGGAAGCGGAAGCAATGTCTGCAATCGTGAAAGCAATGGTAGAGCAGCGCAATGCGATGGGATTGAGCCAGCGGGAACTGGCAGCGAGGTGCGGTATTCCGCAATCCTCGGTGGCACGGATCGAATCCTTTAAAACGATGCCCAATCTGGATACCCTGCTGAAGATCTTCCAGCAGCTGGGTTTGAAATTGACCATCTCAGCGGCCTGATTCATCTTGCCATTTGCCGCATACAAAAACCGCCCCGGCGGCTGCTTTGTGCAGTGCCGGGGCGGTTCGTTTGTTTTTTGGTGTTCAGATGCAGGAAGTACTTCCTTCTTGATCTTGATTAGCTGTGCGTTCAGGCTCTCGATAAAGCCATCGGGCATGTTGATCATCTTAGCCATAGTCTCAGGGGTCATGCGCTTCATCATATCCCACATGCCAACGCCGGGCTTGATGTCAAAGTTGGTGGCCAGCTTGACAGCCCTGGTGGCGAGAGCCAGAGCCTCTTCGTTCTTGGAGAGCTCCTCCATGCTGTCCTTGATGCTGTAATAGCCCTCGGGGAACTCCATCGGAGCCTTCAGATCCAGGCTGCCGACCTGCTTGAACCAGTTGGCAACGCCCTCCTGACGCTCGTTGAACTCAGGCAGAGTGTAGCAATCAGGCTCCTTCTCGACCTTTTCCAGCGTGATGGAATCCTTCACGTCACCGGCAACGGCCAGGATGGTGTTGAAGCCCTCTTCCAGAGCAACGTTGAACTTGAACACGCGGTGCGCGGTCTGCTGGCCGACTTCCTTGCCGTTGACGTACAGCACAACGGTGTCCTGGTTGGAGTAGACCTTGATCTCGGTGGTCTCGCCTGCGCGCTGTGCATGGCGGCGGCCAGCGATGTGGACCATGGGCTGCTTGGACCAGTATGCCTGGTAGACAAAGTAGCTGTCCTTCTTGGTCTTGCGGTCAATGGTCATCAGGCCCTTGTTGTTGCGGCCTGCAACGCCGCCCTCGTTGCGGGCAGCACAGCCAAAGTCGAACATGTTCCAGCAGTGGGTAGCCCACACCCAGGGACGATCCTCGAACACCTGAGCCAGATGCTCGTGGTACAGTGCCTGATACTCCTCGGTGTAGTCCTTGCACTGGGGATCGTTGCTGTGCCAGTTGATGATGCCCTCGGTGCCGTACTCGGAGATGCCGATGCAGATGTCGGGGTGCTCGGCGTGGAACTTGTCCAGCCAGGGGCCGTTCTGCTCCATCTTGCCGCCGTACCAGCCGAAGTAGTGGTTGTAGCTCTCTACATCGGTAATGTGATGCATGGGGCCGTCAACAGGGGTGTTGGAGACGTGGGCAATGGTGGTGAGACGGGTGGGATCCAGCTCACGCACCAGCTTCTGCAGGTCGTGGTGGTTGTCCACCAGCTCCTGGCAGATGCCGCCGATCAGGATCTCGTTGGACAGGCCCCAGAACATGATGGAGGGGTGGTTGTAGTTCTGGATGATCAGCTCGGTCATCTCGCGGCGGCAGGGTGCGTGGGGCTCCTCGCCGCATCAATGGC
>OGPD01002088.1_pt1 | contig 13332 bp, 10 predicted proteins | sample 1552861 | NCBI WGS metagenome assembly OGPD01 (sample SAMEA2580280, study PRJEB22360) | human gut metagenome | biome: human gut; feature: human-associated habitat; material: faeces | place: Denmark | collected 2008/2010
GCATTATAAATGTAGAAGTATGGATTTTCGGTGGTGGATGCAATGAGCGTCACCGAGCCGTCCTCAATGCATTCCAGCAGGCTCTGCTGCTGTTTTTTGTTCAGATACTGGATCTCGTCCAGATACAGCAGGATGCCTCCCGCACCTGCCAGCGTGCCGATATCCTTGAGCACCGCCTTGATGTCCCCGGTGCCGCAGGAAGTGCCATTGAGCTTATGCAGCGTCATACCGCTGTTTTCTGCAATGATGCGTGCCACCGTCGTTTTTCCGGTACCGGACGGGCCGTAGAAGATCATGTTCGGGATGCGTCCGCTCTCGATGGTACGGCGGAACACCCTGCCCGGTGCCAGCAGATGCTGCTGCCCGCACACATCCGCCAGCGTTTTGGGACGCAGGCGCTGCGCAAGAGGTTCGTTCATGGTGGTTTCTCCTTCCCTGCCCGCAAGGCACTTTTTATATAGTATAACGCATTTAGAAAAGGAGGACAAGGGCTTTTCTGAAAATCATTCTCAGATAATTTTACAATTTCTCGTGCCCTATAAAACGGAATCCCTTCGTTTTTCCAATCAGATTGAAGAACTCGTTTACTTGAACATACATTTAATAAGTCTCTTAATCTACACCAACTCCACCCCTCCGGCACTTCAAATGGTATCTCGTCCTCAATACATTTTACAGTTCCGTCCTGGAACTTCTCATAATGCAAATTATCCTCACCTTTAAAGATAATTGTATCATTCTTAATATCCTTTTTCTTGAGCTTACCTTCCTTGAACATCTGCTGCTTCTGCTCTCTGATGCGTTCCAACAATACCTCTGCTGGTTCATCATTTGGATCCTGCGGAACAAGTTTGCCACGGATAGCAAGATCAAGTATTTTTTGTCTTAATGCTTTTGTATCCATTACTCCTCCACTTCTCCAATCAGTTGTTCCAATTCTGAAACTGCCTTGGCAATATTCTGAGATTTTTCTTTAATCTGATCTAATAATTCCGCAAGTGTATAATTATCTGTATCAGATTCTGTCTTCATCCATGTAATATCAAGACTTGTTTTATCTCTTGCAAGAATATCCTGAATTGAGAATTTACGCCATCTTCCATTTGGATTTTCTTCACTATATGTTTCTTTTCGTTTGCTTAAGTCTCCATCTGCATAGCATGCTATAAAGTCATCAAAGTGCTCTGGCTTTAAAGGATTAGTTTTTCCAAATGATGGCATATCATTTCTAAGATCATAAATCCAGACTTCTTTTGTATTTCCCTTGTCTGTTTTTCCACGAGTAAAGAAAAGTACATTTGTCTTAACACCCTGTGCATAGAATATTCCGGTAGGAAGACGCAGAATTGTATGTAGATTACATTTATCTAATAAATCCCGTCTAATTTTCTCGCCATCACCATCCGCAAATAACACATTATCCGGCAATACAACAGCAGCTCTTGCTTTTCCGTTGTTTTTAAGACTTCGATAAATATGCTGTAAAAAGTTTAACTGTTTGTTACTTGTAGGATAAGTAAAATCATCACGTGTAGCACGTTCTCCGCCTTTCTTAGTTCCAAATGGTGGATTTGTCAGAACCAAATCGTAATCATGCATTGATTTTCCTATATTTGAAAGCGTATCGCCTAATGTAATAGGAGCTTCGATATCATGGAGCATAGCATTCATCAATGCCAACCGGTGTGTATCATGTACAAGCTCACAGCCTGTAAATGCTTCCTCCCTCTCAAATCTCGCCATATCTGCATCTTCAATATCAAAAAAATTATCTGTATGCTCTGCAACATATTGATGAGCAGCAATCATAAAACCAAATGTTCCACAGGCAGGGTCGTTACATCTCTCTCCTACTTGGGGTTTCATAAGTTTTGTCATAACATCAATCAAAACACGTGGAGTAAAATACTGACCTGCACCCGATTTCTTTTCATTAGCATTTTTCTCAAGTAATCCTTCATATAAATTTCCAAGTCCTTCTTCTCTCGCAGAATACCAATCAAGACTGTCTATCGTAGCTATAATTTTCTCAAGATTCTTAGGCTCATCAATATTTGTCGCTGCACCCTGATATATTTCACGAATTCTGCCTGTACCATTATCCCCTAGTTCTGATAACAGTTCCTTGTAAAATTTTTTTAATTCTACTCCGCTTTTAGCCTTCAATTCATCCCAACGATATTTCTCTGGAATCTGTTCTTCTGTTCCAGTTTCCTTCGCCATTTTCAAAAACAAAATATATGTTAATTCTGTAACATACTGATGATATGTGATGCCATCATCTCTTAATACATTACATAAATTCCATAATTTTGATACAATTTCTTGTGTTGTCATGCAACATTTCCTCCGTCATCATACAAATATTCATTTAATTCAAGCACAATGCTTTCAAGGTTATTCTGAAATACTTTATTTATCTTTTTGAAGCCTCCATAGCTTGCGAATCTGCTGTCTTCATCAAATACCTTGATATTCATTACAGATTCCCCCAGCAGATATTTTTCAATGCGGGATATCCAGCTCTGTTCCTGCTTTGAGAAATTATGTTTTTTTCTAAGTTTCTCAACAGCTCTGTGAATACGTGCTTCATGACTAATAAGCGTTGATCCAATTGCATAGCGTCGAATCAAGCTTATAATATCTGCCATTATCTCTTCATTAGTCAATTCATAAAGTGCAGTATTCAACTGCTGTGTAGTAAATCCTTCTCTGTCAAGTGTTAATCTTAAATCCTTCAAATCTTTTCTTGTCAAATCCTTAGGTCTGGTACAAATAATATTCAATGCTGCAATTTCATTTCGATTGCTCTGAATATATCGTGAAAATGCATTCAGGTAATCTTCTGGTTTTTCTGCATTTCCATATCCACGTGAATGTTCTGTCAATACATCCTCTGCATCTGAAACTATAACAGGACGAGAACCATTTGCTTTCGTTTCTTGTAGCATTTTGAATACATCACGATATTTAAGCAGACGATTCTTAGCCTCCTGCACATCTGACTTTTCAATTTCCATAATAAGCTGTGATGGGTCTTTTCCATCAGTCATGCTAATGAAATAGTCCATCATTTTAGGCGACATATTTCGTTTCTTTCTCTGCAATTTGGCAATTATCTGATTAATCTGCTGCTCTACCTGTTTATCATCATTTATTTCAGACAGACCATCTAATAACTGAGTAAAGCTTGTTGTTGGATTAACCACTACTGGTTTCATCGTATTCACATCATTCAAAGAATCATATACCCCTACAGGATCGTATATTTCAAAATGCGTCTTATGTATTTTCGGACATAATCTAGTAGCACGCCCCAACATCTGCTCAAATAAAATACGTGATTTCACACGACGCATAAACACTAATGTTGTAATTTCCGGCACATCAATTCCTGTAGTCAACAAATCCACTGTTACTGCAATGCTTGGGTAACTCTCATTCTTGAAACGTTTTATAGCCTCCTGCACTTTCTTAGGATTGCCGCCTCCAACGCTACCTGTTATCTTCATAATAGCCTCATTAGAGACCCCATATTCCGAATAAATATCTCTCAAAATTGATACAATCATATCTGCATGTTGGTCATCAACTGCATATATTAGAGTTTTTCCCTGTTCTTCTGGATTCTCAGGATCTATATCTCTAGCAATCTCGCCTAAAACGGTCTTATTGAAATTCTCTGTAATAACCTGCCGATTAAATTGTTCAACATCAAAATCTAATTCATCATCCAGCAACTCACTATTTGTAATTTCACCTGTCACAGGATCATAAATCATAACTGTATCACCCGATTTGTAGTGAATTCCACCTGTACTGAGTTTTGTTTCCAAATGATGAGGAGCATCATGATCTACTAAATATCCTTCTATGACAGCTTCTCTATATGTATATTTAAACACTGGTTGTCCAAAAATTTCTGTCGTCTGAAGTGCAGGTGTTGCCGTAAGTGCAATCTTCACCGCATCGAAATATTCAATCACACTTCGATATTTGCTTTGATAATCTCTTTGGTCACGATACAAAATTTCGGTGTCACCCATTTCCTTGTCAAGAATATATCCGCGGTGTGCTTCATCTATGATAATAAGATCATAGTCTGTAACCGCCGGCATAGTTTCTCCATCATTATATAGAATACGCTTAACCATGCTCTGAACAGTTGCCACCTGTATTCTGGTTTCTTTATCAATATTTTTATCTTCAAGTCCCTTGATATTATATATCTCATCAAGTGTCATTAAGTCTTCCAACTTTATTTCTTTGAATACATCTGATGCCTGTTCCCCAAGAGAAGTACGGTCAACAAGAAACAATATACGTTTGAATCGGTTCGTCTTTAAAAAGCGATAAATCATACCTAGTACAGTACGTGTTTTTCCTGTTCCTGTTGCCATAGCTAAAAGGATATTCTTTTTTCCTTCAATAACTGACTGTTCTGCCGCTTTTATCGCATTTAACTGATATTCACGCAGATTTAACCCATTAGGATCTGTAAGAAAATCATATGGCAATGCCTTCAATGCTGAATTACCCTCTTGAGGATTTTTCTCCAGCAATTCTACCATTCCCATAGGACTAATCCACCCATGAAGAGCTGTCGGATTATTTGCAGGGCTTCTCAAATCTAAAAACCATATTCCTGACTTTGTTTCAAGCTGCTTTAGATATGGTCTTCCGTTGGTAGCAAAAGTAAATGGTACTTTATATTCACCCCATTCTCCAATCTGATACTCTGAATCTTCCTTACGAATATTACGCGGATATTCTTTTCCCTGATAATCAATAACAGACGGAATATCCTTATGTATTGCTTTTGCCTCGATGACACCTATCAACTTAGTGTCAACAAATAATGCATAGTCTACACGTCCGCTCTGTCCTACTGAAGAATTTGTCGGCCATTCAGCAATAGCCATATTATGTCCTTTTGCCGGACGAGTTCCTTTAGAATAACGAAGATTTTCTGTATCTGCCTCCCAGCCTACTTGACGCAATTGTTCATCAATAATATATCTAGTTTCAGCTTCTGATTTAGGGCGCTGACTTGCCATTTTACCAGCCTGCTTCTGACGCTCTGATTTAGAAATAGCTTCTGCTGTACTTGCTTTTTGTTCTGCCTGTTTTGTAAGTTCTTCTGCCTGTCTCTCTTCTGCAGCTTTCTCTTCCTGTGTAACCGAAACTCTCTTATTTTCTAATTCAGGCATAATAAAATCATGATGCTGATAATTCCAATCTCCATAAGTCTGCATAAACCATTCGCAAAGACTATAAGCCATTTGAAGCAGAATTTTACATTCTGATTCAGAATCATAATTCTCATGCACAGCTTTATTTCTGGCTTTTCTAAGAGCATGTAAAATATCCGTTAAATCTCTTGTTAGCAATCCCTCTCTTTGAAGAGTATCTATTCTTGTAACTGCCGTATTATCATATGGCAATTGGATTCTGTCATAAGTAAACATTAAATTAACAATGCTCTCCCCTATCATTCCCAATTTCATAAGGCATGAATTAGGATCAGAAAAGCAATACTTTTCAGCCTGACAACCAAACGTTGATAAAACAGGAAACTCTGTTTGTAAAAAGTCAAAATTAGATTTCATAAGAGTTACCTCCTCGTTCTGTTTCTACATCCATAGAATAATCAATAATATCATCTATCCGGCAATGGAGAATATCACATATCCTAATTAACACTTCCAATCTGACAAATTGATTTTTTCCCATTTTAGCCATAGCATTTGTACTTATACCGCTCTTATGTACCAATTGCGTTTTGCTGATTTTTTTATCTATTAACAGCTTCCACAGCTTATCATAATTTACTGTCAATGTAATATTCTCCTATCCACCACAATATTCACTTAACTTCTCATAATATAGTATTATATCATGCATACTGATATTTTTTCAATCTCAACTTGAATTTCTCAAGCACTCCAGAGCACTCTATTACATCATCTTTTTTTGATTAAATATTCTTTGTCTTTATCTCTCATAAAATTCCTTTCCTCGCCAATCTGATATCTATCTGTCCTATTCTCTTCAGTTTGAATATTCTCATTCTTTTTAACGTGATTAACATTCCATTCCTCAACATCTTTCACATAATCAGCATATTCACCTTTAGCCGCATAATAAGTACTATAAAAATCCCTTACATTATCATAACCATGTCGTTGCACAATAGATGACAAATAGCGTTTCATATTATCAATCTGTTTGTTCAGTTCATATATTTGATTCTGCAACCCTCCACGCTTTCGTGCCTTAAATGCACCATTACATTCTGACAATTCTATCTCCAGCTCGCTGCGTTTATGCTCCTGCGCAAATATTGCTTCATTTTGCTTTTGTAATTCATCATAGATATTCTGAAGACTTAGGTATTTTTTTGCAAGTGGTGACATTGTTGGCATTGTTGGATAAGTCTTAGCCTCAATATTTCTACTTTCTTCTGGCACAATATCCAGCATCTTTTCTGCCACACCAACCGCAGCCAGCATAATGCGATTAATAAGAAGTTCAAGCACTGCAATAGCAAGCTTTATAATACTTGCAAGAAGATCCGGTCTGTCTCCATATAAATCTATGGAATACCTTACCTTTTCTGTTATTTCATTCTTCTTTATCCTTGATATGTCCTCTTCTGACACTCCGCTTACAATTGCTCTGTCAACAGCCCTGTTCCATTCCTGTCGTACCTCATTGTCAGCCTTTATTTGTTCTTCCATTGGATTATTTTGCCTATTTTTTTAGTAGCAAGATATGGACTGTTCTTATCAAAGACTTTAAGTTTATCCTCTTCATGCAGCACAAGCTGATTTATTTCATTTGTAAAAAACACCTTTGCCTCATCAAGAAATGAATCCTTTTTAAATCTATCGACTTTTATAGAAAACTCTTTTTTCTCATAGACCTCGCCTTTTCTGATAATCTTACAGCCATTACGGATGTCACCACTTGCATCCAATATCTCTTTCTTAGTACGCACATGTTTCCCTCTTTCATCATAGAACATGTTTCTTGATGCTACCTTAACAACCGGCTTTTCCAGTTTCGTCCTCTCTGCAAATATCAGATGAATATGAAAGTTTGTCTTTCTTTTGTTATGATGCAGGGCTGCATAGCAGTCCACACCATACTTTTTCTTGAAATCCGTAGCAAAATGTTTGATAAGATAATCATGCTCATAATGATACAAGCCTTCCGGTAATGCTATAATCAGCTCTCTTGCCTCAATATATTTTCCTATCGTTCCACTTTTAGCAAATTCTTCTATGTTGCATTTTGCAAGATCTTTCCAAAAAGAACGAAGTGGCTGTGTCGCATATATGGCATATAGATTTTCCTGTTTAACTGTACTTGTTATATAATCAATTCTCCCCATGACATTATGGAGTTTCGTCATCTGTATAAATGAATGTCTTGGCATTGCTATCATCTCCTTCTTTTTATCAGCTACATTTAATTCTTCAAATGCAGCCATAGTAATATTTATTCTCAGGCTCGATGCAATCGCGAAATCCCCGGAGTACAAAACGAAGTTTTGTGCGGAGGGTGTATTTCGCTTTCAAACGCCGAGGGCTGTATTTGAACTTCTCTTGCCCCTTGCTTGAAGCATCTCTTGCTCTGATAATTGTCTCAAATCTCGTAAAGGTGTCTTTTCACATTAATTGACGGCAATTTGTTACAGCATTTTTCATAGCTGACTTCACTTTATGCCGTCGCTCTTATATAATGCCGTCGCTTTGTGCCATCACTTTTCCTTTGTTCTTTTTCCGACTTTCTTTCGTTCAAGTTCCATGCTGTCGGATTATTACGGCATTTTAAGTTACTGCCGTCGGATTGTTCAGTCGCTTTTTATTTCTGCCATCGTTTTATGCCGGCAGTCGCTACAATATTTGCAGATAAAAATAAGGACCATGTATTTCTACACAGTCCCTGTCTCTATAATCTATATTCTATTGCTAATCATTTATCATCCATCTTAGTGCACTCTGTACTAATGTCTCATCTTCTTCATAATCCTCTGACTCCTCATCAGATATGCTTTTCGTTCCTGTCTCCATAGCAGCATCAGCTTTATTCATTACTGACATAGCACCTCCACCAGTCTGAATTGCAGCCAGCAGACTTCCTACCATTGTCATAACTTCCTTATTGGCTTCCTGACGTGCTTCTTCCTTTGCCGCCTGCCTGATTCTTTCCTCAATTGCTTCCATATCTTCTGTTGATACAAACTCCGGCTCTTTCTCTTTCTTTGGCTGCGTTAATTCTTCCTGCCCATAATTCTCGATATAATAAGTTGCTGCATCTATAAAAAACTGATTCTTTGACTTAAATATATCCAAATTTAACTCATTCAGAACCTTATTAATAGTTACATGAGCCGGATTAAGCATATTTAATCTCACTGTAAACTTAACTGTCCTGTCTATCGCCATAATTATTCCTCCTCATAATCTTTCTTTACATATAATCCCAGTAAGGCAGGAAGATTGGAAAGTACTTTCCTTTCTACCTTTCCAACTATCCTGTCCGCAAATGCATCTTCTTTTTCCCTTGTTTCCAGATATGGATCTTCCTGTATACGCATAACTCTCTCATAATAATAATTGATTGCTTCAATCACGAACCTGTTTTGTGACTTAAATCTTTCCCCCACATCTTTGCTGTGAAGGCTCTCCCATGCCATAATATCAGATTCCTTATCCATATTAAATCGTATATTCTGATTTTTATTCATATAATCACCTGTTCCTTCCATTATCTTTAATCTGTTTTTCATGCCACTCTTTTACGAGCCTCTCTATAAGTTCCACCTTTTGCTTTGGAGTAAAATCATCTGGGAAATACTCCTCAAGTGTACTGGCACAAATCTTAATCTGTTCCCGCTGGTTCGGTTTTTCCTCTTCCAATATTGAATAGATTGCATCCATATCCAGCTTTCCGCTCTGACTTATACGTTTCATCCTGTTTGCCTGCGACAATGATGGTGTGCACTGCTCTAAATCCATGACTGCATGAAGCTCATACTGCTCATTCTCCGACAGATAAGACAGTTCTACTGCAATCGTGAATGCAATCTTCCCATCATCAACCATATCAAGTATCTTTGGGATAAGCTTTGTAAGCCTTATATATCGTTTTATCTGTGCCACACTCTCTCCCACCTGTCTTGCAAGTAATTCATTACTATTTATTGTACTTTTATTATTGCCCTTCTCATTTAGCTGACTTCCATCTGTAAACTTTGGTCCAACTTGAGCCAAAGCCCCACTGTCAAGGTGCTTTCCCTGATGTTTCATTGCATCCAGCTTCATCTTATACGCAAATGCTTTCTCGCTAGGTTTGAGATTCTCTCTATGCAGATTAGAATCAACCATTGCCACAACTGCCTGATCATCATCTAATTCTCTTATCACAACCGGAACCTTCGTCTCTCCTGCCCAAATTGCTGCCTCCTTCCTTCTATGTCCTGATATAACTTCATATCCATCACCGTATGGATTAGTCCTTACAAGAAGTGGCACAAGCACTCCTTCTTTTTCAATACTTCTCATAAGCTCGCACAATTCTGTATTCATCTCTACTTTAAATGGATGATTTTTGAAATCATGCAATCTGTTTACATCTACATTCCGGAGCGTCTCCATAATATCGCCTTTCTCGAACACATCGAATCAGCCCTTTAAAACGTCTTAATAAAAATCCGTTTTAAAGGTATAAAAAAAGACCACTCACTTTCAATTTTTCTTGAAAATGAACGGTCTTTCACGCTTCTGTTATTTAGTTGAATGATAAAAATATTACTTTTCCTTTGATGTGTTTCCGAAGCCGCAGTCCAATACCACAGACACATTTACTCCATCAGAAATTGCCTTTTTGTATGTTTTTCGATCACTCTGGTCAAACCTGAAAAACCTCTCAAAGTGCCTAAAATCAAGGATTCTTACAAATCTGTCCGATGTAGTGCAACTATTGTCTCTATATGCACCGTATGGCCGAACTGGTCTACCGGCTGCACCTCCACGAGGTCATATCCATGGCTGCAAAGATATTTCAAATCCCGGGCCAGGGTTGCGGAATCACAGCTTACATAGACGATACGCTGTGGTGCCATCCCACACATCATGGCAAGGAGGGATTCCTCGCAGCCTTTGCGTGGCGGGTCCACTACGATAACTTCTGCACGGGCTTCTTCGCCATGGGCGGCACAGTATGCCGGATAGACTTCCTCTGCTTTCCCAACAAAAAATTCTGCATTGGAGATGTGGTTTCGAAGAGTATTCTCTTTGGCATCTGCGATTGCCTGCGGTACAATTTCCACACCGTAAACCTTCTTCGCTTTCTGTGCCAGAAATAAGGAAATGGTTCCGATACCGCAATATAAATCCCAGACCGTCTCTTCGCCGGTGAGATTGGCATATTCCAAAGCTTTGTTATAAAGCACCTCTGTCTGCGCCGGATTTACCTGATAGAAAGACTGCGGAGAAATCTGAAAAGAAATCGTTCCGATATAATCTGTAATGTAACCCTGTCCATATAGGGTATAAGTTTCTTCTCCTAAAATCACGTTGCCCCGGGATTCATTGATATTTACAGTAATACTTGTCATTCCCGGCAAATCTTTTAATACTTCAATAAAACTTTCTGCATGCGGCAGCTTCTTTCCGTTGATGACAAAGCAGACCATCCACTCTCCGGTTTTCTCGCCGTAACGGATTAAGATGTGGCGGACGCAGCCTTTTCCGGTTTTCTCATCATAGGCACTGACGCCATAGGATTTCATGGTGTCTAAAATAAGAGACAGGATTCTTCCGTTGCCTTCCTTTCCCAAAAGGCAGTCCTGCACCGGAATAATGTTGTGGGTTCTGGACGCAAAAAAGCCTGCCACCAGGTTGCCTTCTTTATCATAACCCACCGGAAACTGTGCTTTGTTCCGGTAGCGGTAAGGCTCCTGCATGCCAAGTGTTGGTAAGACCTTTGGATTTTCAAATCCGCCGATATGTTTTAAGTTGTTGCGTACTTTATTTTCCTTAAACTTAAGCTGGCTCCCATAAGAAAGTGCCTGGATCTGGCAGCCACCACACCGCTTATGCTCCGGGCATGGCGGGGTTGTCCGCATGGTGGACTCCTTAAGAATTTCCATCAGGCGGGCATAGCCATAAGTTTTTTTCATCTTCATGATTTTGGCACGAACCATGTCTCCCGGCAGAGCATCCTTGATAAAAAGTGTGATGCCTTCCGTTCTTCCGATACCTTCGCCGTTAGTTCCGATATCGTCAATGGTCAGTGTAACAATGTCATCTTTTTTCATATTTCTTATATACTCGATCTGCGGATGTTCGATTCAAACAGACGGTTGAATCCCTGCCACTGAGTATCTCCTTCCGGTACGTTTGCCAAAAGCTCACGCATGGTCTCCATCTTTGCATCAATATTATCTGCATAGCTTAATGCTACAGCTTCCGGTAATGCCGGCTTCTTCGGAGAACCATACTCTAACTCTCCATGATGTGCCAGAATACAGTGTTCCATCTCATGTGCCAGTTTCACCGGGAAACCATCGATGGTCTTGATGCGCTCTGCAATTTCCATGGCTCCAATCATGATATGTCCTAAAAGCTGTCCCTCATCGGTGTAATCATTTTCCGGGAAAGTAGAAAGCTCTTCTAACTTTCCGATATCGTGAAACATGGCGGCACAAACCAGTAAATCTTTATTGAGAATCTTATAGTTGTCAGCAAAATAAGCAGAAAGCTTCGTTACGCTTAAAGTATGCTCTAAAAGTCCGCCCACAAAACCGTGATGTACGCTTTTTGCTGCAGAATGGAATTTAAAACGTTTTGCAAAATCTGCATCCTCGATAAAGAAACTGCCTGCCAGCTTCTTAAGGTACGGATTCTCCATCTGCTTAATATATCCAAGTAACTGCTCATACATTTCATCTACATTATATTCGCTGACCGGAAGATATTCCTTTGGTTCATACTCTCCCTCGGCTGCTTTCCGGACCCTCTTTACATTTAACTGTAATGCGCCCTGAAAACTTGTGATATCTCCCACTACATTGATGTAATCAAAGCGGTCAAAATCATCAATTCCCACAGAGCCCGGCTCCCAGATTTTTGCATCCAGTGTGCCTGTTTTATCCTGTAAAATCAATGCTTCATAAGGCTTACCTGCCTTCGTCAGCGCTGACTGCTTATTTTTACAAAGATAGATTTCATTTACTCTTTCGCCTTCGCGTAATGTTTCAATATAATGCATAATTTTCCTCTTTCTATTTTAGTACACCAACGGTTGCAGAACATTCGATTTCTACATAGCCTGCTGCCCCCTGGCGTTTTATGGTAATCTTTACAACATCTCCCGGAGTCTGCCCGGATAACACATTCTTATATGCCTGCGCTGTCTCTACATTTTCTCCGGCAATCTTTACGAGGACATCACCGCTTTGCAAGCCTGCCGCCATCGCCGGGGAATCAATTCCCACTGATTTAATATATACGCCCTTTGGTATGTCATATTCCTTTTCAATGTCAGATGTTACAGAAGTCAGTTTCAGTCCAAGATACGGAATATCCTGTCCATTGGAAAGCTTCTCGATAATGTCTTTCAACTGGGAAACGGAAATTGCGGTCAGCGTATTCTCATCGCCGCTGCTGTAATTCTGCATAACAATTCCAACCACTTCACCAGAGAGATTGACCAGTACACCACTTCCCTGACTACTGCCCACAATATCTGTTGTCAGTACATTGTAGTTTGCATCAAAGGTGGAAATGCTGTTAGAAGTCGATGTAATATTTCCTGTCAATATGGAGAAAGTCGTTCCCAGCGGACTGCCCAGTGCCAGCACAATGCTGCCCCGTGTGGTCTGAAGTGAATTTCCAAGCACTGCCACTTTAATTCTGCCCAGAGTGCTTTCTTCGATGTCGGAACGTTTTACATTTAAAATCGCAATTCCGGTATTTCCGTCATAGTTTTTAAGCTCCGCTTCTACGGTGCTGTTATCAAGGAAGGTCACATGAATGGATTTTGCTCCGCTTATGACCTTGCGCTCTGTCATAATCAGAAGCTCCTGACCGGTATCCGCAATAATGACTCCACTTGCCTGTCCCTGTCTCTCATAAGGCGTGTTAAACCAGTCCACATCACTGGTCACACCTGTCACCGTAACAATGGACTTATTTGCTTCGCTTCCAATCGCATAAAGCTTACTCTGTAATTTCTGATATTCCTCCGGTGTAAGCTCTTTTAAGCCTTCTTCTGCATCCGGCTCGTCTACACCTGTCTCCGTGGAATTTGTCTCTTCTT
>OGPD01002092.1_pt1 | contig 13290 bp, 8 predicted proteins | sample 1552861 | NCBI WGS metagenome assembly OGPD01 (sample SAMEA2580280, study PRJEB22360) | human gut metagenome | biome: human gut; feature: human-associated habitat; material: faeces | place: Denmark | collected 2008/2010
CGGATTTACCAGCGGACAACTGGCTGCTCCGCAGGCCAACGCAATGGCGGCGGTTATCGAACCGTTGATGAACGGTGTAGGTGCACCGTGGCTGCTTTACGGCATCGGTGCGGTGCTGGCTATCGTGCTGAATGCCTGCAAGATTCCTGCACTGGCTTTTGCACTGGGCATGTTCATCCCGTTGGAGCTGAACGTTCCGCTGGTAGTGGGCGGTGCCGTAAACTGGTACGTAACCAGCCGCAGCAAGGATGCAGCTCTCAATGCCGAACGTGGCGAGAAAGGTACACTGCTGGCGTCCGGTTTCATTGCCGGCGGTGCGCTGATGGGTGTGGTAAGCGCGGCAATGCGCTTCGGCGGTGTCAATATGGTGAACGACGCATGGCTCAGCAATACATGGTCTGAAGTGCTGGCGCTGGGTGCTTATGCCATCCTGATATTCTACCTCGTAAAGGCTTCGATGAAAACGAAATAAGCTGCGGGGACACTGAAACAAATTCAGATAATACAAAACAATATTCACCATGAGAAAGAATCTATTTCTATCCCTTCTGTTTGCCGCAACGATGTTGTCCGCACAGAGTCCCGTCGAACTGCCGTTGTGGCCCGACGGAGCTCCCAATACAAACGGGCTGACCGGTGAACAGGAAGATTTGAAAGGCGGCCGCGTTGCCAACGTGACCCATCCTTCCATAACCGTTTACCGTCCGGCAAAGCCCAACGGTATGGCCGTCATTATGTGCCCCGGCGGCGGATACGCCCGTCTTGCCATGAACCACGAAGGGCACGACATGGCGACCTGGTTCACGACGCAAGGCATCACGTATGCGGTACTGAAGTACCGCATGCCGAACGGGCACAACGAGGTTCCCCTGTCGGATGCCGAGCAAGCCATCCACCTGGTACGCAAACATGCCGGGGAATGGGGTGTCAACCCCAACCGTATCGGTATCATGGGAGCATCCGCAGGCGGACATCTGGCAGCTTCCCTTGCCACGTTATACGGCAGCGACGCTACCCGTCCCGACTTCCAGATACTGTTCTATCCCGTCATCTCCATGCTGAAAGGCGTGACCCACAGCGGTTCCCGCCAAAACCTTATCGGAGAGACTCCTACTGCCGAACTGGAACAGAAATACTCGCTCGAAAGGCAGGTATCTCCCAAAACGCCGCAGGCCTTCATCATGCTGTCGGCAGATGATGCAACCGTACTGCCCATCAACGGCATCGGTTACTTCCTCGCCCTGCGCGAACAGAAAGTGCCTGCCACACTGCACGTCTATCCCACCGGCGGTCATGGCTGGGGCTTCCGCGACAGCTTCACCTACAAGCGCCAATGGACCGGCGAGCTGGAAAAATGGCTGAGAGAAGGACTGACCTTCCCGGAGAAGTAACGCTTCCGTAGCAGCTATTTACACCAATCATCATTACCCCGTTCAAACCTTAAAACTTACTTACCATGAAAATACACGGACTATTGCTTGCCGTTGCCTTTCTTCCTGTCGCCCTTGTGGCGCAGGAAGACCGGTATGCGCAAATTACCAATCCCAAACTCACAAGTATCAACAAAGAGCCGCCCCGCAGCACCTTCACCTCTTACACGAATGAGGCGGATGCCGTTGTCAACGACCGCAAGAACGGAACATTCCGCATCTCCCTCAACGGCAAGTGGAAATTCAACTATGTGGAGAACTTCGCCGATCGCCCTACCGACTTTATGGATATCCATGCAGACGTAAGCAAATGGCCGGACATCAACGTTCCCGGCAATTGGGAGCTGCAAGGTTTCGGCACGCCTGTCTACGTCAACCAGTCGTACGAGTTCTGCTCTCCCGGCTATGCCCCCTATTGGGACAAGCCCAACCCGCCCTACGTTCCCAAAGAGTGGAATCCTACGGGAACCTACCGCCGTACCTTCACCCTGCCTGCCGACTGGGACAACAAAGAAATCTTCCTGAGCGCCGACGGAGTGCGCGGAGCGGCATTCTACTACCTCAACGGCAAATTTGCAGGCATGAGCAAAGATTCCAAGACTCCCGCACGCTTCAACGTCACTTCCCTTGCCCGCAGAGGCGAGAACGTGATTGCCATACAGGTGCACCGCTTCTCCGACGGCAATTATCTGGAGTGCCAGGATTTCTGGCGCATCAGCGGCATCGAACGGGACATCTACATGTATGCCCAGCCGCAAATACACCTGACGGACTTCAAGGCGGAGACTCCCCTGGACGGAGATTACCGCAACGGAATTCTGAAGCTGAAAGTGAAGTTTGCCAACGAAACCGGCAAAGAGACTCCGTTCCTCGTAAGCTATCGTTTGCTGGACAGCAAAGACAAGCTGATTGCCCAATCCTCAACCCGTGTAAGTTACGGTCAGACGGAAGTGGAGTTCACCCCAAAGACAATCAAAGAACCGTTGCAGTGGACAGCCGAAACGCCTAACCTCTACACGCTCGTCATCAGTCTGAAACATACCAACGGTGACGTTATCGAGGCCACCGGTTGCAAAGTAGGGTTCCGCACCGTAGAGATAAAAGACAAGCAACTGATGGTAAACGGCAGGCCTATCCTCGTAAAAGGCGTCAACTATCACGAGCATAATGAATACACCGGCCATTACGTTCCCGAAGAGCTTATGCTGAAAGATTTCGAACTTTGGAAGCGGTACAACATAAACACGATCCGTACCTGCCACTACCCGCAGCAGGAACGTTTCTATGAGCTGTGCGACCAATATGGCTTCTACGTCATAGACGAAGCCAATATCGAGAGCCACGGAATGGGCTATAATCTGAACGTAGGCGGCACGCTGGGTAATAACCCACTGTTTACAAAAGCGCATATAGACCGCACCATGAACATGTACGAGCGCGACAAGAACCATCCCTGCATCATCACCTGGTCGCTTGGCAACGAAGCGGGAAACGGCCTGAACTTCTACGTCACCTACAATACGCTGAAAGCATTGGACAGCCGTCCCGTGCAATACGAACGCGCCCTGCTGGAATGGAACACGGACATCTTCTGCCCCATGTACCACAGTCCCGCCCGTATCGAGAAATACGCACAGAACCCCGAAATGACCCGCCCGCTTATCCTCTGCGAATATGCCCATGCCATGGGCAACAGCCTCGGCAATTTCCAGGATTACTGGAACATCATCGAGAAATATCCCATCCTGCAAGGCGGCTGTATTTGGGACTGGGTAGACCAGGGACTTGCCGCCAAGACCGCTGACGGCCGTAAATACTGGGCATACGGCGGCGACTACGGCGAGTACGGCACCCCGTCCGACGGTGACTTCTGTATCAACGGCATAGTATATCCCGACCGCAGCGTCAAGCCGCAGACCGAGGAAATGGGAAAGGTGTATCAGAACATCAAGTTCTTCGACTTCGACCCGGCAGCTTCTGTCGTAAAGATACGCAATGATTTCTCCTTCACCAATCTCGACAAATACGACTTCCATTACATCGTCCGCCACCACGGCAAAGAGATTTACAAAGGCCGAATCAAAGACATCAAGGCCGAACCGGGACAAACCGTCACCAGTCCGTTCCTCAACGGCATTCCCGCCACCAACAGTTCGACCGGAGACGTACGCATAGAGTTCTATGCCGCTATCCGTACTCCCGAACCGTTCCTTCCGGCGGGTACGGTCATTGCCCGTGAACAGACCTATGTGCATACTTTCCATAAGGAAGATGCCCCGAAACAGGCATTCGCCGGTTCGGAAGAAGACGACCGGCAAGTTGTTTTCTCCGGTCCGCACTTCAAGGCAACTTTCGACAAGCAAAGCGGCCTGCTGGTATCTTACCGATACAAGAAGCAGGAGTACATTCATAACGGGCAAGGTCCCCGCCCCTTCTTCTGGCGCGCCCCCACCGACAATGATTACGGAGCCAAACTTCCCGTACGTTTGAAAGCGTGGAAAGAGGCCAGCTATCAGGAGCCGAAAGCCGAAAGCTTCAACGTAGTGCGCGACAAAGATACTACGGCTGTAAAAGTGACCTACCGCTTCCCGCAGACCGATGCCCGCTGGGATATAACGTATAAGGTATACGGCAACGGCGTTATCAAGGTAGACAACCATTTCGTTGCAGAGAACGCCCAAACACCGATGATACCGCGTGTGGGACTGCGTATGCGGCTACCCGCCCGCATCACCTCGCTGACCTACTACGGCCGTGGTCCGGAAGAAAATTACCGCGACCGCCGCACCTCACAGTTCATCGGCGAATACACATCGGGTATCCAAGATATGTACGAGCCTTATGTCCGTCCGCAAGAAAACAACCACCGCACGGACATCTATTGGTGCACCCTCACCAGCAAAGCAAAAGAAGGTCTGCTGTTTGTTGCCGACCGCACTTTCGAAATGAACGTATCCAACTATCCGCTGGAAAGCCTGGATAGCGGTGAATCTATCGAGAACGGCTCTCCCCGTACCGAAAAGACCAATCACCGCCATCTCACCAACCCGCAACCGGAACCCTCCGTAGACCTCTTCATAGACTACCGCATGATGGGCGTAGGCGGTGACGACAGTTGGGGAGCTTTGGCGCACGAACCTTATCTGATACGCCCCGGCAGGCAGAATGCCGTCAGCTACGGTTTCGCGATTGTACCGTTCGACAAGGGAACGGATTTCAAGAGTTTGATATATAGATATTAAAGCTGTCCAGCTATGAAGACTTTACCCGGCATACCCCAGATTTTATTTAACAGGTTCTACAGTATATTCCGTACTTTACCTTGTATCTTCTGTACTTTGGCAATAGCATCGTCCGTTTCCGCACAGGAAACGGACAATGCCATGCTGAAATACGGTTTGAATTTCCTCAAGACTCCCTACGTGGCACATACGCTGGAAGTAAATGAAGAAGAGAAACTCGTAGTCAACTTCGACGAAGTGGATTGCACCACTTTTGTGGAGTATGTGCTTGCCCTGGCACTTTCTCCCGTCAAGAATGGCACGATAGACAATGCCGACTACGCACGCACCCTGCAAAGCATCCGCTATCGCGACGGCAAAATCGACGGTTACACTTCCCGCCTGCACTACATTGCCGATTGGGTGAACAACGGCGTCAGACATGGTTTCATGGAAGACATAACCGCCGCCAACAGCCCCGATACGGTAAGGCTGTCCCTCAACTTCATGTCTGCGCATTCCAAAGCATACAAACACCTGGAGTCTTCTCCCGAAAACATCAGCAAGATTGAAGAAATAGAAAAGTCGCTCTCCGGACAACTGTTCCATTATATCCCCAAAAACAAACTGCCCGATGAAGGACTCGGGTGGATAAAGGATGGCGATATCATAGCCATTACCACCAACATTCCCGGGCTGGATGTGGTCCATCTGGGACTTGCCTGCTATGAAAAGGGAGTATTGAAACTGCTCCATGCCTCCTCTACGCAGAAAATGGTAGTCGTCTCCCAAGAGCCATTGGCACAGATGCTGAAAAGGAATAAGAAGTTTACAGGAATCAGAGTGTTAAGAATAAAATAATACTCTCCCAATAACTGTTATCCTATCATTAAAAACTATATCTTTGCATAGTAAGGACTTTCCGTCCGACATCTGTCTTTCTTTCGTCCGACAGATGTCGGACGAAAATTACACACCTGTCGGACGAAAGAGAAACTGCTATCGGACGATTACTTCTTAGTAAGAAAAAAACAACTCATTGCAGGGATGGAAATTATTCATTGCAGTGGCAAAACAATTTATTCATGAGTGCATACTATGACCTTTACGAAACTCCCTCTCCTAACGGAAGCGAGGAAAAAAAATCTCTCCATGCCCGTATATGTCCTAAAGAAACTTATACCCAAAAAGAGTTTGTAGAACACGTTGCTATGTTTCAGCATCTGCCCAAAAACATTATAGGGGCGGCACTGGACGCTTGCATCGACGAACTGTGCGACCTGCTTGCCAACGGCAACATTGTAGAACTCGGAGAGTTGGGATTTTTCAGCACTTCATTGAAATGCACTCAGGATACCGATGATGAGAAAAAGAAAATCAGGTCCGAATCTGTCCGTTTTCAAAACGTGCATTTGCGTATCAGCAACACATTCCGCAAGAAAATCAGACAGAGAATGAAACTGGAAAGGACACATTCTCCGACTAAGAAATCGAAGAAAACGGAAACTACAGAAGAAACAAGGAAAGAAAGGCTGATGCTGTTTCTGCAGGAAAATGTTTGTATCACCAAAAACGAATATATTCACCTGACCGGGCTGACAAGGCATGCAGCCATCGATGAACTGAACAAATTCATCCGGCAAGGTATCCTGCGGCGTCGGGGCATAAGCCGCTCCACAGTTTATATAAATAATATTCAGCATTAACAGAAGAATGGAAACTACGGAAATGGAACAATCCATGCAGTGGTTCGTCTTTTTCAAAGACCAGCTGCTGCTGAAGAAAGAGTACACAACAAACGGAGAGAACAAATACGGTATACCTTATGGAGTAACCCCTCCTGTAACACCCGCAGCGGGATGCAAAATACACGAGGTAACTCTGACCGGCGGAAAGAAAGTAAAGGCTTGCGCACTCGGACAGCCCGTACCCGAAACCGAAGAATGGGTAATGACAGGCTTGCGCGCTTCTTACGACTACCTGCCATTGGCAGATTACCAGGCAGCGGGAAAAGCATTCCAGATACTCTATTGGGACAGCCACAGCCGTTTCTGTCCCGTATGCGGCACTCCTATGGAACAGCAGACTCCTATCATGAAGAAATGCCCGGAGTGCGGCAATGAGATGTATCCTCCCGTTTCTACGGCTATCATCGTGCTGATACGGAAGGGCAAAGAAATATTGCTGGTACATGCACGCAACTTCCGCGGCACGTTCCACGGGTTGGTAGCCGGCTTCCTCGAAACGGGCGAAACGTTGGAACAATGCGTAGAGCGGGAAGTTATGGAAGAAACGGGGCTAAGGGTGAAAAACATCACTTATTTCGGCAGCCAGCCCTGGCCTTATCCCAGCGGATTAATGGTAGGATTCATAGCCGACTATGAAAGCGGGGAAATCAAACTGCAAGCCGATGAACTCAGTTCCGGCGCATTCTATTCCAAAGACAACCTGCCGGAAATACCCCGGAAACTAAGCATTGCAAGAAAACTGATTGACTGGTGGCTGGAGAATAATTGAAAGGACGGATTAATAATTAAAGGAAAAGACAAAAAAAACAGATTGCGGAAAACACGCACTCGCAAACGAACAACTACGAATGAAACGACTCTCATTCACATCAACCAATCGGCGTGCAACCGCAATCTGTAGTACTATCTGTTAACTGTAGGCTGCTGTTGCATATAAGAACAGCATTTAATGGGAATTGATTTGCCAACCGGTATAAAGAATATAAAAGAAACTTAATTGAGGCACTTCAAAAGATACATGATGACTCCTCTTAGGCACGGAATTCCGTGCCTAAAGAACAAGCAGCAAGCAAGTTTTTGTACAGACGCTCTCTTAACCTTTTTTACAGCCGTTTCTTGCAGCATTCTGTAATATGTTGCGTCTAACTCACAACCAAGCACCAGCAACGAACAGAAATGATTAAAAAAGGATATATAGTGTTGGCAGTATTATCTGCCGGTTTCTCCTTTCCTATGCAAGGACAAACTATATGGACGAAACAAGACTCCATCAAACTGAAAAAGATACTGGACGAAGAAACGGATATATCCATTAATCCTACTATCAAGCAAGAAATTGACTTATTATTTTCCACACCTGCGTACATACACAATATTCCCATTTTACCTATTGAGGAACTTTTGCCCCAGCCGAAAAATCTCCGACAGACATACCCGATACCCCGATTCCGGCTAAACAATGCACACATATATTACAAGACTCCATTACAGGATAAATATATCTTGAACGCTCAACGATTCGGTATCTCAGCCGCTAAGGAATATGACAAAAGAGCAGGAATGCTTTTACAGCAAAAGACAGATTTCAAGTTTGACATAACTCAAAAACTCGGCTATCATCTTTATGCAGGCTATAGCCGCAGCAGCAGCAAATCCGCCATACTGCCGGGAACAGTAAACCCACTGTATTTCGGAAGCGGGTTCTCTTATGACATCAATAGACGAATGCAGGTAAAAACAAGTATCAGACACCAATTCAATATAATCCACAGACGTTGGGAATGGGTGTGGGAAACAAATATGGGAATATCTTTTTAGGTATGAAAAAAGGTGCAAGCAGCTTCCTGCCACTTGCACCTTTCCATATATGAAAATCAAACAGTCTTAGATACCGAGTGATTTGCGCACTGCCTCCACTTTCTTTTCAGCCTCGGCATTTGCGCTGGCATAACACTTAGGACATCCCATTTCGCCTTTCACCTCGATATAGAACTTAATCTTAGGTTCCGTACCCGAGGGACGAACGGAAATCTTCGTACCGTCTTCCGTAAAGTACTGAAGCACGTTGGATGTTTCGGACATATCCAAAGCGGTTACAGTGCCTTTGGCATCGGTAGCCTTCAGCGTCTTGTAGTCCTTAGTCAAAGAAACGGCAGAGCCACCGATTTCTTTCGGCGGGTTGGCGCGGAAGTTATCCATCATAGCCTTGATTTCATCGGCGCCACTCTTACCCGGCTTCACTACGTTGACGGTAGTTTCTTTGGAGAAACCGTACTCTACGTAGATGTCCATCAGGATGTCATACAGCGTCTTGCCCTGGTCTTTGGCCCATGCACAGATTTCCGCCAACAATGAACAAGCGGAAACGGCATCTTTATCGCGAACGAAGTCTTCGGCAAGGAAGCCGTAGCTTTCTTCACCGCCGCCGATGTATTGCTGCTTGCCTTCGCGCAGACGGATTTCACGTGCAATCCATTTGAAACCTGTATAGCAGTCGAGCATCTCAATCTTGTTCTTATCGGCAACGGCCTTGATAAGTTCGGTAGTCACAATGGTCTTTACGATAAAGTCCGTAGGCTGCATCTTGCCGGTTGCGATACGGTTCTTGATAATATAGTACAGGAAGAGCAGGCAGGTCTGGTTACCGTTAATCAGCACCCATTCGCCCTTGTCGTCCTTGCAAGCCATACCTACGCGGTCGGCATCCGGGTCGCTTGCCATCACGATGTCGGCGTCTATCTTCTTGGCAAGTTCAATTGCCATGGAAAGCGCTTCCGCGTTTTCGGGATTCGGAGAAACCACTGTCGGGAAGTCACCGCTCTTCACCATCTGTTCGGGCACGCAGTGTACATTCTCAAAGCCCCATTCTTTCAGAGAAGCGGGAATGAGCGTTCTGCCCGCGCCGTGAAGCGGAGTATAAACGATGCTGAGGTCTTTCTGACGCTTGATTACTTCCGGATCGATAGAAAGGGTATGAACCTTGTCCAGATATACCTTGTCTACATCTTCACCGATAATCTGAATCAAATCTTTGTTGCCTTTGAACTTGATATCCTCAACGGTTACCTTGTTTACTTCATCGATAATGGCTGTGTCGTGCGGAGCAAGTACCTGTGCACCGTCATCCCAATAAGCCTTGTAGCCGTTGTATTCTTTCGGGTTGTGGCTTGCAGTCAGATTGATACCGCTTTGGCAACCGAGGTGGCGGATAGCGAAGGAAACTTCCGGAGTAGGACGCAAATCCTCGAAGAGATAAACCTTGATACCGTTTGCCGAGAAAATATCGGCAGAGATTTCGGCGAACTTGCGGCTGTTGTTACGGCAGTCGTGACCCACCACAACGGAGATTTGCCCTTTGTCCTTGAAGCATTTGTTCAGATAGTTTGCCAATCCCTGGGTAGCCGCACCTACCGTATAGATATTCATGCGGTTGCTGCCTGCACCCATGATGCCGCGCAAACCGCCCGTTCCGAATTCCAGGTCTTTATAAAAGCACTCTATCAGTTCGGTTTTATCTGGATTTTCCAACATTCGTTTCACTTCAGCCTGAGTTTCGGCATCGTATGCCGGGGTAAGCCACTTTTCGGCTTTCTCAGTCACCTGTTTAATCAACTCTTGATTTTCCATAAGACTTTTTTTATATTAAAGGTTAATACTTCATTTTCTGTTCTGTCACAAATGTAAAAGAATAAGTTTGAATATCCTAATCAATTGGGCATTTTATAGCGGTCGCCCGTTTGTTTTACATATTCTTCCAGAAATTCCTTCGGATAACCCGGACGTTCCACGCCGGCAGGCTGGCCTATGGCATTGCGCTCAAACTTTCCGTCTTTCATCTTGCGGACAACTCCGTCGTTGTATTTCACGATGATGAACTCGCCCAAACGTTTCCAGGTGTCGAAAGTACTCTGCGCCGTCATATTGGTATAGTTTGTCAGGAATGCTTTCGCTTTGGCAGGGTCTTTCTCCAAAAGTTTGGCGGCGGCAGACTCGATACCTTCCTGCGCATCGTTGAAAGTGTTTTCGAGTTCGGCCTGCGTGGCACGCACATCGCCGATCATAAGGTCGTAACGGGGATATACCATGTTGGCAACCCAGTTGAAAATCCAGAAAGAAGAGTTCCAGGAGAATGTGATGTAGTCCGCACCGTCTGCACGCGAATAACATACGGGAACCTTATCCGTACAGCAGTATACGGGAGTGAACACGGTCATGTTGGCATCGTCCGTACCGAACCACAGTACGCCGCCTATGGCATCGGGCAAGGTGGAACGCATCTGCGCCACGAACACGAAACCGCTCTGCTGGGTGGAAATGGGGCGTTCGTTGAAATATTCCTTGTCGCCTACCTTGAAGGAAAGGGGTGAAAGGCGGTAAGGGGTGTGATACGGTCCGGCGCCGAAATCCTTGCTGATGTCGAGAGGAGTACCTTCGTAATGGTCGCGCATGGCATTCTTTACGTCCTGTACGGAGATTTTACGGTCGGGCTTCACGAAAAGCGGCATCGGTGTATCGGTATCGCCTAATATATAAGGTAAGAACTCGTTGCCTCGGGCGGTAAACATATTGAAATAGCTCCATACGCGGGCTTCACAATAACGGCGAGCGCCAAAATCGAGCGGCGCATAGGCCTTAGCGAAGCTGAAGTCCTTGTTTACTCCGTCGAAATAACCTTTCTCGCGGGCAAAGGAAATGACATCGGGAGAGTACATGCAGTTGTCCTTGTCGCTCATATCGAACTGGTGGATACGGCTTTGGTTGGCATGTGCGGAGATGCAATCATCGGGCACGCGGACAGCCACCCACACAGCGCCACGCACACCGGGCCCCTTGCCTATCATCTCCATAATCCAGATTTCGTTGGGGTCGGCAATCGTGAAAGACTCGCCGCTGCTGTAATAACCGTATTCCTGTACGAGTTCCGTCATTACCTTGATGGCTTCGCGGGCGGTACGGGAACGTTGCAGACCGAGATAAATCAGACTTCCGTAATCGATGATACCGGTAGTATCCACCAGTTCGGGACGGCCGCCGAAGGTTGTCTCGCCGATAGTAAGCTGGAATTCATTCATATTACCGATGACGTTGTAGGTCTGGCGCGCCTGTTCTATCCGGCCGAGGTACTTGCCGGTGTCCCACTCGTGCACATCAATCCATGTACCCTTTTTGTGCATGCCTGCGGGATAATGGTATAACTCGCCGAACAATCCATAGGAGTCGGCAGAATAGGAAACAATTGTAGAACCGTCTGCAGAGGCGTTCTTACCCACAATGAGGTTGGTACAGGCAAATGCGTTTACCACAGTTGCCACCGCTAATGCGACGGAGAGAGTTAATTTTTTCATACTTCTGTTATTATATGGTTTGTTTGATAATGCAATGTCACAGGTGAAAAGTTACCATACAAAATGAAACTCTTCGGTAGTCCGGTTGCCACGGCCGTCGGTTACGGTCATTTCCACAGTGTGCCTGCCACCTTTCTTTACATGCTTCGGGTCGAGTTCGCAGACCAGATTGCCGCTGATGGAATTGGGCTTGCCGAACAGAGCGTATTTCCCGTCTATCGTTCCGCGGTAACTGTTTATTCCGGTTTCTTTATCCTTGGCCTTGAGGGTGATGCGCCCCGTACGCCCCCACTGTCCGGGGTTGAGCGGAATTATCTCCGGCGGCACGGTATCTACCGCTACCGTATAAGTGCCCAGGTCGCGGATACGGACTTTCATGAAACCGTCCTCGTAAGTGCCGCCTATACTGTATTTTCCGCCCCGCGCCGTAACGCCGGCTACGTAATACTTCGATTTATCTTCCAAACGGTCGCGCCGCAAGCCGATGCGCATCTCGCACGCTCCGTGCAGAGGGACACGCTTATTGTGCAACTGATAAGTAAAAGCCACATCCCCGCTATCGGCACGTACGGAATAGTCCAGCCAAACGTCATCGTACAACATTCCACGCGGTACAACCAATTCCAGACCGGGTTCCTGCAGATAGTTGGTCCTGTCCCACTTGAAAGCATACTTCTCGCGATGTTCCACAGGGTGAATTTCGGTGTTCTTTCCTTGTACGGTGAAACGGACTTTCGAGGTGTTGCCTAACGCATCGCTTAGCGTATATACAAATCGGTAAGGACGCTCTTCGTTGATTTCCACCAGTCCCCGATTGCCGTTGGAAGCATGCAGCATGCGCAGACGGTTGCCGGGTTCGATGAACGACTTCATGTACTGTCCGTGCGTCCATGAATTGATATAGCGGTTTTCTTCGTAAGCAAAGCGGTCTACCACACTGCGGAACACCTCTTCACCGTCCACTTCGAGAATAACGGTATGCACGCCGTAGCGGTTACCCACTCCGTCCATATGGTCATAGGCACGGATTCCTGCACCTATCAGTCCCCAGGCAGTAATAGGCTGGGTAGGATTTACAGGGAAAGTCCGGTGTATCTGCTTTCCGTTCACCACGCCTTTGCCCGGTTGGGGAAACAAAATGATGCCTTCGGCACGGGGAGCGATATTGTCCTTCACCTTCTCCATAAAAAAAGGCAGCGGGTCGACATAATCTCCTGTTGCCGACTCAATCATATCCAGATGCAGGTGAGGGCCGAAAGAGTAACCCGTGTTGCCGCTAAGGGCTATCACCTGCCCCGCCTTTACCGGATATTCCCCCGGTTCGGGGGTAATCTCCACTTCCCAGCTTTCCTGTTCATATTGCAAGTCTTTCACCCTTCGGGCTATATCGCCCACAAATGCGCTGAGGTGGCGGTTGATAGTGGAATAACCGTTATCATAGTCCACATCGAGCACATATCCCGAACCGTGCGTCACACGGATGCGCGAGATATGCCCGTCTGCCAAAGCATGTACAGGCTTGCCTATGGCTCCGCCGGTCTTGAAG
>OGPD01002093.1_pt1 | contig 13286 bp, 8 predicted proteins | sample 1552861 | NCBI WGS metagenome assembly OGPD01 (sample SAMEA2580280, study PRJEB22360) | human gut metagenome | biome: human gut; feature: human-associated habitat; material: faeces | place: Denmark | collected 2008/2010
TGCCGCCAGTGCGAAAACGCCCCCTGCGCCCGCATCTGCCCCACCGGGGCGCTCCAGCAGGACGACGGCATCGTGACCATGAACGCCCAGATCTGTTCGGGCTGCCAGCTCTGTATCATGGCCTGCCCCTACGGCGCGATCTCGCTGGAATCCATCGGCCTGCCCTCCGCCACGTCGGAAACGATGGCCCAAAAGAGTATGCGCTCCGTGGCCGTGCGCTGCGACCTGTGCAAGGACTGGATGAAGCGCGAGGGCAAATCCGTGCCCGCCTGCGTCGAAGCCTGCCCCGTCCACGCCCGAAGCGTGGTGCAGATAGGCTGATCCCAGCGCAATCATTGATGGTGTAAACGTGCCGGGGCGGGGCTCCGGCACGCTTTTATTCACCGGGCATTTATGGTACAGGGCACGGATTATGAGCGAATCCATCGGCATTATTGCAGGAAGCGGACAATTCCCGCGCCTCGTGGCGGAAGACGCCAAGGCGGCGGGTTATGGCGTTGTGGTCTGCGCCTTCCACGGCTTCACCGATCCCGGCCTTGAAGCGCTGGCCGACGCGTACACGACCGTCTATCTGGGCCAGTTCGACAAGGTGATCGACTACTTCCGCAAGCACGGCGTCCGCAGGCTGTGCATGGCCGGAGCGATCAACAAGCCGCGCGCGCTGGACTTGCGCCCGGACTTCCGGGCGGCGCGCATCCTCTTCTCCCTCAGGGGCAAAGGCGACGACGCGCTGCTCCGGGCCATCATGGCGGATCTGGAAAAGGAAGGCTTCACGCTCATCCAGGCGGCGGAACTCTCCACCTCCCTGCTCTGCCCCGAAGGCGTCCTGACCCGGCGCGGCCCCTCAGCCGAGGAGATTGCGGAAATCGACTACGGCTGGCCCATCGCCGAAGCGCTCGGCCGGTTTGACATCGGCCAATGCATCGTGGTCAAACAGGGCATGGTGGTGGCCGTGGAATGCCTCGAAGGCACGGACGCCGCCCTGCGGCGCGGCGGCGAGCTGCGCGGCGAAGGTTGCGTGGCGATCAAACGCTTCAAGCCCAAACAGGACGAACGCGTGGACTTGCCGTCCATCGGGCTGCAGACCGTGCGCCTCCTCATCGAACAACACTACCGCTGTCTTGCCGTGGACGCGGGCAAAACGCTCTTTTTCGACAGGGCCGAAGCGCTGGCCCTTGCCGACAAACATAACTTCTGCATCGTCGCGCTGACCGAAGACTCGTTCGGGAAGCTGCGCCTTCAGGCGAAAGCCGACTAGACACACGAAACCCGAGAGGAAACCAAGTATGGGCAAGGCCGACCGTTATCAGAAACTGTACCCCGTCACATGGGATCAACTCCACCGCGACGCTAAAGCGCTGGCATGGCGCCTTCTGGAACAGGGACCGTTCAAGGGCATCATCGGCGTCGCGCGCGGCGGGCTTGTCCCGGCCGCCATCGTGGCCCGTGAGCTCAACATCCGTCTGGTCGACACCCTGTGCATCTGTACCTATCAGGGCCGCGAACAGACCGGCGGCGAAGAAGTCCTCAAGGCCATCGAAGGCGACGGCGACGGCTGGCTCGTCGTCGACGACCTCGTGGACACCGGCAATACCGCCACCATCATCCGCAACATGCTCCCCAAGGCCCATTTCGCCACCCTGTACTCCAAGCCCGCCGGAAAGCCCCTCGTGGACACCTTCATCACCGAAGTCAGCCAAGATACGTGGATTCTTTTCCCGTGGGACTCCGAAGTGCAGTATACCGCCCCGCTGGTGGAACAGAACTAGGCGTTAAGACGGGAAGCCCCCGGCAGACGGCATTATAAAAAAAGAAAACCGGGACAGCCTCGCGTAACAGGCTGCCCCGGTTTTCCGCATAGGAGAGAAGGAAGGATGGCCGTCGGCTTCGTTGCTGTCGGACACCGAAAGCCTTCGGGAAATGTCTCCGGATCGGCAGCCCGTGACTGCCGCCAATCCGGGGCTCCGCCCTTCCCGCCGGGTGGCCGGAAGGGCGAAGCGGTTTGGGAGGGAAGGATGCCAAAAGGCAATCCGTGCGGAGGAGCTTCAGCCGCGCGGCGCGAAACGCATCCTTGGTTTCCCCTCCCGGTTCAGCAAAGCCTGTTCTTAGAAAGCGTACCGCATGTTGACGGAGGCCTTGTAGGCGTTGCGGTTGGTGTTGTCGAGGACGTTGCCCCAAACGCCGTCGTTGAGGCTCAGGTGGATGTACCCGAGTTCCACGGCGAGGGTCAGATCCTTGTAGATCTGGTAGTCGGTGTCGAAGGTGGCTTCCCACGCGCCGTCCTTGGTGGTCAGGTAGGTGGAGCCCACCATGCTGCCGGTGGCATCAGGATAGCTGGCATGGAAGGTGGTCATACCGGCGTTCGCGGGCATGTTCTTGTTGTTGGTACCCCGATAGTAGCCGACCTGAATGGCGTGAGTCAGGTTTTCCATGAAGGAGATGTCCTTCATGCGGAGCGCGACGCCCCACGTGCCCACGGGGCTGGTGCCGAGGATGGTATCGCTGGAAATGCCGTAACCGCCGTCAAAGCCGAAGGAAGAACCGGACCAGCCGGCGTCCACGGTGGGCATACGTTCGGAGCCGTCATACGGATTGGAGTTGTCACCGGAGCCGTACCACAGGAGCAGGCCGGGAACGCCGAAATCAAGCTTGTATTCCGCGATGGCGGAAGCCAGCCAGCCGCTGCGCTTCAGGTCGATGGTCTTGCTGGTCGCGCCGTCGTATCCGCTGAGCGAACGGACCGTGCCCATATCCACGGAGCCGTAGTTGAAGTCACCGGCGAGGCGGAAGGGGCTGAACGTGGTCATTTCACCCGTGATGCCGACCCACCATGCGTTGCCTTCGCTGCGGTTGCCTTCAAGCGTGGTCAGATCGCTGCCGCTGGGGAGCACGGGGAGCATCCCGGCGCGCATGTCATCGATGTCACCCTTGGCGTCGCCACCAAGGCTGCGGCTGCCCACGAAACCATACATGCCCCAAGGCGTGATCTTCACACTGTCAAAGGTCAACGGCAAGGTCAGGCCAACGAAATCCATGGCGTTGTTCTGATCGTCATGCCACTTGCCATAACCATTGGTGTTGTCGTTTTCAGCGCGCAGCCAGAAGAGGTTCGCGCCGACGTTTTCGGTGAAGTTGCCGCCGATGGTGATGCCCGCGCCGTCGCCGTCGAGCACGGCGGAACCGGCCACGAAGCCAGGCATCACGAAGGGCTGCAAGCCCATGCGGACCAGCACGTCGGTTTCGGGGATGGCCCAGTCGATGTAGGAGTAGCGCACTTCAACGGTCCTGCCGTCCGTGCCGAGGGAAGCGCCGTCCTTGGCATGGCCCCAATGCGTGTCGCCGATTTCAAAATAAACGACGCCCTTCAAGCTTTCAGACGCGATCACGTCGATCTGGGTGCGCAGACGCTGCGCCGCGCCGAAGCGGTCGCTGCTGTTGTGCTTGTCGAACGAATCGTTCGTATACTCAAAACTGAAGTCCCACATGCCCTTAGCCTTGATGTCGGCTGCATTGGCGGCGGAGAATGCGGAGCAGATAAGCCCGGCCGCAAGCAGAAGCGTGGTGAGTCTCTTCATGACGAAAATCTCCTTTCTTCATGGTGAAGGTTGGGGTATTTCCGACCTCTTCCTCTCAGAGCCGGAAACACCAAAAGCTTCAGGATCCGAGGTGAAGCTTTCAAGGGCATTTTCTCTCACCGAAATAAATATTCAATTATTTGTACGATCTTTATAACAAGCCTCTAACGAAGGCTCTCTCGGCCCCGCTTGCAAAAAGAAAAAAGAGGGGCTCCGCGACACACCCCTTCCCGCTTTTCCTTGCCCCCCAAGGCAAAACCGAAAGGCCCTTTCCACCGGGACCACCCCCTCTCTATTAGACCTATCCCTTGCCTGGAGATGACGGTTCCACTCCGGCGGATGCAGAAGCGCATCCCTAAGCCCGCCTCCCCGCACGATGCCGGAACAGGGCCAGCCCGAGGAACAGGTTCAAAAGCAGGCTCACACCAAGCACCGCCCGGAAAAGGACCGGCAAGGCCCACAGCGATTCGCTGAATCCGGACGGGGCGACCTCGCGTTCCACCGTACCTTCATCGGAAAGCGTGATTGTCATGGGATGGGAAACCTTATGCCCCATGTTGTCCGCAACCACGATGGTCCACGTGCCGGGCTTGTCCGGAAGGAACGCGAATCTTCCCTGAGCGTCCGTACGCCCGTTCTGAAATTCCACATCCGCGCTGTCCGGGCCGTACAGCTTCGCTTCGGCATACGCCGCCACGTCGCCCGTGGAATACGAGAACGCCACCACACGGGCATCTCCGGACGCCAGCTCCTTCGCCAGCAGCGCGTGAGCCTGCGCGTCCGCGGAAAACCAGCCCAGAACCAACAGGGCGGCCAACACTACACGTCTCAACATATCTTCTCCTTGGAAAGGGAGCACCGGAAACGGAGCCTCCGGGCACTCCACTTTCATCTCACACTCAATCCGCATCGGGCTTTCCCCATCCAGCCGGGACACCCGCGCATCCTTCCCACGAACAATGCCGCCGGGCCGCGCCCCGACACAGCAGAAACGCTCTTTCCTAGCGCCCCGCCGGGAGACGTATTCCCAACGGAAAATTTCCATGCCGCCCCACCCTCCATCGGCCCTTATGGAAATTTTTGGAGGGGGAGAGGAGGGGTTTGGGGAGGGGCGAGGGAACCGTGGGGGTGCTCCCCCTTCTTCAGAAAGGTTCCCTCGCCCCTCCACAGCCTTCCTTTTCCCTGCTCCCTACTTCATCACCGGGAAAACATAGGTAGCGCGCATGTTGCGCTTGTCGGCGCTCCCGTCGGTGAGCTTTTCGGTAACTTCGGTACGCAGCATCCACAGGCCGGGCTTGGTCACCTTGAACGACGCCATGCCGTCCGCGCCGGTTTCAGCCTTGGCCATGTAGGCATCCTGCTCGGCGCTGTACCCGTCGTAGGTCAGGCCAAGCGGGGCCTTTACCGGCTTGCCGTTCAGCAGCACTTCCGCCTTGATGTCGTCACCGGCCTTGATGTCGGCGGGATTCGTCAACAGCACGATCTCAAGATCGTGCCCCAAAACCTTCTTGTACAATCCGTCATTCGCGGCGGGATTGAGCATGGTCTTGGCGAACTTCTCATACTTGCCGACCTTGATGACCTTCTTGCCCTTGGCTTCGAGATCCTTGCGGCCGCCCTCCAGCACGCCTTCGGTCGTGTCGCTCCAGGTCTGCGGCAGACGATGCCCGACGATCATGGCGGGGCCGTCCGCAGGGAGGGCCGCCTTGCCCACAAGCGCCTTCACCTTGGCGTCTTCGGCAAGCTTCACGGGCTCCTTGGCGTTGCCCTGAATGAGTTCGACCACCACGGTCTCCACCGGCTCGGCCTCTTCGCTGATCATGAATACGTGCGCCGCCTGCGCCTGCACGCCCACGCTTTCGCCCTTGGCGGCCTGTGTTTTGTCGGGTTTGACGATGAATTCATGCGCGGAGGCAAGAGTGGCGGTCCCAACGAGGCAGAGTGAACACATCCCCGCAAGCAACACTTTGAAAAGCATGGCGAACTCCTTGTTTTGAATAACACGGCACAATATTGTGTTATCTTTTTCAAAAATGTATTACCCGGAAAAATGATTTTCCGTCAATTCAATTTTTATTTTATTTCCGCATGTTATAATCATTTACCCAACAATTCCGACACTGTTCGTACTTTTTTAAAAAAAATAACACGCATACTCGGCGACACACACCAGTGCCCTGAAAAAACAGGTTCCTCCTTCCAAAAGCCATCATCGGCGCGGGGTTGCAAAATGACAAAAAGGCAACTGCTTGCCTTTGTTCAGCTATCCGCGTAGATTATCTCCTTTCGCGCCAGCCGGCCCGGTTGGGGTGCGCCCCTCGGCTTCAACGCAGTCCAGACAAAAGGGAAGCATATGAACCTCACACAGAAAATCATCGGCAGTCACCTTGTTTCCGGCACCATGACGCCCGGAAGCGAAATCGGTCTGCGCATCGACCAGACCCTGACCCAAGACGCCACCGGGACCATGGCGTGGCTCCAGTTCGAAGCCTTGGGCATCCCCCGGGTCAAGACCGATATTTCCTTGAGCTACGTGGACCACAACACGCTCCAGATGAACTTCCGCAACCCTGACGACCACCGCTTCCTGCGCACCGTGGCGGCCAAATTCGGCGGCGTGTACTCCGGGCCCGGCACCGGCATCTGCCACCAGCTCCACCTCGAAAACTTCGCCAAGCCCGGCGCGACCCTCGTGGGCTCCGACAGCCACACTCCCACCGCGGGCGGCATCTGCTCGCTCGCCATGGGCGCGGGCGGGCTTTCCGTCGCGCTGGCGATGGCGGGCGAGCCCTACTATATCCCCATGCCCAAGGTCGTGCGCGTCTTCCTGACCGGGGCGCTCACCGGATGGGCCTCCGCCAAGGACGTCATCCTCGAACTGCTCCGCCGCCGCACCGTCAAGGGCGGCGTGGGCCGCGTGTTCGAGTACGCCGGGCCCGGCGTCGCCACCCTCTCCGTGCCGGAACGCGCCACCATTGCCAACATGGGCGCGGAACTCGGCGCCACGGGCACCCTCTTCCCCTCCGACGGCGTGACCCGCGCCTTCCTCAAGGCCATGGGCCGCGAAGCCGACTGGCGGGAACTCGGCCCTGACGCCGATGCCGCGTATGATGAAGAGGAAGCCATCGATCTTTCCGCGCTGGTCCCGCTGGCCGCGCAGCCGCACATGCCCGACCGCGTGGTGCCCGTGGCCGAACTCGACGGCCTGCCCGTCGAGCAGGTCTGCATCGGTTCCTGTACGAACTCCTCCTACGCGGACCTCAAGCTGGTCGCGCAGATCCTCGACGGGCACCGCATCAATCCCGGCACCGACGCCATGATTTCCCCCGGCTCCAAGCAGGTGCTCACCATGCTGGCGCAGGAAGGGCTCCTTGAGCCGCTCATCGGCTCCGGCGCACGCCTGCTCGAATGTTCCTGCGGCCCGTGCATCGGTTCCGGCGGCGCACCCGTCACCTCCGGCGTAAGCGCCCGTACCTTCAACCGCAACTTCGAGGGGCGCAGCGGCACCAAGGACGCCAAGGTCTATCTGGTCAGCCCCCTGACCGCCGCCCAAGCCGCCCTGAACGGCAAGTTCACCGATCCCGCCACATGGGGGACCCCGCCCGCCAAGCCGGAACTGCCCGCCGATCCGCCGTCCATCCGGCACCTGTTCGTGTTCCCGCCGGAAAACGGTGACGGCGTCGAAGTCCTGCGCGGCCCGAACATCGTGGCGCTGGAGAAATTCCCCCGCCTCGACGCGTCCGGAGACGTGCTCGAAGCCAACGTCGTGATCCGCCTCGGCGACAACATCACCACCGACCACATCATGCCCGCGGGCGCGGAAATCCTCGCCCTGCGCTCCAATATCCCGGCCATTTCCGAGCACGTGTTCGTGCGCGTGGACCCCGATTTCGTGAAGCGCGCCCGCGCCGTCTCCGAAGCGGGAGGCAACGGCGTCATCGTGGCTGGCGAAAACTATGGTCAGGGCCCCAGCCGCGAACACGCGGCGCTGGCCCCGCGCCATCTCGGCATCAGAGCCGTCATCGCCCTGTCGATGGCCCGCATCCACCGCGCCAATCTCGTGAATTTCGGCATTCTGCCTCTGGTCTTCGTGAACAGGGAAGATTATGCTAAGGTCGCTCAAGGTGCGGATATCCGCATCCCGCTCACGGAAATCACGCCCGGCGGCGTGACGAACATTGAGATTGCGGGCGTGGGCGTTCTTCCTGTAAGGAATGATCTCTCGGCGGCCGAACTGGACATCATCCGGTCCGGCGGCCTGTTGAACGCCGTAAAAGAAAAAATGTAAGCCGGATCCCGGGAAGCCGTGCGGGGCGCCGTACGGCTTCCCGGGGCCCGTAACCTTTGAACTGGAGCTGTCATGCTGGATCTCATTCGAGCCAACGCCCAATCGTGGGGCGTCAAAATCGCCTTTGGCATCATCATTCTGGTCTTCGTCTTCTGGGGCGTCGGCGGCCTGACGGGCGGCCCTTCCACGGTCATCCTCACCGTGAACGGGGAACCCATCACCATTCAGGAGTTCCAGCGGAAATACGAACAGCTTGAGCAGCAGGTGCGCGCCCAGTATCCCGATCTCGATGCGGCCGGCCTCAAGGCGATGCAGCTCAAGCAGCAGCTCATCCAGAACCTCATTCTCGAAAACCTCATCATGCAGGAAGCCAAGCGCGTCGGCATCGTCGTGACGCCCGTGGAGCTGCGCAAGCTCATCGAAAGCTTCCCCGCCTTCCACAACGCCGAAGGCAAGTTCGATCCCGACGCCTATGTCCGCGTGATCAAGGCCCAGCGCAACACCCCCGGCAACTTCGAAGCCGAGCTCCGCAACAACATGCTGATGAACAAGCTCCGCGCGGACGTCACCGCCGGGGCCTTCGTTCCCGAAGCCGAAGTGCGCGATCTCTTCCGCTATGAAGGCGAACGCCGCATTCTGGAGTATGTTTTCTATCCGCTGGAAGACTATACCTCCAAGGTTACCGTCGACGACGCGCAGATCAAGGACTATTACGAAGCCAATCAGGCATCCTTCACCGTGCCCCCGCAGGCCGACGTGGAATACCTGCTCATCGGCGCGGAAGCGCTGGCCGCCGCCCAGAACATCAGCGACGCCGCCGTATCCGAGTACTATGAAAAGAACGCCGCCCAGTTCGCCACCCCCGAAATGGTGCGCGCCCGCCACATCCTCATCCTGAGCGACGCCAAGGCTTCCGCCGAGGATCAGGCCAAGGCGAAGGCCAAGATCGAAGAAATCGCCCAGCGCATCAAGGCTGGCGAAGATTTCGGCACCGTGGCCAAGGAAGTTTCCGAAGATCCGGGCAGCGCTCCGCAGGGCGGCGAACTCGGCTGGTTCGCGCACGGCCAGATGGTTCCCGAGTTCGACAAGGCTTCTTTCGCCCTCAACCCCGGCGAGCTTTCCGAGCCCGTCAAGACGCAGTTCGGCTGGCACCTCATCCAGCTTGAAGAAAAGAAGGCCGCCGGGCAGAAGCCGTTGGATGAAGTGAAGGATCAGATCCGCACCCGTCTGGCGCAGGATGAAGCCTCCGGCAAGGTACAGGAAGCGCTGGAACAGGTTCAGCTCGCGGTCATCGGCGGCAAGTCGCTGAAGGAAGCCGGGGAACCGCTCAAGCTGGCCCCGCAGGAAACCGGCCTCGTCAACACGACCGAATTGACCGAAAAGATGGGCATCAAGCCTGAAAACCTGCCCGCGCTGCTGGCCGCCAAGCCCGGCACCGTGCTGGACACGCCTTTCGTGACCAAGACCGGCTATGTCATCGCCAAAGTGAACGAATCCAAGCCTCAGACCGTGAAGCCGCTTGACGCCGTGAAGGACGACATCAAGGCTCGCCTCCAGCAGGACAAGGCCCGCACGCTTGCCTTCGAGGCCGCCAATGCCGAACGCAAGACCTTTACCGCCGATCTGCCCAAGGAACTTCAGGGCAAGCTCAAGAAGACCGAACCGGTCGGCCGTCAGGGCTACATGGGCGAGCTGGGCATGAACGCCGAACTGGCCAAAGCCGCCTTCGCCGCCAAGGTGAACGAATGGTTCCCCGTGGCCTACACGCTCGACGGCGGCGCGGTCATCGCCCGCGTGGCCGAAGTCGTGACGCCGAGCGACGAAGACTGGAAGACCGCCGCTCCGCAGATCACCGACGCCGTGCTCAACGCCAAGCGTGAGCAGATGTTCCGCGGCTTCCTCAGCCTGCTCCGTTCCAATGCCAAGATCGAACTGAAGAACGAGACGATTCTGGCGGATTAGAGCCAAATACATTCCTATGTTATCAATAAAAAGAGGCCATCCTAGGATGGCCTCTTTTTATTAAAATCCTAAAAAAGTATTACCGCAGAAATCCTTTAATCAGATGCTTCATCACTGGAACAACATACCGAACATAATAGAGTACTCTCATTTTCTTATACATATAGAGCATTGTCCATGCATCGGCATATTTTTCCTGCTTCAATGGAGCAGAAACAAGCTGAAGATCCATCGTGAGGTTCTCCAAAACATCTTCCGGCAAGGCCGCGAAAACACCATCTAAGGCAACCATATATTCAGAACATTCATCAGCTCTGCCATATCTGAGAAAGTCCCTATACGCACCCCGCAACATATCTCCGATATTGTCCGCATAAATTCTCTGAATCATCGGTTCGGCAGTGCGCACGACTGAAGCCATGTTCTTCGCTGCGTGGCATTTCCAAAAGGCGTCCTCACGCCCTTTCATATACATCTTGGATTTGTCATTTCCTTTTCTCTGGCGGTACTTGTAGGTATTGACGGCAAGATACGAAATCGTCTTCGCATGTACGGCCACACGGCACGAAAAATCATTGTCCTCAAACTTAAGCAATGTCTCATCAAAAAATATAGCATGCTCCACAAGAAAAGAACGCCGTAATAGCTTATTGCACGCAATAACATTATTTGAGAAAAGACCACATCTTGAGAGAGATTTCCCTCTAATATCCTGGTCGGGATATACCGCTGTATTGACTACGTACTCTTTTCCTGATTCGTCAGGAAACCAATTCACAGTCCTTCCCGAAACCAATTCAGCATCATCTTGTTCAGCAATAATATAAAGTTCTTTCAAAACTTCGTTATCGTATAAAGCATCATCAGAGTCTAAAAAGAAAACATACTCTCCGCAGGATTCTTTTAATCCCCTATTACGGGTAAAGGATAAATCTCTGTTTCTTTCATTGTAAAACAATCGGATTCGAATATCTGATTCAGCATATTTTTTCAAAAGAAACGAGCTATCATCCGTAGAGCAATCATCAATACAAATGATCTCAATATCCGTCAGCGACTGCTGAATAACCGAGTCCAAGCATTCGCCAAGATACGGAGCTACATTATACACGGGGATTATAACGGAAACCTTGACCATAGCACTCATTCCGCGCTTAGCTTCCTCAGCTTCTTCTCAAACCGCTCGTATTCGCTGAAAATACACGCACAGTAGTTCTGGCGGTACAGGCCCATTTCCTTGGAGCGGTCGATCCCGGCCTGCCACAAGGGGCGGAAGTCCCGGTACAGGAACTCGGAACCGAATCCGGCGTCGCTCCTGTAGTCACCGGACGCCGCGACGCGGGTTCCGATTCCCCGGATGGCGTCGTGCTGCTGGTGCCGGGAATAGAGCAGGCTTGTAGTAAAGCAGTCGAAACCGTTCTCCGAGGCGATGGCGCAGGTCAGGGCAAGACGGCTCTCGTAGCAGTAGCCGCAGCGGGCATACCCTTGATTGTCCGCGATACCCAAATCGTGCACCATCTTGAGCCAGCCGGGCAGATCATACACATCGTCCTGCCACAACATGGGCAGATCCATCTGTTCCGCCACCTGTTCCATCGCCTCCCGCCGCCGAAAATATTCGGAGACGGGATGGATGTTCGGATTGGCGAAGTATCCCGTGACGTCATAGCCCTCGTCGCGCAACGACTGGATGCACATGATGCTGCACGGCCCGCAACAGGCGTGCAGGAGCACTTTCTTGCCGTTACCTGCCATTGTTCTGCCCGTTGTGCTGATGGCCCTGCTGCTGTGCTGGAGCTGCCGGCGCGGAAGAAATACCCTCGATGCGGATATCCAGACGGATGTGGAATTCCTTTTCCATGAGCGAGAGCCGTTCGCGCTTGTGATTCAGAAGATACAGCCCGAGCTCAGCGTCCACGCTGTGGGCGTACTCGGTCTGCCCCGCCGCCGCAGCGCTGCGCATGGCGCGGTGCAGGTCGCGAAGCGTCTGTACGGACTGCCACTCCATATTGCGGCGCTGGCCCGTCCCCTTGCAGTGGGGACAGGTCTCCATACTGATAGAGATCGCCGAGGAGCCGGTCCGCTGGCGTACGATCTGGAGCAGGCCAAAAGAACTCATCTTGCCGATGTCGTGACGGGCGCGATCGCCCTTCATGGCGTTGCGGAGTTCTTTTTCAACCTCACGGCAATGCTCGGGATCGCGCATTTCAATGAAGTCGATGACGATCTGCCCGCCGATGTCGCGCAGGCGAAGCTGACGGGCGATGGCCGTCGCCGCTTCCATATTCGTACGGAAGGCCATAGCCTCAAAATTCGTCTTGCCGCCGATCTTGCCGGAGTTGATGTCGATGGCCATAAGCGCCTCGGTCTGGTCGAACACCAGACGCCCGCCGGACGGCATGAGCACTTCGCGGGAATGTACCTGCTCGATCTGGTTGAGAAGGCCGAAGTGTTCCCAAAGGGTCTTGTCATGCTTCTCATAGAGGTGCACGAGGTCGCCCTTGCGCGGGAACAGCAGGGAAGCCATCTCCCGGATGGCTTCGGCGGTTTCCGCGTTGTCCACCCAGACTTCGGACACGTCGTCGGACAGATAGTCGCGAACGCTCCGGCTGGCGAGGCCCGGTTCCTGATAGATCAGGGAGGGGACCTTTTCCGTGGTGGCGCGCTTGCGGATATCCTTCCAGACGCGCTTGAGGAAAGAGAGGTCCTTCTGGAGCGTGGTCTTGCTCGTGCCCGCGCTCACGGTGCGGACGATGGCCCCAAGCCCTTCGCCGGGCTCAAGGCCCCGGATGAGCTCGCGCAAACGGTTGCGCTCCTCGCCGTCCTCCACCTTGCGGGAAATGCCGATCTGCTCCTGCCCCGGCGTCAGCACGAGGAAGCGCCCGGCGAGCGACAGCCATGTGGTCAGGAACGCGCCTTTGGAGCCGTTGGGCTCCTTCACGACCTGCACGAGGACTTCCTGCCCGGGCTTGAGCACTTTCTGGATGGGCGGGTATTTGCGGCCCTTGGTGGGTTCGTGGGGCTGGAGGTAATATTCGGGGTGCACTTCGTCGATCTGCAGGAACCCGTTCTTCACGTTCCCGTAATTGACGAAGGCGGCTTGCAAGTTGGTGTCGATGTTGTTGATGACGCCTTTGTAGATGTTGCCCCGGATCTTGGCCTGATGGGTCATCTCCACGTAGTACTCGCGCACGGAGCCGTCTTCGGTGAGCACCACCTCGACCATATCTCCGGGCAGGACGCTGACCAGCATCTTGCGGTCCACGCCGGACGCGGCGGCCTTGGCGGACTTGCGGCCCTTCTTGGCGTCCTGTTCCTCTTCGCCTTCCTCGGCGGACTCGTCCTCGGCTTCCTGCAGCGCGGCGGCAGCCGAGGCCTTCTTGTTCCGGCGGCGGCGCGGCTTGCGCGGCACGCGAGGCGCGCGCGCCTCCTCACCCTCGGCTTCGGCGGGAGCGGCAGCG
>OGPD01002101.1_pt1 | contig 13215 bp, 10 predicted proteins | sample 1552861 | NCBI WGS metagenome assembly OGPD01 (sample SAMEA2580280, study PRJEB22360) | human gut metagenome | biome: human gut; feature: human-associated habitat; material: faeces | place: Denmark | collected 2008/2010
CCGTCTACCGCGCCGTCGTAGACGAGTTCGCTCGCCGCGTCCTCCTCCACGATCGGCACGCGGTAGCGGTTCGAGAGCGCAACGATCTTCTTGCGCCGCTCGATCGACAAAATGTTTCCCGTCGGGTCGTGGTAGCTCGAATTGACGAAGATGAGCCGCGGGCGCGTCTGCGTGAGTAAGCTTTCGAGCACCTCGCAGTTCATGCCGTTCCCGTCGACGGGAACGGTCAGTATCTTCGCGCCCGCAAGCTCCATCACGCGGTACATGTCCGGGTGCACCGGCTCTTCCATCACCACGCTGTCGCCGGGCTTGACGAGCAGCGTCACGATAAAGTCGAGCGCCTGATTCGTCTCCGAGAGGATCTGAATTTCGCCCGAGGACGCCTTCACGCCCTTCGTGCCGAGAAAGGCCACGAGCTTCTGCCGCAGGAATTTATCGCCCTTATAGGGGCTGAAAAAATACTGGCACGGGCCGCTGCCCGTGAGCAGCGCCGCGATATCGCCCGCAACGCGCTCGGACGTGTACACCTCGCGCGAGGCGACGCCGCTGCCGAGGGAATAGTGGCTCTCGTCCGTAAAGCGCTGGAACAGGTCGTCAAATGTCTTTTCCATGTCGAGGTACTTTTCCGCCACCTCGCTGACCCAGTTGACGCGGCCGGGCTGCGCGCCCTCGCCGCCCCTTTCGTCCTGCGCGTCATTTTCGTCGTTTGCCGCGGCCACGATGTAGCCCACGCCCTGGCGCGACTCGATCCACGCGTCGCTCTTGAGCTCGCTGTAGGCCTTGACCACGGTGTTGCGGTGCACATCCAAGATCTGCGCGAGCGCGCGCTCGCTCGGCAGCGCGCTCCCGCGGGGCAGCGCGCCGCTGATGATCTGCGACTTGATCTGGTCGGCGATCTGCAGATAGACCGGCACCTTCGAAAACTTGTCGATGCTGACTTTCATGTACTTCTCTTCTCCCTCTCGCCGGCAGGCCGCGCTCTCACCCGCAGCCGTCGGAATTTGCGTTGGTCTCGCAGAGGTCTCTCTGTTCGCATTTTACCACATAACCGTGTGCGTTGTACAGTCATTTTTGTGCATATGACATAAAATTCAAAAAGAAAGAGCCAAGGCATCCCGATGAGATGCCTCGACTCTTTCAGGTCAGCAACCTGAGTAAGGGAAAAGAAGCTTTTCCTTTTTAGAACAGCAGATGCGCGATGGGGCAGACGATCAGCAGGCTGATGATGGTGCGCTCCAGGAAGATGACGAACAGCTCCCAGATGTTGAGAGGAAGCTTGGAGCCAAGGATCAGACCGCCGACCTCGGAGAGGTAGAGGACCTGCGTGACAGAGACGACAGCGACGATGAATCTGGCCATCTCGCTGGTGCACTCCGCGATCAGGATGGCGGGGGTGAGCATATCGGTGAAGCCGACGATCATCGTGGAGGCAACAGCGTCCGCTTCGGGCACCTGAAGAAGCTGGAGCAGGGGACGGAACGGGATGCCGAGCCACTCAAAGATGGGGGTGTAGTTGGCAAGGATGAGGGCGACGGTGCCGATGGCCATGACGGAGGGCAGAACGCCGAACCACATGCTGCAGGCGTTCTTGGCGCCGCTCTTGAAGAATTCACCGATGCCCTTGTGCTCGGCAACGCGCTTCATGGCGAGGTCCATGCCGTACTCGACGTTGCTCTTGTAGCCCTCGGGAAGAGTGTCGGGAGCGGCCTTGCCTTCCACTAAGTACGTGTTGGGCTTGTTGCGCAGGGGGTAGAGGTACGGGCACACGATCGCGCAGACGATACCGACGAAGCAGACGATCAGGTAGTAGATGCCGAACTTGTCGAGCATACCGACCGTTTCGAGAACGACGAGGGTGAACGTGATGGAAACGGCGGAGAACAGCGTTGCGATGATGCTCGCTTCCTTGGCGGAGTAGTAGCCGCCCTCATACTGGTTGCAGGTGAGCATAACGCCGAGCGTACCGTCGCCGATCCAGGAGGTGATGCAGTCGACCGCAGCACGGCCGGGGACCTTGAACAGGGGACGCATGATCTTGGTGAGCAGCGCGCCGACGAACTCCAGCAGGCCGAAGTCGAGCAGCAGCGGCAGCAGCAGGGCCGCGATGACGAAGATGATGACGAGCGTGGTGAGCAGGTCATAGAGGACAAATCCGCCCTGACCGCCGCCGGTGATCATACCGATGAGACCCACGCCGTCCTCGCCGACACCCAGATAGGTGAGCCACACGAAGATGACCGCGAGCACACGGAGCACGACCCAAATGGGCTTGCAGGCGAAGCATTCCTTCATAATGTCGCTATTCATAATGAATTTGGGTTTTGCCAGCGCAATGAGGGACATCACTGCCGAAACGGTGAGGATCAGCACGCACAGCAGCGGCAGGGAGGCCGCCGATGTAGCCCGAGATGATGTCGGCCAGGATCTTGACCACAACGGTCCAATCGCCGTCAGCATTCTTCACCGGGATCATAAACAGGATGATACCAGTGATCGACGGGATGATGAACAGAGCTTTCAGTTTCGCGTTACTTTTGGTTTCCATTCTCTCTCCTCCTTCATATTGGCAAGTCGCGCCGGAAGGCGGTCTCTCTCATAGCCGCTTCCCCGGCAGACAGCTCTTGCCTTTACTTTATACGAATTCAGCAGTAAAGCAAGTGCCAGCAACGTTCTCAATTTGTATACCAGTAATAAATTTCTCCATTTTGTCATTCACTTTTTTGTCGAACCTGTATGTATCTTTTTTGCTTTTTGGGAAAAAGCCCTTTTCCCCTTGCCGTTTCAGGGATTTTGGAGAAGAAAAAGGGAGGCGCGATACGCGTCTCCCTCCCGTTTGCTTTATTGCAAGTTTTCAACGTCCTTCTTGCCGACCGCCATGCGCTTCCATTGCTCAGGAAGGCCCGGCGCGATGAGCGGGAACAGATTTTCCGTGTCCGACGTCGGCTGGATGTTATAGGTGCCGTACTTGTTGACAAGATCGGCGCAGTCGTCCGGCTGGCCGAAGCGCGCCTTGAGCATCGGCGCCAGGTCATACGGCATGCCGGGGTCTTTTCGCGGCATAAAAATCACCTCCGGACTTAGTATGTCCGGAGGCGGCAGATTTTTTCGATTTGTCTCGCTCACGCGCGCAGCGTTTTGGGGTACACGCCCGCGTCGTGTAATTTCTGAAGCTCGCGCTGCACCATTTCCTTATCCTCGTGATACGTCATGCCGAACCAGCGCGCGCTCGAGCGCAGAACGGAGACACTGAGCTCGCCGCGGTCGATGAGCTCGCCGATCAGGCTTGGCAGCAGGCACTCTTTTTTGAGCTCGCCGTCGGGCAGCGCGCGGAGGAAATCCTTAAAATACGCGTCCAGCTTTTCAAACAGCCACGGCGTAAAGCCCCAGAAGTTCATCGAGACCGGCGTCTCGGGCGCGTAGACCGGGCCGTCGCCGTTTTCCTGAATGTCACGGATCTTGCCGTCGCCGCAGGGCTTTAGGTGGAACGTTTCGACCACGCGGTCGAGCATCCCCTGTTCGTTCACGTGGCACACGCCGCGCGTGACCGTGCCGTGCTCGCTCACGGTGTTGCAGAGGTCGTAGCCGACCATCGTGCCCTCGCCGCTTTCGGCGAGCTTTGAGAGCTCTGCGTAGATCGTCTTGAACGCGTCCACGCCGTAATAGTCGTCGGCGTTGATGACGACGAACGGCTCGTGCACAAATTCGCGCGCGCATAAAAGCGCGTGCACCGTGCCGAACGGCTTGACGCGATCAGACGGCACCGTGTAAAAATCGGGCACGCTCGAAAAATCCTGATACGCATAGCAGACCTCGACATTATCCCCGTCCGCCGTTTTGCGCGCGGCAAGGTGATGTCCGACCATGTTCTCCATCAAGTCGCGCATGTCGGGCTTGATGATGAAGACCACCTTCGTAAAGCCCGCGCGCAGCGCGTCGAAAATGGAGTATTCCATCAAAATTTCACCGTTCGGACCGATGCCGTCCACCTGCTTATTGCCGCCGTAGCGCGAGCCCATGCCCGCCGCCATAATCACGAGCGCTGCTTTCATAAAAACAAAACTCCTCTCAAAGTTCTCGATCTCTTTCTCTCCGGGCGCGCACTGCGCGCTCATCTTCGCCCATCATAGCGTATCCGAACCGGCATTGCAACCGTCTTTTTCGTCTCTTGTCTTTTGCCGCAGGCGTGTTATACTGGTGTAACTATTTCTTAACACCGAGGTCACACCATGGAAGGATTTCTGCACGCGGTCTCTTCCGTCACCATCATCCTGCTGCTGACGGCGACGGGCTATTTCTGCGCGGCCATGGGCTGGATGGGCCCGCAGGCCAAGCGCTTTATCAGCAAGTTCACGATGTCCGTCGCCATCCCCTGTATGTGCGTCTACGGGCTGACGAAGAATCTGACGCGCGAGCTGCTCGCGCTCTCGCCGGGCTTTCTGCTCGTGCCCTTTCTCTCCACGCTCGGCGCGTTCCTGCTCTCGCTGCTCGCAGGCAAACTCCTAAAGCTGCCGCGCAGGAAGCTTGGCGTTTTTATGATGATGTGCTCGGTGTCGAACGCCATCTTCATCGGTCTTCCGATGTGTACCGAACTGTTCGGCGAGGTCTGCACGCCCTATGTCATGCTCTACTATCTCGTCAACACGAGCTTTGTCCAGCTCGTGGGACTCTCGCTCGTGCGCTGGTCGGGCGACGGCGGCGGCTTTGACCGCCGGATGCTCAAAAAATTCCTGACCACGCCCGCCGTCATCGGCGTTCTTCTGAGCTTTCTGCTCGTCCTTACGGGCGTTTCCCTCCCGCCGCTCGTGATGAGCTACTGCAAGTACATGAATAACCTCGTCACGCCGCTCGCCCTGCTGCTCACGGGCTACATCATTTACGAGATCGGGCTGAAAAATCTCCGCCTTGACCGCGACCTTGCCATCGTGATGATCTTCCGCTTTCTGCTCGTACCGGCATCGTCGTTCGCGCTGTGCGCGCTGCTCGGCGTCGAGGGGCTTGCGCGCAACGTGCTGCTCGTGGAGACCGCCATGCCCGTCGTAACGCAGACGGTCGTCGCCGCCGCGGACTACGGCGCGGACGAGCAGTTCGCCGCGCAGGGCGCGGCGCTCTCCACGATCGCGTGCTTCGTCGTGATTCCCGTGCTGATGCTGATTTTGTAATCAAAAAAGTGGCAATGCCACTTTTTTGAGAAGGTTTCGCTGCGTTCTGTGCCTCGGTTGTCCGCTAAAAGCGGACAATTCGACCTTACACCGTTGCGGCACTACGATTCCCGCGCCCTTGCAGGCGCGCCAATCGTGCCGCTTCCTCGAAACCGACTTGCTGTTTCCGCCGCTGGCGGCACTTCGCCGGTTTCCACTTTGCGCAAAGAGCTTTCTGCCAGAAGGTGAATTGCCCCGCAGCGGGCAAGAGAAGCCCCTCTGGAGGGCGCACATGTCGCGGCGGAAAACCGATTTGAATTTGTTTCGTGCCGTGCGCGGCACCTGGGCAGCCGTTGGCAGCTTTGCTGCCTTACGGATGCTGCGTACCCCTTGCGGGTAAAAACTCTGCGAGGCTCTCTACCCTGAAAAGAATTCCGCGCCGTGGGTGCGGGATTCTTTTTGTTTTCAATTTCCGATCAGTGCGGACAGGCCGCCGGTTCTCAGCTCGTCTTTGTAGTAGTTGAGCTCATCGCCGATGAGCTCGTCGAGCACGCGCATGCCCAGCACCTCGACAGGGGCCTTGTCGTCCGTCAGGATGCAGCTTCCGCCCTCATAGGGCGTGAGCTTGGAGTAGACCGTGCGCATCATATCGGCATAGTCGCTGTCCTTGAGCTTTGCGATGCTGCACAGGAACGTCTCCTCCCAGTCATCCGCGTTCGTGCAGAAGACCTCGGTATTCGTGTTGCCCCTCACCGGCGCGGTGACGGTGTGCCGGAAGACACTCGCCATCGTGTCGCAGAGGTATTCGTTGATCGAGCCGTCCTCCGCGGACGTCATGTTGAGGTTCACGACCATCACGCCGTTCGGCTTCAAATGAGAGCGCACTTCATTGAAAAACTCGACGCTCGAGAGCTGGAACGGGATGGTGATATCCTGATAGGCGTCCACCATGATGACGTCAAACTTCTCCTTCGACGCGGCAAGGTACGCGCGCCCGTCCTCGACCGCGACGGTCACGCTGCCCGGAAGTCCGAAGTAGTCCGTCGCGATGCCGGCAATTTTTTTGTCGATCTCCGCGCCCTGCACACTCGCGCCGGGGAAATAGCGCGTGCAGTAGCTCGCGTACGTGCCAGAGCCCATGCCGAGGATCATCACGCTGCGGTTTTCGTTGTCCGTGCCGTCCATGCCCGCCATGCAGGGCGCGGCGAGCGCGTAGTCATAGTACATGCCCGTCAGCGCGTCGCCCTTGACCTGCACGCTCTGCACACCGAAGAGCACGTTCGTCGAGAGCGTCGTGCGCTTCGCGTCGTCCTGCACCTGCAAATAGTTGTAGATGGACTCGTCCTCAAGCGTGATGTCGCTCTGCCAGAAGGCGAAGCTGTAAGACGGCAGGGCAAAGCACAGTCCAGCGATCAAAAGGACGGAGACGATCCCCGGCACGCTCTTTTTCTTCTCGAACACGAAGTACGCGATGCCGATGGCCGCGAGCACACCGGAGAAGATCAAAAACGTTGCCGCCGTGCCGACGGCGGGGATCGTCACAAACGTCGGCACGAAGGTTCCGATGATGCTGCCGATGGTGTTGAGCGCGTTGAGCCTGCCCACGGTCTTGCCCGTGTCGTCGAGATTGTCGACCGTGAAGCGCGTGAGCGACGGCGTGACGATGCCGAGCAGCACGCACGGGAACGCGAAGATCACAAGGCACGCCGCGAGCGCCGCCCAGACGAGGAAGTTTTTCGTCACAAAAAGCGCCAGCAGCAGCGAGATGCCCGCGATCAGGTACCGTCCCACAAACGGGATGAGCGCGATCCAGATGGCCGCGATGATGAGGCGGCGGTAGAGCTTATCGGGCGTCGCGCTCCTGTCGGCGAGCTTGCCGCCCCAGACGTTGCCGATGGCCATCGCGATCATAATGACGCCGATGATAACGGTCCACACGATCTGCGACGAGCTGAAGTACGGGGCCATGAGCCTGCTCGCACCGAGCTCGACCGCCATGACGGACATACCGGCAAAAAATTCGGTCAGGTATAAAAAGTATTTGCTGCGGATGAGTTTATTTTCCATGCAGGACCTCCCTGTCGTTTCGTTTGTGCCGTCTTCGGTGCAGACAGAGAAATTATAACATGCCTGAACCGCTTTGCACAACGTTTTTGCCGCGTATTCATTCCCGATGCGCATATTCCCTCTCTGCACGCATATAGATGGAGCAACATGAGTCAGGAGTGTGCTGCATGAAGGGTAACATGGAAGAGCGCGCCTGCGCGCTGGCCGCCTACATCATCGAAAACCGCGCCACCGTGCGCGCCGCGGCAAAAAAGTTCGGCGTGAGCAAGTCCACCGTGCACAAGGACTTACAGGACCGCCTGCCGCAGTTCAACCGCAGCCTATACTTGCAGGTCAAGGAGGTGCTGGAGGTCAACAAGGCCCAGCGTCACATCCGCGGCGGCATGGCCACGCGAAAAAAATACAAGGGATTTTGAAACTTTTTTCGACTTTTTGCGTCTAACATAAGAGTGCGCCTCCCGCGCGGCAAAATTTCTCTTGCACAATTCCGCCGCGCAGGGTAGAATGCATTATTGTAAACCGAAAGAAAAAAGAACGGAGCAACAAGATGAGAAAGCAGGACTATTACGAGCCAAGCATCGGCCGCGAAAGCGAGCCGCGCCGCAGGCCGAAGAAAAAGAAGAAACGCGCAAATCGCGGTGAGCGCGTCGTCGTCACGCTTCTGTCGCTTCTTTTCCTGACCGTGGCCGTCGTGGCGACGGTCAAGTACGTCGTGCGCGCGCCCGAGCCCGTCACGGACGGTGAAGACCAGCAGACGCAGCAGGACGGCACGGCGGAGGACAGCGACGCCATTCAAACCATTTCTAACGGCAAAGAGCGCAAAAAATACTGCTATACGATCCTCGCCTACGGTGTGGACAACGACGCCGGCGGCAGCGACACGAACATGCTCGTGCGCTTTGACGCGGAGAACAAGAAGATCGACGTCGTCAGCCTGCCGCGCGACACGCTGATGAGCAACGGCCATAAGCTCAATTCTTCTTACAACAACGGCGGCACGGAAAAGCTGCGCAGCAACATTGAAGATATGCTCGGCGTTCCCGTGGACTTCTACGTCTCCGTCGACCTGAAGGGGTTCATCGCGCTCATCGACCAGATCGGCGGCGTCGACTTCGACGTGCCCGAGGACATGGACTACGACGACCCCTATCAGGATCTGCACATTCACTTCAAAAAGGGATTGCAGCATCTCAGCGGTCAGCAGTCGATGGAGGTCGTGCGCTTCCGCCACAACTCCGACAAGGATAAGCCCGCCTACGGCGGGCGGCAGGATATCGGCCGCATCGGCACACAGCAGGCGTTTTTGAAGACCGTGGCGCAGAAGCTGATGAAGCTCGAAAATGTCCCCGCGATGGCGGAAACGTTTTTAAAATATGTCAAGACCGACCTGACGCTCGGCAACCTCGTGTGGCTCGCCAACCAGGCGCTCTCCATGGGCGGGACGGACGCCATCAGCTTTGCCACGCTCCCCGGCGACGGCGCGGGCTGGTACAATGGCAAATCCTTCTACACGCTCGACCCCGAGCAGGTGCTCGAGATGACGAATTCGATGCTCAACCCCTATGTCGCCGACATCACCGCAGACGAACAGAACATTTTAGTCCCGTGATCCCCGTGAAATTTTGAGAATGTGAGAAAGAGAGAGCAAATGCCATGAAGTTCCGCTTTGCGCTGCTTGTCGCGGCGCTCGCGCTTGCGCTGAGCATCAGCGCCTTTTCTTACAGCGAGGAGCCCGCGCAGGACACTGCCGCTCCCGCACAGGAGGAAACGATGACAGACGACAGCACCCCGTTTGTGCTGCTTCGCGTCTACGAGGGCCAGTTTGCCGACGTGAAAGACGGCGACTGGTTCGCCCCCCCGGTCGTCTCGGCCTATGAATACGGCTTACTCAACGGCCGCGGCGAGAGTTCCTTTGCGCCAAGCGGCAACGTGACGATCGCCGAGCTTTTGACCATCGCCGCGCGGCTGCGCGCCATCTACACGACCGGCAGCGACGCGGTCATCCCCGCCGCGAAGGAGAATGAGGCGTGGTATGCGCCGTATGTCTCGTATTTGAAGAGCCAGAATTTGCTCGACAACAGCTTTGAGGGCTTCTACCTCCTGCCCGCGTCGCGCGCGCAGATGGCGGGCATTTTCGCCTTCGCCGTGCCGGAGGAATGGTACACCGAGCCCAACGCCTCGCTCGTCACCTCGGCCTACTCGAGCCGCGACTACATCGCCGACGTGACGGACAAAACGCCCTACCGCAGCGAAATTCTGCTGATGTACCGCCGCGGGCTGCTCTCCGGCATGGACGCAAAGGGCAGCTTTTATCCCGACCGCAGCGTCAGCCGCGCGGAGATCGCGGCGCTTCTGACGCGCGTTGTCAAACCTGAAACGCGCCTGACGCTCACGTGGACGGTCGCGCCGTATCACTCCGTGAAAAACGCGACGCTCGCGAGCCTTGTCAAAGCGCCGGCAAGCACGTCGCTCCCGACGTCTGCCAAGGACACCGCCGTCATCGACGGTTTGGTTCGCAATATGCTCGCGCGCGGCGAGCACACGATCACGCTGAACTACTCCAAGGCCCTCACCACCGCCACCGCCAGCGCGCTGACGCAGGCGTTCACCTCCTGCGTCAAAACATACTGCGAGCAGATGTACAACGCCGTCTCCTGCCGCTCGTATTCGACGGGCAAGGTCGTACTCACGTTTTCGTCCACCGCCTGTACGGACAAAACGCTTGAATCGTACCGCGCCAAGGCGCTCGCCGCCGCGATCAAGGTCCACGACTCCCTTTGGGAGAGCGGCACGCTGAGCTACGACATGAGCCAGTATGAGATCGCGCGCACGTATTTTCAATGGCTGTGCGACCACTGCCGCTACGATAACGCCGCCGCAGACGATTCCGCGAGCCATCTTGCCTACGGCGCGCTTGTCAGCGGCCATGCCGTGTGCGACGGCTACACGGGCGCTTACAACCTGCTCTTGAAGCTCGAGGGCATCGAGTGCACCTCGCTTTTTAACGACAGCCACATCTGGACGCTCGCGACGCTGGACGGCACGCAGTACCACATCGACGTCACCTGGGGCGACCAGTACGGGCGCACGGACCTGCGCTACTTCGGCATGAGCGAGGAGCAGTCCTACCAGTGCCACCCGTGGGGCACAGCGGACAAAAAGAAATAAGGATCGACATATAGGGAGCCCTGAGACGGTATGTCTCAGGGCTCCCTTTTTTATCACCATTCGAGCTTTGTGCGCACGTGCGTCAACGGCAGGTGAAAGCTCTCCCGCAGGACGTTGCGATGTTCCGGAGGAAAGTGCTCCTCTGAAAATTCATACAGCGGCAGAACCGAACCGTACTGCTGCGCGGTCTCGTAGAACCAGCAGCCGAATTCCAGACGTTCGAGCTTCGTCTGCAGCGCCGCGATCTGCGCGCGGACGTTGTCGCGCTCTTTGGCAAGGATGTCGCGGCGGGCGCTGAGTGTCTCTCCGCCGGGCCGGATGAGCGGCAGGAACGAGCGGATCTCCTTGAGCGGAAGACCGCAGAATTTCAGGTACTCGATGATTGAAAGCGTTGCAATATCGGCGTCTGTGTACGTTCGCTGCCCATTGCTGGCGCGCACACCGAGAGACAGCAGCCCCTCCTTTTCATAGTAGCGCAGGGTCGATGGGGCAATATTCATCATGCGTGCCACTTCTCCGATTGTATAAGGCATACGAAAATCTCCTTAAAAAACTGTTAAGATGACCGCGCGAAAACCTATTGACTTAAAGGCGACTTTAATAGTTACAGTTTACTTATCCAAATCGGTATTGTCAACAGGAATCAACGGGTAAATTTTCTTCCGTTTGTGCATGATGTTCCGATGCCGACAGTTTTTAAGAAGGAGAAAGAAGCTATGAGAAAAATGATGCAGCGATCCCTGAGCTGTCTGCTGACTCTCGCGATGGTCGTCACGATGCTGATGACCAGCACGCTCGCAGCAGAGAAAAGCGCCAAACTGGAATTTGACTATTCCGCCAACTACGACTCCTCCAAGGTCGTCAGTCTCGAAGTCTACAAGGGCTACCCCGCAGACAGCTATGCCAAGGAAGAAGAGATCTTCTCCCAGCTCGAAGCGATCACCCCGCAGGCTGACGGCAGCTACGTCGTCACCGCTCCCGGCACCTATGCCTACCATGTGCACGGCACCGGTTACTACAACATTCTCCAGCTCTTCAACGTGACCGAGGCCGACCTCACCGCCGGCGTGAAGAAGCTTTCCGTCATCGGCGGCAAGCTCGGCGGCAACGGCTTCGAGCCGACCATCAAGCCCGAAAAGGCCCCCGATTCTTACAAGATGGATGCCCGCGACAGTATGCTTATCTTCTGGCCTGAGGAGATCAACAAGCACTTCGCCCTCGAGCCGCAGAACTACACCACCCCCGCCTTCGACGGCAAGCACGCCGCCAACGAGTTCACCTCTCAGGAAGAACTGATGGCCTTCCTCAAGAAGATGGACGCCGCTTCCGGCACCATGCACCTCTACTCTGCCGGTACGACCCCGAACTACAAGTATGACCTCCCCCTGGCACTCTTCACCACCTCCGAGATTCCCGCGAACGCCACGCTCGCCGAGGCCGCCAAGATCGTCAAGGGCAACGGCAAGCTGAACGTCTGGTATCAGGCGCAGATTCACCCCAACGAGCCTGCCGCCGGTGAAGGCGCGCTCGTGATGATCGACAACTTTGTCAACGATCCCGCCTACAAGGCGCTGCTCGACAAGGTCAACATTGTCATCGTCCCCCGCATCAATCCCGACGGCTCCTATCTCTTCAGCCGCGCCACCTACGACGGCTTTGATATGAACCGCGACCATATGTCCCTCAAGGCAGCCGAGCTTGCCCAACTGCACACCGCCTACCGCCTGTTCATGAGCGAGGTTGTCCTCGACACGCATGAGTTCACCTTCTACGGCGCTTACAACGACGACTGGACGAGCGCCGGTGAATACATGGAGAATGCGGACGATCTTGAGACCACCCCCGCCACCAGCCTGAACAACAACCCCGCCGTGACGAAGATCGGTCTCGACATGGCCAAGCGCGCCTTCTCCGACGCTACGAACGCCGGCCTGCGCGTCAATCACTACGGCACCACCGTCAATAACCCCATCGGCCGCGCCTACTTCGGCCTGTTCAATGCGGTTTCCTTCCTCATTGAGACGCGCGGCATCGGCGCCGGCCGCCAGACCTTTGAGCGCCGCGTCTTCTCTCAGGAAGTTGCCGCCACCTCTTACATCACCTATGCCGCCGAGCACGCCGACGAGATTATGAAGGCGGTCGCCGCCGCCCGTGCCGATGTTGTCGCCAAGGGCAAGACCTATGAGGAAAGCGACGTTCTCGCCCTCTATCAGACCAAGTCCGGCAAGACTCTGACCGACTACACCGCCGCGACCGTGCAGTACAGCGTCGCCGACGGTAGTGAGAAGGTCAGCAAGGCGTCTCCCCTTTCCCTGAACGACACTCTGACCCGCAGCCGCGTCCGCCCGACCGCCTATGTCATTCCCGCGGACACTGCCAACATTGAGAAGATCCTCTACATCATGGACAATCAGGGTGCTGAGTACTACAAGCTCAACGCCGGTACCACCGCAAGCCTCCAGCAATACTACTATGTCGGCGACTACATGGTGAACGGCAAGGCCAAGGGCATTGAGGCCGGCCTGCGCGACACCGCCGACGTGACCTTCGCCAGCGGCGCTTATGTCTTCCCGATGGATCAGGTCGCCAGCAACGTCATCGCCATGCTTTGCGAGCCCGACGTCACCGACTCCAACGGCTACGACGGCACGCTCTATCAGTACAAGCAGATCGACTACGACAAGTCGACCATGAACTTCCCGCTCTACCGCTACACGGGCAACGACCCGCGCACGACACTTGTGAGCAACGGCACCTCCGCCGAGCCCACCCAGCCCACGCAGCCTGAGAAGCCCTCCCAGCCCGCGAGCAGCGACACCTACACCGTCGTCTCCGGCGACAG
>OGPD01002126.1_pt1 | contig 13028 bp, 7 predicted proteins | sample 1552861 | NCBI WGS metagenome assembly OGPD01 (sample SAMEA2580280, study PRJEB22360) | human gut metagenome | biome: human gut; feature: human-associated habitat; material: faeces | place: Denmark | collected 2008/2010
ACATAGTTCTCGCGTCATCGCCTTTAACTGAATTGTTGGCATGTTAGACCTTACCTACCTTATCATTCCGATTTATTGCTTTATTTAATCATATGGCTTTAATATATGCAAGAACAATCCCGGCAGACATGACTGCCGGGACTGAAACTGTCTTACGACCACCTGCCATTCCCGCGGAGGGTGTTTTTATGTATTCACAGCGCCTTTTCTTCGCCGACCGAGAAGAAATACAGCACCTTTTCCCTGACCTTTTTGCCCATCACGCGCATAAGGGCCATGGAGTATGTCTCGAGCTGAGGGCGGTAGTGCTCAGCTCGTTCTTCGATCTGTGTTCTTCCGATGCGGTCAGTCTTGAAGTCCACGACCACAAGCTCGCCGTTCTCTTCAAAAAAGCAGTCTACCACGCCCTGCAGCAGCACCGCGTCGTCGGCGTCCAGCGTGGCAAAGTCCCGCACCGGCCGCAGCAGCGAGAATCGGTACTCGCGCCGCACCGTCTGCGCATTCTTGCGAATGCGCGCGGCAAGATCACTTCGCAAAAATCGGACGATCGCGCGCACATCGACGGCGCTTGCCTGCTCGTCGGTCAGCTTGCGCTGCGCTCTGAGCTTTTCGACCTGCTCATGCACGCTCTGCTCACTTGCTTCGCAGAAAAAGTCAAGGTCCTGCATCACAAGGTGCAGCGCCGTGCCCCGCTCCGCACCTGTGAGCGTCGTTTCGCCCGCAAGGAATTTTGGTTTATATAGGCTGCGCAGCCGCGGTGGGAGCGTTGTATTTTCGGATATCTCCTCGTCCAGCGCGCGGCCCTTGAGCTGCGTGGCCGTCAGCTTGGCGGGAAAGGCCGTCTGCCCCGCATAGGGGTAGCGGTACGACAGCGCAGCAAAATCCACTGGCACGTCATCGGGCCGCTGCTGCGGCGTCACAAAGCTCAAACCGTCGTGCACGCGCACCGTCCACGGCGTTTCGTCAGCATAGAAGCTCCCCTCGCCATTCTGCCCCGCAAGCTCGCGCAGGGACGCCGCTTCGCTGCGCTGCAAAAGCGGCAGCATGATCCAGTCGCCCATGCACTTGCCGCTGTCCACAGCCTCGGGCAGCACAGGACAATCGCTCAGCGCCAGAAGGTCGGCGACGCGGCTTTTCGCGTTTGCCTGCGTGTGCACCATGACAAGCTTTTCCTTCGCGCGCGTCATCGCAACGTACAGCACACGCAGCTCCTCGGCCTTCGCCTCGCGCCGCAGCGTGCGCTCGAGCGCCTGCCGTGCGACCGTCGGGTACTGGATGTGCCTTTGCGTGTCCACGCACACCGGCCCCAGCCCGAGCTGCGGGTGCACGAGCACCGAACTCAAAAAGTCCATATTGCTGAAGCGACGCGCGAGGTCCGAGAGGATCACGACCGGAAATTCGAGGCCCTTCGACTTGTGGATCGACATGATGCGAACGCCTGATGATGCGTGCGCGGTCTGCATTGAACCCGCCTCGCCTTCGGCAAGCTGCTCGCGCAGCGTGCGCACAAAGTCGAAAAGGCCTTGCCGCCCCGAGCGCGCGTAGTCCTCGCTGAGCTCCAAAAACGCGAGCAGATTTTCCTTGCGCTCCGCCCCGCGGCGCATCGCGCCGAAGATGCCGAGCACATTGCACCGGCGGTAAATTTCACTCAGCAGCTCGCGCACGCTCAGGTGCGCCGCGCTGTTGCGCAAAGCGTCCAGCGTATCGAGAAATTCTCTGCTGTGGATGTCCTCACTCAAAAGCAGCGCATCGTAGAAGTCACCCGTGCGCTGCCGCGCGCGGATCGCCGCGAGCTCATCGGGTGTAAAGCCGAAGAGCGGAGAGCGCAGCACGGCAATGAGCGGCACGTCCTGCCGCGGATTGTCGATGACCTGCAAGAGTGCGAACAGCACTGCGATCTCCATCGAGGCAAAAAAGTCCTCGCCCGCGTCAGCGGCGCAGTGGAGGCCGCGCGCTTCCAGCGCGCGGCGATAGTCCAAAAGGCGCGTGCTCGGCGAGCGCATCAATATGACGATGTCCTCCTCGCACACGGGCCGCAGCTCTTTTGTTTTGTCATCCTGTATAGGAAATTCACTTGTCAGCATATTGCTGATATAGTCCGCGACGAACGCGGCCTCAGCCTCGCTCGCGCGCACGCGCTGCTCGCCCGTCTGCGTCGGCAGATCGAGCAGATGGAACTCCGCGCCGCACGCGCTCGATTCGACATAATTCGCGCCGAGGCGCAGCATTTCATCCGCGCCGTAGTCGAGCTCACCCATTTCCTCGGAAAGAATATTGCAGAAGATAAAATTCGTCGCGTCCAGCACTTCTTTGCGCGAACGGAAGTTGCGCGAGAGCAGCAGCTTCGCGCTGTCGTGCTCCTCTGCGTCCTCAAGCGGCGGCCAGGTGTTATAATGCTGCAAAAAAATACGCGGGTCGGCTAGGCGGAAGCGATAGATGCTCTGCTTGACATCGCCAACAGTGAAAAGGTTTTCTCCTTTACAAGAAATTGCGTCAAAAATGCGGTTCTGCACCTCGTTGGTGTCCTGATACTCGTCCACCATGATCTCGCGGTAGCGCGCGCTGACGATGCGCGCAAGCTCTGTCGGCGCGCCGTCCTCTCCGATGAGAAGGCGGATGGCCTCGTGCTCCTGATCGGAGAAGTCAGCAGAATTCCGCCGCCGTTTTTCCTCGTTGTACCGGCGGGAAAAGTCCGCCGTCAGGTCGATGAGCGCGAGCATTGCGCTCGCCATCGTGCGCAGGTCCTCCACCGCCTCGTCGGACGAGGCGGAAAAAATCTCGGCAAAGCCCTTGCCGGTCTCCTTGCAGTTGTCCCACAGGCTTTTCATGCGCGCTTTCATCTCGCCGCCGTCGCTGTCCTTCACCGCGGCGAGGCGCGGAAACGCGATGGTCACGCCGCGCGCGGCGTCCCAGCCCTCTGCGGTCTTCCCCTCCAGCGCTTCAAGCTGGTAGGACGCGTCGAGGAACGCGGGCGCATACTTCTGGTTCAGCGCGTCATTCGCGCACATCTCCTGCGCCGCGCGCTGCAAAAGGTTTTTGCAGTGGCGCGCCTTGCGCCGCACCTCATTGAGCAGAATTTTTCCATAGGGCGTGTCCTCGATCTTATCCGGCACGGCGCGCCAAAACGCGCGCTGCGCCTCGAGCCATTTGTCCTCATACGGCTGCGCCTGCAATTTTGCGTGCAGCTCGAGCACTAAGTCCTCAAGCGCACTGTCGTCGCGCCCCGCGCCGAGCGTGTCGGCCAGCAGTGTGCCTCCGGGCGTCAGACAGTCGTAAAAATCGTCCAGCGTGCGCGCGAGCACGCGCTCGCGCAGCACCTGCGCCTCGTTCTCGTCCAGCACGTGGAAATCGGGCCGCAGCGCGTGGCCGCGCGCGTCCTCGCCGAGCAGATGGCAGTTTTCGCGCAGAAGCGCGGTGCAGAAGGCGTCCACCGTCTTGATGTCCGCGCGGTAGACGCGCAGCATCTGCTGCCGCAGGTGGTAGTTGCCGGGGTCGCGCTCCATGCGCTCGGTGAGCGCCTTGGCGATCTTGCCGCGCAGCTCGCTCGCCGCGGCGCGCGTGTAGGTAATGATGAGGAAATCGTCGAGATTCGCCCCTTCGCGCTCCACGTAGGAAAAGAGCCTCTCGACGAGCACCTTCGTCTTGCCAGATCCAGCCGCCGCGGAGACGAGCAGACTGCGCTCGCGGCTGTCCACCGCCGCTTGCTGTTCGTTTGTCAGCTTTTCAGCCATTTTCGTGCGCCCCCTCTCCGTTCACCTCGTCGATGTACTGCCAGAATTCGTCGTTTTTCGTCGCCTTGATGTATTCCATACGGTCACTGCCGCAGCCGTTTTCAAAGTGGCACGCGCTCGCGAACTCACAGTAGGTGCAGGCCGACTGCTGCGGCGTGCGCGCGTAGGGGTCGGCGTCGATGTTGCCCGCGAAGACCTCCTGCGTGATTTCATGTAAAATATGGTCGACGTATTTCGAGAGCTTTCCGAGCTGCTCGGCAGAAGCAAGGCTTCCCGTCACCGCGCCGTCCCTTTTCACCGCGATGGGCAGGTAGCACGGCGATTCGAGCGCGCTGTGCTCCATCGCCTGCAGGACCGCCGGGTCCTCGAGCACCATGCCGCTGCGGCGCAGCTCCTTTTTGAGTGCTTTTTCGATCTTTTCGGGCTCCGTGTCGCGCGCACAGCGCAGCATCGGCTCGCGCGCGGGCGTATAGAGAACTCCCGCGGGAACGATCTCGTGTCCGCCGAAAAGCATCTGTCCCTCTTCTTTAAGCGTAAAGAGGTAGAGCAGCATTTGGAGCCCCAGCCCGTAGCGCAGCTCGGCGAGGTCGAAGCTCTTCTTGCCCGTCTTGTAGTCCACGACGCGCAAATATAGCTTGCCGTCGTGCAGCCAGCCGTCCACACGGTCGACCTTGCCGACAACGCGCGCCGTGCCGTTTTCCTCGCGGATCGTGATGGCGGGCAGCTGCCCGTCCGCACCAAATTCCAGCTCAAATGCCAGCGGCTCAAAGTCGGAGCTTTGCAGCTCCTCGCTCACCTCGTCCATGATGCGCTCGACCGTCGCACACAGGCGGTTGAACAGATAACGGAAACGCGCGCTTTTTTCGCACAAGTCCGGCAGCACGCGGTCGATGTATTCCTCGATTGACGCGCGCACGAGCGCGTGCAGCTTGTCCTTCGATAGCGTATGCAGTCCGCCGCACTCCTTCGCCTGCCGCAGCGTGTGCTCCATCACATCGTGCACGAACGTACCGATCTGCGGCGCGTCAAAGCCCGCGCCCGTGCGCTCCCTGGCTTTCAGCCCGTAGCGCATGAAGTAGGCAAAATGACACGAGCGCGCCATGTCCATGCGCGAGGCGGACAGTGTCACCGCGCCGCCGTAGAGCGCGTGCACCGCGTCGCGCGACAGATGCCCGCGGGTATAGCGCGAAGCGTCCTTCATCGCGGCAAGCGCACGCTCCGCGTCGCCCTGTCCTTCAAAATACTGCCACAGCGCGCCGCCGATATGCTCGCCCGCATACTCGAGCGCCGTCGACTTTGCTGACAGGCGATATTCCTTGTCAGCGCTCTCTGTTTCGACGCTGATCGACGGCAGCAGACGCGCGATGCGCCCGATGACGAACGATGGCCGCTTCTCCGCGCCCTTTCCGTCCGAAACGGGATAGGACACCGTCAGCTTTTCCGTCGGCTGGGCTAGCGCGGCGTAAAGATTCTGAATTTCCAGATGAAACTGCTCCATCCCGTGCGGCGCGAGGAAGATTTGCTGCCTCTCGAGCGCCTCGCGGTCCTCGTCGCGCAGCACGCCGCCGCGGTTCTCCGCCGCAGGCAGCACGCCGTCGTTCGCGCCGAGCAGGAACAGCGCGCGCACCGTGTGGCGGTCGTTTCGCGTCATTTCGCACAGGTTCACCGCGTCGAGCGTCACGGGGATCGTGCCCACGCTGTACTGCGTCAGCACAAGGCGCATCAGACTCGCAAACTCCTCGGCGTCGAGGATCGCGTCGCCCAGGATTTCCACAAACTGGTCGAGCACGCTGCAAAGAATGCCCCACAGCTGCGCCGTTTCCTCGGCGCGCTGGGCCTCGCCCGCGGCAAAAAGCTGCTCGGTCTGCGCCTGCAAGACCTCCGGCAGTTTGATCTCCTCCAAATAGCCGTACAGCGCGCGCACCTTCTGCTCGGCCTCGCCGCTGCCGCCCACGCCTTTTTTTAGGCGCGCAAACGGCCCCTGCACACGTTCGCGCAGTGCGTTGACCGTCTTGAGCCGCGCCCTTGCCTCGTCCGTCCATTCTTCGCCGTAGCCGTCGGGATGCGCCGACCAGGGCGTCTCGCGCGTCCACATCGCGCCGCGGATCTCCCACTTGAGCGCATAATTTTCCAGAATGTCGCATTCCGCCATGCTGAGGCCGGCGAGGCCGGTCTTGAGGCAGCGAAACACATCCTCATACTCAAAGCCTCCGCTCGCGGCGTCGAGCGCGCCGAGCAGCAGCGTCAGCACGGGACTTTTCAAAATATCGCTGCGGTGGGCATAATAAAGCGGAATGCCGTAGCGGGCAAACACGTTTTCGATTGCGCCCGCGTAGGAGTCGAGATCGCGCGCCGTGACGGTGATCTCGCGGTAACGATAGCCCTGCTTGCGCACGAGCTGTAAAACCTGCGACGCGACCCACTCGCACTCGCTGTACGCGCTGCCCGCCTCATAGAGCGCGACGGTGTCGGTCGGCTGGGTAAATTCGTCCGCCGCGCCGAAAAAGCAGCGCTCGATATGGTCGAGCGCGCCGCGCACCTCGCCCTGCGGAAGAATTTTCTCCTCGCATGCAACGCCGGCATCGCGCGCGAGCGCGTACAGCCGCTCGCGCACGCGCAGGCTCTCGGAAAAGAGCTCGCGGTCCTGCGTGTCGCCAAGGAGCGTGACGGTCACGCTCTTCGCGCGCCGCAGCAGGATACGCAGAATGCGCAGCTCACGCCCCGTAAAATACGAAAAACCGTCGAGGAAAATGTCTTTATTGTCAATATATCCCGACGCTTCGAGGTTTTCCTCCAGCTTTTCAAGCACATCGCGCGCGTCGTGCCCCGGTGCGTGGAGCTTGCTGAGGTAAATGCCGTAGATAAGAGAAAGGTCGCGCAGCTTGTCGCCGCTCTCGCCTTCGATCTGCGCTACGCTCTCGGATAGCTGCTCGGGCGATACGGCGTAGGCCTGCAATTCCTCCATCACGGCGAGCAGGCTCTCCAAAAATGCCGCGCGCTGCGACGGGCGCTTGTAGACCTTGAGCACCGGCGCAAGCTCCGTGAGCGTACGCTGGAGCGTCAGGAGCTTTCCGCCCGAATCGAGCGTCACGTCCGCGCTGCCGCCGCAGATGCTCAGCACGCGCGAGGCGAGCAGCTTGAACGTCAATGCCTCGGCATGGCGCGACGCGGTGTCGCCGCAAACACGGCACAGGTCCATCTCCGCCACATGCGAGGCGTGCTCCGGCACGAGCAGGATTTGCTGCGACGAGTCCCCCAGTGCAGCGATCCTTTGCAGCACGCGCTCGGATTTGCCCGTGCGCGCGCGTCCCATCAGTATGTGCAGCAAGCGTCCTTCCCCCTTTTTCTCTCTTAAAGTTATCAATATTTTATCCTAATTTTATCATAGTTTTCTTTTTCGGGCAACGCAGAAAACGCCGTATGCATATTTTCGCCCATCACGGGAAGACTACCGAAGACCAAACCATCTTTTTAAGGAGGGAACTTCATGGTCATCGACAAGATCGCGCTGACACTTGCTATCATCGGCGCGCTCAACTGGGGCAGCGTGGGCCTTTTCGGCTTTGACTGCGTTGCCTTTCTCTTCGGCGGACAGATCGGCATGCTCAGCCGCGTGATCTACACGCTCGTCGGCCTTGCCGGCATCTGGTGCATCACGATGCTGTTCCGCGAGAAAGAGCCGATGGAAAGCGGCGGCCAGGCGTAAAAAATAAAAGGAGAGGGGCTTGCCCTCTCCTTTTATTTTTGCGTTAAAAATTTTCTTTACCGCTCCCCAGTCGCTTCCGCACCTTCCAGCTCGCGCATTGAGCGGCGGAACTGGCGATAGAATGTGAAGCTCGTCAGCGCCACCGCGCCGAAGTCCGCCACGGGCTCGGCCAGGAACACCGCGAACGCCTTGTCCACGAAAAAGTGCGGCAGAATATAGATGAGCGGGATGAGCAGGATGATCTTGCGCCACACGGCGAGGAAGAGCGACGTCTTCGCGTTGCCGAGCGCCACAAACGTCTGCTGGCAGGCGATCTGGATGCCGAAAATACCGCTGCACCCCATGTAGATGCGCACGGCCCACGCCGCGTATTCGACCAGCGCGGGGTCATTATTGAAAATCAGGATGAACGCGCGCGGGAAGAGCTCGACCAGAAGCCAGATGGCCATTGAATAAGTAAAGCACGCGCGCAGCAGGCAGAAATAGGCGTCGCGCACGCGCTGGGCGTCCTTTGCGCCGAAGTTGTAGCTCACGATGGGCTGTGCGCCCTGTGTCAAGCCCTGAAGCGGCATGTTCGAAAACTGCATGATGCTCGTCAGCACTGTCATCGTGCCGACGGCCATGTCGCCGCCGTAGCGCAGGAGAGATGAGTTGAAGCAGATGGCGATGAGGCTCTCCGTCGACTGCATCACAAACGGGGAAAGTCCCAGCGCGATACACGGCAACACGATCTTCGCGTCCACGTGCAGGTTCTCGCGCTTTAAGTACCAGCGCGTCTTCTTTCCCGTGAGGAACGTCATCACCCACACGGCCGACACTGCCTGCGAGATCACCGTCGCCAGCGCCGCGCCGCGCACGCCGAGACCGAGCACGAAGATGAACAGCGGGTCGAGAGCCGTATTTAAGAGCGCGCCGATGAGCACCGTCTTCATGCTCACGGTGGCGAAGCCCTGTGCCGTGATGTAGGCGTTCATGCCAAGTGTCAGCTGCACGAAGATCGTGCCGAGGGCGTAGATTCGCATATAGTCGAGCGCGTAACCGATGGTGTTCTCGCTCGCGCCGAACATCAGTAAAAGCGGCTCGGCAAAGGACTCGAACAGCACCGTCAGCACCAGCGCCGTGATCACAAGCATCGTCAGACAGTTTCCCATGATGCGCTCGGATTTTTCGCTCTCGCCTGCGCCCTCGGCGATCGAGGCGCGCGGCGCGCCGCCGATGGCCATGAGCGACGCGAACGCCGAAATAACCATGATGATCGGCAGGCATACGCCAACGCCCGTCAGCGCGAGTTTTCCGACGGTCTCGGCGGGCTGCATGTGGCCGATGAACACGCGGTCGACCAGATTGTAGAGCATGTTGACGATCTGCGAGGTGATCGTCGGCACGGAGAGCGAAAAGAGCAGCTTTTTGACGTCCCCGTGTCTCAGATCTGCGCGCTTATCCAAAATCATCACCTGAATCTTTCGTATTTTTCCGCATAGTTTGTTAGAATATCATGCCGCGGGGCGTTCGTCAAGCAAGCGGGCCGCGAAGCGCTCTACCATGGCATTTCCATAAAGCGCTTTTGGACATTTTTTCACTTTCTCCATTGCTTTTTCCGCGTGGGCTATTGTATAATTTGTTTTACAATCGCACCAGCGGAGCACCCCGCGTTCCGCTTATCAAACAAATAACGGAGGAATCACCATGAACGAAAAGTTTTCCAAACTTGGCTTTTATCCTTCCGACATTCTGCTGCCCAAGAAGGATGTCGATATGAGCAAGTGGGCGGTCGTCGCATGCGACCAGTTCACCTCTGAGCCCGAGTACTGGGAGCGCGTGGAGAAGGCCGTCGGCGACGCGCCTTCCACCCTGCGCCTCATCCTGCCCGAGGCCAACCTGAAGGCCCCCAACGTCGACGAGTTCATCGCCGACATCAACGCCTCGATGAGCAAGTACCTCGAAGAGGGCATCTTCGAGACGCTCAAGGATTCCCTCATCTACATCGAGCGCGGCCAGAGCGACGGTAAGATCCGTCACGGCCTCATTGGTATGGTCGACCTCGACCAGTACGACTTCACCCCCGGCTCCGGCGCGCTGATCCGCGCGACTGAGGGCACCGTGCTCGACCGTATCCCCCCGCGCGCCCGCGTGCGCCGCAACGCCCCCATCGAGCTGCCCCACGTCATGCTGCTCATTGACGACCCCGAGAAGACCGTCATCGAGCCCCTGACCGCCGCGGCCGACAAGATGGAGAGCGTCTATGACTTCGACCTGATGGAAAACGGCGGCCATATCAAGGGCTACAAGCTCTCCGCTGCGCAGATCGACGCAGTCGCCGACGCGCTGACCGGCCTCACGACCGACGAGGCAATGAAGAGCAAGTACGGCGTCTCCGGCGTCGCGCCCCTGCTGTTCGCCGTCGGCGACGGCAACCACTCCCTCGCCACCGCCAAGGCCTGCTATGAAGAGCAGAAGAAGGGCAAGACTCCCGAGGAATACCTCGCGCTGCCCTCCCGCTACGCACTTGTCGAGGTCGTGAACAACCACGACGATGCGCTCCAGTTCGAGCCCATCCACCGCGTGCTCTTCGGCGTCGACCATGAGAAGTTCATGGAAGAGTTCAAGAAGTTCTACCCCAACGCCCACGAGGGCAAGGGCGAGGGCCACGTCATCGAGGTCTGCTGGAACGGCCACGACGATTTCCTCACCGTCCCCGACCCGAAGGTCCAGCTGGCTGTCGGCACGCTGCAGGCCTTCATTGACGAGTACCTCAAGCAGTTCGGCGGTGAGGTCGACTACATCCACGGCGATGAGGTCACCCGCGAGCTCGGCTCCAAGGAGGGCAACATGGGCTTCCTGCTTCCCGCGATGGGCAAGGAGCAGCTCTTCAAGACCGTCATGGCCGACGGCGTTCTGCCGCGCAAGACCTTCTCCATGGGTCACGCGCAGGACAAGCGCTACTACGTCGAGGCACGCAAGATCCGCTAACCTAATGTAACCATTGCAGAAAAGCGCCGCCTTGCGGCGCTTTTCTCATCAGGAGGATTCTCTATGGATTTGAAAACAGCCAGGATCTGGCAGGACGTATTGCTCTGGGGCGGCGCAGTGGTCTCCCTCGTCGGCGCATGGGGCTTTCAAAACACCGTCACCGCGCTCGTCGGTCTCATGATGATGGGCGCTTCGCTCATCGTCTGGTGGCGCTTTTACCGCTGCCCCAAGTGCGGCGAGCACCTCGGCCGCGGCAATCCCAAGCGCTGCCCGAAATGCGGCGCGTGGATCGCCGACGAGCCGGAGCCCGAGGAGAAGAAAAAGATCCAACACAAGAAAAAGAAGCACTGAGAAAAAAGGAGGCCGCGATGAACGACAAAAAGCCCCTGATGGACTATCGCAGGGCCCAAAAGCTCCAAACACCGCTGCTTCTTACCGGCGCGCTGCTCAGCGGCGTCGGCACAAGCGTCAGCGTACCGCTTGTTATTCTCGGTATCGCGATCATGCTCTTTGCCATCGTGATCGGGGTTCTTTACTACCGCTGTCCGCACTGCGGCAGACCGCTCGGACGCATAGGTGAAGGCGGTGCCTACTGCCCCCACTGCGGCAAGGCGCTGAATGCGCCGGTCGAGGAGCCCGTGCGCAGCATAACTGTCCCCGCCTATGCTAAGCTCAACCTGACGCTTGACATTCTTGGCAAGCGCGATGACGGCTACCACGAGATGCAGATGGTCATGCAGACCGTTTCGCTCCACGACGATGTGACCGTCACGCTCACAGACGGCAAAGGCATCACCTGCCGCGTCGACGGCGCGGCGCTTCCCTGCGATGAGCGCAACCTCGCTGTCAAGGCGGCGAGAGCCTTCTGCGAGGCGATGGACTACGGCGGCAGCATCGACATCGAGCTGAACGAGGAAGTTGCCCCCATCACCTGTGAGAATTTCAAAAAGCTGGTCAAGGAGGGCTTTTATAACGGCCTGACCTTCCACCGTGTCATCCCCGGCTTTATGATCCAGGGCGGCTGCCCGCTGGGCACCGGCACTGGCGGCCCGGGCTACAACTTCGATGATGAAATCGTTCCAGGACTGACCTTCGATCGCCCATACCTGCTGGCCATGGCAAACGCCGGCCTGCGCCGCGGCATGGACGGCAAGATCCACGGCACCAACGGCTCCCAGTTCTTCATCACCACCGTGCCAACCGAATGGCTCAACGGCCATCACACCATTTTCGGCGAAGTCGCGGATGACGAGTCCAAGGCCGTCGTCGACAAGCTCGACTCCGTGGCAACTGACCGTTCCGATGCTCCGCTCGAGCCGGTCGGCATCACTTCCGTCGAAGTGCTGAAGTAAGTTTCGCATCAACAAGACTTACGGCAAAACAATGAAAAGCCCCTCGCGTGAGGGGCTTTTCATTATCTCCGAGAGAATCTACAGCAGTTCAGATGAGTCTCACGACCGCACTGATCGTGTCATATTTTGCGTAAACGAGGTTCGGCGGAGTCCTTGGCACCGGTGATACGATACACATCGAACACGCCTTCAATCTTGCGCACTGCGGCAAGCAAAGTATTCAAATGCTGGGGGTCGGCCATTTCGAAGCTGAATTGGCTGGTGGCCACACGATCGGTTCCCGTGGAAATGGAGCCGGAAATAATGTTCACTCCATGGTCGGAAAGCACGCGCGTCACGTCGCTCAGCAGATGCGGGCGATCGAGCGCCTCCACCTGAATCTTGACCATGAACACGCCCTTGGTACTCGTCCACTGCACGTCAACCACACGTTCCGGCTGACGCTTCTGCAAGTCCAGCATGTTCTGGCAGTCCACACGATGCACGGACACGCCCTGATTGCGGGTGATGAAGCCGATGATGTTGTCTCCCGGCACCGGCATGCAACATCGGGCGAGCTTGACCCAAATGTCTCCCACGCCCTTGACGGAAATGCCCAGCGAGCTGGTGGTCTTCTTGGTGCGTTCCACCTGCTTGAGCGGCAGAGCCTCCTGCTCCACCTCCTCATTCACCTCGTCGCTGCCCGCATCACGGACCAGATGCGAGATGACATTCTGCGTGGAAATCTGCCCTTCACCAATCGCCACGAACACGGCTTCGGCATTGGCGAGATTCAGCTCATCAGCAACACCGACCAACGCCTCGGGAGTCAGCAGAGTCGCAATCGGAAGATTGCGCTTGCGCATGGCTCGTGTCAGCTCGTCACGACCTTCTTCGATGGCCTCGGTACGACGCTCCTTGCTGAACCATTGGCGAATTTTGTTGCGTGCCTTCGGGCTCTTGGTAAAGCTCAACCAGTCACGAGACGGACCAGCCGATTCGGACTTCGACGTAAGCACCTCGACGGTGTCGCCGTTTTCAAGCTTGGTGTCGAGCGGTACCAGACGTCCGTTCACGCGGGCGCCCATGGTACGGTGGCCGACTTCGGTATGCACCGCGTAAGCGAAATCGATCGGTGTCGCCTCGGCAGGCAACGATACGATCTTACCTTTTGGAGTGAACACGTAGACTTCGGCAGCACCCAGATCTTCCTTCAGGGAGCCAAGGAATTCATTGGAATCCGGGGTCTCACTCGTCCAGTCGGCGAGCTGCTGAATCCACTTGAAATTG
>OGPD01002129.1_pt1 | contig 13024 bp, 20 predicted proteins | sample 1552861 | NCBI WGS metagenome assembly OGPD01 (sample SAMEA2580280, study PRJEB22360) | human gut metagenome | biome: human gut; feature: human-associated habitat; material: faeces | place: Denmark | collected 2008/2010
ATGCAGCGGTTCGCTCCAGGCCGACCTGGGTGGCGTTAAAGTTTACCATGAGTCGTTCCGGATCTCCCCAGGCTGACAGTGCTGCTTTTAATCCGGCGGTCTTTCCTCCTTTACTGGATCCCCAGTTGTATACGAAGAAGATTCTTTGTTTGATGATCCGCAGCAGGGGAGCTGCGAACGCTGCGGCCAGTATGAACCGGAACTTGTCACGTTCGCGGTGCGGCTGCATGGTGTCTTTCCATTTATCAAAGGATCCGGTCTGGCAGTATGCCGCGGCCATTCCTTTCTGCGATGGATCAATGTCCAGAACGATGTCTTTGTCGTGTCCTGGGATGAATCGCTTCCCTGGCTGCCATCCGAAGCTGGACGTTGCATCTGCTTTCATGATGATGTCGATGTTCTCTGCCTCCAGTGCAGACAAAAACCGGACGACTTGCTTTGCGTTTTCGCTTGTTACCGTGCATCCAAGGTCTGCCAGGACTGTGATACCTCTGGCTGTGAATATCGTTGATCGTGGGTAGATTGCTCTGTGCCACTCATCGTCTCTCTTGAATGCGATCTCTATTTTTTCTTCTCCGGTTTCCAGGCTTCGGAGTCGTTGCGTCAGGATGATCGGTGTTCTGCAGACCATGACCGGTCCGTATGTCTTCTCATCTATGTGGCTGATTCCTTTGTCTGAATAGATCCAACCTTCCGGCTGGCGGAGATTGACCGGTGCCCCTTTGATGGATTCCGGTATCACGTCTGGTGCTGCCAGGTCTATTTCTTCTGCCCGCTCCAGGAGCTTCTGGATCTTGGCTGCGCCTTCCTCTTTTCCGAATTTGATGAAGACGTCGCTCGGATCCTTGATTCCGCCCAGTGTGCTGCAGCTGAATTTGTAAACCTTGCCAATGAATCCACCGTCCCGGAGTCCCTGGATGACTTTCCGCATGAACGTTTCGCCGCCCTGGTCCGGTTCCTGGTGGATGTATAACTTTAAGTCCTGGAGCTGGTCGCTCATGTTCGGCTTGAACATGGAGGCTCCCGGCACTCCGAGGGTGCTGATTCCCATGTACCACATGCTCTGCGTGTCGGACTCTCCTTCGACCAGGCAGGCGTATCCGCTCTGTCGCATCTGCGAGAGCCTCCATTCTCCGTAGAGGCATATCTTTCCACTACTGCCGTATCTCCATCTGAATTCCTTACCTGCGAACCTCTTTCTGTATGTTGCCTCGGTTCCGTCTTCCTTCAGGTACGGGATCTTCATATATGTGGTCTGGTCTTTTCTTTCTTTGTCGTTGCTGATGTGGCATGTGTCCCGGAGGAATTCCACCGGGAGCCTTTTTTCGAAGGCGTACTGCTCCATTGAATAGCTCCGGCGGGATGCTGCAGGTTTTTCTTTTTCTGGCATCTCCACATGGTAGTCTTCCATGATTCGCTTGTATGCGTCCTTTGTGCTGATGCCATTCATCTTGGCCACAAAGTCCACGTAGTTGCCGCCGATGTCCTCGCTAAAGCAGTGCCATCTTCCTGTCTTCAGATCTACTGAGAAGCTGTTTTTTGAATCGTCATGGAACGGGCAGAGTCCTATCATATGATCTCCGGTAACCTGCGCCCTTTTGACGACGCTTCTGTATTCTCTTTCATAATCGACCAAACGGTCGAGATCGACTTCTGCCGTGTTCATGGTGTTACCTCTTTTCTTTGCCTATGTATATGAACTGCGGCTCGATTCCCATCTTTGCCGCAGCAGCGATTTCAGCCTGCATTCCCTGACTGATCCATTCTTCTTCCGGACCTTCCTGTCTGATGATTACGATCATCTCATCGCAGCGCTTCAGTGTTTCCAGGCCTGCTGCTATTCCGTAGTCGCGATCCTGGGGATCGTTGTCATCCAGGAATCTTGGCCAGTAAAGATGCGGCGCGATTGGTATGTTTCCTCTTTCGTGCACCTTCCGGCATGCTTCTACGGCGTCCCTGATGTGCTGCTGCAGTTCCACTTCGTTTTTTGCTCTGTATTTGCTGCAGACGTAGGTTGTCTTGGCGTGGATCGGCGCGAGGTTCTTATCTTTTCCTGCTGCGCACAGTCCGATGTATTGCCATGGGTGGTCCGGGCTCTCTCTGTAGATGGTTTCATAGACGCCCTCGCCTCCGATGATGTCTTCCACGATGCGGCTCTGCGTGATCTCAAACTCCTGATCCAGGCATCCGTCAGCGTATCCTTCCTGGCCGACGATCTCCCAGGCGAGCTCCTCTGTGATGATGTCTCCGTTCTTCAGGTATGCGGGATCCCTTCCGCACTGTATAAATTCCTTTAAGTTCTTAGCCATCGTTTACCTCCAATTCTGCAAGGCGGCCGTGGTGACCGCCTTGCACTGTGGCTTAGTCAAATGGCAGCTCTCCGTCCTGGATGTCGCCTGCCTGCATGAATCCGTCAGGGCCGACTTCCGGAGTTGCTTCCATTGGTGCTGCTTCCTTGTAGTCGTCTGTTGTGATCGCTACGCTCTCATAGCTCTGCTTCATTGCCTTGCGGAGCTCTGCGGTTGTCTTATAAAGAGCTTCTGGCAGCAGTCCTGTCTTTTCCAGCGTTACCTTGGAGTATTTGATTTTGTCCGCGTTCTCTACCACGTTCAGCTTGAATGTCACGATCATGCGGCTGTATGGGATATGCTGCTGCCCCATGATTTTCTTCAGTGCTTTGTTCACGTCCTTGATAGATGTTGGCGGCACTGTCAGAAGATAAATGTCCGGGCGGTTGTCCATCATGATGTAAAGGCGGCGCATGTTCTTGCAGGCCTTGCCTTTTCCGTCGGATCCGAACTGGTTATAAGGGCAGGTGTCGCAGGTGCGGATTTCTCCGGTTTCTCTGTTGACGCCCTGCTTTCCATCCATGGAGCTGCAGTCCGGGCTCTTATTGACGTTGCCATCCTCTCCTGCTTCTCCGAATTTCTGCGCCCAGTAGGCGTTCATGCGATGCGTGAAAATAATCACGCCGGTTACTTCCTTCATGACCTCCGGATCGTCCGGATCGTCTGTCTCGACCTCGAAGGCTTTTCCTCCGCCAGACGGGATCTTGATGTGCTTGGCATCGATGCCGCCATCATCGTCCAGGTCGTCGAGCTCATCTTCCAGCTCTGCTCTGAGCTCCTCATCCATCGCCTCCATGCCGGTTACGATCTTGAAGTTTTCCACGGTTGTCAGTTCTGCTTTTGCCATATTCTTATTCCTCCTCATCTGCTGCATCTACGGATGCGTTCTTTACTACTTTGGATTTCTTGATGCTCTTGACACGGTAGCGGTTTCTGATTCCGTCCTCGCACGTCTCTGTGATGAAGTATCCGCTCTCGATTCCTTTGAATACGCAGAGGATGTCTTCGGTGTCAATTCTCAGGACGATAGTGTCTCCCTGGTTCATTGCGTTGCCTTCTGAATCTGAAACTCTCACCTGTGTTACTTCGTGTACGGAGATTCCGCAGTTTGCTTCACTCATTACTCAGCGTCCTCCTGTTCTTCCTCTGCTTCAGCTTCCGGATCCGCTTCTGCGTCCTCGAACTGTCCCTCCAGATAATCTTCCACCGGTGTGGTGTAACTGCTGACTTCATCGTATAAGTCGTGCATGATTCTGTCTGCCTGCGCTGCGAGCTTTGTCGCCTGGAGTACCAGGCCGGTTGCTGCATTCTTCAGGCTGCTGGCTGCTTCGACCGCCTTGGCATCATCCTCTGTTGGAAGGATGCGCAGGAAGTCTTTCATGCTCTCATCTACCTTCTTCTGGTCGAGCTTCATGCCTGCGTAGAACTCTGAAGCGATACCGTATCCGTCGTGGCGGTTCGATACCTTCGACTTACTGGTTTCCTTGACCTGCTTGCAGGCAAATTCCAGGGCGATGTTTACGTTTTCCTCAAGCTCGCGCTCTGATTCGAGGCGACAATCAAATTCTAACTGTTCCATGGTTTATTCTCCTTTCGCTCTTTTGAGTGCTTTGTTGGTTGACTTGCGTCTGGCGATGTCGGTCATCTCATAGCTGCTTACGACCTCATCCAGCTCCGGCGGCAGCTCTCCGTCGTTTTCTTCGGCGATTTCTTTCATCGCGCTCTGCAGGGATCCTGCATTGACGGTTTCTTTGATGAGCTCGCCGAGGCCCTGTTCTCTGAGTACCTCGAAGAAGTCCAGGCCGCGTTCCTGCAGGTAGGCTTCTCCGCGTTTGGAGTATTTGACCTTATCCTGGAGGCTGTAGATGTAGTCGCCGTATCCCTGGGACGGGATATCTTCGTCGATCATCATTTCTGCGATCTCTGCCTTCAGCTTATCGATGGCTGCATTGTTGTCCTTGGTGTCTTTGGCCAGCTGATCCTTCTTGTCGAGAAGTTCCTCGTACTGGCCGAGCATTTCAGTGAGTTTCATGGTTGATTCCTCCTACTTTCTATTTTGAGTCCGCACTCTGTGCAGGCTGCTTGCATTTTCTTCTGCCGGAGCTCCTGTCTTGACATTGGTCTCCAGCATTCCTGTCCGCAGATCGGACATTTTACCAGGCTCCATTCCGGATGCCCTTTTGGGATGTTTTTCTTCATCGGCATCAGCAGGATGCCTCCGGTTTCGTTTTGGCCTCGCGGCCAGATCTTAACTTCTGCCATCGCTTTTCTCCCTTCCGTAGAGTTTGTATTTGATACTTGATTCTGACCGGTTCATCTTCTCTGCGATCTCTCTGATTGTGAATCCCTGCTTCCGGAGCATCTTCATCTGGCTTACTTCGGTCTGCGTCCAGTTGTATTTGTGTGATATGTCATTCTTCCTTTTTTCTTTAAACCAGGGGTACTGCATGAACAGTGTGTCATCGGTTACTCTGGCCGCATTCCAATCTTCCGGATGTTCTTTCATGTATCTGATGATGTCCTGCTGTCGGTACATCACGTATGGATTCTTTCGGACGCTTTTCAGTCCTTTGCGCTCCCAGTATTGGATTGTCCGGTTCTCAACTCCCAGGATCCGCGAGAGGGTGTTCCTGGTCAGCATATCTGTGTTCGCCATGAATCCTCCGATACCGGTCCGCTGCCTTTTAAGAAAGACCGCATTTTCCGACCGGTTCAGCTTCCTGGCTACCGTGGCGAGCGGATATGTTTCTGTTAATTCTTCGAGCCGGATCAGTTCCTCCTGGCTCCATGCCCTTCCGCCCATCTAGGCACCTCCTTAGCTTCCGTCAAAGTTCGGAATAAATCTCTCATCCAGTTTCTTTCCGCACTTTGTGCAGACTTTATACTGCGTCTCGCCGCTCAGGTTGTAGTACGGCTCTTGTCTTCTGAACCACTCGCCATGATGTCTGCAGAACAGCTGCGCAATCCACGGCTTTGGATTATTTACTCTGCTTTTCTGTTCCATTGCCTTTCCTCCTTCTCCTGAACGATGCAGGTTTTCGATGCATCGGCAGACCGTGCATCTTGCGCCAGTTGTTTGTTAGGTTGCGCAGCGGCTTAGGCTTCGGCGCCATGACTTTCGCGATTGCGCATGCTGCTTCATCTGTGCTAAATCCATACGTCGCCAGTGATTGAATTACCTGCTGCATTGGTAATGGTTCCGGTTCCGGATGTTCTGGTTCGAAGCGCTTTTCGTATTCCTTTATTTGCTCCGCCTTGGCATCCAGCGCCGCAGCTATGCTGGACGCCACCTTCTCGTCCGCGGCCCTTGCTAATCTGAATGCCTGAGCTATCTTGCGGCCGATTTCTTTTAATAGCATGACTGAGCTCCTTTCGTGAAGCGATTGTTCGGCTCATATTTCAGCTCTATGGATCTCACTTCTCCATCATCGTCTGTGTGAACCTTCATGTCCGTGAGGTTCAGTTCCTCTACAACGTCTTTCAGTGGCTTTGTGTATACGTCATTCAGTTTCATCTCTCTACCTCCTATTCAAAGTACGCGCGCCAGTCATCCACGACCGTCTTGGCCATATCTTCTTTTCTGGCCAGCGCCTTGCCGATCATCTCATCCACGGTTCCTTCGGTCTCCAGGTCGATGTATGTGCATGTGTTTCTCTGGCCGATTCGGTGGATCCTGGAGAGGCTCTGCTCATACGTAGCGTAGTTGAAGTTCTTTGAATAGTAGACGCATGTATCTGCAGCTGTCAGGGTAACTCCGACGCCGAGGGTGTCGATCTGGCCGACGATGATCACGGTGTCCGGATCTTCCTGAAACTGTTTGATGATCGGTCCACGGTCTTCCTTCTTAATCGCTCCGTAGATGGCCACCTGCTTCTTTCCCGTCTTCTGGAAGGTCTTATCTATCATTTTCATGATGGCGGTTACTTCCGGGATAAACCTTGCGAAGATCACCAGCTTCTTTCCTGCGCCTAGTACGTAGTCCTCGATGATATCCTGGAGCGCATCCAGCTTCGCTGTGTTGACGAGCTCCGGCTTGTCGCTGTCGTCTGTGACTAGGAATCCTCCGGCCAGCTGCTGCAGTCTCAGGAGCCTTGTCAGTACGGTCGTGGCCGTGATCTTGTCTCCGTTAGATAACTCTGCATAGCTGCTTCGCTTGATCTGGTTGTATAGGTCTTTTTCCTTTTTGCCGAGCTGGACCTTCCTCTTGATGAACGTCTGCTCCGGCAGGTCGATTGCTTCTTCCTTCGTGATTCTGAATGCGATCGAGTGCTCTTTTCGGATCAGACCGTCCAGGTCCTTGTACCCGACGATCTGCTTCCGGTTGAATCCTCCCATGATCGCGTACCGGTTTCTGAATTGATAGAAGTTCCGGCCGAAGATCGAGGCGTCCAGGAACCGGTACTGACTCCAGATGTCGATTGCATCATTCTGTACCGGTGTTCCGGAGAGGATGAGCTTGTACCTCGCCTGGTCTCCTAGCTTATGTATTGCTTTGCTCTGCTCTGCGTCGTGTGTCTTGATTCGCTGGCTCTCATCGCATATAATCAGGTCAGCGTCGTACTCCTGGAGCTTCTCAAACAGTCCATCTCTCCAGGTTGATTCGTAGTTGATCACGGCGACCTTGAGCGCTTTGAACGGGAACGCCTGCAGGTCTTCAATCATTCGGATCCTTTGTTGCTTCGTTCCCAGGAGCGCTTTGCAGGTCACTTTGAAGTCTGCGACCTCTGCGATCTCTTTTGGCCAGACCGACACGACGGACGTTGGTGCGATTACCAGAACTCTCTGGATCGCGCCTTTTTCATATGCGGCTCCTGCGATGGCTATCGCAGTTCTGGTTTTGCCGCATCCCATTTCAAATAAAAGACCGAAGCCCTTATTTGTGTTGGCTGCCATTTACTTTCCTCCTTCACTTATTTGCTACCGGCTCCAGCTCCTGGAACTCGGTGCCATCCATCAGCTCTCTGTCTTTCAGGATGTCTTTTCCGCTTATGCTTCTGATTCCCTGGTATTCGTAGTCCTCGTTCTGCCCGCGGTTGTATCGTTTGTTATATTCCGGATTCTGCAGCCGCTCGTATTTTCCGCGCGTAGCCAGCGCTGTCCGGTTCAGCTTCTCTGCGATCAGTGTGAAATCGTAGCCTTCGTCTACCATGCGGCACAAGGTTTCCACCTCGTCCTCCGTCCATTTTCGGGGGGGGGCACCGCACAGGCTTCTTATTGATTCCAAGGTCTAGGATCCTGCGCTTGATGGCTCCTTCCGAATGTCTCAGCTCTGCTGCCAGGTCGCTGTATGTATATGTCCCTTTGCTGAGTAGGTACCGGAGCTTGTCGTCTTCCGTCTTCGTCCATGCTGCGTTGTGCTGGCCGTGAAGCTGCAGCTTTTTATAATCCGCCTTGCGCTTCACATTCACCCAGTCCGGTTCTGCTCCAAGACTGTATTTCTCGAACCGGGAGAAGTCCAGGATGCTCTTGTTATCCTCGGCCCATTTCCAGAATGCATCGATGTCGATCACCCTGAACCGGTTCTTCTTCACTACGTGCCATTTGACCGGCAGTCCGTACCGGATCAGCCTGTCGCTGGTGTAGCCGAGCATGTTCTTTCCGTAGATTGCAAGCATGAGCTGGTTCAGGGATATCCTTGTGTCTCCGGCCAGGTGTGCGCCGCATCCGAGCCGCTGCGCTCTGACGATGATTGCGTTCTCCGATCGGCCGAGAGCCTTGGACAGTCCTTTGATGGAGACCGTGCCCCATTTATCCTGCAGGTAGGCTTCCTCTTTCTCGGTCCACTGCTTCTTTTTCCTGGGTGCATCAACGAGTTTTCTCATAGTCCAGGCACCTCGATTCTTTGAACGCGCGCGCCATCATCTGAGCTGTTTCGCCTTCGTAATTGCCGCACATTCCTTCGTTATCAATATCCGCATAGACTCTCCTGAAGAAGTCATCAAATCTATTGTTTGCGTAGTCTTTTGCGAATTCCTTTGGAATCTCTAACTGTATGATCATCGTCTCCTGCCTCCCTTCGTGCTCATATGTGGGTAGTCGCGGTCTGCGTATGCTTCTCTGTCCCAGGAGAGCTTCTTCCCGCACCAGTGACAGTGCGTGTGGCCGACCTGTGTTCTCTTGCCGCAAAGCGGGCAGGTATAAAGCCCTGCTGCACGTCTAACCGCCATTGCTGGCTGTTCGTACTTCTGGCTCATCTCTGATGCCTGAGCTGTTGCTTTGCTGTAATCTGCGACGATGTCCGCTGCTTCTGTCAGCGCATCCAGGTCGTCGTTCCATGACTCTCCACCATATTCGTTCCTGGCGATCTCTTTGATTTTGCTCTTGGTGATCTCCAGCTGTTCGATGATTTCATCGTATGTCATAGTTGCCTCCTATTCTTCCTTGGTGCTTTCCTCATATTCTCCTCTTGATATTTGCTTTATTTTTCTAAGAGGTACATGAAAATACTGAGCCATCTTCCTTTTGAAATCTTGAACAGTTCTTGAGATGATGCCGGGGCGATCAGATGAGTATATATCCACAATCGTGGCCGCCCATCCAATTGAGCCATCCCCGCCACATATCTCTGCATCCTTTATCTCTAAGTAAATTCCGAGCGACATGCTTGCGTTTTTCATTTCAGTACCTCCTTCGGATCCGCGAGCCCGAACGTCAGGAGCGCCATGTTGGCTGCTCTTACCTGGTGCTCGTAAAGGCTGCCCTGCACCGGGTATTTGACCAGGGCCCCCGGTTCCTTCTCGACTCGCATCTTATCTACGGCTCGTTGTGTTTCATCCAATCGCTGCCTGTAGCTTTCTATGGCCGGTGGCAGTCTCACGATCTTGGAGAGCTTGTCCAGCAGTTCCTTGCTGCAGTCTCCGATCATCATGTTCTTGCGCCGGTCGTACTTCATTGAGTTCCAGGATTTTATGATCGCCATCTGTGTGTTGTCCACTTCGATCAGCATGATCTTTCCATCCTTCATTGCCATCTTCAATCTTCGTTACCTCTTTTCTGCTTCCGATCTGAGCCAGGCACGCACTTGTGAAGCGCTGCTGGTACCCATCCGTCAGCTTGACTTCCATTCTGATTCCCATTGTCCTCACTCTTTCTCTGTGTAGAAGGTGTGCGCTCCGTGTGTGAATAACTTCTGCAGGTTCCTGCTATGCCAGGTGCTTTCGTCGCTGGCCTTTTCAAAGTAGAGGGCTCCTTGGCTTTCATCCCAGTGCTCTACTGTGATCAGCTCCATTGCCTTCATGCAGTCGGCATCCGGCTCCACCTTGTCATATCTGCCATTGCTCACCGGTGTGAATGCTCCGTCCTGCATGATCACTTCTTCGATCGTGTCCGGGAATCTTGTATCCCATACTCGATTCAGAACCACCAGCATGACCAGCGCCTTGCCTTCGGTGTCCTCTGATTCAGCTTCGGCCATTGCGATCTTCTCTAGCAGGTAGGCGTCGCTTGCATCAAAGTCCATGCTATGTATCAGCCCTGTCCGCGTTTGCTCCTGGTAGAGCTTCCATTCTGCTTCCTGGTCCTTCTGGTATTGTTCCTGGTAGTCTCTGATCATCTGAGCTTCCTTCTCTGCTTCCTCACGCTCCCGCTGATGGTATGTATCTCTTTCTCGGCTCATCTGTTCATATTCTTCCTGGGTGTACCATTGACCGTTCTCTGCCTGGAATCGGTAGGGCTCATAGTCGTCTGGATCCGGGAGTGGAGCAGCTATGCACCAGGCTCCCATGCCTGCGATAAGTACTCCGATGCAGATTCCTGGCACTGCCTTCCTTAATCTTCGGATGATTCGTTTCCGGCGTTTTCCTCTCTTTATTGTTTTATTGATCTTAGCTCTCATTGCTTTCCGGTGTTCATCCTCTGTCTGATACCTCTGCATCTTACTCACTTCCTTCTTATAAATTCTTTAATTTAGTAGTTGACTTCCGGAGCTGTTTATATTGCTCTCTAGGCTTGGCTGGGCCCGGCAGTCTGTGACAGGTTCTCCATAGGGTTGAAGAAGAACCTGTCCGCTGTTTGCTCCCTGAGTATTGTGTGGGGTAGCCGTATAGCTGTTGCCTGCAGTGCGGTCTGTTTCATCGCCGCCATCCGGGTGTATTACGCACCCACCAGTCCATGCTCCGGATGTTCTCTCTCCTGGTGTTCTCATCTGCCTCCTAGCCGCCATTGTTTTACTTGGGCTCACGCTATCTCTCCCAATTACGACGGTTGGCCGCAGGCTCCGGTTATCCGCCGAGCGGATTTATTGCATCGGCTCCGCCAGACCAGACAGTTTTTATTGAGGTGTCATGCTTCCTCTTGCTTCTTATTCAGTTGTGTGTTTATGCCAGCGCTGCTGCTTTGGCTGTATCGTCAATGGCTTTCTGTGCTTCCATTCCGGCCATGAATGAGTTTGTCATCATTATGACGAGGGTTCTCTTTTCCTCCGGAACGTTCGCGAGGGTTGCTGCCATCTTCTCAGCGTCGCTGAGCTGCTCGGCTGTGTATCTCTTAGCTTTTGCCATGGTATTTCCTCCTTCCGTTTGGTGCTCTATTTTTGTGCTTCTGGGACTATTATACGTCCTATCCGCACAATCGTCAAGCATTTTTTGTTGATTGCGTGACTTTTTGTTGACGAACGCACTTTTTTGCTGTATAATCATTCATGAAAGGTGGTGAAATCGTGAAAGACCGAATTAGAAAAATCCGGCGCGATCTTGACTTGACTCAGCAGGAGTTTGCTGATCGTATCGGAATAAAAAGAAATACTATCGCTAATTACGAAACTGGAAGAAATGAACCGATCGATTCTGTGGTCTCTCTTATCTGTAGGGAGTTCGGTGTAAACGAAGAATGGCTCCGTGATGGAACCGGCGAGATGTTTGCTCCGGATGCCAGCGATGAATTGGAGGCTCTGGTTAAAAGGTACGATCTTTCCAATGCTGACCAGGTTCTGATTGAAAAATACATAAACCTGAAGGCTGGCTCACGCGAGACGATTATCGACTTCATTACTGATGTCGTGGCTGCTCTTGAAGACCTGGATCCGAATGCGAAGGCTTTTCCTTCGGGTTCTGCTTCGGAGTTGGATATCGATGCGGAAGTGGAGGCATACCGGCAGCAGCTTGAGCTCCAGAAAAAAGCGGCGGCAGAATCGTCTCTCTCCAATGGTGGAAACGCCACAGAACTTAAGGAGGACGCGTGATGGGTGTTATTTTTGGTTCCTGGCCAGAATCGCTTCATTCTGAATTCGAACAGGTGAAGCGCATCGAGGCTGGTCGTAAACTCAAAAAGAAGATTGCTTCATTTGATGTTGTGTCATTTAATCCGGACGAGCAGACCTTGTTTATCGCTGGCTCTGCTGCTGATCCGTATGAATGTAATCTTCAAACATGCACGTGCGCTGACTTCAAGATCCGGCATCTTCCGTGCAAGCATATTTATTGCTTGGCGGATGCGCTTGGTCTCCTGGCTGATTTACCGAAATACAGAAAAGGCAGCGGATCATTCGATCCTGCTGCCGAGATTGAGCGATATCGCTCTCTGTATGAAGCTGGCCAGATCAGCGCCGACGCATATGTGAATGTCTGCACGCCTTTGGCTAAGATGGCAAAATAAAAAAATCGCCCAGTGCTGCGAACACCAGGCGACCTGTTCTTCCTTGCGGAAGCTGTAAACTCTACGAATAAATTTTACAGCGTTTCCGATAAATCCGCAAGGGTTTATTTTTTATACTCTTTTTTGGGAGGTGAGACGATGAGGTTCTTTTCTTACGGACGAAAATCCGTATTTTCTGATAAATCAGATTCAATCGATAATCAGTTCCGGATGAACCGGGAATACTGCGAGTCGAAGTTTTCCGGCCAGGTAGATTCCTGGCAGCAGTTCTCTGATGAAGACTTCACTGGTGCAAATACGTCCCGGCCGGATCTGCAGCGCATGCTGTCTTTTATAAAGGGTGGCTTCTGCGATGTCCTGGTAGTCTATCAGCTGGATCGTCTTTCCAGGGACGTCCGGGACTTTGCGAACATTTACGCGCTCCTGGAGGAGCATGGCGTGATGTTCATCTCAATAAAGGAAAATATCGACACAACGACGCCGATCGGGCGCGCCATGATGTATGTCACGGTGGTCTTCGCTCAGATGGAGCGTGAAACCATCGCGGCCCGTGTCACGGATAATATGCTGGGCCTTGCTAAAAAGGGATACTGGACCGGCGGCAATCCTCCGGTTGGTTACGTCAGGAAGCATATTGTTGTGAATGGGAAGAAGCACTGCTCCATCGAGGTGGATCCGGACGGGGCTCGCTACGTGACGCAGATCTTCGATACCTTCCTGGCTTATAACTGCAGCCTGCAGGGGATGGAGACGCGATTCAAAAATCAGGGCATCCGGACGCAAAACGGGAAGTTCTTCTCGACCGCTCAGCTGCATAAAATGCTGACCATGCCGTATTGCGTCGAGGCGACTCCGGAAGTGTACGACTTCTATGCCGCGAAGGGCTGCATCATGGATCCTGGTTCCCCGCGTGAAATGTGGGACGGATCCGCCGGTGTGATCATCTACGGCCGGTCGACCGAGAAAAACAAAAAGCACCAGGCGCAGCCGCCGGAAAAATGGACCGTGTGCCTTGGGAAGCACAAGCCCTTCATGCCTGCCGAGAAATGGCTCGCGGTGCAGTCCCGGTTTACTCAGAATAAATG
>OGPD01002130.1_pt1 | contig 13019 bp, 7 predicted proteins | sample 1552861 | NCBI WGS metagenome assembly OGPD01 (sample SAMEA2580280, study PRJEB22360) | human gut metagenome | biome: human gut; feature: human-associated habitat; material: faeces | place: Denmark | collected 2008/2010
TGCAATGCTTGCTACTTCTAATGTGCCGGTATGGGCTGCTGAGTTCAGCGATGGTACAGACGTTGCTGTAACATCTGAAGCACCAGCAACTGACGATACAACTGCTGATGTTGCTGAAGAAGCTTTCACAGATGAATCTGATCCGGAAATTACTACAGAAGAAACAGTTGCTCCGGCTACTGCAGTAGAAACTAATACTGATGGATATATTTCTACAATGAAAGTTAACCTGAATGCCAAAGGATGGGGAAATGAAGTTACAGTAAGTGGTACATTAACAGATAAAAATGGTGCTAATGTAGTAACTACTGACAATGAAGATGCAAACAAAAAGGTTCAGGTAAGCTATGTTTGGTTAAGCGATGGAAGAGAAGCTAATAATCATAGTGTTGCAGCACAGCCAAGCAGTGCAGTATTAGCAACCAGCGCTACTGTAAATACAATTAAATATACTCCGAACAGAGATGACTTTAATAAAGACTTATCTCTTATGGTTACTGTAAAACGTGGAAACACTGTTATTTATCAGGAAACTGTAGCTGGCGGAACAGTTGGTGCGCAGGACATTAGTAATAGCTTTACAGCAGCACTTACAGGCATTGCCGATAAAGCTTATAATGGCAAAGAACAGAAAGTTGTACCAACTAATAAGTATACTGTACCAACTGAATTTAAAGATGCAAACGGAAATACAGTAAACATCACAGAGAAACATATCTCATGGAACTATTCCGTAAAAGGAAATGATTTTAAAAATGTAACAGAAAATGATATTACTGTAATTGGTACATTAGAGGGTACTTATGATGCTACATCTGATGCATATGGATATAAAGCAACAACTGCTTCAGGTACTTATCAGATTACTCCATTAACAATTACAAGCAAAAATCTTGTTGCATCTATGAAAACAACTTCTGTTCAGTATACAGGACAAAAGCAGAAATTTGGTAAGTCTGATGTCACTCTTCAGGTTAAAACTGATGGCGGAAATATTGATATTTCAGATACAATTGATAAAGATAAAGAATTTACCAGTACAGCTGTTAATGTAAATGATGGATACACTTTAACTGTTGACACAGACTGCTTAGATTCTGAAAGCAAAATCCTGAAAAATTTTGAAATTGCAAATAAAGTTTCTGCAAAAACTACCAATACTTTCTCTGTAGTAGCTCGTGACTTATATAAATGTACTGGCGAGTCTAATATTGAAATGGAACTTGAAGATGCTAAAAAAATGACTGCTGATCAGCTGGTAAAAGCTATTACTGATGCTGGAAGCGATGTAGTTTTAACAGGCGAAGATGGCAGAACATTTACACTTAACGATATCAAAGCAGCAACAAGTGTTACTGTTGAACAGACTTTAGTTGATGCTATTGAAGCTGGTTCTAAAGGAACAATTGATAATGCATTTACAATTACTTATAAAGCAAATACCAAAAATGTAAGCGGCAAAATTTCACTCCCAGTACGCCTTACAGTAAGCAAGTTATCAAGCATTGACCTTAAAGTTAATAATCAGTCATTATCTACAGATCCGAAAAATCCTACTGATTTAAGCTTGAAATATATTGCTAAAGCTTATGATCTTGAAGCAAAGAAATATGGTATCAAATCAATTGATCTTGGTGGATTAAAAACTGGTGAATATAAAATTACATATAATGATAATGTAAATGCCGGTACTGTAAAAGTTACTTTGACAGGATTATTAAGTTATGAAGGAAGTGTTAAAAACTTCTACTTTAAAATTAATCCAAATACTGTAACTGTAAGCAATGCAGAAATGGAAAAAACAGTAACTGTAAATCCAAATAATGATGCGGATGCATCTTTATATAAAGATGCTTTAGGATTAAAGATTGAAAAAGAATTGTATTCAGGTAATGGGAAAACTACTTTAGAGCAGGACAAAGATTACACTGTTAAATACTACTATGTAAAAAAAGGCACAAATCTTAAATTCTTAATTTCTGAAAAGGCAATTGAAAGCTATTTAGGTGATAATGTTGCAGATGATATGGTAGTTGCTGCTATTACATTAAAGAAAGGTAATTATAGTTCAACAGGAAAAGATTTCTTTGTAAAAGCAGCTACAATTACTAAAAAGAAAATCAGCAATGTTACAATCACTCTGGAGAAAACTTCTTACACATATACAGGAAAACAGATTGTTCCTGAAGTAGTTGTAAAAGATGGTTCTTCTGTATTGGAAAAAGGTGTAGACTATTCCGTACTTGTAAAAGATAATGTTAATGTTGGTACTGCAACAGTAACTATTAAAGCATTAGCTGGAAGTGATTACGAAGTAGACAGCACTGCAACAGCAACCTTTGAAATTACACCAGCAAAAGCTGAAGATGTAGTAGTTTCCTTAAAAGAGAGCACAAGTGCTACAGCTGTAAAAGATGCCAATGGAAAAATTATTGGATTTAAATACAATAAAGGAAAACAGATCAAACCTGAAATTGACACTATTACATTAAATGGTGAAGATGTTACAGATCAGTTTGATACTGCACATGTAACATATGGAGATAACAATCAGGCAGGAACTGAAATGGGTACAATTACTGTTGCACCTAAATCTGGAAACAAAAATTTCGATGGAACAAAAACTCAGAAATTCGATATCAAAGGTACTGTATTAAATGGTACATTAAAAGTATATGGTTCCAATAAGAAAGAAATCGCTCCTACAGTTGTAAATAGTGTTAACACTAACATGATTTCCTGGAATTCCTATCACTTCTATTACAATGGAGCAGAGTGCAAGTTTGCAGATGCAGCTTTCCTTCCGGCTATCGCTGCTGCTAAAGAAGGCACTGATTATGAGATCAAATATATTAATAACGTAAATGCTGGTTATGGATATGTTGCAGTAGTTGCAAAAGGCAACTATGAAGGTAATTTAAATGCAAAAGTAGTAGATGGTAAAAAAGCAGACGGAACAGATAACGTTGTTGCTATTGTTAAAGATGGTAAATTAGGAACTCAGAGTAATATTGTTGCAATCCTTGGATTCCAGATTAAAGCTTCTGTGTTTACTGCTAAAAATATCACTGTAACAAATGGTGTATATGCATCCGGTCTTCCGGTACAGCCACAGGTAACTGTATCTGTTACAGGCAAGACTTTAGTAGAAGGTAAAGACTACAAACTGAATATTCGTCCGCAGGATACAGATAAAAACTTTACATATCCGGCATCCATCATTAATGCTACAGATGGAAAAATCTTCTATGTAGACGTTATCCCGATGGGTGGATATGAATTCGACAATGTTGATGGAAGCAACACATTTGCATGGGGAATCGACAAATTCGATTTCGCAGCAGCAGACATTACTTCTTCCGGTGATACTGTAACAGTTAAGAACGGAAACATGACTGTTGATTCTTCTGATTATACAGTAACTAAAGATGAAAAAGCTGGTACTGTAACAATTACAGCTAAAGAAGGAAGCAAAAATTATACTGGTTCACAGACTGTTAAAGCAAATAACGTTCAGATCCAGGCTCCTGTAATTAGTGGTGTTAATGTTGTAGGAAACAAAGCAACTGTAATCCTTTCCGGCGAAAGTAATGGAGCAAGCGGATATGACTACGTTATTTCCAAAGCAAATGATTACACAACAGATCGTGTAGATGTAACAAAGAATCAGGTTAAAACAACAGGTGACTTCAAATATGTTCAGCAGGGAACATATTACGCATACTGCCATGCTTGGACACGTGATGCGAATGGTAAGAAAGTCTTCAGCGGATGGTCTAACATTTATCCATTCTCTGTAACTGCAATCACACCAGATGCACCGGTTATCACAAATGTTAAAGTAAGCGGTTCCACAATCAAAGTAACATACAAAGCAGCTGCTAATGCAACTGGTTATGATGTAGTACTTGGAACTGGTTCCAAGAAAGAAAACGGTGAGACACGTCCATATCAGTATGGTGATCACAAAGTACTGAACCTGAAAGAAGGTACAGTAACAGCAACATTCAAGAACGTACCAAAAGGAACTTGGACCGTAGGAATGCATGCATTCAACAGAACATCTGAAAATGGAAAGAAAGTATTCAGCAAATGGTCTAACCTGAAAAAGGCTACTGTTAAATAATCCATTTGGGTAAATAATACAGATTCCTAAAACAAAGAACCCCTCGATCGATATGATTGAGGGTTCTTTGTATAAAAACAACACAAATTTTCTATACTTTACAGTGTAGTTTTAGCTGACTAATACAAAATATAAAATATTTTTATTATTATTCATATCATCAAATCCAGTTAATAGAATGGAGATTACTATGACAAATAACTCAAAAGAGCAAACTATGAGAAATAATCTTTTTAAAGAACTTGAGGCATATAATGAACATTATATATATCTTGAGGAGTTAGTTTCTATGTGTAATGATTTTGATAAATTTGATTCAGCCAGAAATAAAGCACCAAATTCAATGCGTATTCTAGAATCTGCTTGTGTTGATGCCATGATGATGGAATTTGCAAGATTTTATGATAATGATAAAAACGCCAAAAGTGTTTTAACACTTTTAGAAAAATGTGCGAATAATGGAAATAGTTCTTTGTTTCAAGATAAAAATCGAGTATTGTTAAAGATAGATGAATTTGAAAAAGAGATACAAACAAACGAATATATTTCCACTGGTATATCTACTTTAAAAATGAGAAGAGATAAATATTTTGCGCATAATGATAAGAAATATTTTGTTAATCAAGAAAAGGATAATTCTTATTTACCAATGTACAAATTATGGTTTATGAAAGAATTTATTAAAAAAGTAATCCATTACTTATATTCTGAATTAGGCGGTAATGTAGAATCTTTGGAAAAGCCAATATATAACGCAGATTTAATTAACATATAATCAGTATATTTGAGCTTTATAAATAATTCTAGTGAAATTTAAATAAGACTCCACTCTCAGGATTGGAGCCTTTTGACAATTTACATATCCAATAAACGAATCCCGACCGCCAAGTTATCTGGTAGTCGGGATTCATTTATAAACATATGATTACTGTTCTTGAGAAGTTTGCTCGGGTCTGACTGTTGCTGATTTCTCAGCTTGTCACTAATTAGACTTGATCCCTTGTCACTGTTAGAGCCCGGAGAAATTAACCATTCAGAGTCTAGCAGAAACAGCCAATTGGAGCTCACTGGAAATAACCATTCATAAAATTATATCTGGTGAAACTAACATAGCATTTGCTTACCACAGCCTTCAATCTGAATCAATGGCAAGGGCTACGCCGGCAAATATGCCCCATTGACATAGTTTCAGCCTGTTGTATAAAGTAATCAAGCAGAACAAAAAGATGTTCTGCTTAAGCCTACTTGTTATGGTCATTTCTATTGGACGGTAATTGGCTTTTTCTGTCGGTCTCAGATTGGTTGATTCTGTTGGTCTTACATTGGCTGTTTCAAGCGGACTCTAACATCACGGATCTGCCAAGTTTCGTGGCATTGCTACTTTTATATAATCCGGCAGATTTCCTGCTGGATCATTTGTTTCATTTACAATGTTACATATGCGCTGAGAGCCTCAAGTGCTTTTACGATACTGATGATGTCTACTTTTGACAGTTCCGGATAGTCCTGTTCGAGGCGTTCTCTGTTCCAGAAACAGTCCGACAGGGATATATTGTTTCGCACGTTTAAAATTTTTTATAATAGATTTCCCACACAAAGTACTCTCCTGATTAAAAGATATTCCTTCTGAAAAGTATTTGTCAATCAACTGAACTGCTATTTTTCCTGCTTTCAGGACATCAGATGTATTGCGCCAATCTCCTAGTTCTTTTACGATTTCATCTGTATTTACTCGGGGCATTTTCTTTAAATTATCTAATATCTGATAAAGAGTAGATTTACCCGCTCCATTAACTCCACCCAAAACAATATATTTTTTCATTTAGAATAAATTCCTCGCAATTACCTGTTTTTGCTTTTTTTGAAGCAAAAAATCCCCCACCATTTGATAAAATTCCCTTTGTTCTTCTGAATCAGCTTCTAATGTAAGCTGTAATGTGTCTTCAGGTTCCAGACATTTGATTTCTTCATATATTTTTTCATATTTTTTTACATCGCACATTTTCAACCCACCTTTTTATTTTTGATTATCATTGTTATTTATTTTGAGTATATCAAACACTTTCTATACTTACCATTAAGGAGCCCCTAACTGTCCGGTCCGGATTGTATCTCCCCCAATACAGTTCATGATCTCTTCCAGAGAACATGAACTGTATTCTGCTACGGTGTACTTTAGAATATTGCCCATAATCGGCTTATACGAAAAAATATTTTTCGCCGCTTTATCTTTTGTTTCTCTGCCTTTTAAGGTTCTCATTGTTGTAGAAATATTGTTTTTTACTTTCATGAGATACTCCTGCAAGTGAAATTTTCTATTTATATTTTCATGATACCTCAGAAATAAAACTTCGTCAAATGCTTCTTCCCGATTCGGGCAGACACCAGAGGAGGTGGCAGATTGGAGTAAATTTCTTTCATTAAAAACGGAACCGGGTTCCGATTTATTGTGCCAAATTTTCAGGCAGATCCCCTGGATATTTTATATTTTATGAGTCTCATTATGTATCGTTACTTGTTGCAAGCAGCGTAAAACCAGAAGAATTTTTCAATACAGTAACCGGTTTATTTGTAATAACTGCTTGTTTTTGATATGATTACCAATAATTATCCACTTATAAATCATAATATCCGGATATTCCTCAAGTCTTGAATCAATTCCCCATACGAAATTTCCTCCAAAATAAACCTGTCCACCACCCAAAGGGGAACTTTAATCATGACAAAGATTAAAAACACAAAGAAGGGCATGGCAAAAAAGACATTAAGTATGTCACTTGTTGTTGCTATGCTTGCTACTTCTAATGTACCGGTTTGGGCTTCCGAATTCAGCGATGGTTCTGATGCTACAGCATTCTCCGCTGAAGCAGACACTCCGGTTGTAGATGACGTTGAGGATGGTGCTGTTGAGAATGCGACAGCGGCTCCAGACACTGTTAACGGTGATGAATGGAAAATTAATGGGACAGCAGTAAATAATAATGTTTTACCTTGTGATGCTGGTACTGTTAGTTATGAAGTAACATTAAATAATGCAATTGTAAATGATAATGATATCAAAGTGGAATTTAAAGATGGCAGCAACATATTAAGCAGCATTGAAACAGGTGCTAAAGGCAAAAAAACTGCTGTTGCAGCTTTTTCTTTAGCTTCTGATTATGCAGGTAAAACTATCACAACTGCTGTTTATGTTAAAGCAGCTAATGGTGGATGGACTGCATTAAGTGGAAAGACTTCTTCTTTAAGCGTAACACCTGCAGAACCAACAGTTGATGGAAGCATTACAATCACAAGTGATATTGAAGGAAATGTAATCTGCCCGGCAGCTACACTTAAAGCAAATATTGACAAAGTAACAGTAGATGCAGATCATAAAAAAGATGATTTACATTACATCTGGCAGATAAAAGAAAAAAACGATACTACATGGACTGAGGTTGGAAAAACAAATACTTACAAAGTAAATGTTGCTGACTATGGCAAGGACATTCGAGTAGGTGTTTATTTTGGAGATCAGTTCTATGAATATAAGACTTTGTTCACAAAGGACGCTTATACTGTAACAACAAGAAGATTAGCTGCTGTTGATAAAAATGGCGGTATTAGTTCTAATACAAATATTGATATTAAGGGAAATGGGGCTAAAAAGCCGATTAATTTAGGCGATGCAGAAGCCAATAAACTTACAAGTGATGATATTACCATTTCATATTTGCCATTAGATGCTATTAAGGCTATTGATTTAAAATATGGAACAGATTACACACTGAGCTATGAACCAGAAGTTTTAAACACAACTGGAACCGTCGTAGTAAATGTTCATATCTTACCAACACAGAGTACAGATTATACAAGTGACACATATAAAATGTCCTATGAATTAACTGCCGATGGTTCTACAATTAACGCTACAGAAGCTGGAAAATATGCAGTTACATTCAAAAATGCATATACCTACAATGGAAAGAAACAGACACCAGTAGTAACAGATGTCAAATATGATGGTAAGAGCCTCAGCGCAAGCGATTATGAGGTACAGCAGATTGGTGTAGATGCAGGTTCTTATAACTTAGTACTTTATGTTAAAGGTAAAGGATATCTGTATGTTGATAAAGATGGTAAAGGAAGTGCCAATGCTATAACAGCACCAGCAGTCCTTCCACTGACAATTTCACCAAAGAATATTTCCGATGCAACTGTTGCCAAAGATATCAAGATCACAATCCCGGATGAAGTATGGGAAGCTGCTGCAACTGATGTTAAGGATAATAAAGTAACTGTTAAAGGTGAAGCTAAGAAAATTACTGTATACGATAATGCAATTGACGTTACAGAAGGAATCAAAGGATTCGAAATTGAAGCACTTAACTGGAATACTACTGATGCCAAAAAGGCAATCCGTATTACGGGAACTCAAAACTATACAGGTTCCATTGTAATCAACGGAAAAGAGAATACCCGTACTATCACACAGTTTAAGGACGCATTTACAACGTTCTTTGCAAACGCAGGTGTTGGTCTGAAATATAATGGAAAATTACAGGATGTTCTTGGTCAGAAATTAGCTGCTAATAATGGAACAATCACCCTTCAGGGAACAGCTTTAACTGTAGGAACAAACTTTACATACGAGATCATCTCCGGTGGAACAAATGCAGGTAAAGTTTCCGTAAAAATCAAAGGTGCAGGAATCTACAGCGGCGAGATGGAACTCCCGAACGTATATGAGATTGCAAAAGCTGACTTTACGGCAGATGTAACAGCTAATACAACAACAAATAATCTGACCGTATCCTATAACCCAAGCCTCGGCGATAAGGGTGCTAATATCGAAGCTTATGAATCACTTGCAAAACCTTCTTACAATGCAAAAATCACTGCAAGTAAATATGCCCTTACAGAAGGTACAGATTACTGGTTAGATTACAAGAGCACAAATAAAACAGAAACAACTAATACTTTTGGAAGCATTACTTATACACCAACCGTAAATGCAAATACAAAACTTGGCAGAAAAGAAGGAAATAAAAACTTTAAATTAATCACTGATGCAGGTGCGAATACAACTACTACACCATATACCGGTAACAGAAGTGATATAACAGTAAGTCTTGTAGCCAAGAACTTACACGACAGTGATATTAAAGTAAGAGTCTTAAGCGCAGATTACAATAATGGAACTGCTGTTACACCAAAGGTAGAAGTTGTATATGTTGAAAACGGTAAAGAGTATCCGATCAGCAGCGACTACTACTACGTAGAGCTTAAGAAGGCAGCATCCGCAATAGGAAGCACCGGACAGGTCAATATCATTGCCAAGACAAGAGGAACTTCTGACGGTGATCAAACTGTTAATAAGGCAAACCATCCGCAGTTATACACAGGAAACCAGGTAGTTGATTATACAGTTGGCGATGCAACTCTTGAAGGCGGCAAGATCGTAGCTACAAATGACCAGACTACTCTTCCAAGTGTAGCATATGATGCATCTGCAGCAGCAACTACAGAGGGTATCACAATGCCGGCTAAGAACTATGTTGTAAAAGATAAAGGCGGCAACGTAGTAAATCCGAAATACTATGACATCACTTATACAAACAACAAAGCAGTCGGAACAGCAACCATCACAGCAACTGGTAAAGGCCAGTATAAGGGCACTGTAAGTGCACAGTTCACAATCACAGCCAACAAACTGCCAAGCGGTACTGTAACCCTGATGGGAGACAACGTAGGCAAGGTATATACAGGCGAAGCAGTTGAACTTACAGCCGGAAAAGACTATGTGGTAAGCGGTGAACTTGGAAAACTGAAACTCGGAACTGATTACATGGTATCCTATGATAACAATGTAAACGTTACTGAAGGTGCAAACAAAGCCAAGATCAAATTTGTAGGTATCAACAACTACGCAGGTGAGCTTGTAAAAGAATTTGATATCACATCTGCACAGATCAAAGCTGAGAACATCACTTTAGGTGATACAACTTATGCAAGCGGAATGGCTATCAAACCATCTGTTACAATCACAGTTCCTGGCGGAAAAGCTACATTAAAGGAAGGTACTGACTATACAGTATCTTATGAAAAGGTAGCTACAAACGTAGGTGAGACAGGAAAGATTGTTATCACATACAATAAAGATAACAAAAACATCAATGCAAAAGATTCTGCACAGACTGTAGAATACGGCGTAACAGCAAAAGATCTGAAAGACGTAACAGTTGCAGCAATCGCAAATCAGGAAGCAACCGGCGAGCAGATCAAACCGGCAGTTACTGTAATGAACGGTTCTGTAAAACTGACAGAAGGTAAAGACTATGAAGTAGTTTACGGCGATAACAAAGCGATCGGCGAAGGTACTGTAACAGTCAAAGCTCTTGATTCCAATAAGAACTACACAGGAAGCCAGACAGTGAAGTTCAACATCGTTGAAAGTGCTGCAGAGATCGGAACACCAGTCATCAGCAGTGTCAAAGTTGTCGGCAATAAAGCAACTGTGATCCTTTCCGGTGATGCAGAGGGCGCTTCCGGTTACGATTATGTAATCTCTACAGACAAAAACTGCACAACAAGCAAAGATTACGATGCGATCAGCAAGAACCAGGTACAGACTTCTACATCATTCAAATATGTACAGAAGGGAACCTACTATGCATACTGCCACGCTTGGACACGTGACAAGAACGGCAAGAAAGTATTCGGTGAGTGGTCTGAAGGAAAAGCATTCAAAGTAAAAGCAACAACACCGGCAGCACCAGTCATCACAGAGGTAAAAGTGAAAGGTTCTACTATTACCGTAACATACAACAAAGTTTCTAATGTAGCAGGATATGATGTAGTTCTGGGAACATCCTCCAAGAACGACAACGGTGAGTTACGTCCATACCGTTATGGAGATCACAAGATCCTGAACATCAACAAGAACAAAGTTACTGTACAGTTCAAGAATGTACCAAAGAAAAACTGGGTAGTAGGAATGCGTTCCTTCACAAAAGACCCGGATACAAACAAGAAAGTATTCAGCAGATGGTCCAATCTTATGCCTGCTAAAGTGAAATAATCCATTTGGGTAATTAATACAGATTCCTAAAAAGAAAGCTCCGGTCATTGCGACCGGAGCCTTTCTTTTTAGATATTCAGGGAAACATATTTTTTTAGAATTTACACAGAATCGCCTTCTCTGTTTTTTCAAAAGTCAAAATATGGTGATGAAATTCACTTTCAAGCGAAAGAAAAAAAACAAACGACACATTTGACGGGGTAAAATTAAAATTGTGGGTAAAATTAGAAAGAACTCCTTCTGTTTTTATGAAAATTCATTCATGATGTTTCTGACTGTATCTGTCTCACTGATATTAAAATTCCTGCAGGTCCTTACAGTCGCACGAATGCCTTCAAGGATACCTTCCTATCGACCTTCCTGTCTTAACTCTTCCAATGCATTACACATATTGATCTGTCCTTCCCTCTGCTCCAATTCCAAAGCATGATCGATCAGTTTCTGATACGGCTGAGAACTTTTTACACATTGTAAAATGTACCCCTTGTCAAGGACATTTTTATTCATTTGTTTTAGGGAATGCTTGTTCGTTCTTCTTTTGAAAATAAATAGCTTTTTCTAACATGTTTTTGTGATAAATACCCATATATCCTTCCCATCCTTTTGGCTATCTCTATGAAATATCATCTTATAGCACAGAGAAATATGTTTCTTTACAATGTAAAAGTTCAAAAAAAGTTCATTTTAAAAGATAAAATTGTAAAAATAAAAAAAGCTGCCACTATACTTGGGTAAACTTGAAAATTCCAGGTGAAAGTCGGATAAATTCCCGGTTTTTTATAAAAATCTCTATGGAATTGTCTATCTATCGTCTATCTATACAGCGAAATCAATCCTCTGACCAGAACATTTTTTTCAAAAGTTCAAATCAGCATTTTTTTTAGAAAAGTATCCATGAATCGAGTGAAAAAAAATCCTTTTATTCAAAAAAAGTTCAGGAAAATCATGATAAAATTTAATTTCAGGAAGAAAAAGTTCAATCAAAAAAATCTTGCCACTTTTTTGGAGTAAAATTGATGATTTGAAGATAAACCAGAAAGAACTTCTTCTGTTTTTTGTGAAAATCTAGTTAGATACCGGAATCCCGAAAATAGTGTATTATATTTTACTCTGGTATAAGTAAAGAGCCCCGGACCAGATGGACCAAAGGCTCTTACTGATAAGGTTTTCAGTTTACCAGTATTTTTTTACATAATTGACAGCTTCTTCTTGTGACAGGGAAAATTCATTCATGATATTTCTGACCGTATCTGCCTCACTGATATTAAAATTCCTGCAGGTCCTTACAGTCGCACGAATGCCTTCAAGGATACCTTCCCATCTGCCTTCCTGTCGACCTTCTTCAACACCTTCCTGTCTTAACTCTTCCAATGCATTACACATATTGATCTGTCCCCCTTTCTGCTCCAATTCCAAAGCATGGTCAATCAGTTTCTGTGATTCTATCTTTTCGGGGATCTCCAGCATATCCTTCAGGGAAAACGGACCATCCCATTCACTTTCTCCATAGTATACACACAGACTAATTACCGGATGCAGCCGGTCGGTCTTCTTAAAACCTGACAGGAATTCATCCGCTGAATGGAAATCCCCGTTTTTCTTATTTACTGCTGCAATCTCATCATATTCTTTCATGTAAGAAAATGCATCTCCGACCATATGGCGCAGCGGCATCGCATAGTGGATCTTTGCCTGATTTTCCAGTCCCCAGAGAACAAAGTCCACACCATATGCCGTCTTCTTTACAACATCCAGAATCGGCTCCGGTCATTGCGATTGGAGTCTTTCTTTTTAATAAACCTATACCATATATTCTAACAGAATCTTATCCTT
>OGPD01002145.1_pt1 | contig 12961 bp, 10 predicted proteins | sample 1552861 | NCBI WGS metagenome assembly OGPD01 (sample SAMEA2580280, study PRJEB22360) | human gut metagenome | biome: human gut; feature: human-associated habitat; material: faeces | place: Denmark | collected 2008/2010
ACCTTGAAATGACGGAGTCAGAGTCCGTTGCCTTACCATTTGGCGATAGCCCATTGTTAGTTCAATATTCTAACACAACTTTTGCTATATTACAATATCTATTCTATCGTTTCCATAAATTTAATTTTCATATATTAAAAATATGCACATCCGTGAGAGCAGATTCCGAAGAACCTGTCCTGCCATAATCCTTCATTCCGCGGGAAAATCAACTGTATGGGGAACGAATTCCCCATACATTGTTCCCGGCCTTCCTAATAATGTCCGCCGTCTTTTCTGTTTTCATCCAGATCGAAACGCACCTCATCAAAATATATCTTTGTCTGTCCCCAGTGTTCCTTCTCTGGCCAGGCAAAGGGGTGCAGATGTTTTGCCCGCTTTGCTGTTTCCAGAGCTTCCTCTTCTGCCTTCAGAAGGATCTCCCTCTCATTGATTCCCACGGCCTTGCCGTCCCTCAGCCGGATCTCACCATCCACCACCACAAGGTCCACATCGGAGGGGTGTCCGTTTCCAATCAGGGTTTCTATCAGGTTAATTCTCGGCATAAGGCGGGGATTCATCAGATCGATTGCTATAATATCCGCTCTTTTCCCTGTTTCAAGGGAACCAATCTCCTCATCCAGTCCCACACACCTTGCAGCGTCAATGGTGGTCATCTCCAGCACCTTCTCCGCCGGCAGATAATAATCATCATTCATGGCGCGGCGGAAGATCATCTGCGCCCGTTTCATGGCGTCGAACATGTCAAAACCGGATGTGAGCATGGAACCGTCCGTTGTCAGGGCCACTGTCACTCCTAATTCCAGCAGCTCAATCACCGGTGTCCTGTTTACCAACTGGCGCATTCCCGGCGCCACGCTGATATGGGTATCTGTCTTCTGTATGATGAGCGCTTCATCAAATGAGAGGCCCGTACAGTGCTGCAGATGGACATCCGGGCCCAGGAGGGCATTTTCTTTATCCTGGTAAGCCAGATGGACCATACCCCCAAAGGCATCTGTATGAATACGGGTATTGTATTTTTCCGCAATTCTCCTCATATCCCTGGCCTGTTGCAGGTCATGCTCTGTAAGCTTCACACAGCGGTCCGCAGAAGTGGGGGCAGAGGGATCCACGGAGGTGACTGCCCCAAAGGGAGCAACGTAAGCCCTGGTCCGGTCGCTGTTGGCATGATTCAGCTCCGACACTACTGTCTCCAGGCTTTCTAACACAGTCTCATAGCTAACCTGGGACATATGCCTCTCTCCGTCCTCCGTATAGCGGCTGAATCGGTGAGGCCACGGCACATGGCAGGGTCCTGTGCAGACAATATCCTTAACCCCCACCTCTGCGTATGCCCTGGCGTTGTTAAAGGCGGGAACAGGGGAGTCACAGCGCGGCTGGGAGCCCAGCACGCATACGCCGGTGGTGACTCCGGCATGGAGGCGTTCCAGGGCTGAAAGCCGGCCTTCATTGTACCAGAAGTCGTCAGTAATATAGTTTTTATATGTGTGGGTCATCACAGGCATCCAGTAGCTTGTAAGATCCACAATGGACTTAAAGGCGCTGTGTCCCCCATGGCCATGGGCATCCACAAACCCCGGCATGACCACATGGTCTTTACAGTCCAGCACCTCCTTTGCCTCAAATTGCTCCGCTTCCATGCTATCCCCCACAAAAGCTATCCTTCCATCTTTTACTCCCACAGCCCCATTCTCAATCACACGCCGTTTCTCGTCCATTGTAATGACTACAGCATTGGTGAGCAGCAAATCGTACATATGTATCCTCCTTAATCCTGACCTTTCTTACGGAACAGTCCCTTCTTATTTATGAATGGGAAATGACGGTCTAAACAGCTCATCCTCAGACAGATGGCGGTAGTCCCTCTCCATATATCCCATCCTCATCTTGTCATAATACTTCTGCCCCTTTGCCTTTATCTCCTCCAGGTCCACACCTTCAATGGTCCTGTTCTTCATGACAGTCTTTCCGTTAATAATGGACAGCTTCACGTCACGGCCGCAGCCGCACATGAAAATCGTGCGGATGGGATCATCCACTGCTCCCATATGGAAATCCTCCAAATCCACAGCTATCATGTCAGCCTTTGCACCGGGAGCCAGACGGCCCAGGTCCTCCCTCCCCAAAAGGGCGGATCCTCCAAGGGTTACTGCCCTGTACACATCAGCCATGGCAGAGCCTTCCACCTTGTTCTCCGCCATCTGTGAGAACCAGGAAGCAATGCGGATATTCTGGAAAAAATCAGGTGGAAACGTATCTGTTCCCACTGCCACATTGATATTCCTGGCGCGGTATTTTGCAAAGGAATCCTGGTAATGCCCGCTTCTTCCTATTATAACCGGGCAGAATATGGCTGTGGTACCTGTATTTGAAAGGATAGACAGATCGTCCCCTCCATCCTCCACCCACCTGGTACCTTTTACGATATAGCAGTGGGGAATTCCCACGTTCTTTCCGAGAAATCCAATGCTCTCCAGATATTCCACCGGGCTTTTGCCTGTCCGCTCCTTTATGAAGCGGTATTCAAACAGTCCCTGTGCCGCGTGGAGCTTGATGGGGCACTTTAATTCCTCTGCATACTGTTTTGTGCGGATCAGGTTCTCCTCTGTCTGTGTCTCAATCCGCTCAGGCAGCAGGGCCCCACGGATCAGGCCATCATAGGCCCCGTCATATTTGCGGATAAATCGGACCGCTCTCTCTAACCCTTCCTCTCCCTGCCCCTCCAGGTAACGGACTGTCATGGTACCGTCAGGACGGACTACGTTCAGACCGCACTGGTAGCTGGGAGAAGTGTACAGCCTCAGACCCAGTCTGCCTGCGTGATGGACACCCGCCTCTTCCTCTTCATAAGTATCCGCCCATTTTTTATAGTATGTGGATGTGATGGGCATGGCTGTGGTAATGCCGTGCATAATCAGCTGTGTGTACGCGTAAAGGGATTTGAAGGCCTCCTCCTCTGCTGTCATCACCTCATGAGTGCCCTTCTCAAAATACTCCTCTGAAGGATTCAGGCTGCTCCTGATATTGCTGAAAGCCTCCGTGTGGAGAATATCATGGTCAATATCCCCAAGGGCATTTAAGTCAATAAATCCAGGCATGATGACGGCATTACCTGCATCCTCTGTCTTGCTGACTTCCCCCTCATAATGCTTTCCCACATAAATGATGGTATCATTCTCGTAAACCACCTCACCGTCCCGGATAATCTCATGATCCGCTCCGTTATAGCCGATCACATAGGACCCTTTGACTCTCGTAATCATATTATTCCTCCTCGCTATGAGCTCTTACACGCCGTAACCCACTAAGACACAAGGCGCTGCAGGGTGAGCCGCCCTGTATAATCCATACAGAAAGCCAACCTTTGCAGCGCCCTTTTTCTTATGCCTGAATCCCGGACTTATGGTTCAGTGCAGATTTATTGTTCAGCATTTTCAAAATGTACGTTCTGGAAGAAATGGCTTCCTGCCGGTGTGGGCACAAATCCCTTTACATTGCTTCTGATACCAAGAACCTGCTCTGTATTGGCAACCGGAATAACAGGAAGGTTGACGCGCAGATATTTCTGGATATCCTTGATGATCTGCTCCCTCTCCGGTCCGTCACTGGTATTTCTCTGCGCCTCAAGCATTTTATCCATCTCCGGGTCAGAGTAGAAGCCCATGTTGTTTGTAGGAATCTGCTTGCTGTTAAACGGTCCGTAAATGTTATTGTCCGGCTCAGGGAATCCTACGGCTCCAAAACCGATCAGGAATATCTCTGTCTCACCGGCATCCACCATGTCATAGAAGGTACCCGCCTCATAACTCTGGATCTCCACGGTTATTCCAACCTGAGCCAGCATGTCCTGGATGATGGTAGCCTCGTTCAGTCTGTTGGTGTTCTCCGCACAGGTCAGTTTTAAGTGAAGATCAGATACCCCGGCCTCTGCCAGAAGCGCCTTTGCCTTCTCAACATCATACCTGCAGTCCGTATCAGAATCATCGAAATACTTCATGCTTGGCGCCACCGTGGTGGGAGAATACTGGGCACTTCCTCTCCAGACAGCTGTAAGGATGGCGTTTTCATCCAGGGCCCAGTCAATGGCCTGCCTTACTCTTACATCATCAAGAGGTTTCTTGGTCACATTCATAACCATGTATTCCACAATTGTGCTGGCACGTTTTACAATAGCAGTATCCTTGTTGTTCTCCAGCCTCTCAACATCATTTGCAGGAATGTCAAATGCAATATCAATATTTCCGGATTCCAGCTCAATTACGCGGCTGTTGGCCTCAACAATTGTGCGGATTACCAGGTTCTTATAAGCCGGCTTGTCGCCCCAGTACTCGTCATTTCTTTCATATACACAGCGGTCATTTTTTGCCCATGATACAAATTTAAAGGGTCCTGTTCCAACCGGGTTCTGTGCTGCCTTCTCCGGATCCTCCGTGAATTCCTTCTCGCTGACAACCACTGCTCCGATATACGGAAGATAGCCAACTAAAGGAGAAAATGGCTCATGGGTGGCAATGATGATGGTATTGTCATCCACCACCTTGCAGTTATCCGCATCAATGGCAGACATGATGTAGGAAACCTTTGCGCCGTCCGGTCCCGTGGCTCTCTTAAAGCTGTAAAGCACATCGTTTGCCGTCATCTTCTCCCCGTTGTGGAAATACACGTCGTCTCTCAGCTTAAACTCCCAGTTTAAGTCATCCAACCTTTTCCACTCTGTGGCAAGAAGAGGCTTTATTTCCCCGTCATCATCATATCTCACCAGGGTCTCGTAAACAGGATTTAAGTTGTTTACACTGCTTGAGGTGGATGACGCATGCGGGTCCAATGTTGGCGGATCTCCCGTAATAGCCACTGTCAGGGTATCCTTTTCCTCCTGAGCCTTGGAAGAACTGCCGCCGCAGCCTGTCACTAAGGATGCAGCCAGTGTGAGTGCCAGCAGGATGCCGGCCGCCTTTTTCACTTTTCTCATAATCTTTTTCTCCTTTTCTTTCATACATGCAGATAGTTCTGCTATTGCCATTACATTTCCCCCGCCAGATGACAGGCCACAAAGTGGTTGTCTCCTGCGTTTTTGAGCTCCGGATCCTCCTGTCTGCACCGCTCTGTCACATACGGACAGCGGCCCGCAAAACGGCAGCCCCCCGGAAGATTGACAGGGCTGGGAACATCCCCCTTCAGTATAATCTGTTCCCTCTCAACCCCTACCTTTGGGATGGGAATAGCAGATAAGAGCGCTTTTGTATATGGATGGAGGGGGCCGCTGAAAATGGACCTGTAATCACTGAGCTCCACTATCTTTCCCAGATACATAACGCCGATCCGGTTGCTTATATGCTTTACAACGCTTAAGTCGTGAGAAATAAACAGGTATGTCAGCCCCAGATCCATCTGAAGCCGTTTTAACAGGTTGATGATCTGTGCCTGGATGCATACGTCAAGGGCTGATACGGGCTCGTCCAGTACAATGAATTCCGGTTTTACGGATAAGGCACGGGCAATTCCCACTCTCTGCCTTCTTCCCCCATCCAGCTCATGGGGATAGGCATTGATCAGCCTTCTGGAAAGCCCTACCACATCCATCAGCTCGCGGACCCTGGCATCCAGCTTTTTTTTGTCTCTGCGGTACTCTTCCATATTTGTAAGCGGTTCCGCAATCAGCTCAAACACGGAAAGCCTGGGATTCAGACAGGAATACGGGTCCTGGAATACCATCTGTACATGTTCCCTGAATGTTTTCATCTGGCTTTTGTTAAATCCCAGTACATTTTCTCCGTGGAAATTCACCTCTCCGCTGTCTGCTTCCAGAAGACGGATGATGGTTCGCCCTGTGGTAGACTTTCCGCAGCCGGATTCTCCAACAAGTCCCAGTGTCTCGCCCTTGTTAATATAAAAGCTCACATCATCCACCGCATGGAGCAGTCCCTTATTTACATGGAAATATTTTTTCAGATGATTGATTTCAACTAATCTCTCTTCCGGATTACTCATCTTTATTTACCTCCTCCTGCTTCTCATATAAAAAGCACCTGGTATAATGCTCACCGTTCACAACTGTAATTTCCGGCTTTTTATGCTTGCAGATTTCCATGCAGTTGGGGCATCTGGGATTGAAGGAACAGCCGTCAATCCTCTCTGTAGGTTCCGGAGGCAGTCCGTGGATCTCCTCCAGCCAGTCCTCCTCCGTATCCAGTTTCGGAATGGAATTAAACAGGCCCTTTGTATATGGATGACAGGGATTATGGTAAATCTTGCTTACCTCCGCATACTCCACCACCTGGCCCGCATACATGATGGCCACCTTATCGCAGATCTCCGCAACGATACCCAGATCGTGGGTGATCAGGATCATGGAGGTTCCCAGCTTTTCTTTCAGCCCCTTGATCAGATTCATGACCTGGGCCTGGATTGTCACATCCAGGGCCGTGGTAGGTTCATCTGCAATGATCATCTTAGGACGGCAGGCCAATGCAATGGCGATCACCACCCTCTGTTTCATGCCGCCGGAAAACTGATGGGGATAATCATTGGCCCTCTCTCTTCTGATTCCTACCATCTCCAGCAGTCCGCAGGCCTCCTCAAACGCTTCCTTTTTGCCGATTACCTTGTGAAGGCGGATCATCTCCACGATCTGATCCCCCACCTTCATGGAAGGATTTAAGGAGGTCATGGGGTCCTGGAAAATCATGGAGATTTTTTCTCCCAGAATCCCTCTTCTCTCCTTGTCCCCGATTTTTAACATGTCTTTTCCGTCAAACATGATTTCTCCGGAAGTCACCTTTCCCGGCGGTGTGGGGAGAAGTCCCATGATGGTCATGGCCGTGGTTGTCTTACCCGCTCCTGTCTCCCCCACAAATCCCAGCGTTTCTTTGGGTTCCAGGGTTAAGTTCATGTTATTTACAGCATATACAATTCCGTCTTCTGTTTTATATGTAACACTTAAATCCTTGATATCAAGCAATTTTTCCTTTTCCACGATCTGCTCCGCCTTTCATTAGTTTCTCAGTTTCGGATCAAGCGCATCTCTTAAGCCGTCTCCCAGAAGGTTCAGGGAGAGAACAGTGATAACGATGGCAAGACCTGGGAACATGGTCATGTACGCATATCCTCTGATATAATCACGGCCGGAGGAAAGCATGTTGCCCCACTCAGGATTGGGCGGCTGTATGCCCAGTCCGATAAAACTCATTCCTGCAGCTGTCAGAATCGCTCCGGCGATACCCAGCGTTACCTGGACAATAACGGGCGCCACACAGTTGGGAAGAATATGCTTTATAATGATTTTTGTATTGGATGTGCCGGACGCCCTGGCTGCTTCAATATACTCTTCCTCACGGATTGTCAGCACGGAAGCCCTTACGATACGTGCATATGTGGGAACCGAGGATATACCAACCGCTATCATCAGGTTCATGAGTCCTGTTCCCAGGGCAGCTACAATGGCAATTGCCAGCAGTGTCTGGGGCACAGCCAGAAGCACATCCATAAAACGCATGATCAGATTATCCACCCTTCTGCCGTAGTAACCTGCGATTGCCCCCAAAACGCCGCCTATAATTACAGCAATGCCAACAGAGACAAAGCCAACCAGAAGAGACATTCTGGCCCCGTACACAACACGGCTGAAGATGTCGCGGCCGAACTCATCTGTTCCGAAAATGTGGCTGGGACTGGGGTGCTGAAAGGCATCAGCCAGATTCTGCTTGGCAAAATCATAGGGCGCGATAACATGTGCGAATATACCTGTAAATAAAAGAATGATCAGGATGACCAGTCCCAAAACCGCCATACGGTTTCTGCTGAGCGCTTTCAGGATGGTCACAACCTGACTTCTGGATTTCTTCTCTTCCATCTCAATCAATACCTCCCGTTCTTTTATTCTTTTGAGACCTTCGGATCGACAACTGCGTACAACAGGTCCACCGCGAGATTAACCAACGAGAAACATGCCGCAACGAACAGAACGCTGCCCTGGACAATGGGGAAATCCCTCTGCTTGATGGCCTCAATCATCAGACGCCCTACCCCTGGAATGGAAAATACAACTTCTGTCAGCATAGCGCCTCCTAAAAGCGTTCCGAACTGAAGTCCCACCACGGTGATAACAGGAATCAAAGCATTTCTGAACACATGCTTCATGATGACCACGCTTTCCTTTTGTCCTTTTGCCCTGGCTGTCTTGACGAAATCCTGGCGTATCACCTCCAGCATGCTGGAACGTGTCATCCTGGCCACTACCGCCGTACTCTGCATCCCCAGCGCAAGGGCGGGCATAATCAACTGCTTAAAACTTCCGAAACCCGAAGGTGGCAGCCATCCCAGATTGACAGAGAACAGAATAATCATCAGGATGCCGATCCAGAAGATGGGGGCCGATGTTCCAATGAGCGCCAGCACCATAACGGCATTGTCCAGAAGGGAGTTCTGCTTTACCGCAGAGACAATTCCCAGGAAGGTTCCCAGGATGACGGCGATGATGATTGCCGCTGTGGCGAGCTTGACTGTGTTGGGAAACACTGTCATAATCTCGTCCAGTACAGGTCTTCTGGTGGAGTAGGACGTCCCCAGATCCTGATGTACTACGATATTTTTGATATAGCGCCCATACTGTACCAGAAAGGGATCGTCAAGTCCCAGCTCCAGCCGCAGTTCTGCCTGCGCTTCTGGGGTAGCTGATTCACCCAGCATCATCCGGACCGGGTCCCCTGGCGTCATGTAGAGCAGCAGGAATACCAGAAATGACACACCCACAAGCACCAGAACCAGATATACCAGCCTTTTCATTGTGAACTTCAGCATAGTTCATTCCTCCATTATACATTTTCATGTAGTATTTATGCATTTTATTATACTACGCTGTATTTTGGAAATATATTGGCACAATAGGATAATCCCGCCCCCCTATTTTCATCCTTCCAGTGCACCCCTCCTTTATTCATTTCCACCAAATTTATGATATACTTATAACAATAATTTTATTGTTATTGTTTATGAATATAAGATTTAGTTATCTGTATTATACATAAATGCGGCGGGGAGCATCCAAATGAAAAAACTGACAGTGGCTGACATCTTACAACTGGATATTCTGAAAAATGTAACAATATGTGCGGGAGCCGCAGGCCTGTCTCATTTTGTCACCGGCATCACCACAGCCGAAGACCCGGATCTGATCCAGTGGCTTACCGGCGGCGAAATTCTTCTTACTTCTCTGTACGGAGCCGTAACCGGCCCCCTTTCCTTCAAAGAATATATTGATACCCTGGCCTCAAAACACATCAGCGCTTTGTTCATAAAGACTGGGGAGCGCATGCCGGAAATCCCGGCGGAAATCACTCAGTCCGGCAGCCAGTACGGAATTCCCATTGTACAGCTTCCCCCTGATGTGAGCTTCTTTGACGTGGTGTCTTCTGTCATGAAACAGATCCTGAATAACAAAGCGCAGTACTTTATAGAGCTTCAGAACAATATGTCACAGCTTCTGGCCTCCGGGGCCGGAGAACAGGATATCCTGGATTACCTGGCTGAATATGTGCCTGCCTCCATTCATCTGTGCGATTCTGATAAAAATATTATTTTTACTTCCCAATCAGAAGAATTCCGCTCTGAAATGGCCATAGCAGACAGGATCTCACTTCCCATTATGTGCATGGGAGAGGTATGCGGCTATCTGGAAGCTGCGACCAACCGTTATCTCGATGAAAATCTGGAAGGACTTCTGAAAAATGCGGCAAATCTGTCTGCCGTTCTCTATCTCAAAAAGTATTACACTGTTGAAATAGAGCAGAGATACATATCCGGGTTTTTAAAAGAATTGTTTCGACAAAATATGGGAGTAAAACAGATTGTAGAGAAGGCTGAAGGGTATGGCTGGCACGAGAATGATTCCTATCTGGCAGTCTCCATTCAACTGGAGGCTGCCAGAAACATAACCAAGGTTCCTGAGGCGCTGGCAGAGATGACGCGCCTGATTCCCAAAAGCAACTATTACTTCTGCATCCAGGATGATCTGCTGAATATAATATACAGGACAGAAAAAAAGCTCTCTCCCCAAGAATTGTACGATCTGGTCACAGAAGTTATAACAAATTTAAACCAATACATTTCAAAAACATATGGCTCTTTTACCTTCTACGCAGGTATCAGCAGCATCGCATCTGAATTGTTCCAGCTTTCCCAGAAGATTCAGGAAGCAGCAGATTCCCTGCAGTTCTGCCGCGTGTTTAACAACAGGCTGGTAAAGTATGAAGACATGGGGGCACTGCGCATGCTGGCCACCTATTCCCACCGCAGCAACCTGGAACAGGTGATTCCCCCTGCAGTGACCAGATTGGCGGAATACGACAAGCTCAATAATACCCAATATTTAGAAACCCTTGATTCCCTTCTTGGAAATAACCTGAACCTGAGCAAAACCGCCAAACAGCTGTTTATCCACTACAAGACAATGCTTCACCGCATGGACCGTATCTGCGAGATTGCAGAGATATCCCTGGATGACAGACAGACCCGGCTGGATGTAGAGCTGGGAGTAAAACTTTATATGATGCTGCCCAAATAAAAAACGCAGCATATAAAAAAGCTAGTAATCCGAGATTCATTCTCGAAATTACCAGCTTTTTTTAACTGGGCTACAAGGATTCGAACCTTGAAATGACGGAGTCAGAGTCCGTTGCCTTACCATTTGGCGATAGCCCATTATTCAGTTTATCCGCAGCGCCCTGCCCTGACTGTTTGTCCTGATTGGCGGCTGCGGAGTTTATTATACCCATATTGTGGCAATTAGTCAAGAACTTTTTTAAATTTTTTAAATTTAATATGAAACAGACTCAAAAATGCCGGATTTAGCCGATGCATTACGGGCAGGCGTCCCCTGCATCGGAGTAGTCGGGTATCCACCCTTCCAGCACGTTGGATACCTTCTCGATAAAGAAATGGGAAATGCTTCCTACGATGAGGGCGGCCAGCACGGTTCCTTCCCTGATTCCCAGCACATGGCCCGTAAAGAACAGGGAAACCCCCACAGCACTTGCCACAATGCTCATATCAAAACCGGTTTTTACCAATCCAACCCCCCAGCCGGTAAGCCCTGCAATTACACGCACCAGCCCCTCTCCAGGAAGGATAAGCACATTGGGAATCACCTCAAAGGCAATACCCAGCCCCAGGAACACGCAGCCCAACAGCAGCATGAGCACCTGCCCCACATAGCTTCCCGTCTTCCAGAACCCCAGAATATACATCCATCCGTCTATGCAGGCGGAAAACAGCAGGGCGGCCGGAAGCTGAAGCAGCTGTATCTTTCCAAATGCCTTCCCCAGAAGGGCGGCCTGTATCAGGAACATGACCGTGTTCACCAGCATGGTAAACTCTCCCAGGCTGTGAGGGAATATAAACGTCAGGACAAAGGCAAGGCTGGTAATGGGCGATGTGCCCAGTCCGGCTTTTGTAATCAGGCTGATACCCAAGGCGCTGAATATGACACCTGCAATAAACATGCTGTAACGCTTCAACTTATCTGAATTTTTCACGTGTTTACACCTCTAAAAATTTTTGTATAACCTAATTTTTTTTATATATCTTATGATATCACGTAAACCCACGGCTCACAATGGGCATTCTAACTTAAGTTGACTCCATATTTTCGTCACAATGCATAATCATTTTTAGATAACCTAAATTTTTTTTAGATTTTTCTATGCTTTCTCACCAATGTAATATGGGCATACATGGTCACCGCAGCGCTGAATCCCAGCTGTACATAATACGCAATACCTCTGGACAATACCATGGCGGGCAAAAGCAGATCCCCGTAAAAAATAGGATCGAATATGGTCAGGAACAGATGCTCGCTGATTCCCATGCCCCCCGGAAGAGGCAGCATATCGGCTGACACAGAAATCGTTGACTGGAGAAGCACCAGGGTAATCATGGCCGTCCCCTTAAGCCCAAAGGCCCTGTACACAAAATATGTCACTGAAAACAATGCCAGCCGCTGGCAGAAGGTGAGAAACAGCACTCTGAGCAGCACATGCTTGTGCTGGCGCAGGAAGGCAGCCGTATCATTATAATGCTCCATGGTAAGGAGCAGGCGCTCTGTCCTGGAGGTTTTTTTCTTGAGGAAACCAAAATGCTCCAGAAGTCCCAGAACCCGCATTGCCATGTCCCTGGCAAGAGATGTGTGGAAAGCCAGAACCAGCATGGCGGCGCAGAATACCACATTAAGCCCCAGCCCCAGATAGTAGACAGGCATGACCTCGTACAGGTAACGATTTAAAAAGCCCTGGCCGAATACAGCCAGAAGACAGCCAATCACCACCAGAACGGATTTGTATGTAATGGTTACCACCATGAGCACCACTGTGGCCACAGGCACGGGGATCATGTTCTTCCTCATATAGTAAACCTGGGCCGGCTGTCCTCCCCCTGCCGAAGGCGTGATGCAGCTGAAGAAAAAACCCACAGAGGAATACAGAAAACAGGTCCTTCTCTTTGTCTTTATGCCCAGGGTGCCCAGCAGATAATGCAGGATAGCAGACTCCGCCCATATGAAAAAAATAACACAGCCAACCCCCATAAGCAGGTATACAGGAGACGCCTCGGATATGGTGTCCGCTATATCGCTTAAATCCTCACCCGAAAATACACTGTAAATGGTCAGAACAAATACAGTCAGAAGGAATATTCCGTTGATCAGATTCTTCTTTTTATCAGACATGTTTTCCCCCTCTCCCCGTCACGTCCGCCGGTATCCCTTTTACGCAGCTTCATATCCCCGCAGGATTCTGCCCCCATGGATTACCAGACTTGCAGGTTCCCTCCCCGCAGGGTTCCCGGTCCGAAAACAGAAATATAACAAAAAATCCCGTCAGGCATAACGCCTACGGGACCAAGATATAACAAACTGGGCTACAAGGATTCGAACCTTGAAATGACGGAGTCAGAGTCCGTTGCCTTACCA
>OGPD01002152.1_pt1 | contig 12908 bp, 11 predicted proteins | sample 1552861 | NCBI WGS metagenome assembly OGPD01 (sample SAMEA2580280, study PRJEB22360) | human gut metagenome | biome: human gut; feature: human-associated habitat; material: faeces | place: Denmark | collected 2008/2010
CGCGGGAAAGCGAAGTGGGGCCCCGGCCGCGTCCCCCAAAAGCCGTTCGGGCTGTTCCTGCTCTACGCGGGGCTGTCGATCCTCTTTGAAAAGAAGAAAAACAGCAAAAAAGAAACGCCGTGACTTTCGTCATGGCGTTTTCGATTCTATTCAGATGCGCAGCGCCGTTTCCAGCGCGATATAGAGCTTGCCGAGGTCGTGGTTCGCGCCGCGAAGATTGGCGACATCGTAGCCGCTCTCCTCCAGCACGTCCCCCGCCTCGAGGAAGTTATAGAGCGATAAGCCGTAAAAACTGCACACCGCCTGCACACCGGCGAGCTCCATCTCCACGGCGAGACAGCCCTCGCTTCTTCGCTGCGCGACGAGGCCCGCAGTCTCGCGGATCATGGCGTCCGTCGTCCAAACCCGCCCCGTCACGTGCGGGACGCCCAGCTCGGTAAAGATGGCCGAGAGCTTCCGCGCGTTCTCGACCGTGATGTAGTCGGACGGCGCAGCGAAATAGTACGAGCAGCCCTCGCCGCGGCAACTCTCCGTCGGGACGATGAATTTGCCCCTCGTCGCCTCCCGATTCAAGCTCCCGCAGGAACCGAACATCACGAACTTCGACGCACCGACGATCCAGCTCGCCTCATAGCACTCCGATGCGGCAATCGCCGAGCCGATGCCCGAGAGGTAAAACGCGATGTCCTTTCCCTTGTAATTCATGCGGTAAATGGGGATATTCCCGTTGCACGCACCGATCAGGCCGATCTTTTCACTGGGAAAGGTGTCCAGCAGATGCTGATAGATCTTCTGCGAAAACAGGATCAGGCACGTTTCGACAAGGTGCTTCTGCTCGCCGTAAAAGTCCCGCAGGCTGATGACGGGTTCCGTCTTATCGTCAAAGCAGTCGGTGATCATCTTTTCAGCGCTGGTCCGTCAGTTTTTCGAGCGCGTCTTTTGCGGCCATCTGCTCGGCTTCCTTCTTGCTGCGGCCCGCGCCCTTGCCCACAGCGCCGCCGTTGAGCAGCACTTCAAAATAGAACGTCTTGTCATGGTCGGGGCCGCTCTCACCAAACAGGCGGTAGGAAAGCGTCTGGTTTGGCGTGCGCTGCACGAATTCCTGTAAAATGGTCTTATAGTCGCGGCGCTTTTCCTCGGCGACCTCCTCGCGCTCGGTATCGAGCAACACTCGGTGGATGAGCGCGCTGGCCGCGCTGATGCCGCCGTCAAGATACACCGCGGCAAACACCGCCTCGGTCGCGTCGGCCAGGATAGACGGACGCGTGCGGCCGCCGCAGCTCTCCTCGCCGTTGCCGAGCTTTAAGTATTTTCCAAGCTCCAGGCGCTGCGCGACCTCGTGCAGGCTGTCCTCGCACACGAGCAGCGCGCGGATGCGCGTCAGCTCCCCCTCCGGCGCGGTAGGATGCTTGGCAAACAGATACTCCGCCGTCACAAAGCCGAGCACGCTGTCACCCAGGAATTCCAGGCGTTCGTTGCTGAAAAAGTTTGCGCCGCGGTGCTCGTTGGCATACGAGCTGTGGCGCAGCGCCTCTTCGAGCAGCGCCAGATTTTTGAAATGATATTGCAGCTTTTCTTCCAAGGCCTGCATGGTTTTTCCTCCTGATAAAAGGACGCCCCGCGCAAAGCGGGGCGGCTTTTTTCTTCTTAACCGAGCTTCGTGCTCAGGTAGCGCACGCAGTCGCCCACCGTCTTGAGCGAGGTGAGCTCCTCCTCGGGGATCTCATCGAGCTCAAACTCTTCCTCCATGGCCATCACCAGTTCGACAAGATCCACGGAGTCGGCGCCAAGATCTTCCTCAAAAGAGCTGTCCATCGTGACCTCATCGGGGTCGAGCGCGAACTGCTCGACGATCAGCTTCTGCATCGTTTTGAAAATTTCTTCGGGACTCATAAGTCTTATACTTCCTCTCACGGTTTTGGTTCTTCCAAATGATACGGCAAAGGCACTGTGCTGTCAATACCCATTTTGCCGCTTTTTGGCATTCGCGTTATTCTGCCTTCTGTTCAATACGCATCTTGTCGATATTCTGCGCGATGTCGTCGATGATACCGCTGCGCGCGACCTCCATCGCCTGACGGACCGCATTGCAGATGCCGACCTCACTCGCGCTGCCGTGCGCCTTGACGACCGGCTTCGAGATGCCGAGCAGCGCCGTACCGCCGACCTCGTTCGCGTCGAGCATTTTCTTGAAATCGCCGAGCTGTCCCTTGAGCAGCAGCGCCGCCAGCTTCGTGCCGGTGCTGTGCATCAGCATTTCCTTCAATTTGATGGAAAGAAGCTTGCCCGTGCCCTCGATGCTCTTGAGCATGATGTTGCCGCTGTAGCCGTCGGCGACGATGACGTCGCACTCACCGAGCATCGCTTCCTTGGCCTCAATGTTGCCGGTGAAGTTGAGATGCCCCGCCTCGCCCGCTTCCTTGAGCTTCTGATACGTTTCGCGGCGCAGCGTGTCGCCCTTGCTCTCCTCCGCGCCGATGTTCAAAAGACCGATGCGCGGATTTTCGACGCCGAGCACTTTCTGCGCGTAGTAGCTGCCAAGATACGCAAATTGCAGCAGGTATTCGACCGTGCACTCGGCGTTCGCGCCGCAGTCGATGAGTACCGCCTTGCCCTTGGCCGTCGGGATGGTCGGCGCGAGCGCCGCGCGGCGCAGGCCGCGGATGCGCTTGACGAGAAGCGTCGCGCCCGCGAGGAGCGCGCCCGTGCTGCCCGCGCTGACAAAGCCGTCCGCGTCGCCCGCGTGCAGCATATTGAGCCCCACGGTGAGGGACGAATCCTTCTTGTGCTTAAAGGCCGTCGCCGGATCGTCGCAGATCTCGACCACCTCGGTCGCGTTGGCGATCTCCATGCCCTTGGGGAGCTCCTTGCAGCCGCACTGCTGCAGGGCCTTCAAGATCTCTTCCGTTTTTCCGGTCAGGACGATGTCCACGCCGTACTTCTCCTGCGCCATCAGCGCGCCCTTGACGGGCGCGAGCGGGGCGAAATCGCCGCCCATGGCGTCGACGATGATCTTCACGGGGTCACTCTCCTTTCCTGTCACTCAGCACGTCCTCGCGCATCGCGTCGATCTTTTCAAGCGAGCGCGCGGCGAGCTGCGCATTTTTCACGCGCTTGCCGCCCTTGATGCGGTAGCCCAGCGGCGGCATGATACCAAAGTTCACGTTCATCGGCTGAAAGTCCGAGACCGTCGTATCGCTGATGTAAAGCCCCAGCGCCCCGATGGTCGTCTCGCGTGGGAAATCGACGGGCGGTTTGCCTTCGAGTCTTCTTGCCATCTCGATGCCCGCCAGAAAGCCCGAAGCCGCGGACTCGATATAGCCCTCCACGCCGGTCATCTGTCCGGCAAAGGCGATGCGGTCATCCGCGATCAGGCGATAGTAGCGGTCCAGCATCCCCGGCGAGCGGAGATAGGTGTTGCGGTGCATCACGCCGTAGCGCACAAACTCCGCATCATGCAGCGCGGGGATCATCGAAAACACGCGCTTCTGCTCGGGAAAGCGCAGATGCGTCTGGAATCCAACCAGATTGTAAACGCTGCCCTGCGCATTGTCGCGCCGCAGCTGGACGACGGCATAGGGCTCTTTCCCCGTCTTCGGGTCTCGCAGGCCGCGCGGCTTGAGGGGGCCGTAGCAGAGCGTATCGTGTCCGCGGCGCGCCATGACCTCGACGGGCATGCAGCCCTCGAAGACGTTTTTATCCTCAAAGCCGTGTACGCTCGCTTCCTCGGCGGTCGTGAGCGCCTGCCAGAAGGCATCGTACTCCTCCTCCGTCATCGGGCAGTTGATGTAGTCCGCCGTCCCCTTGTCGTAGCGCGAGGCGAAAAACGCCGAATCCATGTCGACGCTCTCAAACGTCACGAGCGGCGCGGCGGCATCGAAAAAGTTCAGCGTGTGCCCGTCGCCGATCTTTTCGGCGATGGCGGCGGCGAGCGCGTCGCTCGTCAAGGGGCCCGAGGCGATGATGACGTTCCCCTCGGGGATGGCCGTCACCTCGCCGGGGACAACCGTGATATTGGGATGCGAACGGATCTTCTCTGTCACGAGCTTTGAAAAGGCGTAGCGGTCGACCGCCAGCGCGCCGCCCGCCTCCACGCGCGTCGCGTCCGCGCAGGCAAGGATCAGCGAATCGAGGCGGCGCAGCTCCTCTTTGAGAAGGCCGACCGCGTTTTCGATCTGGTCCGAGCGCAGCGAATTCGAGCAGCAAAGCTCGGCAAAATCCGCCGTGTGGTGCGCGGGGGTGGTCTTTTCGGGTTTCATTTCATGCAGCGTCACGGCGATGCCGCGCTGCGCGAGCTGCCAGGCAGCCTCGCAGCCGGCAAGGCCGGCGCCGATCACAGTTACTTGCATCAGTTCTCTTCTTTCTCCGCGGTCTTTTTGGCCGCGGACTTGGCGGTCGTCTTCTTAGCGGCCGCCTTTTTCGTGGCCGCGGTCTTCTTTGCCGCCGTCTTTTTTGCGGGCTTTTCTGCACCATCCTCGGCTGCGGCCTTCTTTGTCGTTTTCTTCGCTGCGGCGGTCTTCGTCGCGGTCTTCTTGGTGCTCGCCGCTTTTGTGCTCGTTTTCTTTGCGGTGGTGCTCTTCTTAGCCGTCGTCTTCCTGGCGGCGGTCTCCGCCGCATCGGCGGCTTCGGCGCTCTCCGCGCCCTCTTCCGCGGTCTCGGTGGTCTTCTTTTTCACATAGCCGCGCTGGTCCTCCGGCACAAAGCGCGAACACGCGGGGTTGATGCAGTACGGGCGCTTAAAGCCCTTGCCCGCCTTTTTGAACATCGTCTGGCCGCACTCGGGGCAGTCGTCCTTCGTCGGCACATCCCAAGTCATGAAGTCGCACTTCTTCTCGGGATCGCTGCTGGTGGAGAATTCGCAGGCATAGTACGTGTACTGCTTGTTCGTCTTCTTGCTCACGCCGGTGCGCTTCATCATGCGCCCGCCGCACTTGGGGCAGCGGCCCGGCATTTCGATGACAAGGGGCTTGGTGAACGTGCACTCAGGGTAGCCCGGGCAGGCAAGGAAGCGGCCAAAGCGCCCGCTCTTGATGACCATGTTGCGGCCGCAGACGTCGCACTTCTCCTCGCTGACCTCATCGGGGACCTTGAGTCTCATGCCCTCAAGCGCCTTCTCGGCGTTTTCAAGGTCGCGCTCAAAGCCGCCGTAAAAGTCGCGGATGACGTCCTTCCACGCGGTCTTGCCCTCCTCGACGGTATCGAGCTTTTCCTCCATGCGGGCGGTGAACTTCATGTCCACGATGTCGGGGAAGCGCTCTTCCATCAGGCCCGTCACCACCTCGCCGAGCGGCGTGGGACGCAGGTATTTTCCGTCCTTGATGACGTATTCGCGGTCTAAGATCGTCGAGACCGTCGGCGCGTAGGTCGACGGGCGGCCGATGCCGTTCTGCTCCATCGCGCGGATGAGCGTCGCGTCCGTGTAGCGTGCGGGCGGCTGAGTGAAGTGCTGGAGCGGCGTATATGCCTCGAGCGTCAAGCCCTGCCCCTCGACGAGCGGCGGCAGCGTGCCCTCTTTTTCCTCCTTGCTGTCGTCGTCGCGGGATTCCTCGTAAACGGCGGTGTAGCCGGAGAATTTCAAGTTGCTCGCGCTCGCGTGGAACTCGACGATCTTACGGGCCGCCCCCCCCCCCCCCCCGCCATGATCTGCGCGCTCACGCTGTCATACACGGCGTTCGCCATCTGGGAGGCCAAAAAGCGGCTCCAGATCAGGCGGTACAGACGATATTGCTCGCCCGTCAGATCGCCCTTGATCTGCTCGGGCGTCAGGTTGACGTTCGAGGGACGGATGGCCTCGTGCGCGTCCTGCGCGCCGGCCTTGGCCTTGTAGTGGCGGGCGGTCTTGGGATAGTAGCTCTGCCCGTAGCGGCTCAGGATAAACGTCTTCGCTGCGGCGATGGCCTCTTCGGAGATGCGCAGCGAGTCGGTACGCATGTAGGTGATGAGACCCACCGTGCCCTCGCCCGTGATGTCCACGCCCTCATAGAGCTGCTGGGCGATGGCCATGGTGCGGCGCGGCGTCATGTTGAGCTTGCGCGAGGCCTCCTGCTGTAAGGTGGAAGTGGTGAACGGCAGCGACGGGGAGCGCTGCTTGTCCGTGCGCTTGATATTCGTCACGGTAAAGGGCTTGTCGCCGATGTCGGCAATGATGCCGTCCACCTGCTCGCCGGAGGCCGGCTCGACCTTTTTACCGTCCTTGCCGTAATAGTGCGCCTCAAAGGTCTTGTGCGTCGCCTCGTCGGTGAGGTCGGCGTCAAGTGTCCAGTATTCCTGCGCCTCGAAGGCCTGAATTTCCTTTTCGCGGTCGTCGACCATGCGCACAGCGACGGACTGCACGCGGCCCGCGGAGAGGCCGCGGCGGACCTTCTTCCACAGAAGCGGGCTCAGCTGATAGCCCACGATGCGGTCGAGTACGCGGCGCGCCTGCTGCGCGTCGACCAGGTCCTGGTCGATGGCGCGCGGCTCCTTGATGCTCTCGGAGACGACCTTTTTCGTGATCTCGTTGAAGGTCACGCGCTTGGCCTTTTCATCGTCCAGATTCAAAAGCGCTTTTAAGTGCCACGAGATGGCTTCGCCCTCGCGGTCCGGGTCCGTTGCAAGATACACGGTGTCGCTGCTCTTGGCGGCCTTTTTGAGCTCGCTGATGAGCTCCTCTTTTCCGCGGATGGGCTGATAGACAGGCTCGAAGTCGTGCTCGATATCAACGCCCAGCTTGCTTTTCGGCAGGTCGCGCAAATGGCCCATGCTGGCCTTGACCTCGTAGTCTTTGCCGAGATATTTTCCAATGGTTTTCGCCTTTGCCGGAGACTCGACGATCACCAGATGCTTTTTTGCCATGAATGTTATTCCTCCAGTAGTGTGACGGTCAAAGAAAAATGCTTGCCGCTGCCCTGCTCGACGTAGCCCTCAAGCTCCATCATCGTCAGCGCGGAAAGAACACGGCGCGTGGGGATCTGTGTCTTTTCGATCAGATCGTCCACCTGCAGCGCGCCGTCTTTCAGCGTGCGCAGAATGGCGATCTGGTCGTCGGTCAGCCCCGCGTCGTTGGTTTTCAAATTCAGTGTCGGCAGCGACAGTATTTCCTCCGCCGCGGCCTGCTTGGCGCGTGCTTGCTCCTCGCGCGCCTGATAGCCGAGCGTACGCGGAAGCTCCACGCGCTCGCCGAGTATTTTATGCGGATAGATGGCCTCGTACTCGCGCAGCACATCCCAGCTGTCGGTGATGAGGCCCGCCGCGCCGTCCGCGATCAAACGGTTGCAGCCGCGGCTGAGCGGCGCGTCGATCGGACCGGGAACGGCGAAAACATCGCGTCCCTGCTCAAGCGCGGTATTCGCCGTGATGAGCGCACCGCTCTTTTCCGGCGCTTCGACCACGATGGTCGCGAGGCTCAAGCCGCTGATGATGCGGTTTCGCACGGGAAAATGCCACGCCTCGGCCGCCGTCCCGGGCGGATACTCGCTGATGAGCGCGCCCGAGGCCGCGATATCGCGGTACAGCCATTCATTCTCCGCGGGATAGACAATGTCCAGCCCGTTGCCGAGCACGGCGATGGTCCTTCCGCCCGCGCGCAGCGCGCCGCGGTGAGATGCGCTGTCCACGCCCGCCGCCGCGCCGGAGATCACGACCGCGCCCTGCCTGCACAGGCCGTAGGCGATCTTCTCCGCCGCTTCGATGCCGTAGGGCGAGGCCTTGCGCGTGCCGACCATGGCGACAGCGACCTCCTCGTCGATAACGGGGAGCTGGCCTTTGACATAAAGCAGGCACGGCGGCTCAAAGATATTGCGCAGGCGCATCGGATAGTCCGCGTCCTGCATCGTGAGAAGCCGCAGCCCCAGCCGCGAACACGCGCCGAGAATACGGTCGGCGTTTTCCAACGATTTTTCCGCGAGCAGTGCGATCTGCCGCGGCTCGATGCCCTCGACGAAGCGGTACTCGTCCCCGTCGGCATAGTAGACGTTCTCCGGCGTGCCGAAATAGTCGAGCAGCAGAAGCTTTGAGCGGTTTGTCAGTCCCTTGACCTCCGAGAGCCACACCCAGTATTTAAGGCCCGCCATGAAGAGCACCTCCTTGTTTGTTTCAGCGATACATCTCCCACAGAACGACCGTCGCCGCGATGGCCGCGTTGAGCGACTCGCAGCGCGGGCTCATGGGAATTTTGAGCGTTTTGGCGCACTCATCCAGCATTTGCTGCGACAGTCCGCGCCCCTCGCTGCCGATGGCGACAGCGGCTTTGGACAGATTCGCGTCAGACAGCGGCACGGTGTCCTCACGCAGCGCCGTGCCGTAGAGCGGGATGTTGCTCTTACTGAGCAGCGCGAAAAGCTCCTCCGGCGTGACGCTGTACGCCTCGCGGCGGAAGATCGCGCCCATCGTGGCGCGCGCCGTCTTGGGATTGAAGAGGTCGGCGCAGGCGTTGACTAAGAACACGCCGTCGCACTCAAACGCGTCCGCCGTGCGCAGGATGGTCCCCACGTTCCCGGGGTCCTGCACGCTGTCCAGCACGAGATAGTGCTTACCCGCAAGCGTTTCGGGCAGCTTCGTCTCGGGAAGCGCGACCGTAAACAGTGCGCCCTGCGGCGTCTCCATCGGGCTCACCGAGCGCATCAGGTCTTCGCTCACGCACACGGCGCGCACGGTATCGGGAAGCGTTGGAATCTCCACACCGTCGGAGAACACCGCCGTTTGGACCGGCGCGCCCCACTTGAGCGCTTCGTCCAAGAGCTTTGTCCCGTCGCAGAGATATTCGCCGCTCTTTTTGCGGTAAGACCGGGAGGAAGCGAGCTTGCGCAGGTGCGTCATCAGCGGATTCTGCCGGCTCGTGATGGTTTCCACGTTCATTTTTCCTCTTCCCTCCCAGTTTCTTATTTAATATGTATCACACTATATTATCAACTGCCGCCCTTTGTCAAGCAAAAGAATCTTTTGCACTGTTTCACTTTTGCGCGGATCGGTGCGCCGCGGCTTTACAGTTCGCCCCCTTTTGTGGTACACTGAGTGTGAAATATCACGCAGCATGACTGCAAGGAGGTACCCCCAAATGGAATCTGCCAAATCGCGTTTTCTGCGCTATGTGACCTATTACACCACCTCGGATGAATTCACCGGCACCTCGCCCTCTACGGAGCGGCAGAAGGACCTCGGCCGCGCGCTGATGCAGGAGCTTGAAGCGCTGAAGCTCGAGGACGTCCACATGGACGACTGCGGCAATGTGCTTGCAACGCTCCCCGCGAGCGAGGGCGTGGACGCGCCCGTCATCGCGCTCATCGCGCACATGGACACCGCTCCCGACGCTTCGGGTGAAAACGTCAAGCCCCGCCTCGTGCGCTACGAGGGCGGCGAGCTGAAGCTCAACGACACTGTCTCCCTCACCGAGGCGCTCTGCCCCGGCCTTGAAAGCCATGTGGGCGAAGAGCTCATCGTCACCGACGGCACGACGCTCCTCGGCGCGGACGACAAGGCCGGCGTCGCCGAGATCATGGCCGCGGTCGAGACGATGATTGAGAAAAACGTCAAACACGGCGAAGTGCGCGTCATCTTCACGACCGACGAGGAGATCGGCAACGGCGTGGACGGGCTCGACGTGCAGGAGCTCGGCTGTGACTACGGCTACACCGTGGACGGCGGCCCGCTCGGTGAGATCGAATTTGAAAACTTCAACGCCGCGTCCGCCGTTCTGACGGTGCACGGCGTCGGCGTCCACCCCGGCAGCGCCAAAAATGTCATGATCAACGCCGCGACCGCAGCGATGGCCTTCCACGCGATGCTGCCTGAGGACGAAGTGCCGGAGAAAACCGACGGCTACGAGGGCTTTTTCCACCTGACCGAGATGAGCGGCAGCGTGACCGAGGCGACGCTCCGCTATATCATCCGCGACCACGACCGCGAGCGCTTTGAAGAGAAAAAGGCGCTCTTTGCCGACTGCGCCGCGCGCATCAACGAAATTTACGGCAACGGCACAGCCGAGGCCCAGATCAATGACAGCTACTACAACATGAAGGAGAAGATCCTCCCCCACTTCCACCTCATCGAGCGCGCGGAAAACGCCTTCCGCGCCAACGGTGTCGAGCCGCAGTGCGTACCCATCCGCGGCGGCACGGACGGCGCGCGCCTGTCCTGGGACGGGCTGCCCTGCCCCAACCTCTCCACCGGCGGCTACAATTACCACGGCGTGCGCGAGTGGATCCCCGCGGACAGCCTTGAGGCCATGACGAACGTGCTCGTCACGCTGACGGAGAGCTTTGCCGAATGAGGCAATCGTTATCGTAACAAAGAATTGGAGTGATTTTGTGATGAATCCTGTCGAAAAGCTCGCACTTTTGCGCGCGGAGATGAAAAAGCGCCACTTGGACGCCTACGTCGTCGTGACCGATGACTTTCACGCATCCGAATATGTCGGCGCGCACTTCAAGGCGCGCGAATTTCTCTCCGGCTTCACCGGCTCTGCCGGTACGCTCGTCGTGCTGCCGGACGCCGCCGCACTGTGGACGGATGGCCGCTACTTTTTGCAGGCCTCGCAGCAGTTAGAGGGCAGCGGTATTGAGCTCATGCGCATGGGCCAGCCCGGCGTGCCTGAGATCCCCGCGTTCCTGCGCGACCACGTTCCTGAAAACGGCTGGATCGGCTTCGACTCGCGCACGATCAGCAACGACTTCGCTCGTTCAATCGGCGAAAAGACGCGCGAGAAGCACATCCGCTTTGCGGGCGACGAGGACCTTGTCGACCTCGTGTGGGCGGACCGCCCCGCACTCTCGTGTGAGCCGGTGTGGGAGCTGGACGTAAAGTATGCAGGCCTGACGCGCAGGGAAAAGCTCGCAATGGTGCGCGGCAAGATGAAGGAGATGGGCGCAAGCGTGTTCGTCATCCCCTCTCTCGACGAGGTCGCGTGGCTTTTGAACCTGCGCGGAAACGATGTGCTCTTCACGCCCGTGTTCCTCTCGTATCTGCTGCTTGAGCAGGACACGGCCACGCTCTGCGTGCAGAGAGAGGCCGTGAGTGCAGAGATCGAAGCACATTTGAAATCTGACGGCGTAACGCTCGCCCCCTATGACGACATCTACCGTCTCGTCGCGGCGCTGCCCACGGGCACCCGCGTACTGCTCGACGGCGAGCGCGCCAACTACCGCATTCTGCAAAGCGTGCCGGAGAGCGCTGAAGTCCTCGACCGCACGAGCCCCATTCAGTTGATGAAGGCGATGAAAACGCCCGCCGAGCAGGAGAACGAGCGCCTTGCCCACATCAAGGACGGCGTGGCCGTCACGCGCTTCATCTACTGGCTCAAGCACACGATCGGCAAAGAGCCGATCACCGAGCTCAGCGCGTCGAAAAAGCTCGAATCTCTTCGCGCCGAGGGTGAGCACTATCTTGAGCAGAGCTTCGACCCCATCCTCGCCTACGGCGCGCACGGCGCGATCGTCCACTACGAGCCGACCGAGGAGACCGACATTCCCATGGAGCCGCGCGGCCTCTGTCTCGCCGACACGGGCGCGCAGTATTTGGAGGGCACGACCGACATCACCCGCACCATCGCGCTGGGGCCGCTCACGGACGAGGAAAAGCGCATCTACACGCTTGTCCTGCGCGGACACATACAGCTGGGCGCGGCCAAGTTCCTGCACGGCTGCATGGGCGAAAACCTTGACATGCTGGCCCGCACGCCGCTGTGGGAAGCGGGCCTCGACTTCAACCACGGCACGGGCCACGGCGTAGGCTTCGTCCTCGGCGTGCACGAAGGCCCCGAGCGCGTGCACTGGGATGTGAACCGCCAGAAGCGTCACTGCGTCATCGAAGAGGGCATGATCTTCTCGAACGAGCCGGGCATTTACCTTGCCGGCAAGTTCGGCGTGCGCATTGAGAACCTTGTCGTTGTACGCGAGGCTGAGGTCAATGAGTACGGCCGCTTCCTTGCGCTCGAACCGCTGACGCTCGTGCCGTATGACCGCGATGCGATCGATCTGTCGCTGCTCTCGTCGCGCGATGTGGAGCTTTTGAATGCTTATCACGCTAAGGTCTTTGCGGCGATCTCGCCGTATCTGAGTGGGGATGAGCTGGAGTGGCTCAAGGCGGCCACTGAGCCAGTGCAGTTCTGCTGAACATCATAAAAGGCAGCGCGATAGCGCGCTTCTATCCCCGCACCGTGCAGGGGCACGGTCAAAGGGGGCCATTCTCTCACGTGAGAGAATGGCCCCCTTATCCCGTGCAGCGCCTACGGCGCTGCTTCCACGTGCCTTTGGCACAAAAAAGAGCTCCCTCTGCCGAGAGAACTCTTTTTCGTTATTTTTTAATACAGCTTTGCGCCGGCGGGGATGTGGGGATCCACCATCAGCAAATGGAGCTTTTCTTCGCCGTTTTCGTGATGCACGGCGGAGATGAGCATGCCGCAGGAGTCGATGCCCATCATCTTGCGCGGGGGCAGGTTGACGATGGCGATAGCGGTCTTGCCGACGAGCTCCTCGGGCTCGTAATACTCGTGGATGCCGGAGAGGATGATGCGATCCTCGCCTGTGCCGTCGTCGAGCACAAACTGCAGCAGCTTCTTGGACTTCTTCACCGCCTCGCACGCCTTGATCTTGACGGCGCGGAAGTCAGACTTGGAGAAGGTGTCAAAGTCGACCTGGTCAGCGAACAGCGGCTCGATCTCGACCTTGGAGAAGTCGATGATCTCCTCCTTCTTCACTTCGGCGGGAGCGGCTTCCGCCTTGTCGGCCTTCTTGGGCATGTCCAGCGGCTTCATCGTCGGGAAGAGGATGACGTCGCGGATGGAGTCGGTACCGCAGAGCATCATCGCGCAGCGGTCGATGCCGAAGCCCAGGCCGCCCGTCGGGGGCAGACCGTATTCGAGGGCCATGACGTAATCCTCGTCCATCATCTCGGCCTCGTCGTCGCCGTTGGCGCGCTTTTCGACCTGCGCCTTG
>OGPD01002153.1_pt1 | contig 12903 bp, 10 predicted proteins | sample 1552861 | NCBI WGS metagenome assembly OGPD01 (sample SAMEA2580280, study PRJEB22360) | human gut metagenome | biome: human gut; feature: human-associated habitat; material: faeces | place: Denmark | collected 2008/2010
TCAAAATATCGCAGCTTAAAAAAATGAGCCGATTTTTATAGTCAACGAAAAAAAAAGGCGCATCGGGTATTACGACACACCTTCTTTGTTATTAAACTCTGCTTCCATCGGATTCCCGATATGGCAGGAAACAATGTCAGAACTGGAAGTAGATAAATGGTTGCACCCCGGCACTCTTGAACTGCACGACAACAAAGATCGCAATCGCCAGCATCACCGCCTGCACAAGCAAAGGAGAACGGGTAACGACTGCCTGCAAACCGTTTTCCGCCGATTTCGGCATGAAATGCAGGATATAACCCACCACCATCAAGACGAACACTCCTTTATAGCCCACCACAAACTGCATAAAGACCTCCGGATGGAAATTCGTGAAAATCTGCGTCAGCACCTCGCCAACCGTTTGCATCGAGTCAGCCCGGAACAGAATCCAGCCAAAGCACACCAGATGGAAAGTGATCAGAACACCTATCACTCTTCTCCAGGGTTTCATTTCTGATCCTAATGGTTTGAAACTGCTGAAATGGTTCATCACGAACTTATGGACGGCCAGTGCAACTCCATGCAGGGCGCCCCAAAGGATAAAACTCACGGAGGCTCCGTGCCATAAACCGCCCAACAACATTGTTATCAGCAGGTTGATGTATGTCCGTATTTTTCCTTTCCGATTACCTCCGAGTGAAATATACAAATAGTCTTTCAACCAAGAAGAGAGCGAGATATGCCAACGTCGCCAGAATTCCGTAATGGTCGCCGACTGGTAAGGCGAATCGAAATTCATGTTAAAACGGAAACCTAACAACAAAGCAATCCCGATCGCCATATCCGAATAGCCGGAAAAATCGCAATAGATCTGCAAGGCATAACCATACACACCCAACAGATTTTCCACCCCTGTATAGAGCAAAGGAGCATCGAATATGCGGTCGACGAAGTTCAAGCTGATATAGTCGGATATGACGGTTTTCTTGAAGAGCCCACATAAGACGAGAAAAAGCCCCTCTCCGAACTCCACCCGCGTAACAACCGGAGTCTTATAAATCTGAGGAATAAAATCGCGTGCCCGAACGATTGGACCGGCCACCAGCTGCGGGAAGAAGGAGACATAGAAAACATAGTCGATCCAACGCCGGAGGGGAGCTATCCTACCCCGGTACACATCAATCACGTAGCTGATGGTCTGGAAGGTAAAGAAGGAAATGCCGACCGGCAGAAATATATCCAACGGCTGATAGGTAATGTTCTGCAACGAGGTATTCCCTAACTGATACCCCAACTCATGAGCAACGGCAGCCATGATCTCCCGTAGGAAATTGAAGTATTTGAAATATCCCAACAGCCCTAAGTCGATACACAGGCTCAGGACAACCCATGCTTTGCGCCTCCATCGGGAAGCCGTCTTGGCTATACACTGCGCAATGCAAAAATCGGATGTTGCGACAAACAGCAGGAGAAAGAAAAAAAATCCGCTGCTCTTATAATAGAAATAGATGGAAAACAACGTAACATAAATGATACGCGTCAGCAAGTGCTTCCTGAGCGACATATAAATAATCAGGAAACCGATAAAAAGGAAGAAAAACAATCCGCTGCTGAAAAGTATCGGAGCATTGTGATGGTAGGTCAATATATCGCCAAGTTTGTCGAATGAGAGCTGAGACCAATATTCTCCCATTTTATTTATAAAATCATTCATCATCTTTTCTGATTTTCAACATTTGATTATAAGATTGCATTAGGGCACGATATAACAAGGTTCCTTGCTCACGATAGCCATCCTTTGTGAAATGAATACGGTCACGGCCCATCAGTTTTTCCTTGCGCCATTTGGTGCAGGAGCTTTTCCCTCCCGTAGCGGCAAAGAGATCCCAGCAAGCTACGCCCTCTTCACGTGCCGCCTTTACAATCGCCTTTGCAGCAAGTTGGGTATTCGAGTTACGGACATACGTCCGTTTTTTATTGACATAAGTCCGCTTGTAGCATTCCGGCGGAGTGGTGAGCAGAATAGCCGTTTCAGGCATCTGTTTCTTGACGAGGGAAACGAACGCACGTATCTGTCCGCCAAATTCTTCCGAACGGAAGCGACGGCCGAAGGTTTCGTTCGTACCCAACGAAATAATCAGCAAAGAAGGTTTCAACAGGGCCAACTGACGAACGTATGCTTCGTCTGTGTAATTGACATACATCGCCCCGTTCACGCCGACCGAATGGTAGAGGACACCCGGATAACCGTTCGTCAGGCTGAAACCATAATAAACATTTTTGAAATTGGAGGCCGGAAGCAGCTTATCCGTGCCTTGTTTCCGCCGGGTACTGTGCAGCTGCAACGTATCTACCGGATGAGAAATACGGAAGGTATCGGCCAAGACACCTGCGACAGCCGGAACCGTAGCCAAGGATGTCTGTATGGAATCTTTGAACGAACCGGCCGGCAACATAGGCATGGCTTTTTCTCCCCGGTAAAGGATCGCCTGGTTGAAGGAATAGCCTGCCCCGTTGTTAGGTGCTATCCGAACGTCCAAATTGATGGAAGGAGAAACGGACTGGATACCGATTCCACCGATTCCAACAGGACATTTCTTATTGGCTTGGATACAGCGTCCCGTCACCCATTCGCGGACGGAAGAAGATATGAAATAATCGTCCGGTTCATTCGTCTTGCTCAACTTGAAAGGGGCAATCCATCCACGTCCGGCATTCCCAAACTGCGCCTGCAAAAGGCGCATCACTTTACCGGAATAATAACCGGCCTGTATGTGAGAATCGCCTAAATGGACGATTGTCAATACGGTATCCTTCCCCGCTCCGAGCGAATCCAGTTCGTCAAAGAAGGATTGCAGCGAAGAGGGCGACTGGATCGAATCGACCTCCTTCCCGATCGAATAAATGCGGGAAGGAAGCGGGATCGTATCAATACTCCCCTGTTCCCACGCTTGACACGGGATCGCCAATTTTCCTTTCACTCCGGCAGAACTGGCTGCCATCAAAACCAGGCAAGCCGATAGACTAATGAGCCACTTTGTCTGCTTCATCATAAAACTCCTTTTCTAATAATATTGCCTTCAACAAGGCAGAAGCTATCTCTTTTCCTCCCCTGAAACTCAAATGGGTATAGTCTTTGCTAGCCCAATTGTTCTCCACGAAACGGATCATGCTGTTCTCTCCTCCCATCGCCCCAAAGACATTCCAGAAAGCGACCCCCGAACGGCGAGCCGCCTGCCGCTGTGCGTGCAGCAAGGCTAATACGGCAGGCATCGTTTCGAAGGTTCCGTCCACTTGTCGGCTCCTGTCCGAAACCCCCAGCATCAGGATATCGGCATCCGGAAAACAAACGCGTACGTGGCGTACGGCTTCTTCCATCCGCTTGGCGTACCAGCCATACTGGAGAACGCTGTCGCTGACGATATTCAACCCGTACTGCAAAACGACCAGATCATAGGGACGTATCTCGTTCAACTCTCGGCAACGGGTGCTGTCCAATCTCGAAAGGATCATCCCCGAATTGCCACGCAACGAATAATTGTCCACGATCACCCCAGAATTATCTTCGAGTGCAACCCCGAGAGCACGGAAACCGGCCGTATCGGCAAAGCTGAAGGAGGCTTCCGTAAAGGTTCCTGTTTGTTCGTATTGCGTGATGGCGGTTGTCGGTTCCAAGGTCTCGCAGATCGTGTCCTGCGTGCCGTTGCAAACCAAAGTCATCTGTGTACGGATATTCTTTTCATACAAGAATTTAAGGGAAGAAACCGTTTTCAACTCCGGATAACGGTCTGTCGTCTTGATCGAGATAGATGGCTTCTCCCCTTTCGGTTCGAACGTCATTCCGGAAAGCGTATACCGATGATGATGATCCGTCAACATGGACCAGGTGGTCCAACCTTCCGCCTTTTGCTCGATCGTCGGACGGAACTGGGCGGCTACCGACGTAACCGGAACGAAACCGACTCCGCGTCCTCCGAACCGCTCCTGCATACCCGAACGGAAATCAGCCACCACAATGTCACCTTCGATAAACGAATCACCCAAAAAGGCGACACGCACCGGGCGGTTCGCCTGCCTGCTATTTCTTAAAGCGGCAAAAAAACGTTTCAAACCGATATGGCCGACAGAGTAATCCTCGATACGCGTTCCCAACGAATCGGCTCCCTTGTCCGCATACATAACCTTGTAAAGCGAATCGCGTAATGCGAGGGCGACGGAATCGATACCTGTCGTTTTCAGGATCGAATCACGCACGGCGGCCGAATCTATCCGGACCGTATCCGGTTGTTCCAATTGCATACGCAAGGAATCCATAGACAGGGATTCTGGTTTTATCCTGAGATCGGAAAGTAAATCAACTTTTTTTATTTTCATCCCGAACAGCTGGTCCGGTAAGTAATAAAGTCCCAAGCAGATACCAAACGCAAGAAGTAGCAGGAGCAAAAGCCTACCAAAATTATTATCTTTATTCATCTAAGTCCTCTCTTTCGAAGTTACAAAGATAAGTACAAATACAATTTATTACAAACTCGACCGTTTCATAATTATATATTTTGATACACACCATCAACAAACTACAAATATGGAAACTCCGAAAAACAGAAACTGGAAAGTACTGAAAAGTGAATACCTATCCAGCCAACCTTGGTTCACCGTGCGCAGGGAGGAAGTGGAATTGCCGAACGGAAACAGGATTCCTGAATATTATATATTCGAATATCCAGAATGGATCAATGTGATCGCAATCACCAAAGAGCAGAAATTCGTATTTGTAAGCCAATACCGTCATGGACTGGGTATCACGGCTTACGAACTTTGCGCCGGTGTCTGCGAAAAGGAAGACGCTTCCCCACTCGTCTCCGCCCAACGGGAATTGCTCGAAGAGACCGGCTACGGCAACGGAAATTGGAGCGAACTGATGGTAATAGGCGTCAATCCGAGTACCCACACCAACCTGACTTATTGCTATCTTGCCACAGATGTAGAGTCAGTCATGGCACAACATCTGGAAGACACGGAAGACCTCAGCGTCCACCTTCTGACTCTCGACGAAGTAAAAGAATTGTTGCTAAACGACCAGATCAAACAAGCGCTCCATGCCGCCCCACTTTGGAAATACATGGCGATGAATCATTTGATCTGAGATATTTCCTGAACTCAGGCGAACAAAAGCAGACAAACCATAAAAATAAAGCTTCATGCCTTTGCCACAATAATTCCATCGGCATGGCACGACCGTTTCATCGACATGGCACAAACTCTTCCTGCCTATGATACAACTAGGACATGCTGCTCCGCCTGATAATAACCGTATATTTTGCATAATCCCGAAAAAGCGTTATTTTTGTTCGCATTAGCAACATGTCTCCAATGAAGTTTAAACTTAATATCATATTCGCGTTATTTTTTACCATATTTTGCGTCAACCGTTTACAGGCCCAGGAAAAAGCCTTTCCCAAGAAAGGAGAAGGCATCACCCTGTTCCTCAAACGCCATAACCGTACAGGTATTTCATATCAGAAACAGTTCATCGAGCTGAACAAAAACAAGTTAGGCAAGAGGAATACCCTTAGGATAGGAGTCAAATATACGCTTCCCCCCTTACAGGGAAAAGAAGCTGTTGCATCCGCCATCAAACGAGCGAACTATGAACCGTTGTTCGGCAAAGAACTGGCCTCCTATAAGGTAACATCGTCCGAACTAAAAGGAGCCTGTTTCTATCTGGTCAGCGGACACGGAGGCCCTGATCCTGGAGCAATCGGACGGATTGGCAAAATCGAGTTGCACGAAGACGAATATGCCTACGACATCGTACTCCGTCTGGCACGCAACCTGATGACAAAAGGAGCCAAAGTCCACATTATCATTCAAGATGCCAAAGACGGGATACGGGATTACAAATACCTGAAGAACAGTAAACGGGAAACTTGTATGGGTAGCCCTATTCCTTTTAACCAGGTCCGTCGCCTGAAACAACGAAGTGACAAGATAAACACCCTGTTCAAGCAGGATAAATACGCCTACAAACGAGCTATCTTCGTGCATGTGGACAGCCGGAACAAGGGACACCAGACCGATGTTTTTTTCTACCACCAGAATAAAAACTCCGAAAGCAAGCATCTGGCGAAAACCATGCGGACAACTTTCACCCATAAATATAAGAAGCACCAGCCGGGACGAGGATTTACCGGAACAGTGGACGGACGGAACTTATACGTGTTGAGACATACGACACCGGCCTCCGTTTTCGTCGAGTTAGGTAATATCCAAAACAGTTTCGACCAGCAGCGAATCATCCTGAGCGACAACCGCCAGGCACTCGCGAATTGGCTTTGCGAAGGATTTGTCACCGATTACAACCGCTACAAGAAAAAAACACGGTAAAAAAACAACATTCATCCGTTAAAAAGATTACTTTTGCATATGAAACTAAATAAAACATCGTTTTAAGCATACCATGAGTAATCCATATATATCCCCGTTCGCGAAACCCGTATATGTAATGTTGAAGCCTGTCGGTTCAGTTTGCAACCTGGCGTGCGAATACTGTTATTATCTGGAGAAAGGGAAACTTTATCCAGAGGTGAAAAATCATATCATGAGCGAACAGTTACTGGAAAAATTCATCAAGGAATATCTGGAATGTCAAACGATGCCGCAGGTTCTCTTTACCTGGCACGGTGGTGAAACGCTGATGCGTCCGATCAGTTTCTATCGGAAAGCACTGGAATTGCAACGCAAGTACGGCCACAGACGCCAGATAGACAACTGTATCCAGACAAACGGGACACTGCTGAACGACGACTGGTGTCGTTTCTTCAAAGAGAACAACTTCCTCGTGGGAGTTTCGATAGACGGCCCGCAGGAGTTTCATGACGAATATCGTCGCAACAAGCAGGGACTCCCCTCCTTCTATAAAGTGATGAAGGGAATCGAACTGCTGAAAAAGCATGGCGTGGAATACAACGCAATGGCAGTCGTCAATGACTACAACGTAGATTATCCGCTGGAATTCTATCACTTTTTCAAGGAAATAGATTGCCACTATATCCAATTCACCCCGATTGTAGAACGCCTCGGATTCCATCAGGACGGAACGTTGCTCACCTCGCCGGAACAGCAGGATGCCAACATCAAACTGGCCCCTTTCACGGTCGACGCCGGAAAATGGGGAGATTTCCTCTGTGCGGTCTTCGACGAATGGCTGAAAGAGGATGTCGGTAATTATTATATCCAGCTTTTCGACTCCACACTGGCAAACTGGGTAGGCGAACAACCGGGCGTCTGTACGCTGGCACGCACTTGCGGACATGCCGGTGTGATGGAGTTCAATGGCGACGTATATGCCTGCGACCACTTTGTATTCCCGGAATATAAGTTAGGTAACATCCATACCCAGACGCTTACCGAGATGATGTACAGCCAACGCCAACTGAAGTTCGGAGCAGACAAATATGAAACACTCCCTACCCAATGCAAGGAGTGTGACTACCTGTTTGCCTGCAACGGCGAATGTCCCAAGAACCGTTTTCTCCATACGGCAAACGGCGAACCCGGATTGAACTATCTATGTAGAGGTTACAAGAAATTTTTTAAGCACGTGGCTCCTTACATGGATTTCATGAAAAAAGAATTGTTGGCCGAACGCCCGCCAGCCAACGTCATGCAATGGGCAAAAGAGAATAAACTATAATCGAACATATGAAAATCAACAGACGTGATTTTATCAAAACAGGAGGTATGGTTATGCTTGGATCATTAGCAGTTCCCTCATTCCTGGGAAGTTGTACCGGAAACAAGGTAGATCAGGCTACCGGTATCTCATTCGCTCAGAACCATTTTGGTGTCAGTGAAAGCGACATGAAGAAAGTGTTGGCAGCAGCACTTGAGAAAGGAGGCGACTATGCAGATCTTTTCTTTGAACATTCCTACCGGAACAATATCGGATTGCAAGACGGAGCCGTAAACCGTGCTTCGTCCAATATCGATTTCGGTATGGGAGTACGTGTATTGGCCGGTGATCAGACCGGTTATGCGTATGTGGAAAACGTGACTCTCGACGAGATGCTGAAAGCTGCCCGCACGGCAGCCCGTATCGCAACCGGCTCGGCAGGAAAAGCTCCGGTTGCCCTGACGGAGGAACCGATCCCGAATAATTATTACGGTGTACAAACTCCTTGGGACGAGCTCGCCGTAAATGCAAAGACCCCGTATCTTCAGAAACTGAACGATCAGATTTTTGCGCTTGACAAACGGGTGCACAAAGTGATGGCTTCGTTGGGAGACACGACTTCACACATCTTGTTCTGCAACTCCGAAGGACAGATGTACTACGACTATCGTCCGATGGTGACGCTGGGGGCAGTCTGTATCATGGAGGACAACGGGAAGATCGAAAATTCATATGCATCCCGCGCTTTCCGCATGGGAGCCGAATTCCTGACAGATGATATCATTGCCGAAGTAGCTAAGGAGGCAGTAGAGAAAACCTCCATCCTATTCCAAGCTATCAAGCCTAAAGGAGGCGAAATGCCGGTCGTAATGGGTGCAGGAGGTTCCGGCATCTTGTTGCACGAAGCAATCGGCCATGCTTTCGAAGCTGACTTCAATCGCAAGAATACATCGATCTTCTCCGACCAGCTGAACAAAAAGGTTTGTAACGAGCATATCAATGTGGTGGACGACGGTACGATTCCTTTCAACCGCGGTTCTGTCAATATCGATGACGAAGGTATCGCCGGGCAAAAGACTTATATCGTGAAAGAAGGCATTCTGACCAGCTACCTGCACGACCGTATCAGTGCCAAACATTACGGTATACCTTCAACGGGGAACGGTCGCCGTGAATCATTCCGCCAGATGCCGATCCCGCGTATGCGCGCTACCTATATGGAAGCCGGAAACGTGACGGAAGAAGAAATGATCTCGACGGTGAAGAAAGGTATCTATGCCTCTAGCTTCACCAACGGGCAAGTACAGATCGGTGCAGGCGACTTCACCTTCTTCGTGAAAGACGGTTATCTAATCGAAAATGGTAAACTGACACAGCCGATCAAAGATATCAATATCATCGGTAACGGTCCACGTGCATTGGCCGATATCACGATGGTCGGAAACAATTACAAGATGGATAACGGTACCTGGACATGCGGCAAGGATGGACAATCCTGTCCGGTAACCTGCGGTATGCCGTCAGCCTTAGTTAGTAAACTTACTGTAGGAGGAGAAAATTAAAAAGATTTATGATTTATGCGTTGTCTACACACCCATAAATCATAAATCCAAAGTCATAAATCATAAATCATTAGACATGATAACGAACGAAAATAAAAAGCTGGCTCAGTGGGCCATGGAATTTGCCCTGAAAAACGGTTGCCAGGCCTCACGTGTAAGTATCTATAATGGATCGAGCAGTTCTTTCGAAATACGTGATATGAAAATGGACCGCTTGCAACAGGCATCGGAAAACAGTTTGGTGATCCATCTGTTTGTGGACGGACGTTTCGGTTCCTTCTCTACAAACCGTCTGGATAAAAAGGAACTGGAAAGTTTTATCCGTAACGGTATCGCTTCCACTCGCTTCCTGGCGGAAGACAAGGCGCGTACGTTACCCGACTCTTCTCTCTATTATAAAGGAGGCGGCGCCGACTTGCAACTGATCGATCCGAAGTTCGACTCAATCCAGCCGGACGACAAAGTGACGCTGGCCATGAACGTCTGCAACGAAATGATGGGAAGAGACCCCCGTATTATCTCGGTCAATTCATCCTACAGCGATGAAAAGGATTTCAAATATATGGTTGCCAGCAACGGCTTCGAAGGGGAAGCATCCGGTTCTTCTTTCAGCCTAGTTGCCAGCGTAAGCATCAAAGGTGAAGGGGATGCTCGCCCGGAATCCTATTGGTTCGATTCTTCACTTTACTATGATAAGTTAATTAAAGAAGGTCTGGGAACAAAGGCCCTGGAACGTGTAATGCGTAAACTGGGACAGAAAAAGGTCGCTTCCGGCAAGTATCAGATGGTTGTGGACAATATGAATTCCTCCCGTTTGCTTTCTCCGGTAATCGATGCATTATATGGTTCTTCCATCCAGCAGAAAAACTCTTTTTTGTTGGATAAAATCGACCAGAAAGTATTGGGTGACAAACTAACGGTTATCGATGAACCCCACATGGTGGGTACATCCGGTGCCCGATATTTCGATGGTGAAGGTGTAGCGACAAAACGTATGCCTGTGTTTGAAAACGGTATCCTGAAAACCTATTATATCGATACCTATTCAGCCAACAAGATGAATATGAGACAAACGATTGCCTCCCCTTCTATCCTGACCATGCAAATGGGAAATAAGGATACGGATGGTCTGATTGCTTCTGTCGACAGAGGCATTCTGGTGACGGGTTTCAACGGCGGTAACAGCAACAGTACGACCGGTGACTTCTCTTACGGTGTAGAAGGTTTCCTGATCGAAAAAGGCAAACTGACACAACCCATCTCCGAAATGAACGCAACAGGCAACATGATTTCCTTGTGGAGTAATTTAGCCGAAGTCGGCAATGACCCGCGCACATTCTCCAGTTGGCGTGTTCCTTCTCTAATATTCGACGGGGTCGATTTTAGCGGGTTATAAGAAATAATATATATTGTTAAATAGTAGATGGATATAGAAGTGAATCCTAAAAGTTAGACAAAAACATTTAGAATTCACTTCATTATATTTTGTCTATACCAAAAGATAACAGAATGAACAGAGGCATCTTGATCTTCCAACATTTCCTTCTCTTTCTGTTTTTCATATAATTGTTCAACAGATTTGGTGTCCCTCCCAAACATTTGATAAAGGAATCAAATCTGTTATATTTAATAAATGTCAGATACGGAAAATAGGTGTTCACTGAGCGCCTTTAAGGCATGCACTTTATCCTCCGCTTTCATCACCAACGATACGTTACTACTACTACCACCGTATGAAATCATTCGTACGGGAATATCTTTCAACGCATTGATGATGCGTGCCTCAAAACCGACATTTTGCCATTCCAAGTCACCAACAACACAAACAATCACCATATTCTTTTCGACTGTAATCGTTGCGTATTCCCTTAATACACCCACAATCTCGTCTATGTGCTTGTCATTATCAATCGCTACGGAAACTCCGATATCAGAAGTAGTCACCATGTCCACCGGTGTATTGTAATTATAGAATGTATCAAACACGATGCTCAGAAAATGAGGTGTCGGTATCGTATGTAGCGACTTGATCTTGACATATGTGATATTGTCTTTGGCGGCAACAGCTTTGATCGCCTCTTTTTCAGCAGTGTCCGAGATCAATGTACCTGACGCACTTGGTTGCAACGCGTTCAAAAGGCGTACCGGAATGTTCTTTTCCTTGGCAGGTAGGATACAAGCCGGATGCAGTATCTTAGCACCGAAATGCGCCAACTTGGCTGCTTCGTCGAAGTTCAATTGTCTGACAGGAGCGGTATCATTGACAAACCGTGGGTCATTATTATGCATTCCGTCAATATCCGTCCATATCTGTATCTCTTCTGCTTGGATAGCCGCTCCGATTAAAGAGGCGGTGTAATCACTTCCTCCCCTTTCCAAGTTGTCAATACTGCCGTAGGCATTCCGGCAAATAAAACCTTGCGTGATATATATTTCAGCCTCCTTGTTTTGCTCCAAAAGAACCTTTAGGTGTTTAGAGATATATTCCATATCCGGTTCATTGTCCACCGTAATCCGCATGAAGTTCAACGCAGGCAATAAAGCAACCTCCACCCCCTGTTCTTCCAGATAACAGGTCATCAGAAAAGTCGATATCAACTCACCCTGCACCAAGATTTCCTTTTCATCGAATACGCTGAAAGGCATATTTGAGAAAGACCAGACATGTTGAAACCGTTCGAGCATGTATTGCATGGCTTTTTCCTTGTAGACATCGCTCCGGTATAATTCTTCTATATGATTGACATAAGCCTGCTCCAAGGAAGAAAGGACCGCATTGGCTTTTTCCGGATCTTTTTTGTGAAAACATTCAGATATCTCCACTAAAGAGTTTGTTGTCCCAGCCATAGCAGAGAGCACTACTATTTTCTGTTCCTGATCGCAAACTATTGACGCAACATTCTTGATCCGCTGGGCAGAACCGACTGAAGTACCACCAAATTTTAATACTTTCATTAAACTATCTAATTTTTGATTTTACTTTTTATACATTAAATCTAACCACGAACGTACTACCTTTACCGACTTCGCTTTCGATATGGATCGTACCACCATGAGCTTCCACAAAGTCCTTGCTGATGGCAAGCCCTAAACCACTACCTTGTACTTTTGTTCCTGGGACACGGAAATAGTGATCAAAAATACTTTCGTGGTAACGCGAATCAATGCCCTTTCCGAAGTCCTTGACATAAATCTCGACGGCTTTGTCGATCTGTCGTGCACCGATGACGATCCTCCCGTTCTCCGATGAATAACGGATGGCGTTCGACAACAGATTGGTCACAACCCAAGCAATCTTCTCGCTGTCAACAAACAACTTGGCAATCTTTTCGGGATATTCCACTTCGATCTGACAGTTAAAACGCTCGGCTTGTACCTGGTTCGCCTTGATGGCATAGTTAATCAGTTCGATCGGTTTGGTAATCTTCGGATTCAAATAGAGCTTACCACTCTCTACCTGTGACATCTTCAACAATTCACTAGTGATCTCCAACAAACGATCGCTATTCTCCTTTATGTTCCTAGAAAGGCTCTCCTGTTCTGTATTTAGCTTTCCTAACCTGTTATCTTCCAGTAATTTCAAGCTCATCATAATAGCTGATATCGGTGTTTTCAGTTCATGGGAGATCGTCGAAATAAAGGTTGTCTTTGCAATATCTTTTTCTTTAAATTCGGTCACGTTCTTCA
>OGPD01002158.1_pt1 | contig 12871 bp, 19 predicted proteins | sample 1552861 | NCBI WGS metagenome assembly OGPD01 (sample SAMEA2580280, study PRJEB22360) | human gut metagenome | biome: human gut; feature: human-associated habitat; material: faeces | place: Denmark | collected 2008/2010
CTCCCTCCCACTTGGCGACATGGGCATGGGCGGCTTCAAAGACTTCCTGTTGGTTCGGCATAAAAAAACGCTCCCGCATTGAAAGATGGCAGGAGCGTAGCACAGAGGATTTTTCATATCCCGACAACAGGGGGAGGTATAAAGGGGGGGTATACGGGGAGGTGCGAGGGGAGGTTGACGTTTTTTGTAAAAGCCGCCGAAAAGCGGCTCACTCCTCCTTGGCCGCACTCATCTGAACCCGCCAAGCCTGCAAGGCGGCAAGTTCAGCAGTGTAGCGCCGACTTCCGCCCTCACCGTCAACGACAACCGGCGCTCCCTGTTCTATCCATCGCTTCACACGTTCGGGGCTGACACGGAATGCATCGGCAATGGCACCCAAGCCAAAGAGCAATGTAGGGACGTATGATACAGCCACAGTCATACCAGCACCTCGCATCGTTCTTTGTTCATACCCTGCCCGGAAACTTTTATCTCGTCATACATGGCCCGCCAGCACTCCGTCACGTCTACGGTTGTTCCACGTAAAAAGACTACCCAGAAAAACATACTTTCGCCTCCTTTCCCGACGAGTGCCAATATTGGCGCATCCCATTGTTCTTTATGATAAGTTACCATGCAAAAAGCTTCCCGGCAACGGAAGCATCAAACATGAATCAGCCTGAAAAACGACAGAAGCCGATGCGCCGTTCCCGGCCCAATCACCCCGTGGCATGCCGCAATAACGATACTGCCTTTGAGAAACCGACGAATTCCGAGCATAGGTTATTCCCCCAAAACTTCACTGCCCAATGGGACGCCGTTATTGCTCCGTCCCTACCGCGGGCATATCACAAGCCACGTCCCGCACGACTTCCAGCAGTTCAGAGAACTTCTTCAAGTGGAACAATGCTGAACCGAAAACCAGACTCCGTTGCGTGAACTCGTCCCGAAGTTCCGGGCGTTCGTCCCGCGTCTGCCATGCCGCCACCGTCAGCCTGTCCATTTCTTCAATCACATCCTCAAGCCTGAGGGGGTGAATATCCTTGCCGTTGGCGTGGGTTTCAACCTTTCCCATGATGGTATCTCCGTATTCTTCTCAGTTTATTCTCGGTTCAATCCAAGCTACTGCTCTCCGCCCATCGGGGGCACCATTCGCACCTCGAACCGATCCCGCCCAAAGCACTCAAAGGCTTTCGCCCTGCATTTGCCGAGAGCCACGATGATCTCAGAGGGGAGGCCTGCGCCGTCTCGCTCTTTCAGTCCGTCCGATATGGTCATGAGCGAGTACACCGCCGCCTCAAATCCGTCATCGAATCCGGTCTTGTAAGCGGCTTCGGCAAGCTCCCTGCCGCCCTGTACGAAACAAGCCTTGTCTTCCTGCTGCATATCCATTCTCCTTTTATCGCTTGGCATTTCACACTCGCCCCGTGTGGGGGTTATGCCGCATCGTCGCCCTGCGCCTTAGCTATGGCCCGCCACCGCTTCCGGGCGGATTCAAGGTACTGGCGCAGGAATCCCCACGTCATGTACTCCGCCGCCCCACGGGTTCCGGCAAACAGGAAGGGCACCCGATACCGCGCCGTAAACGCCAGCACGCTCTGACAGGCCGCGTGCGGCTTCAACTGGCTGCGGTACTCGCCACGGGCCAGCATCAGCCAGTCGGCTTCTCCAACCACGGCGAAGGCATCCAGCGCCGCCCCGCGCATCAACTCACGCTCGAACCGTTCCCGCTCCCGGCCCAAACAGGCCACCAAGTCGGGAAGGCTCTTACGTTCAACCGCCACCTTGTCCTCAAGGCCGGCAAGGGAGTAGTCACCCACGGTCAGCGCGCCTTGCTTCGTCTTCGCTTCGTACCGCTCATGGGTAAAGGGGAACGGGCATTGCTCCCGGCTGTCCACCACAATCAACATGCCGCCCTCCTTCCCGTCCGCAGGGCACGAATCACACGTTCCCGGCGCGGTTCGCCGTTCGGCCCCTTATGGGCAAACCAACGTTCCAGTCCGGCCCGGTTTTCGGCGTCCAGCCTGTCCAGACCATCAATGACAAGTTCCCCGTCCTGAAGGTGTGGCGCCACCTCCCAACCCACCAGTGCGGCTATGTTGGTATCGAGAGCTGCCAAACGTTCCAACGTGTCGTTTGCGGACGGTTCCAATTGTGGCATGAGCCCTGAGTCATGTTTTTGCCTTTCGGCACTCTGAGGGGCGTTTTTGTGCGTTTCCCGGCAGGGCGCAGGCTCACACAGGAGGACGGCTTCAAGCCACGGACGGATGGGGATGCCCACCTTGAGCATTTCGCCGGGGTCTTTACCCGCGGCGCAAGGCCATGTCCTCATGCCGGGGAAGTGTTCGCGCCACCACGACGACGCCTTGCGCCCGGCCTCGTCAAAGTCCAGTGCCCATAGAATGCCGGGGGAGTTTCTCAAAAAGTCCGTCGTCTGGGCATCGGGCTTCTTCGTGGATCCGGTAAGGGCCACCGCCGCAACGAGGTCGCGTGCCTCCTGCCAGATCAACACGGCGTCAAGAACGGATTCCACCAGCACCACCGGAAGGCCCGGCTTGCCGATGACGTAACAGCCATTCCCGGAACCTTTGACCTGCCAATACTTGGGGAGGTCGTCTTTCGGTTTCCAGTCGGCCCGGCGAATAAGCAATGCCGTCACTCCGGCCTTGCGGCGGATCGGAAGCACCAGCCCACGGGGGAGCCATACCTTGCGTGGACGGCCCGTCTCCGGGTTCGCCTCTTCATCAAGCCCCCAATCGGCGCGGCGGTCGTACCTGTCCGCAGGGTTCCAGCCGATGCCCAAAGCACGGGCCGTTTCAGGGGACAGGCCACGGCCTTGCAGCGTTTCCAGTGCGGGCCCGGACTCAATGCCCCCGGTACAGGTTGCGACGAAATGGGCCGCCCGCTCCATCCACTCGGCAGCGGGAAGGCGTTCGGGTTCGGGCATCCATTCCCTTGCCGTGCCCTTTCCGGCGGTGTGACGAACGGCGCGGCGGGGTTCCAGCTGCAGGGCTTCACAGGCTTCACGGTAGGTCAGGTTCTGGAATACCCGCAGAAACTCCACGGCATCCCCTTGTGCGCCGCAACCACGGCACAGGAACCGTCCGCCCGCTGCGCCGCTCTTATGTTCCGGCCAGAGCAGAAAACGATCCCGTCCGCCGCATGAGGGGCATGGCCCGCAGTATTCGCCGTTGCCCTTGCTCTTGATCTCACCTGCCGGGGAAAGGCTTTGATAGAGGGTCAACACATCCATGATGGACTCCTCTTTGTTCCGGTCCGTCGCCCCAAAGGATAAGGGGAGAAGTGGGAGAACAGTGGAATGTTCTGTTCCACTTCTCCCCCCTTTAGGGGTAACAATCGGAACATCGGAACATTGGTGAAATAATTGATCTTTTTTCCATGTTCCGGGACTTTGGAACAAATTCCCCGGAACATTATATTATTCCATTGAAATTATTAGCTTAGTCCAATGTTCCGACCAAAGCGGAACATTGCGGAACATCGGAACATTGGGCGGGAGGATAAAGATGCTTGGCCTTCCTGCCGGGAAGATCCATTTCGATCAGCAATCCCAACTCTACGGCTTTCTCACGAGCCTTTCTGGAGCGAGAGACTCCCCAGCCAAAAGCCTCTTGCCCACCACGAGAGACACTCAACGGCTTTTCTCCGGCGCGTTGCCGACGCTCCACCTCCTCCGCAAGCTGGTGGGCATCCCAAATCACGTCGTTCTCTTCCTGCCGCGCATCGGGGTCTACACGATAGAGCAAGCCGTGCTCATTACGCCCGAGGTAATAGCGGGGCTCCGGGCCGCCGCTGTTCTTCTTGCCGACGCGCACGGCGAGAAACGCTCCGTCGTATTTCCCGGTGGCGGATTCACCGATCCGCTTCTGGGCGAGGGCCGCCCCCAGAGGCGCAACCAGCATCCCCCACCGGATGCACCCGGCAAGGGCGGATGCCCCGCGCATGGCCGTCTGGGTCAATGCCTTGGCGAGTTCCTTGGGGTCTTCGATGAGATCGCCGCTGGTCTTGTTGGAGTGGTGCAGCAAAATGATGTTGCACCCGTAGGCGTCGATCAGCCCTTCCAGCAGTCCGCAAAAAGCGGTCATGGCCGGGTTGTCGTTCTCATCGACGCCTGAGAAACGGGCCAGCGTGTCCAGCACCAGCAAACGGGGACGAATGGCATCCAGAATATTCCGCAGGTCTTCGTAATTAGCCGTGGATTCCACGGTACCGCCGATGGCGCGGCACAGGTTCACCCCGCCGTGTACGGGGATCCCGTAGAAGTTGGCGGCCGCCTGCTCCCGCAAGTCTTCCGGCAGTTGTTCCAGCGCATGATGTACCCGTCTGTGGATGGTCAGCGCGTCGTCTTCCGCGCTCAGGTAGACCACGGGCTCAGGGGCGGCGGTATGCCACGCGTCCACAAGGGAAGTCCCGCTTGCCACGGCGACGCAAAGCTGGATCGCAAGGCTCCCCTTCCCCGCGCCGGGAGGCCCGACAATGGCCCCCAAGCAGTTCAGCCGAAAGCTCTTGTCCAGTAGCCAGTCAAACGCGGGAGGATATTCCCGCAGATAGCGAGTCCCGGAAAACTGCGAGAGATCCACCTGCAAAGGGCGTCGAGGCTGCGGCGCGGTTCCCGTCTCCGCCGTACCTTCAATCTCGGCGGCGCGGGCTTCCACGGCGGCGCGGATTTCTTCTTGAGTCTGGGGAATCCCGGTCATGCCGCACCCCCCTGATTCACGTCATACATTTCTTCCGCAGGGCACAGTTTGAACATGGCGCGGCGCACTTCTCCCACAATGGCGAGATAACAGGAGGCCCGATCCGCGTCCTCAGAGGTAACGCCATTGCCGTCCGCCGCATTCCATTGCAGCAAGTCGGCAAGGCCGCTTGTCAGGCTGTCGAGCCGCCGCCACATTTCCTTCTGCTCAGGCGTCAGCATGGGCGGCCTCCTTCGGTTCCGGGCTCCACAACACGTCATCCGTCTTGTTGAACATATCCACAAGCGGGAAAGGCAACTCTCCAGATGCAATGGCGATCTTGTCCAATAACAGGGAGTTGCACAGGCGGAACCCGGCTGCGGCCTCCGCGTTTACGGATTCGTCCGACGTGAGCAACGCTTCGCACGCGGCCCCCAGAAACTCGGCAATCCAAGCGGCCTCTTCAAGAGGCACGCAGGGCATCGTATGCCGTAAACATTGGGGGACAGAGCCGGGCTTGACGTAAGGGGTGGCGTTGGGGGTATTGCTCTGGCTCATTTCAGCCCTCCTTCTTCCTGCCGCTGTATGAAATCCTCAAGCAAGCGGCTTGACTGGCCTGCCATCAACAAGGCTGTCTTCATTCGGGAAAGCCCTTCGTCAAGCCAAGTCCTGGAATCGTATGACGCCCCGTGCAACGCACCCAACAGGTGATCGCGGGAAAGGTTGGGACGCGAACTCACGACGTCCAGCAAGGCGGGATACAGCCCCCCGGTCAATCGGCGGTATCTGCCCTCAAGCTCGCTCGCTTTTTGTCGGGTTTCCGCAGTGAAGGCGCACCATTCGGAGTACAGTTCCGTGAGCCCGGCCTGTTGAGCTTCAAGCGCCGCCAACAGTTCGGCCTTACGGGAGTCGGCGCGGCTGGTTCCCCCATTGCCGCTAGCGGGGAGAGAAATGACGTTCTGGCTCATTTCACACCTCCCACAACGAATCCTTTGGCGCTGCGGCGGGAACGGTATTTGCCCAGCATGTTCAGGTCGTTTCTCAGGGCCAGCCGGAAGGACTCGATCACGTCGATGTGGTACGCCTTGACGCTTCCGAAGCGGCTGTCCTCTACTTCCAAGATTTCATACCCCATGCGGCGCGAAAGTTCGGAGAGCTTGCGGCCCGCGACCGAGTACGCGGCGGGAGTATTCGAGAACACTTCAAGGAACCACGGGATGCCCTTCACGGCCTTGTAGTCCCTGCCCCGCCCAAGTTCGTTCTCAAGGGCTGCGGCCTTACGGACGGCGACGGAAGCGGTGGCCATTGCTGAGGCCGTCTTCCTGTCGCTGATCCATGCCTTGGTACGGATGGCCTCGTCCCTCTGGGATTCGGCAAGCTGACGTTGTTCACGCTCGAATTTGTACCGTTGGAGCAACGTGATCCCGAAATCGGGATCGTCGAGAATACGATCTACGACCTCTTCCGTAGCGTACAGGCCGTGCTTACGGATGGAGGGGATGACGTCGCCAGCCAGCCATTTCTGAAAAGGAAGGGCGACAGGCTTGTCAGAACGACCAAGAAAGAAATAGAGCCCCTGCTCGGAAATGATGAGCATTTCCTGTTCACCACCAAGGGTAGTAATCGGATTACTACCCTTCCATTCCTCCGGGACAGCCTGAAAAATTGTCGTCATGTTCGTGCTGGCATAGCCAAGGGCCTTCGCAACGTCCTTCGCCACAAACCAAGGTTCGTCGTTGCGTTCTACGATGCGGACGGTACCGAATGAGGGATGAAAAAAAATGGGAAGATTAGACATGATGCACCCCCGTGAACATTGTGGACGTTTCGCCCTTGGCGTCCGTGTATTCAACGGGCGCAAAGTTGCGCTCGTTAAACTCATGTGAACATTTTTCAATAGTTACACGAATATCTCTCAAAACGTCTTTGTGGTTCTTCTGAAAGTGTTCCGCTACCTGCAACGAGGTCACGGCGGGAACGTCCTTTCCGTTGATGCTCTTCAAGGCGATTTCGATCACGCTCACTTCGCACCTCCCATAATGAAGAGTTCAGGAAGGAGAGAAACGGCCAGCAGAAGGCCGAACAGAATCACCACGGCGGCCTTATGGATGGAGCGGGACACGGCCCGGCAAAGGGAAAGGAAGAACAGGACACGCCGCACTGTCTGGTGAGCGTGGAGACGGTTGACGCAGGACGCGCCATAAGACAGACTGAATTCAGCCATGATTCATACCTCAGCTGTGAGTTGGTGGTTAGGCCCGGTTTGGAAGTTGCCGCTTCCTTCCGGGCTGTCTTCGTGTTGCTCTTTCGTTAGGTAAGGTATACTATACTGGTACAATATGGTCAAGCATACTGGTACAAAAAGGAGTACGTTTATGCCTGTGTTTATGAGTAACATAAAGAAATTAATGGAAGAAAAAAAAGTAACCGTCCGAACAATTGCAGAGCAAGCAAATCTATCAAAACAAACAGTTTTGACCGCCCGTACAGATGAGGGGATAACCGAATGCCGTCTTTCCACTCTTGGAAAAATCGCGGATGCACTCGGTATGAAGACCACACAGCTATATGAGGAAAAAAAGGCGGAAGACACGGACAAGGCATAACCCTGAGCGGGCACAGATAAGAGACTAGGCGGCATCGTCATGGTTTCCCCCCTCCCGGCGCAGTGGACACCGGATCACGCCGCAGCTGTCGAGCCACGCGCCGGATCGCCCGCACATATTCTGAAACTTGGAGCGGCTGAACTTAACCACGGCAAAGTCGGGACAAGAACGGCAGGGATAGGCGGTCTGGAAGTTCGATCCGCCAGACGGGTCTTTCTGTACTCTGGGCATGAACTACGCCTCCCCGCCTTCTTCAAGAAAACGCTCAATATCAGCCCGCAGCCAAACCGTGCAGCGAGAGGATAGCCGCCGTCCCTTGGGCAAACGTCCTTCCTTCACCCAACGCCAGAACGTCGAGACCGCGACACCAAGAAACTTCGCCGCATCATGGGCACGCATCGCGCCCGCACCGTAGGGGGTAATGAGAGTGTTCGGCATAAAAAAACCTCCAAGTAGATTTGCTTGGAGGATAGCGGCATCGTTGGACAAAAAAAGGGGGAAAACCCTAAATAGTTTCCCCCTCAAAAACCCTAATAACCCTGAACAGTCTGGAATTACTTGTTATTCTGGACGCATTTTCTGGTGCGTCGGCCCTTTCACCCTGCCGGGAACAAGAAAAACCCTAAAAACCCTGAACAGTCTGTTTTTATTCGTGTTCAGGTTTTTTGACGATTACTTTTTGGGGCAACCCGGCCCGTTCTTGTATTCGTCTGGAAGTGCCTTCCATGCCGCCCTATCAGCACCAGAACAGGTTACTTTGTTCGGAGTGACGGCTTTCATTCTGCCCAGAAACGCGTCTTTGGTTATCCCCCGCTCACGATTCTTGGCAATCTGTTCCGTCACGACGCACGCGGCTTTGCATGACTCTTCCCAGAGGGCGGCGTTTACAGTGACCACCTCTTGCGGTGCGGCGGTCTGTGCTTTGAACTCCATAATTTCGGCTTCAAGTTCGCTAATACGCGCTTTAAGCGATGCGGTATCTCTTTCATTACTTCCGCCGTATATACTGTTTTTCCTCTCACACTCTAAGACGTTAGCAAGTATAAATGTCGGCTCAAAATCAGGATGCGTAATGATGTGTTGTGCTTCATTGTCATATACAGCGTCGCGTGGAGCCAAAATGTGTACTCTCTGATTATTTTTATATATCGTAGAACGTCTTTCAAATAATAATAAGTCACCTCTTACTATTAACTCGTACATATCAAATTCAGATAGAAAAAAATCCCATCTATTTATTAATTGTGATGAAGTCAATAGTTCTGAATTAGTTTCTATAGTACAAACATTGAAATCATCAAAAACTGTGTTAATAAAAATATCACTTTCATTGTATTCATGAATATGTATTGTTTTTATAGTTAAGTAATTCGTATTATTAGAAACTATACTATTAAATTCATTATATTCAAAAAAGTATTCATCTATTGATGTTAGAAAACTTTTTCGCCTACTTTCATATAAAAAACATAACTTGTCAGAAAATGTTCCATCTCGATTTTTAAGATAAAAATGAAGCTTTCCGGTCTCGACAAGCTCTAAAAGTTGCTGTGCAGAGAAAAACGGCAAAGCGTCCCTTGCGTTTAACAGTTGCACTATTCACCTCCCTACACTTCTTTCCCCATAAAAGAACCCCCGGCAAGATGATAGGGGAAGTGGTACTTTTCATCTTTTCGGCGCGGTTCATGACGCCGCACCTAGCCGGGGAAATATTGTACCTGTTGCAACGGCTATTCACCCGCCCTCAGACTGTCCAGATAATCCGCCCACTCCTGCATCATCTTCCTCCGCTCCGGCAAATATTGGGCAAAGTTGTAGGCAGCACGAATATTGTTCCTTTCGCCATGCGCCAGTTGCGTCTCAATCACATCAGAACGGTATCCCTGTTCATTGAGCAGGGTTGAGGCCATGCCCCGGAAACCGTGTACTGTCATCTCATCCTTGCCATATCCCATGCGCCGGATAGCATTCAGCAACCCCATGTTTGTGATACAGCGAGTTTTAGAAAAGGGCGAGGGAAAGACAAGGCCGCTGTCAGCATGTTCCCGCAATGCGGTAAAGAGCCTGACCACCTGCCGAGCTAGAGGGACAATATGCGGCTTTTTCATCTTCATGCGCCCGGCGGGGATAATCCATTCAGCCGCATCCAGATCAATCTCCTCCCATGCCGCACCTCTCAGCTCTTGGGAACGGACAAAGACATAGGGGAGGATACGCAAGGCGTAGAGTATGGAAATATCACCGTCATAGGTCTCAATAGCCCGGAGCAGGGCACCTATGCTGGAAGGGGCAACAATGGCCGAGCGGTGTTTTGTTTCGGGAACCGGAGGCAATGCTTCATTCAAACCTGCGGCGGCGTCATATTTCGTATATCCGCACAGACGGGCATACCGGCATACCTGTCCGGCAAGCTGAACAAGCCTGTGGGCCATCTCAACGGCTCCCCGTGCTTCCGTGTGGCGAACGGCACCCAAAATATCGGTAGGCTCCAGAGTAGAAAAAGGCCGCGCCCCGACGAACGGAAAGAGGTGGTTTTCAAGGCGGGACAATATCTGCTGTCGGTATCCCGGCGTCAGATTGGCGGTCTTTCTCTCGAACCATTCGCGGGCCACTACTTCAAAGGTCATAGCCTGTTCACGTTCTATAGTGGCAGTTTCCAGCTTCACACGCTTCTTTTCCGCACCGGGGTCTATCCCGTTTGCAATCTTCACCTTGGCGTCATCACGGCGGGCACGCGCTTCTTTCAAGCTCACAGCGGGGTATGAACCGAAACTCAGGGTTTTTTGCTTTCCGTCAAATCGGTAGGCCATGCGCCAGAGCTTGCTCCCCGTCGAGGTGACATGCAGGTACAGCCCTGCTCCATCGGAAACCTTTTGCACCTTATCAGAGGGTTTTATAGAACGTATACTGGTATCGGATAGGGCCATGTTGGTATTCCCCCCTTGGTATGATTACCGCTGGTATTGTACCAACGAAAATGCCAACAAAACGTTGGTATGTCCATATACCAAGTGAGACTCTTGGAGAGTATGAAACTTGGATAAAGTAAAGCCCCACAAGGCTTTTGAGGCTTTGCGGGGCTTTTTGGGATTCTTTTTGGCGGAAACGTATAGGAGTCGAACCTACCAACGACCTTTCGACCGTCCACCAGTTTTGAAGACTGGGCGCCACACCGGTGACGAAACGTTTCCCTAAAGTTCGCTTATTTTTAAGAGGATATCACATCCTGTTTTTCCGTCAACAGTATCTACTTTACTTGTAATATCAATATATTAAAATAAAAATACAACACTGAAAGAAATTGGAGAGGACCTACTGCACGTTGCCCGAATAAAATGAAGCACTCCCGGCATGAGATCACTGTGCTAACGGGGCAAGCATTGCCGTATGTTTTTTCTTGGGCAGTGAAATAATTCCATAAAAAACAATGTGACTCGCTCCGTTTTAGCCCCCCAGAATCAGATCTTCTCCTGTCTCCTTCTTGTCAGGCCGCTCTTGTGATTTCCTCGGGCTCCCACCAAAGGGCTGTGATGCTTCTTTGCGCATGAACCGGCGCCGCGTGGCGTTACATTTATCATTCCTCTCACGCATCCCCAATTTGCATCTCTGTCCAACACTTTTTCCTATTCATTACATTTTTTTCATGGTGAAATATAATATGATTTTTTATTTACAACGCACATAGGCTAAATATAATTTTTTAAAAACAAACAATACTATTTTTAGCATACTAAATACTATTATTAGATTTTATGATTTAAATTCAACATTATTACCTATAAAATAGAAGAATTATTTAAAAGCACATTTTTTATTGCTTAACATATAACAATAAATCTGTAATATTAAGAATTTTTTACTGCAACTATACCATCTACATTTGTATGCTCTGTTTACTATATAGAATACTTTTCTATACAAATGAAATCGCTAATATGCCATGTTCTCCTATTCAAAACGAACAATCCTGATCAGTCATCAAAAAACAATTTTTAAAAAAACGATCTTATGGACAGATATTACTCAATTAAAAGAGTTGTCATTGTGTTTTGCTCTTCATCTTTGATGAGGCAATCATCATTGACATCCTTTGGAAATACATATTTCGTCAATACTTATACAGAGATACAATGAAAACAATACGGTTTTCAACAAGACACTTTATATAGAATGTCAGTTCTATACATGTTTTATTTAACGTTTTGACAATCCTTTTTCCTTGTTTAATATAAAAAGACTTCTGGAATCACTTCATTGAATACAAAAAAGATTTGAAAAGCAATTTTCTTTTCGTTTTATTAAGATACGAATTTATACATCTACAGTATAAAAAGACAAAGAGGCGACCATGAACCATACGTCTGAGGAACTCTTTTCCGTTTTCTTTTCGACCGTTTTTGAATCCTCCTGCATATCGGACTTTACGCAGAAAATGGCCTCCTTCTTTAAGCGATACATGCCTGTATCCGCCGTATATATTTCTTTTTTTGAGAAAGATACCATCTTCAAAGTAGCTGAGTATGCTGACTATTCAAAGAACTCCTTCCCAGATCAAATTACCATACCGGAAGACACTCTCAGGCGCATGTATATAGAAGATAATTTCTTTACCGGAGACGTCCATTCCATAAAAAACTTTACGGGTGAAGAAACCTGCGTATTTTCTGAATTCAGGAACAGTATTTTCAACAACGAAGAGTCTTCCAGCATCTATATTCCTCTCAAACATCATGTCCTTGAAGGCATCCATATTTACATGTCCATATACAGCATCGGAAAGAACAGATATTCACAAGAAGATATCGATATCTGTTCATTCATACAGCCGATGCTTATAGATACCTTCAACAGTATTCTCCTCTATAACGACATGAATGCGCTGAAGCACTCTTTTATTGCGGAAAGGCATCCCTCAGCGAACAAGAACATCAAAGAGAAATGTGAGCTTTCATCAAGCGGAGATGCCTTCCCCACGCTTGACACGATCATCATAGACCATATCAAGATGGCCATCGCAAAGGCCAACGGGAAAATTGCCGGGCCTGACGGGGCCGCAAACTTGCTTGGGTTGAACACAAGCACCCTGTGGTCCAAAATCCGCAAGTACAATATTGATCCCAAAACGCTTACCGAATAAGCCCCAACCCTGCACACGAGAAAAGCCAATCCATATGGATTGGCTTTTCTCGTGTGCAGGGCCTGCCAACAACGCCTCCTACTCGGCCTCTTGCTTACAGACGTCAACCCATGTCCCGCCGGTTACACGTTCCAAATCGGCGAGCGAAAGGCATACCGCATTGTTCGGGGCCCCCGCTGCCGGATAGACGGGATCGAAGGCCTTAAGGCTGAGGTCAAGAAAAACCCGGACACCTTCGTTTACGGCAAAGGGGCAAACACCGCCGATGGGGTGTCCGATGAGCGATTCCACTTCTTCTCCCTGCGGGAATTTCGCCTTTTCCTTAAACTGATCCTTAAATTTCCGGTTGTCGATCCGTGCCGTACCCATCACCACAATAACAATAGGCCCTTCAGCCGTCTTGAACGACAACGTCTTGGCGATGCGTCCGGGTTCGCCTCCGGCTCAGGAAG